>Ga0209417_1000606_pt1 | contig 80975 bp, 106 predicted proteins | sample RifGroF2_FD_184002 | JGI IMG/M metagenome (GOLD analysis project Ga0209417, IMG submission 184002) | Groundwater microbial communities from Rifle, Colorado, USA - Groundwater F2 (SPAdes) (version 2) | ecosystem: Environmental > Aquatic > Deep subsurface > Groundwater | place: Rifle, Colorado... | reverse complement strand
AGCCAAATCTGCGTCCAGCGACATCACAATATTGCGGGTATACCGGCTGATAATTTGGGCTTGTTCTTCGGTAAAAGCACTCCCCTTGATCGCTACTACTTCCCCCACATTTGCCTGTACACTCGGGATTACATCCAACTCCCCTTCAACCAGTACAATCCTATCCGCTTTCCTAATCGCTTCCCGATTCTCCCACAACCCATACAGCATTCGACTCTTGTGGTAAACCAAAGTCTCCGGAGAATTAATATACTTGGCTTCTTTGACGTCGGTTGATAAGGTTCTTCCCGAAAATCCGACCACTACTCCCTTGTGGTCTCGCAAAGGAAATATTACCCTCCCCCGAAATCGGTCATAAAACCCGCTCAAAGTTGATAAAGTCAGCCCAGCCATCTCAAGTTCCCTAGGCTCATATTTCTTCTTTTTCACCAAAAACTCGCTCACGCTCCGCCAGCTTTCGGGCGCATATCCCAGATGAAATTTCTTTATCGACTCATTTGTCACTCCCCTACTCCTCAAATATTCTCTCGCAATTTCCCCCACTTGGTGTTTGGTCAACAAATAATGAAAGTATTCATCCGCCAAAGACAGTATTTCTAGTACTCGCTTCCGTTGGACGTCCTCTGTGGTCGGTCGATAGGTTGTGAGCGTGATCCCCACCTTCTTCGCCAACATCTCGAGTGCTTCCAAAAAACTATAGCCGTCGAAGTCCTGCAAAAATGTCAAAACGTCCCCGCCTTTTTGGCACCCAAAACACTTAAAACTCTGCCTTTCGGGGGAGACAATAAATGACGGTGTTTTCTCTGAATGAAACGGGCACAAACCCTTAAAGTGTCGCCCGGCTTTTTTTAAATTCACCCGCGACCCAATCACTTCCACAATATCTACCTTGCTCTTGATTTCGTCTACCTGATCCCGCTCACTTGCCATATCTCAATTATACCAGGCAAAAACTCCCTACTCCGTATATCTACTCTTATGGCCGTCTCTTTCGTACTGTTTCTGTGCTATCAACTCATTTAACCAGGCAGTATATGCTCCCACGTTTGCTCGGAAAACACTCTCGTCCACCTCTAACGATCTTTGTTTCATCAGCGCCAACAGCTTATCCAAGTAGTTAAAACGAGAAAAAATCATCTCAATTTGTTCCATCATCGTCAATCTGGGTGGATTCCCCAATAAACTTCCCTTCGCGACCCGTGTAACTACCCACTCCGATGGCTCTCCGTACAAGGGTCTTCCCAAACATACTTTGTCATGCCCCTCAGGTACCATTATCCACCCAGCATTTTCTCCCCCCAAACACAAAATTGTCTCCAACCCCGTTCCTACCTTTTGTACTCCCCTAACTCGCGAACCTTCCAATCTTGGGGTAACAATCAGGGGATTCTCTTCTTTCATCAGGTAGACATAAAAAGCCGGCTCAGCTTTTTCACACGCCCAATTTATACAAGAATCAGGTACATGTTTCCCAATCTCAAGTTTAACCATCCCCACATTATAAAATGACCGTCAATCTCGCTTCCCCATCGGTGCCGCCACAAATGGTCGAAATGTATCTAGTTCTGCCACATCTTTATTAAACGTAAACATTAGCTTATTCATCCAGTTATGCAAATCTTCCGCGTAGTGGATATTCTCAATCTTAAAATTCTTAATGTTCCCCGCACTGCTTCTGGCTACAAACGTCCCTAGTCGAAAGATCGCTTGAATATATCCTTTGCTGTACGCCCCCGAATCTACCACCTTATCAAGCCCCAATGACATCTGGTACCTAGTCCATGGAGTCGTGTGAATAAACTTAGTCAACCTCCGGGAGGTGATAATAAACACCGTTTTTTTGTATACCTGGGCGATCCACCACAACCCGCCGAACATCACCACCGCTCCAATCAATAAGATAATAACGACCATTCCGCCGTACGTAAATCCCAAGGTTTTCCCCATATTGGCAATCATTAATGATCCGACCAAGACTGTGACCGCATCCACCACACTAAACCCCACTAGTCTGATCATTAGCATCATGGGCGCTTCTCTGGTCGCATACAAAATCTTCTCGTCCTCCGCTTTGCCTGGGAAAATCACTTTCTCGTAACTTTTGCCCCATTCGTCAGTTAGTAAAATATTTTCCATCACTAAATTATACCGCTTCCCTGATATAATAAACACCATCTGGAGGAGTCGGATAGTGGTCCATTCCGAACGCTTGGAAAGCGTTTGTGCGCAAGCACGCGTGGGTTCGAATCCCACCTCCTCCGCACATCAAGTGCGAAGCACCTGAGAAGTGCATCCAGATACACAGTAATCTGGGATGCCGTCCTCAATAGGGATCTATGACCACCACTTGTATTATCCCCTCCTACAACGAATCTCTCCGCCTCCCCTACGTGCTCACCCAGCTTTCTCAGGTGCCTCTTCTCACCCAACTCATTGTGGTTAACGATGGTAGTTCCGACAATACCTCCCAAATCCTTCAACAATTCCCCCATGTCCTCTTGCTTAATCATCCTCACAATCTCGGGAAAACCGCCGCCGTTAAAACCGGCCTTACTCACGCCCTCCACAATAATATTCTCCTTTTTGATGCCGATATTGCCCACTTTACTCCCGAGGAAGTTACTAGATCTATCCAAGCTTTTACCCAAGATCCAGCTATCGACATGCTCGTCTATCGCACCATTGCTGATAAATGGCCCCAAAAACTGGTCCGTGCCGACCTCGTTCTATCTGGTGAACGTCTTCTCCGCCGCCAAATTCTCACCAAAATTCTCCAGCAACCTCTTGAAAAGTTCCAACTCGAAATTGCTATCAATCATTTTATGCTGAGTCAGCACAAAAAAATTGTCTGGATGCCCTTCACCGGTCTGGGACCGCATAAAGTACATAAATTTGGACTTTCTGGAATTATTCCCGATCTTCAAATGTATTTGGATCTTTTTCGCTATCGCGGAGTCGTCAACTATTTTCTTGACCTGATCCAATTTTCCGCTACCCAGATCTGAATCATGCTAAAATAGCCATACCCCACAGGAGAGTGGGCAGGCCGGTAATGCGTTAGTTTCGAAAACTAATGCCCGCAAGGGCTAACAGGTTCGACTCCTGTACTCTCCGCACATCAAGTACCGCAGGAACAAACAACAACTACCAATTTTCCAAAACATGCAATAATTCACCTATGACGGTCTCCTCTTCTCACCTTATTACCTTTCTGTCTATCGCCATTCTCGCAATAATCGCCGTAATTTACTTCTGGCAATTTCCTTTATTATTGATTCCTCTCCTTCTCCTATTGGCTTACTTCAAACACCGCTTTTCACCTATTCACCACGAAGCTTTAATGTTTGTTCTATTCGGCATCTTTGGAACCACAGTTGAAAGTCTAATGATGTCAAGTGGAGCTTGGCACTACACCTCCCCCACCATTTTCAATTTTCCCCTTTGGCTACCCTTCCTTTGGGGACTCGCTTGCACCCTCTGTATTACTCTCTATCTGTCTTTTTCCAAACATTAAGACACTCCGTTCCCATGCTAAAATAAACCGTCTATGTACGTGACTATCATCAACGACTGTGCCGATCCAGGCACTATGAACCGACAAGTAGTCCGCGCTGCCACCCTTTTCCCTGCTACCCACATCAGTCCCGTCGCAGTCGGCGCCTACGCCGACCTAGAAGCCTCCGGGATGATCATTGACACTATTGACGGCGCCATGGATGAGCCAGGCATCATTCTCGCCAATGTTGCCCCCCGCCATGGCAAAGCCAAACAATGGCCCAATGGCACCCCTTTTGGACATATCAAATATCAAAATACCCATATTTTTGCCACCGTCGACGGGGCTACTCTCTCCCTCGTCCACAAATACGGCCTCGCGAAAAATATTGAAGTCTACGATATTCCAACTGTTCTCGATGCCATGATCAAGCAAGGTAAATTAACTCCAAAGCTTCGTGACCCCATCATCAATACTCAATTCCGTAGTTACGAATTTTTACCCCGAATTGCCAAATGGTACCTAAGTGGGGTGGACGTTCCCTTTACCCTCCACCCTCTCTCTGATTTCCTCCCTTCCCCATTAGCCGTCTGGTACGTTGACAATTTTGGCAACTGCAAAACTACCGCTTGGCAACAAGATTTGGGACACCAGGCGGGAAAAACTCTTATGACTCCCTGGGGTAAACTCCAGTGTTACGACCGACTTAAAGACGTCCCCAACGGTAAAGCCGGTCTAATTGTCGGCAGTAGTGGTTATCAGGACAAACGCTTCTTAGAAATTGTTCTTCAGGGTAAGTCAGCCGCCGCTCATTTTGGTATCAAAGTTGGTGATCTGCTAAGATAGATTCATGCCAAATAACACTATCCTTTTTGAGTGGTCCGCTCCTGCCCGCCCCTATAAAGAACGTACCCGTGAGTTCTACACCACCATCCTAAGTATTGCTTTCCTTCTCGCTGTCATTCTTTTCTTGCTAAAAGAATTTTTGCTGATTGGGGTCATTATGGCCTTCGCTTTCCTCAGTTATGTCCTCGCCACCCACAAACCCGAAGAGGTCAAACATCAACTCACCACTCTGGGTATTAACACCGACGGCAAATTATACAAATGGGAAGACTTGACCCAGTTTTGGGTCCAGAAACAATTCAGTCAAGAAGTAGTTTTTGTGCGAACCACCAAGTCACTCCCAGGCATTATTCTCTTGGTTCTTGATCCCCCCCAAAAAAGCACCATTCTCAAAATCCTTACCGATAAACTCAAAGAAGAAACCCCCACCGCTTCTTTTGTCGATAAAGCTAGTCGTTGGCTTGGCCAAAAAATCCCTCTCGAAAACTCCTAATTATCTCTCTTGAGTTATAATACCCATAGGCGCTTGTCGTTCAACGGATAGGACAGAAGATTGCGGATCTTCCAATGGGGGTTCGATTCCTCCCAGGCGCACAACAGTCTCTGTAGTTTAACGGATTAGAACACTGGCCTCCGAAGCCGGCAATACCAGTTCGATTCTGGTCAGAGGCACAACTCTTTCCCCGCCACTGCCAGTACTTCTCTCTCCGTCTCAAACGCCAATAGTTCCATTCCCCCTTGGTAGCTCACCCATTTTCGCTCTTCCATCTCCCACCCTTCTTTCCCCAGATCTTTCTCTAGTTCCATGAGGTAAAACACTACTTGTTTGTGGATTCGAGTCTTGCCTCCCCCACCCTCTGCATATTTGGCTACTCTTCTAGTTGTTTTCCCGCTTGTATCCATGTCCGCAAAGTACCAATACTCAACGGTTTTTAGGGGCGCTAAATCTAGTATCTTCGCCTCCACCCCAACTTCCTCAGTTACTTCCCGCACCGCCGCCTCCTGTGGGCTCTCACCTGGCTCTATCAACCCCTTGGGAAGTACCCACTTGTGGTACCCAGAGTGCTTACCTACCAAGAATTCTGGCTTATTCTCCGCAATTCTTCGGAAAACCACCCCTCCCGCTGATCTTTCCTCGAGTGTTGTCTGTTTCATAAACCCTTTCGGCGGAGAGTACAGGGGTCGAACCTGTTAGAGCTTGCGCTCACGAGTTTTCAAGACTCGCGCATTACCGTCCTGCCCACTCTCCAGACTAATACATTTTACCACTCACCACCCCCCACCACTTCTGCCAGTTAGGTAATTCCGCTTGGTTATCCTCCGTATCCGACTTTCCTTTTTCTGTTCTCGCTTCCTCTGGTACTATCACCACTTTCTCTCCCGGCTTAGCCAGATGTAATTCCTCTCTCGCCACTCGCTCCAAATACTCCGCGCTCTGCACCTCTTTCAGTTTTTCCCCCAATTCCGCTCTCTCTTGCTCCAGCTCACTCCTAGTCCTTTCCAAACGCTCAATTCTCTCTCTGGCTTGAAACGATTCATATACCCCCCTAATTAAAGACGCAATTAGTAAGATTTGGAAAACAATAATGATGTATATCGCCAACTTACGCATAATTACCTGGTACTTGCCTAATAACCCATAATATTGTATTATTAGACGTTATGCAGCCACAAAAAGACCAATTTATCAAATTTCTCGAGAAAAATGGTCGTGCTTCTGCCACCATTTTAGCTTACAACAAAGACATTGACCAATTAATTGAATTTTTGGCCAAACTCAACGTTACTAGCCTGGAAAACATCACCACTGATCATCTAGAACAATTCAAACAATCTCTCAAAGATCAAAAATATACTCTCAAAAGTATCAGCCGCAAACTCAACTCCATCAAATCCTTCTTCAAATACTTGCTCGGCGTGGGAGTTCTCACCGTTAGCCCCGCCACCAGTGTTAGTCACCCCAAATACGAAATCACCCCTCCTCGCATTCTCTCCCCTCTCGAATACCGTGCTCTTCGCGACGCCGTCCGAGCCGACGTTCGCATGTATGGAATTGTTGAACTTTTGCTCCAAACAGGCCTACGGATTGGTGAACTCGCCGGGATTCAACTTCAAGACATTAGTCTCGAAAAATCCAATCTCAAAATCCGTGCCTTCGAATCTCACGATGCCCGGAAAGTCCCCCTCAACAATACTGCCAAATTGGCTATCGAAAAATATGTGCGTGAACGCCCCAAAACCAAAAATACCACCCTCTTTATCACCAAAACCGGCAATCCTTTCTTGATTAGAAATATTCGAACTGCCGTCAATCGATACTTCCGTATCGCTGGCATCGAAGGCGCTAAGGTCAACGATCTCCGTCATACTTTTGTCGTCGAACAACTCAAAGCGGGTGTTCCTATCGTCGAACTTAGCCATATGGTCGGACACAAACGTCTCTCCACCACCGAAAAATATCTCGTTTTCTTAAATGGTACCAAGACCGAACCCAAAAAGATCAAAGTTGCCGAACTCTAAACCTACACCTTAATTTTTTTCATCTCCCGAACCAGCTTTACATTTTCTACCACTACTTCCTGTTTCTTGGTATCCACAACCACATATCTATCCCCTGGCTTGTCCGTCTTGTTAAATTCTTCCCAAAAAGCTTCTTCCCCTTGCTCCATTAGTGCTGGATCTATCACTATCGTCCGCTTCATCTCCCCCATTCTAACACGTCAGTGGGTCGACTAGGATTCGAACCTAGGACATCGAAGGTATAAGCTTCGCGCTCTAACCAGCTGAGCTATCGACCCAAAACGCCAGACCATTTTATCACTTATATTTCTTCCAAAGCGATTCTAACCCTACAATCAATATCTAAAACTCCGCAAAAATTGCATCTATCCGTGCAACTCCATGCAACTCCGGGTGATCTATCACGAATTGTTTTACCCTCTGGTTTCTCTCTAATTGATAACTTTTATCGTCTCCATACCGACTATATACGTCTTCTACTGGTAGTTTATTAACATCCGCTAACTGATTTACAACTTCTTCAATTTCAACTGAATTAAGAATCGGAACACGTCCTTGCTGTATAACTTTAAGAGAAAAATCTATTACTTTTCTAACGCCTTCCCTGCTTAATCCAACCATGTAGAATTTCTTTGCTTTCAATCTACTCAGCCTTTCCATCGCATCAAAAAAAACCATTTTTTCTTCTGGGAGCGAGTTAAAATTGTATCCTCCCCCATGGAATGCGTAGCGAGGGGAAACAATCCCAACAACACCCTTTGGAGACAACCTTTTCACACAATTACTCAAAATGAAATCTTTTTGCTCACTCATATATCGATTCATAGATGTTCTCTTGTTTTTTTGATTGTGAAATCTTGCTTCCATTACTTCTCCCGAGACGGTCCAATTGTTTCCAGTCGAATTCCACGATCCATTAAATAGTACTAAACCAAAACGTTTATCATGCAATATTGAACCCACTTCATCTATCCTGGCGATATCCCCTTGGCAAATTTTTACTTTTTCGGCATTAGTTTCAACAACCGTTGGGGCATTCCATATCTTATCGGCCCCTGCATGCCCAGCTAGCTGGTCAAGTGCAAAACTTTCTACCCCCTTTTCAGCCATTGTATTTGCAACATGAATATTTGAACCAAAACCAGCGTCCAAAAACGCGCCCTCCTTACCTTGGAGAAAACGGGAAAAGATAAAAACCGCAAGCTCTTTCTGTTTGTCTTCGTTTTCAGCAAAACCCTCACCACTATATGGCAAAAAACTCGGAACATTACCTAAACTGATTAGATTATCAACTCTACTTAAACAGTTATCCGGTAGTGACTCTGTTAATATCTCTGTTAAAAAATTTATAGAATTCTCCTTAACAGGAGTTTGGTAAGATTTATTGTCTAATCCGAAAAACCCCAACAACTTGTCCATCATTTTTACAACCTTGCCCTCTTCGCGATCTCCACTTCCAAAATATTCTTATCCTTCCCGTACTTGAGCCGAGACAATTTCTTGATCATCTCCGCCAATTTGGGGTTAGCCAACTTCCGCTCAGCCTCAATATCCCGAGTCAAATCCATCGAGAAAGGTGGCATCGGCTCATTATCTACAATGGTTTTTACGAAAGTATGGAATCGTTCCACATTGGTCAAATCTGCCTCTGAAAAAGTCGGGGTAAACTCATGCTGTAAAAAGTTAGCATCTTGTACTCCCACCCGGAAAGACATTAAAGTGCCTACGTTTCCAAACACGGCATTTTTTACCTCTTCTTCAATTTGGCCGATAAATTGGTTCGCCACCGTTAGATTCAAATGGTACTTTCTGGCTTCGGACAAAATCGTGGCAAAGTCGGGGGTTGCAAAGTTTTGGAACTCATCGACATACAAATTAAAGTCTCGTCGATCTTTTTCTGGAATATCTTGCCGACTCATGGCCGCCACCAGGATCTTGGGCACCAATACCAACCCCAAGAAAGCCGAGTTTTCTTCCCCTATCCTTCCCTTGGCTAGATTAATCAACAAAATCTTCCCCTCATCCATCACTTTCCGGAAATCAAACGACGAATATGACTGTCCAATAATATTCCGCATCATTTTATCGGTAATAAATCGGCCGAATTTTGACACGATATAGTCCAACACTTCCGATTTGTGAAAGTCCGCTGTCTGGGCAATCTGATCTGTCCAATACCTTCGTACAATCGGATCTTGCACTTTGGGCAGCAGTTCCTGCACAAATTTTTGGTCAGTCAAAATCCGCACAATTTCAATAAATGTCGCGCCTGGTTCCACCATGACCGTCATCATGGCATTTCGAATCGCGTGTTCAAATCTAGGACCGATAATCCCCGTCTTGTGAGGATCGTACAATTTATACATCAAGTTAATGATCGAACTCGCCACAAACTGCTTCTCTTCCTCCGTTCTCGCTTCCAACAAATTCAATCCCATCGGTCGTTCCGTATCCGAAGGGTCAAAATAAATGACATCCTCTGCCCGCTCCGGAGGAATATACTCCAAAATTTTCTCTACCGTATCATGGGGGTCAATAAAACATACTCCTTTCCCCGCTCTGATATCCTGCAAAATCATATCCATCAATAGTTCTGATTTACCCGTCCCAGTTTTCCCAATAATATACATGTGGCGGGCACGATCTTTTTCCGAAATATATATTTTCCGCGACATCCCCCGGTACACGCTCTTCCCCAAATACAGTCCCTCGTTCGGGATCTGCGCCGGAGCCGGGGCACTTTTCGCCGTTAGCCAATGAATGTGGGGTGTTTCCACCTGTTTATTGGGAAAGTGAAAAATTGTCGCCAATTCTTCCGCTTGATAGCGATAGACAAAATCGATCATAAACAGCCGCTTCAGCCACACTTTCTGTTTTGCAAACTTGTTGTAAGGACCCGCAAATTGGGCAAAAGTCCCGGCAAATTGCTTTAGCAGTGTTTGGGCTTCACCTTTGGTTGGTGCATTGACAACCAACCTAATCGACACCTCAAATCCACTCTTGCCTGTCGAACGCTCAACCGCCTCCAAGCTCTTGGGGTCCACCGTATAGCTCGCCTTTTCCGGATTACTTTCATCCTTTTTGCTTTTACTAATATATCCCTGCCCGCGGCTACTCCAGCGAAGCGAAGCTGGGGATACCACCACCTGGAGCATCGCTCCCTCCTCTTCTCGTATCTTGGCCAAGAACGAGGTAATCGAGGATAAAGGGTCAGTCGCCAAATCACGAAAAGATTGGATCGGGTAATACCCGGCTCGGCTTTTGACCAAACTTTCGTAGGCCACTTTCCCATTTTCGGTAAAAATAGTTGGTTCTTCTACCGTTTTGATCTCTGCTCCCGGATACGCCCCATGGATCTGCTTTTCCACTAACTCCATCAGTTCATGCGGCACCGACACGTAAAATCGAATATCCTCTTTCTTTCCTACGATCTCAAACGAAACCGCATGCTCCGACAGTAAAAAACTGTACCATTCATCATTTTTTACCGAGTACAAACTGGCAAACAACTGCTCCGCTGCATCAATCTTGATCTCATTATCCCTAGGCAGTGCCACTTCTAACGTTACAAATGACAAGCTATATTCTTCTCGATTACGATTACGGATCCACAGCAAAAACGCGTAACCCAAAGCCAATAATCCGCAAAATCCCAAGGCTAAAAATACCAACGCATAAGCCAGGTTTGTCATGATCGTTGATACTTGATCTAATCCTTGCATTATTTTGCCTCCGGCAAGTCCTGCAGTCTAACTTTCCGTCCAATTCTAGTCAATTTTTTGATCTGGCGAATTGCCCAAGTTACCAGCCAGGCAATCCCCAACTCCGGCTTTGCTTTCTTCCCTATTTGCATTTGTTGTTGAGTAATCGGCAGTGTTACTGGTGGCTGAGCAGCCTGCGGGCTCTGGATTACTACCGAATCATCAGTTACATCCTGCGTTTGGTTAGGCACCCGCGCCAATTTTTTCTCGATCTTCGTGACCCACGACTCTACCTCTGGTTGCATCCCCTCCCTATCCGCTTTTATCTCTGGTTCCCCCAAAGTTTGTCGCCCTGGTTCAACTTCTTTTTTGATATCAACCATTCTTCCATTATACGGCAAAAATCCGCTTAAAAATCTAGTCCCGCAATGGCCATTCGTCCCGTATCAAACGGATGCTTGATTTTCGTGCATTCGGTCACCAAATCAGCCATGTCCTTAATTTTCTCTGTTAAGCCTCTCCCCGTTAAAATAACGTGTGTCTCCCCTCTTTGCTCCAATAATTTGATTACCAACTCTTCCGTCACAAGCTTATCTCCAATCGCATTACAAACTTCATCCAGAATCAACACCTCTACCTTCCCCACTAATTCCTCGGCTTTTTGGTAAGCTCCTCTCGCTGCCTGCTGATGCTCTTCCGGCATCGCATGATCGCTCGGCAACTGGTAAAACCCAGCTCCCATCGGATAAACCTGGATATTGCCGAACTTCTCTCCCAACTTGTGTTCTGCAATCGGCCATCTTTCCTCTTTGTACCACTGTACAATTGCTACCTTCATCCCCCGTAAAGCCGCTCTAACGGCAATCCCGACCGCCGCAGAAGTCTTTCCCTTCCCCTCCCCCGTAAACACATAGATCAAACCCTGTTTCATTTGCCCATTTCTTTCTTTATTTCTATCTCTAGTTCGATTGGATCTATTTCTACCATCACTCCCATTTGTTCGAGTAACTCAGTAGCCAGTACTACCGGAAATCCCACAATCGCCGACAAACTCCCCGTCTGCTCGACAATAAAGGGAGCTGCTGCACCCTGGATGGCATATCCTCCTGCAAACCCTTTCCACATTCCGCTTTTTACATACTTATTAATTTCTGCCTCAGTTAATTCCTTAAACTTTACTCCCCCCTCCTCGTGCCCTGCCAGTTGGTCTCCCGTTAAACTATTCACCAAGGCCAACCCCGAAATCACTTGGTGTTTAGTCCCTGATAGTAGTCGCAACATTCTCTCTGCATCTGCCTCATCCTTGGGTTTCCCCACAATCTCACCCTTAACTACCACAATCGTATCTCCCCCCATGATTAACGCATCCGTCTCCAACTTGGCTACCGCCAAGGATTTTTGGATCGCCAATTCGGTCACCAACTCCGCCGGATCATCCGTTTTTATTCCCGTCTCATCATATCCCGATTCTTTGACTTCAAACTCAACTCCCAACCTCCCCAACAGTTCCCTGCGTCTAGCACTCCCACTGGCCAAAATTATCCGTTGCATACGCTATACCCACATCCGTAACATTTACTGCACCCCTCTTCGACAGCCAGCCTCCCCCCGCATTCCGGGCAACTTAATTTTAACTTTTGGCTTCGCTCCTTGAGCGTTTCCGTTCTAATCTTACTCTGAATAATTTGTTTACCCACCGTAGCCTCAGCAAAGGCGGGTCGGTCCGATCCTATCGACAAAATTTGGGTCTCTCTCGACCCATCTCGGTAGATCGTCATTCCCTTACATCCCATTTTCCAAGCCATCATGTATGCCGACTCCACTTCCTCGATCGTGGCACTTTGGGGAAAATTAATCGTTTTGGATACCGCATTATCTGTATATTTTTGCCACGCTGCTTGCATCTTGACGTGCCAAACCGGCGCAATGTCATGTGCCGTGCGGTACACCCCCTTCACTTCCTCCGGCACCCCGCTCACTTTGGCCAAACTCCCCCAGTTTGCTACTTCTCTGATAATCCGGTCACGCACTTTGTGTTCCGCATCACCATCTGCCCACCCGCTTTCAGCCAATTCTTTCTCGAAATATTTATTGATATACCTAAGTCCCGCCTCGGTTACCACATTCTTGGTATACGCTAGCGCAAACACCGGTTCTATCCCACTTGAAGTGTCAGCCAACATCGAAATCGATCCCGTCGGGGCGATCGTTGTTATCGCTACATTGCGGGCTTTCATTTTTAAGCCGGATTCTTTCCATCTTGGAAACTCTCCTTTTCTCTTTGCCAACTTCTCACTCTCACTCCAACTTGTCACCTGAATAAACTTGGCTACTTTTTCCGCTAATTTTATCCCTTTAGTACTATCGTATGCCGTCCGTAGTTGGTATAACATATCCGCCCATCCCATCACTCCCAAACCAATTCGTCGGTTCGCCCGGACCGTCTCCGTGATTTGAGGTAGGGGATATTTACATACATCTATTACCTTATCCAACATCTGGACTCCCGTTCGAACAACCCACTCTAGTCGCTCCCAGTCTATCTTGGACTGAGTTGGGATCACCATCTTAGCCAAATTAATACTTCCCAAATTACACGCATCAAATGGGTGCAGGGGCTGCTCTCCACATGGGTTAGTCGCCTCGATTCTTCCGTATTTCTTGAGTAATGGATTGTTCCGATTGATCGGATCCAAAAAAACCAAACCTGGGTCTCCATTCCGCCATGCATGTGCTACTAGTTGTGACATCAAACTCCGAGCTCGCAAAGTCTGGACAATCTTTCCTGTGCGCGGATTGATCAACTCCCAGTTGTCGTCTCTTTCCACAGCTTTCATAAACTTATCGGTAATCCCTACCGAAATATTAAAGTTTTCGATCTCTCCTGTTTCGCTCTTACAAGTGATAAACTCCAAAATGTCTGGGTGGTCTACATTGAGAATTCCCATATTCGCCCCCCGTTTTTTCCCTCCCTGCATCACCTGTCTGGTCGCAATATCAAAAACTTTCATAAACGACACCGGCCCCGTCGCAAACCCACCACTACTCTTGGTAACCGCGTCACCTTTAGGTCGTAATTTACTAAAGTTAAACCCCGTTCCTCCCCCCGTTTGATGTACCAAAGCCATCTGTTTCACACTCTCAAATATTCCCTCAATCGAATCAAGAACCGGCAAAACAAAACAATTGGCCAGCTGTGACTGGGGGGTCCCAGCATTATTGAGTGTCCTTCCCGCCGGCAAAAACTCCAATCGTGACATCACCTCATAAAAATTATCTTCGACTTTTTTACCCTCTCCCTTAGCCAAAGTCTTGGCCACCCGACGAAACAGTTGGGAGGGAGTCTCAATCACCCTCCCCTCTTCATCCTTTAATAAATATCGGCTTTGTAAAACCTTAAGTTGATTAGGGGATAAATCCAAATCATCCTTAACTCCAATAATCCGCTCTACCCGTCGTTCTTCACTTCTAGCCTGACGATACAAGATATACGCTTTGGCGGTTTTGTAATGCCCCGCCGCCATCAGTACCTGCTCCACAATATCCTGTATTCGTTCTACCTCTGGTATTTCATTTTTCTTGAGCGATTTTTCTACCAAAGCCACGGTAATCTCCGAAAGCCTCTTTGCTTCCTCTATCGCAAACTCACCCGTTTGCCCTCCCGCCTTCCCGATGGCTCCTGTCAATTTACCCACCTCAAATGGGACCATTCTTCCATCCCGCTTCACAATTTTATTTATCCGCATACGCTGTACCCACAATCCACACACTTACTACATCCGTCCTGCTTATTGAGCTTGCCCCCGCATTCAGGGCAAATCTCAGTATTAATTTGGTCACCAGCATTTGTTGAGAGTACTTGGTCGTCTTTGCTTCCATCCCGGTAAATCGTAATCCCCTTGCATCCCGCTTTCCATGCCTGCCAATAAGCCTTTTTTACCTCTTCAACAGTCGCTTGTTTGGGAAAATTAACCGTTTTACTAATACTATTATCAAAATACTTTTGCCACGCCGCCTGGATCTTCACGTGCCACTCCGGCGCAATCTCGTGAGTAGTCACAAAAATCTTTTTCTCCTCCATTGTCAAACCGGCAAAATCTCCCCTAGCCACTTGTTTAATAACTTCTTTTCTCTTGCCCAGATATTCCTCAAACACCGAATCTACTATCATCAATTCTTTGGTGCTGTGATTGGTCTTATCATCTTCATAAAAAGTTCTTCTGATGGTCACCAAACTAAACACTGGTTCAATCCCACTCGAAGTATCCGCCAAAATCGAGATTGTTCCGGTCGGAGCCACCATTGTTACAGCACAATTCCGCATCGGCTGGCCTTTAGCCGGGTAAATCGACAAATCCCAATTAGGAAAATTTCCTCGGACTTCCGCCAGTTCCGCACTCGCTTCCGCTGCCGTTTCATAAATAAATTTTGATAGTTCCTTTGCCAGCTTCACCGCTTCATTACTGGCATAAGAAATCCCCATCTTAAACAGCAAATGAGCAAAGCCCATGACCCCCAATCCTATCCGTCGGTTACCATTTTTTACCGTCGCCTCTAGTTCGGGGATTGGGTAATTGTTCACTTCTATCATGTTGTCCAAAAATCTCACCCCCAACTTGACTGTTTTCCGTAATTCTTCCCAATCAACCTCCTCTTTCCCTCCTTTTCGTTTCAGGTGTCTCGCCAAATCAACGCTGGTCAAATTACACGACTCATAAGGGAACAGTGCAATTTCTCCACAAGGATTCGTCGCCTCCAGTTTGCCGAAATTAGGGACCGTATTACTTCGCTCGGTTGTGTCGAGGAACATTAGTCCTGGATCTCCCGTTTTCCAGGCCGCTTCCGCAATTTTATTGAACAGGGTTTTGGCTTTCACCCGCCTGACTACTTCGTGATTTCTCGGATTCACCAAGTTCCAGTATTTATCCTCTGCAACAGCTCGCATAAACTCGTCCGTCACCCCCACGCTGACGTTAAAATTTTTGATCGTCCCATCTTGGCTTTTCAATTCAATAAACTCTTCAATATCGGGGTGATCCACGTTCAAAATCCCAATATTCGCCCCCTGTCGCTTGGCTCCTTGTAAAATCTGCGCCAGAGCCGCTGAATATGCTTTCAAAAAATCCACGGGCCCCGAGGCAGCTCCTGGAACATTTTTTACCTTATCTCCGTGCGGCCTAACTGGGCTAAAGTTAAAACCCGTCCCTCCATTATTTTTGTGGACTACCGCCGCATCTCCCAAAGTCTTAAAAATGGTCTGGATCGAATCTTCGATAGGGAGCACAAAACACGATGACAACTGTCCCGTTCCCCCCGGGTTACCCGCTTCAAACATCGCTTTCCCCGCACAAACCATCTTCATTTCTACCATCCGCTCATAAAATTTTGTTGCCACTTCCATTACGATTCCGTTTGAAGCCCATTGCACTTCTGGTTTGGCCATGTGGTAGGCTACTCTCCACAACATTTCTCCCACCGTTTCCACAGTCTTTCCTCGCATATCCGTCCGCAAATACCTTTTTTGGGCTACTTCCAGGGCATTTTTCGATAGCTTTGGTTCCACTATTTTTGGTTTACTCATAGGATTTATTTATCGCACTTACTATACGCGCACGCTGGGCATGTTGAACACCCCTCCTCTTTTCTCATTGGGGTTCCACATTCAGGGCATAGCTCTTCTGATGTCACTTGTTTTTGTTCCCTAGTCTCATAAGGTCCTGCCTTTTTCTGTAGCACTACCTGCTCCCTCGATCCTTCCACATATACTGTCATTCCCTTGAGTCCCAACTCCCACCCTAATTGGTAAGCCTTGGCAACCTCATCGGCCGTGGCCGTGCTGGGGAAATTAATGGTCTTACTAATCGAGTTATCCACCCACTTCTGCATCACCGCCTGCATCCTCACATGTTCCTCCACCGTCAAATCCGAGGAAACCACAAACACTTCTCGGATCTCTTTGGGTACTTCCTTAAGTTTCTGACAGCTTCCCCCATTCTCTCTCACCCATTCATAAATCCGATTCCTGACTGTTTTGGACAAGCCATGAGCTACCAGCCTTTTGCTAAACAACTCGCTTTCGTAATACATTTCCCGCCACTCTTTTCCTTCCGTTTCCGCACCTTCCCTAGTATTTCGTGTGTATGACAAGGCAAATACCGGCTCACATCCATAACCCTCTAAGCCCGTAATTGTCGCGATACTCCCGGTGGGAGCTATCGTCGTTTGGGCTCCATTTCTAATTCCATATTTTTTAAGCTCACTTAGTAGTTTCTTCCAATCGATACTAGGGCGGTGAAAATCTGTTCGATGGGCAACCAATGGTTTGGGGTTTATCCAAGTCACTTTTTGTGGGTCATATACGCTTCCCGTAATCCCCGGGAACGGCCCGCGTACTCTCGCTAGTTCAATTGAACTCGCCATGCTGTGATACCGGATAAATTCCATTATCTGGCTGGCCAACTCCAATCCCCGATTACTCCCATACCTAACTCCCGTTAAATACATCATGTCCGACAATCCCATGACTGATAAGCCGATTCGACGCACCTTGTGCGCTGCCTCTTCTAGTTCTGGTACTGCCGAAACGTATTTGTTCGCGTCCACCACATTATCCAAAAAATGAGTGGCCAGCTGGACTGTCTCCGCCAATTTCTTCCAGTCAACCACATACCCATCATTCTTAATTTTTTTGACATGTTCGCGCAGATTGATTGATCCTAAACAACAATTTTCGTATGGTCCCAAAAACTGCTCTCCACAGGGGTTAGTCGCTTCTAAATTATACAAGTGTGGAACTGGGTTGGTCCGATTGGCTTCGTCCAAAAATAGTACTCCCGGTTCCCCATTTTTGTGGGCATATTTTACGATCTCCTCAAATAACTCTCTCGCTGTTACCATCCGATATAGCTCTCCATTTTCCGGATGCCTCAAGGCAAAGTCATCATCTTTGGCTACCGCCCGCATAAACTCATCCGTAATCCCGACCGAGATATTAAAGTTGGTGATCTGTCCCTCCGTCGCTTTACACTTCACAAAATCAAAAATATCTGGGTGCCACACCGGCAAGACCGCCATCGCCGCACTCCGCCTCCCTCCCCCTTGTCCTATCACCCAAAAAGCCGTGTCATAAACCTTGATAAAAGATACTGCCCCCGTCGCCTTACCCTTAGTAGTACTAATCGTTGCTTCCCGTGGTCTAATCCGCCCAAACGAAAATCCGACCCCTCCCCCCGTCTGCAAAGTCAGAATTGCCTTCCTGAGTACCGAAAAAATCGAGTCCGTTCCCTTCCCCAAATCATCTTCGACCGGCAGCACAAAACAATTTGCCAACTGTCCATACTTCGTTCCCGCGTTCGCCATTGTTCGTCCGTTCGGTACAAACCTCATCTCGTATAACATCTCAAAAAACTTTTCTCTGACCTCCATCGAGGTTTCCCCTCCGCTCCGATGGTAATTATTTTCCGCTTCCGCCACCACCCTCGCCGTTCGCATCAGTATCTCTGCCGGAGATTCAACTGGGTGCCCCGATTCATCGCGCAGCGAATACCGGTTCACCATGATTGCCGCCGCATTTTTGTTCAACTTAGTAATCTTCATGCCGCATTCTCCTTGAGTTTCTTGATCTCCTCCTCAAAGTCAGCCAATGACTCAAACTCTCGGTATACAGAAGCAAAAAGTAAATATGCGAGTGGATCAATCTTTTTTAATCTATTGATCACCAAATTTCCAATCTCCCAACTCCTTACTTCCGTACTCGTTTTCCGCCGTAATATCCGTTCAATCTCATCGACCATGGCTTCTATCTCCTCCATGGACACGGGTCGCTTCCAAGTTGCCTTCATGACCCCCCTCTTTAGCTTTTCTCTGTCAAAATCCTCGATCTTTCCACTCTTCTTGACTACCTTGATATCCACCCCCTCGGCTCGCTCGTAGGTAGTAAACCGTTTACCACACTTCACGCACTCCCTTCTCCTTCTCATCACTCCTCCCTCATCCGTAATTCTTGACTCGAGTACCGAGGTATCTTCGTGATGACAATATGGGCATTGCATAAAGTTTTATTCCTTTAAAAATAAAACCCTACATATAGTAGGGCTCATCTACCGTAACCCCTACGGTTAGTGACTGTCAACTAGCAACGACTACATCAAATCGGACCAAAATTTTCACTCTCCCTGGGAGCGCATTTTATGGTCACATTCTTCGCAGATATTACATGGGCCCAACATCCTCGGGTCTTGCTTACAAACCACACATTGACCCTCATGATCAAAAGAATAATTTTCTTCTTCCCGTCGTTCCTCTACCCCCATCAAACTCGACATAACATTATTATCCCTCCATTCCTCTTGTTTAAGTCCAATATCCCCACGACCGCATGATCCCCCAGCCTGAATCATCTCCATACCACCTAACTCTAAAAACTTTCGTTGAGCCAGCATCCACAACTCTCGATCTCTCGCTATTGCTACTGGGTCAATCCCACCAAACTCTTTTCTCCCGCCTTTTTCAAGTTCATATCTAGTCTTCACTATCATTTGATATGCATCAAAGATTTCCTTAACATTTTCCATCCTCCCCCCACTCAATTCAGATAACATTGCTCGTGCCACTTCTCCGGACATTATTTCGACCCATTCCGGAATTTTATCTCGCTCCGTCACCCCAACTTCTCTAACCGTCTCATTAAAGTCCAACTGTGTCACGAACGGTTTTGCTACAAAATCTAGGTTGTTTGCCTCATTCCAACTCGGATAACCAGACAAAGAATTCGCCAACACCTGCAAATCTCTCACACTACTCACTTCATCTCGAATAGCAGTTGCTCTAATCTTTCCTTCGCCCTGCCGTTCATAAATATAAACCATGTTATAGCCTGCCATATTCTTATCATTTGGATCTGGTGGACTTATCAAAACTACCGCTTGGCCAATCTTTGTTTTTGCCAAAATTCGCTCCAACTCAATAATCCCTTGTTTTTCGGCTTCCGCCCTCTCCAAATTTGCCCCCGCTTTCTCTCTAATCAAGATGGCATTATCTGCCATTTGTATTAAAGTCTCACTTCCATAATCAGGAGAATATAACACTCCATTTTTTTCTTCCAACCAAAACTCTCGATAATTAACCTCAAATATGTGTTCGGCTGCCCAATTTACATTGCTCGAAGTGATTACTTTTTCTAGAACCTCGTCCCCCACTCCCAAAGATTCCTTCATCCACGGGTAATACCACACGGAATACTGTTTCTGATACTCACCCTCTCTACCGGCAAAATTTATTTCAACATTCACTCTAACTCCTTTACCCCCTCGCTCGGGGAGCAATCAAAGGCAGTTTGACAGGAAGTTCCCGGCTCTACGGTTGCGGCACAGCGCTAGAGTTACACTAGCTTCCTTACTCTTTCAAACTTTCACTTGTTAACCCTTCCCACTCTAAAACTCTCTCCCTACTTCGTCAATACATCTCTCTGCCACACTCCCTCTCACTTCTCCCACTTCTCGATACAAATTTTCGACCGCAATTCGGGCATTCCCTTCGCTCGCCTCAATAAATGCCTCGACATAACCATAATTACGGTCGGCACTAAACAAGACACAATTTTGTTTATCACTCTCCACTAGCTTTAGTAGTTCCTGGGTATTCGTCCGCTCGTAATAAAGTCCTTTGATTAAGGTGTAAACCCCTCGCTCCACATTCCCTTGCAGGCTATATACCACCCCACACGCAATCCTCACTTCGCCCATCTGTAGTCCCAACTTGATTCGCCTGCTCGGACTTGTCGTTAAATATTGTGGAATCATCTTAACCGCCTCCCAATAGTCACATTGCGGTATCCCTCCTGCCTCAGCTACTACCTCCACCAACACCTCCTGTTTGACTGCCCTACTCACATCTCCTCCTACCAACCCCATCTTTTGCATTACTCCTGTTATCGAAGCTAAATATAGCGAAATTACAAAAATACTCACTCCCATCGCTACTAAACCCGCAACCAGCCACTTCCCCATAGACTTTATCTTACCCTAAGTAATCATAAATGAACCGGGCATACACTTCTGTCACCTTGCGCAAAGATTCCAAATCTACCCATTCCCCCCTGCCATGTTCTCCCCCTCCATCTGGTCCAAATCCCACAATCGTCGGAATGTCCCGCTTCACCATCATCCATCCATCTGTTCCCGGCCCCGACACTTTTGTCTCCGGTGTATATCCCAACACCTGTTTTGCCGTTCGTTGCAGTGATAATACCAATGGCTCCCGTGGATCAATTTCCACCGCTGGTGCATAACCCAAATCAATCAACTCATATGGCACCCCTAACTTAACCAATTTTTCGACCAGCAATAACTTTACCTGCGCATCCGAATTACCCGGTAATAGTCTCACGTCACCATAGGCTTCGCATTGTTCGGGCACCACATTTATTGCTCTGCCACCCACAATTCTAGTCGGGAAAGTTAAAACCGGTCGTCTTCCTTCAAATAACTTTGACTGCTTAAACGGTACTTCCAATCCTTGCAATGTTTCGATAATCTTCGCCATGTCAACAATTGCGTTATGTCCTTTCTCCCCTCTCTCCCACGCCGACACCCCCGTATGTACCGCTTCCCCCTTCGTAATAATCTTAAAACGATAACTTCCTCGTTGTCCCACCCGAACATATTGGCTCCCATGTTCTCCAATCAAACAAGCTTTGGGTACACATCCTTGTTCAAGTAAATACTTTGTCCCCAAATTACTGCAAGCTCCTGCTTCCTCGTCCACCACAAATCCTAACAACAATTTTCCACTCAGCTTCACTTTGGCTGCCATTAGGGCTTTGACCGCAAACACGTAGGCCGCTAGCGTTCCTTTCATGTCCAAAGCTCCCAAGCCAAATAGCTTCCCATTCCGGACCGCACCCGAATATGGAGAAACCACATCTTTTGACTCAGGAGGTAGTGTATCCATGTGTCCATTCAACATTAAACTCAGCCGTCCCCGTTTATCTCCCCACTCCGCCACCACATTTGGTCTTTCTCGGCTAACTCCCAAATATCGGGGGGACAAACCAATTTCTCGCAATTTCTCAAAAATCAACGTTGGAACTTCTCCCTCAACTGCCTCATGTAAAGGACTATCAGTTGGAGAATAAGGATTGGCACTCTTCGTTTTGACCAACTTAGAAAGAAACGCCACTTCTTCGTCGAAGGAGGTTTTTACTGCGCGGGCGATCGATGTAGAAACTGTTAAGCCTGGCACGTTAAGTAGCCATTCTACACCCCCGGTCAATCTCACGCAATTTTCTCTCTTTATTTTGTCAAAGCTTCCAACACCAACCCCAAAGTTTCTTCTTTCCCCAACCTAAACGTATTAATTGCCAAATCATACAGTTCACTCCGCCAAAAGAATATCGGTTCACTCTTAGCTAAAGTTCCCGGTTCTACCACCCACTCCTTCCATTCTTCCCGATACATCTTGATCCACTTCTCCAAATTTTTGTTCTCTCGTTCAAAAATATGTGTCTTAGCCTCAGCAATCGAAATATCATCTCGATTGGAAATCCGGTCAACTCGTACGTTATCGTCCGAACAATAAACCAAAATCTTAAACGTCCCCGGCACTTGTTGTGCCAAAAATCCTGCCAGCCATGATTCATATACACAGTTTTTCTCTTTTTTCATTCGTTCTCTCACCCCGTAATCAACCTGGCGATCAAAATCATTCGGATAAACCGTCGCATCGTGATGTGTCGACCTAGTTGGATCAAAATACCCATGCTCAATCGCATATTGCCGCATAAAATCCCCACCCGAATAATATTTCCAACCCAACCGCCTAGCTAGCTCTTTCCCCAAAATCGTCGACCCCGCTCCCGGCAGTCCGCTAATTGCGACATTCTTGTATCTAGTTTTCACTACCCCAGCAACCATAAGTATCTGCGAGTATACCACCTCCACCAATTCGTTATAATACCCTTATGTCCAAAGCCAAAAACTCTTTTTTTCGTTTTTTTCGTTCCCGCCTGCGCAAAAAAAACCTCCCCCCCTTATATTCTAAGAAAGTCCTTGTCCTTATCACGCTCTCCTTGGTTGTGATTCTCTCTTCTCTTTTTGTTTTTCTCAAAGATCTCCCCTCCCCCGCCAAACTCAACAAACCCTCTTCGTTCCCCAATTCCACCAAAATTCTTGATCGTAACGGTGAGCTTCTTTACGAAATCTATGACGACCAAAACCGCACCCCCATCACTCTTTCTGATCTTCCTGAATACGTCAAGTTAGCCACCATCTCCATCGAGGATCAAAATTTTTACCGTCACCATGGTTTTGATACTGGGGGAATTTTGCGCGCGCTTTACAAAACCATCACAGGTCAAAGGCTCGAGGGAGGTAGTACAATTACTCAACAACTAGTCAAAGTTGCCCTTCTTACTCCCGAACGCACCGTTTCTCGGAAAATCAAAGAGGCAATTCTGACCGTTGTGACCGAAATTCTCTACAGCAAAAATCAAATCCTTGAAATGTACCTCAATCACATCCCCTATGGTGGTACCGCTTATGGGATCGAAGCCGCCGCTCACCGCTTTTTTGATAAGGATGCCAAAGATCTAACCCTCGCCGAAACCACTCTTTTGGTTGGTCTCCCCCAAGCTCCCTCTCGCTACTCCCCTTTTACCAATCCTAACTCCGCCAAAACCCGCCAAACTCAAGTACTTGATCGCATGGTTGAAGACAAATTTATCTCCCGCGAAGTAGCACTAGAAACCAAGAACGTTTCGCTCAATTACCGTAGTCCCGGAGTTAATATTCGCGCTCCCCACTTCGTCATGTATGTTCGCCAAATTCTAGAAGAAACCTATGGTCTCCAAGCTGTTGGTTCTGGGGGTTTACGTGTCACTACTAGTCTAGACATTTCCCTTCAAGAAGCCGCCCAAGCTAGCCTCTCGGCCGAACTTTCAGAGCTCAAACGCCTCAAGATCAGTAACGGTGCCGCCCTTGCCACCAATCCCCAAACTGGCGAAATTCTTGCGATGATTGGTTCTTATGACTACTTTAGTACCGAGATTGATGGCAAAGTCAACGTGACTACCAGCCTTCGCCAACCTGGTAGTTCAATCAAACCCTTAAACTACGCTCTTGGTTTAGAAACCAAACTAATTACTCCAAGCTCCATGCTGCTCGACACTCCCATTTGCTTTGTCGTACCCGGCCAAACCAACTACTGTCCCAAAAACTACGACAACTCCTTCCGTGGTCCAACCCAAATTCGCTTTGCCCTCGGCAATTCCCTCAATATTCCAGCTGTTAAAGTCCTCGCTCTCAATGGGGTCGAAAACTTTATTAGCTTCGCTCAAAAAATGGGAATTACTAGTTGGACCAACCCCGAAAATTATGGTCTCTCCTTAACTCTGGGGGGTGGTGAGGTCACCATGCTCGACATGGCTACAGCCTTTGGGGTTTTTGCTAACCAGGGAGTCAAAGTTTCTCTCCATCCTATTCTCAAAGTCACGGACATTTCCGGTAACATTCTCGAAGAATACTCTCCCGCCGACGGCATTCGCCAAGGTGACAACGTCCTCTCTGAAGAAACTAGTTTTCTTATCTCTCACATCCTCTCCGATAACAACGCCCGCTCAGGGGCCTTTGGCTCTAACTCAATTCTCAACATCCCCGGCAAAACTGTCTCTGTCAAAACCGGAACCACCAATAATTTAAGGGACAACTGGACCATCGGCTACACCCCAACCCTTCTCGTCGCCGCCTGGGTCGGGAACAATGACAACTCCCCCATGAGCTATGTTGCCTCTGGTATTACTGGCGCTTCTCCGATCTGGCAAAAAATTATGAAGTATGGTCTCCGTGACATTAATACTCCCGGTCTAACCAAGCCAGATACCATCGAAGGTACTAGTGTTTGTTCTGATTCTGGAGTTCTGCCTGGCGATGGTAACGCTTGCCCCACTCGCTACGAATATTTTCTTCCAAACACCATCCCCTCCGTCAGCACCATCTCTCAAAGAGAATTATTTGTTAACAAAACTACCCATCATCCCCCCCAAAACGAAATCGAATTTGCCGATTTAGAGACCAAACTCCAAACTGTGGCCTCGGACCCCTTTGTCACCGACTACTGTATTGACTGTGGTCCCTATCCAGAGGGTTATTCCGAACCCCTTACCACCGTTCCCTATTCCTCATTTGGCAACTTTCTCGATGAAAATTAAACTCTTTCTCCCCTTGTTAGTCGTCTTTATCCTAGTCCTCGTTTATCTACTTTGGCCACCCCAAGTTCCCATCTCTCCCCTCTGCACTTCAAGCGCAAATGCGCCTGAGAAATGCCTCCAGATACAAAGTAATCTGGGAGACACCCATGCACAATCGTTCACCATCCTGGGCTTTGCCCCCTACTGGAACTTAAAAAAACTTACATCCGACTCTCTCTCCCATATCACTCATTTTGCCTATTTTGCCCTCCATCTAACTTCTTCAGGTCAACTACAGACTCACGTCAACCGTCGTGAACTAGAACCCGGGTATCTCAATTACACTCGTCTCCTCAACTCCAACCCTTCCGACAAACCCCTTCTGCTTACCTTCCTTCCTCAGGATCAATCAGCCCTTACCTCTATTTTATCCTCTTCTTCCACCCGTTTAGCCGCTATTCAAACCATGCTTACTGCTCTTCAACAAAGCCGTGCCCAGGGTGTTAATATCGACTTTGAGCCAACCGGAGATACCCCGCCCTCCCTTCGCGCTGATTTTACCCTTTTTATTCAAGCTCTCCATTCCCAACTTGTTTCCAACAACTACCACTTATCGATTTCCATCTATCCCTCCGCAGGCTCTCGCCCCCGGCTGTGGGATCTATCCGCCCTGGCTCCCCTAACTGACCACTTTGTGATCATGACCTACGACTACACCATGCCACTTTCCCCTCGCGCCGGCCCCAACTCGCCTCTTCGTGATATGGGGGGTAGTTTTGAACACAACATCGTCAAAAATATTGCCGAAATTTCTCAAGTAATTGACTCTCGCCAAATCCTCTTGGGTATTCCTTTCTATGGTTACGAGTGGGACACCGAAAATGATGCCAAATATGCTCCTACCCTCTCTCGGGGTTCTGTTGCTTCCTTCGAACGTATTCAACAAATGCTCAACGATCAAACTCTCTCTCTTCTGTGGGATCGCAACTCTCTAACCGCCTATGGTACTTCTACCAGTTCTGGTGTTACTTCTCAAATTTACTTCGACAACGAACAATCTCTTCGTCTCAAACTGGATTTTGTTCGCTCCGCCAATTTGGGCGGCATCGCGATTTGGGCGCTTGGCTACGACAATTCCGTTCCTTGGCTCTGGCCCACTATCAACTCTCTCAATGATCCGGTAAAATAGATCTTGATGCGTCGAATCGTTCGTCAACCTTCACTTTCTTTTGCTAAAGTCCTTATTTATCTTGGTAAACCCGCCTTTTTTCTGTTCACAATTTTATCTATCTTGGTTCTCGCCTACTTCCAATTGCTCACAAATTTTGTTCGACAAATCAGAAGGTTCCACCTTCCCTCCCTCACTTTTCCTTCCATTTCCCTTCTTCTTTTTATTGGTCTGATCCTTATTTTCTATCAGCTTATTCTCAAAGATCTTCCCTCTCCCCGCCTCCTCACCGACTCTCCTCCCTCCCTTTCCACCAACATCTACGATCGGCAAGGGAACCTCCTTTATCAAATCTACAAGAACGAAAATCGCAGCCTCATTCGCTTATCTGATCTACCTCAACATCTTATTGATGCCACACTGGCCGCCGAAGATAAAAATTTTTACCATCATCCTGGTCTGGATTTTTCTGGGATTCTCCGTGCGCTCTACCACAATCTTCTTAACTGTCGGATTAAAATCGGTACCTGCTCCCCTCAAGGTGGTTCAACTCTTACCCAACAGCTTGTCAAAAATACTCTCCTCACACCCGAAAAAACTCTAGTGCGCAAACTCAAAGAAGCCATTCTCGCTCTCTGGACGGAACGTCTTTACTCCAAAGATCAGATTCTTGAAATGTATTTGAATCAAATTCCCTATGGTGGAACTGCCTACGGCATCCAAGAAGCCTCCCGCCAATACTTTGGCAAAAACGCTGGAGATCTTTCTCTACCCGAAAGTGCTCTTTTGGCCGGCCTCCCCATTTCCCCCACCACTCTCTCACCCTTCGGTACTACTCCTTATCTCTCCAAAGTTCGCCAAACCCAAGTTCTCGAAAATATGGTCAAAATGAATACCATTACCGAAAATGACAAAGTTGCAGCTAGTGGTTCTCCGCTCAATTTCAAACCCAGCGGCATTTCTATCCGCGCACCTCATTTTGTCATGTATGTCCGCGATCTCCTTGTCAAACAGTTTGGCGAATCCGTCGTCTCACGAGGAGGTCTAAAAGTTACAACTACTCTTGATTCTTCTATCCAGGATCTTCTCCAAACCGAAATTAATCACGAACTTACCCAACTCTCGAATCTTCACGTCGGTAACGGTGCCGGTCTGATTGTTGAACCACAAACCGGTCACATCCTCGCTATGGTTGGTTCTCGCGATTTTTTTGATACCGAAAGTGACGGTCAAGTTAATCTCACTCTCGCCCTTCGTCAACCTGGTAGCGCCATCAAGCCCTTAACCTACTCCCTGGCCTTTTTACATGGTGCCACCCCGAATACCACAATCGACGACTCTCCCGTCTGCTTTCGCTTTAGTGGTCAATCCGATTACTGCCCCAAAAATTATGATGGACGCTTCCACGGCTCAATCACTCTCCGAACTGCTTTAGCCAGTTCCTACAACATTCCCGCCACCAAACTCCTCAACTCCCTCGGAGTGAACCGTCTCGTTGAACTCGCTCGCAATTTGGGTATCACCACCTGGAATGATCCCTCCCGATTTGGGCTCTCCTTAACCCTTGGCGGCGGCGACGTCACCATGTTTGATCTCACTCAAGTATATTCTGTCTTCGCTAATAGTGGTAATTTCGTCCCCTTAACTCCCTTCTTATCTATCACTGACTCTAACAATCAACCATTACCACTAAATCAAAAACCCATTGTGGAGCAAGTTATTCCTGCCTCAGTTGCTTTTCAAATTTCTCATATCCTTGCCGATCCTGCTGCTCGTGCCCCTGCCTTTGGTTATAACTCTCTTCTGAATATCAAAAATTATTCCGTTGCCGTCAAAACCGGCACCACCAATAATCTCCGGGATAACTGGACCTTTGGTTACACCCCCAACCTTCTCATCGCGACCTGGGTCGGCAATAACGATAACTCTCCAATGAGTAGTGTTGCTTCTGGTATTACTGGGGCTTCTCCTATTTGGGCCCGTACCATGACCCAGCTTCTCCAAGGTAGTGACAATATCCCTTTCCTCCAACCCCCGGCCGTTGTCAAAGTCAACGTCTCCTGTCAAACTCCCCGCTACGAATATTTTGTCAAAGGAACCGAACCCAAACTTGACTGCTCCGAATCAGGCAAAATCCTCTAAGCTAAAACTTCATTTCTCCTGCTACCCACAGCAAAAACCCAATTAATAATATCATTCCAAGTAAAATCATCCCGCTCCACCGCTCTACCTTATCCATCTTCTTGGCGTGTTTCCGTTTTTCAACTGATTCCCGCTTGCGTTTTTTCGGATCCACCCCCTCTTGGAGTTCTTCCTGATTCTGCTCGTCAACTTCCTCTTTTTTTCGCTTCATACTGTCTTAACCTTTGCGACAATCGCTTCCGCTACTTGATCAATTGTCATCCCCGTTGTGTCTAATCTCCAGGCTTTAGCCACCTTCGTTAAAGGCGCAATTGCTCGCCCACTATCTCTTTTATCGCGTTCCATCAAATCTTTGTAAACTTGCTCTAAACTTATATCTTCTCCTCTCATCAATAATTCTCGGTGCCTCCGCTTGGCTCGTTCTCTTGGGTCAGCATCCATGTAAATCAACAAATCGGCGTCAGGTAATACCACACTGGTAATATCTCTTCCTTCCATAACCACATCTTGTTTTTCGGCAATCTGTCGTGCCAAAGGAGTGATTAAATCTCTTACCCCTGCATACTGGGTAATCACCGACACTCCTCGGCTTACCTCTTCTGTTCTTACCTTCCAACTCACATCTTCTCCATTTAATAACACCGTACACAATCTACCATCCTTCTCCTCCTCGCTCGGCACCCGCAAACCGACTTTTGGCTTCTCCTCTAGTAGTACTCTAACCACCTCCCTCTCATCCTCCCAACTCACTCCTTTTCTTTGCACATACAAAGTTAATGCTCGATACAGTGCTCCTGTGTCTACATAAAGAAATCCCAATCGCTGGGCCACCAGCTTTGCTGTCGTTCCCTTCCCCGCCGCTACCGGCCCATCAATCGCAATTTGGAAAGTCTTTTTTGCCATAACGTAAATTATCGTACCACAGATCATTAAGTGGGCACCATCTCCGCGTCTACTCTACTAAGGTAATGCTTTAATACTATTAAACAATCTCTTTCACTTAGATTGTATGCCTTACCTACTTCTACAGCTTTTGCTACACAGTGACTACCCCAAACTAACTCCAACTGTTCGGGATTCAAACTATGGGGCACAACAAGAGACCATATCATTATTTGAGCCGTAAAGATAATATCGAGTATAAATCCTCTTGGCACTCCACCCTCAACCCCTGGGATCTCTGCATATGAAGCATCCGGAATCAAATAATCTTCTCCGTTAACGTACAAGTTTCTACCCAATTCTGTAATTTTTCTCACCAATGGCAGTACATCTGACCCAGTTATCACTTGTGTTAATTGTTCTAATCTTCCGTCATTAAAGACTTCTTGCCAACTTTGTCTCACAATAATATTGTATTCCTAGCGTCAAAACTACCTCTATACTACTCCTCCGACTTGCTGATTTGCCAATTCGCTGACATACTGGTTAGTAATGCTCAAATCTGAAACTTTCAAAGTCGCTATTGTTGGACTAGGCCGAGTCGGGATGACCACCGCCTATGCTCTTTTGCTCAAAGGTCTCTGCACTGAGCTGGTACTTTTTTCCCGTGAACTAGCCAAAGCCGAGGGAGAAAAAGATGATTTAACTCATGGTGCTCCTTTTTATCCCCATGCTACAGTGACAGCGACTGATAAATTTGAAGATTTGAACGGCACTGATCTGGTTATCTTTACCGCTGGCTGTGCCCAGCAGCCTGGCCAAACTCGTCTCGACTTAACCAAACAAAATTGTGAAATTGTCGCTAAACTCATTCCCAAAATTGTTCGCGAAGCTCCCCAAACTCTTATTCTGATGGTCGCCAACCCCCTTGACCTCATGACTTTAAGAGCCACTGAACTAGCTCATTTAGCTCCCGGCAGGGTTTTTGGCAGTGGGACTCTCCTTGATACCGCTCGCTTCCGTCTTCACCTCAGTAAAGCCATTAGTCTTAATCCTCAAAGTATTCACGCCTACGTGCTCGGCGAACATGGAGATTCCTCTTTCGCAACCGTCACTACCGCCACCATCGGTGGCAAGCCCCTCCTCTCCTTCCCCGAGATGTCCCCCGACCACATCGCTTGGTCTCTCGCTGAAACCAGGAAAGATGCTGGCAAAATTATTTCTAGTAAGGGTGCCACTTATTACGGGATTGCCACGGCTGTCAGCCATATTGTCGAAACTATTATGCGCAATAGCCGCAAAGTCCTCCCTCTCTCCACTGTCTTAACTGGCCAATATGGGCTCACCAATATTGCTCTCTCCCTCCCCTGCATCCTCGGACGCAGTGGGGTCGAAAGAGTGGTCGACCTTCCTCTCTCCCTCGAAGAAACCGCTTCCCTTCACGCCAGTGCTCAAATTCTCAAAACCCACCTAGACGAACTATAATTTATCTATCTGCTTACCTCTCCGAGTGTCAATAGTCCCTGTTTCGCTCCCACATGCTGTAAAACCGCCGTCGCATTCCTAACTCCCCATTTTACCGCTTGCTCGTAAGTCTTGCCGTACAATACCCCCGCTATCATGCCACTGGCAAAGGCATCTCCTGCTCCTGTTGTATCCACCACTTTTTTTACCTTTTCACCGGTATAAAAATACACCTTCCCGTTTTCTGCTACCTTCCCACCTCTTCCTCCATCCGTAATGACGGTAACGTACGCGCCTGGCAAAGCTTGAGTACTTTTCCAAAGAGTTTCCTCACTATAATCTATTCCCCACAATAATTTTGCTTCATCTCGGTTTACAAATAATATTTCTGCCATTGGTAACAAAGAAATAAACTTGTCTCGCTGTTCAATTTCCTTACTCCCCGGATTAAGCGATACCCTAATCTTGTTATTTTTCGCCCAAGTCAAAATGGTATTTAGTAACTCCCAATTCCCCCCCAAACTCGAAATGTGTATCCACCTTGTTTTCAAATCATCCAGAGGAACATCGTGCTTCGTTAACATGGCCGAAGCCCCTCTGTGAACCATAATGCTCCTCCCCCCATCTTCCGCAATCAAAATCACCGACACCGCCGTCGTTTCTCCTGGTTCTTGTACCAAAAACCGGGTATCCACCCCCACCTCTTCTAAGTCCCGATGAATTATCAAAGACTGAGGGTCATTCCCCATCTCCACCACCACTGCCGTTTTCAATTCTTTCTTAGCGAAGGATACTGCACAATTAGTTGCTCCCCCACCCGAACCAATCGTCACTTCTTCTACTTCCATTTTCCCCCCGTAAACTTCACACATCGCAATGCCCCCCGGAATCTCTTTCGAAGATACCACCCGGAATTTGTCACTTTTCATGAAAATATCGAGAGTCGCTGCCCCCACCGTCACCACATCATAATTACTCATGAAGATAGTCTACCACAGCTTTTTTTAGGCTCACTCTATCCAATCCAAACCATTTATATACTTCTTCCCACTCCCCTGACAAACCAAATTTATCCGTAATTCCCATCCTTTTTATGGGGACAGGATATTCTTCTCCCAAAAGTTCCGCAATCGCGCTTCCCATCCCTCCCGCAATCTGATGATCTTCTATTGTGATTACCTTGTTCGTTTTTCTGGCACTTTCAATAATCGTCTCACGATCGAGCGGTTTAATCGTACTAATATTCAAAACTTCACACTCCACCCCCTCTTTGGCTAGCTCCTCCGCCACCATCAAAGATTCCCACACGGGTATCCCGCTTGCACAAATCGTTACATCCCTACCCTCTCGATACTTTTCAATTTTCCCAATCTCAAAATCATATTTCTTGGTAAAGTTGGGTGTTTCTGGACGAGCTGTCCTAATATACACTGGCCCCACCAGCTTGTACGCCGCTTCAATCATAGTCTGGCACTGTGTTGCGTCCGCTGGCGTAAGCACTGTCATGTTCGGTAATACTCGTGTAAGAGCAATGTCTTCCGTCCCCTGATGACTCGGCCCATTCTTCCCTGTCGCCACCCCTCCGTGTGATCCGATTATTTTCACATTGGCCTTCGACAAAGCGATTGAGATTCGGATCTGTTCCCAATTTCTCCCCGGCGAAAATGCCGCATAACTAGCCATAAACGGGATTAATCCGGTAAATGCCACCCCTGCCGCCACTCCTGCCATGTTCTGTTCCGCCACTCCCAGTTCGAAAAATCGATCTGGGAATGTTTCCGCGAACTTATCTACCCTGGTTGATCCTGCCAAGTCCGCCGACAAAACCACCACCCGCTCGTCTTCTCCGATTTTAACCAACGCTTCCCCCACTCCGTCGCGGATTGCTCGCTTAGGAGCCGTCCTCCACTCTGAAATTAAATACTTATCGCTATACTTGCTCATTCTTTTCTCCCAACTCCTTTAACGCCTTGGTTAATTCATCCTGGCTCGGCACTTTATCGTGCCAAGAAGGGTCATTTTCCATAAATGACACTCCCTTTCCCCCTACCGTATTCGCCACAATCATTACCGGCCCCCCCATCACTTCTTTTGCCTGCGTTATAGCTTCCATTATTTTATCCGTTCTATTCCCCTCAATTTCCAAAACATGTAGTCCAAAGGCTTCGAGCCTGCCCGCAACCTCGCCATAAGTAGCCACTTGTGCCACATAATTTTCAATTTGGATCCGATTACGATCCAAAATAAATATTAAGTTGTCCAGTTGCCTACGCACGGCCGTGTTAAATGCTTCCCATACCTGTCCCTCCTGAATTTCCCCATCCGACAACACACAGTACACCCGCGGCGTAGTCTTCTGCGACCTTTGCCCATATTGTATTTTCAAAGCCAGTGCCATTCCGACAGCCACCGATACTCCCTGTCCCAATGGTCCCGCCGAAACCTCCACTTCTGGCAAACTTCCTCGTTCTGGATGACCCGGTAATCTACTCCCAGCCTGCATAAAAGTCTTTAATTCCGACCTAGGAAAATTCCCATTCCGTGCAAGGGCCGCATACATAATTGGACAATAATGTCCGCAGGACAACACAATTTTGTCTTGAGCCAAATCAACTACGCCCCCAAAATAGAGAACGGAATATATCTCTCCCGCCGACAGTGGTCCCGCCACATGCCCTGCTTGAGCCGTATGTACCATCCGCAAAACATCCCCCCGCAACTGATTCGCCACTCTCTGTAAATCTAAGGCAGGACCCATATTTCCAGTATAACCTAACTCATAAATGCCCGTTCCGTACAATGTCGGCAATGAGTATGGTCAATTTTATTCAAAGCCTCTTCCAATTTTTTCATCGTCGGCAAGATATCATCAATCCCATCCACAATTCTAAACACATCCATCTCCTTCGCATCGATTAATAAGTTGTCATGAATAGCTCCAATGATTCCTCGCCAAAATGACCCCACCAAAATAAAGGGTTTATGGTGACCATAATATAGTTTGGCCAACACCCAGGCAGTCCCCAACTCCGAAACTGTCCCTGTACCTCCTTTGAAAAACAAAAAAATATCGCTCTCTTCCATTAACCGATACATTCGCTCAATATAGTTGTCTGTCCTAATCTCTTTATCCGTCACATTTGAAAGATATCGTCCTTCAAACCCCGACGCATGCTCTGGGTAAAACGTCACCGATTCCGTTTTCCCCCCCACACTCTCCGCTCCTCGTGTAGCCGCATCCATCACTCCCGGACCCCCTCCATTTACCACAACATACCCTCTCTGTGCCAGTTTTTTCGCCGCCTGATACGCAGTTTGGTAGATCTGATTACTCGGCAAAACTGCCGCGTCTCCAAAGATCGCTACCTTCTTAAACTTTATTTTCTTGTCCATTCTCCCCTCCACCAGGCACTATTCGCTCCCGCTTCACTGGCTCCTGCCTCAACCGCCAGTTTGTATGTCTCTTTGTTTATTCCCCCGTCTACCAAAACCGCTCCAGCATATCTTCTTCGTAACTCCCTAATCTTCGGTAGTACTCGCTCGTCAAACTTATTCCCACTAGTCCCAACCGGTACTGCCATTAGCAATATCACCTTACATTTATCCAAAACTTCCCTCTCCAATTCTGTAACTGGTGTCCCTATCCCCAAAGCGAGTCCTCCGGTAATTCCCCAATTCTCAATTTCTGCCAAAAATCCCATTTGTTCTCCCATTCGCTCGATTTGTCCAATTATTCTCTTTGGCTTAACTGTCGCGCACTCCCGAATCCACTCCATTGGATCGTCCACCAGCAAATGAAAATCTATCTGCATTTTCCCCAAATCAGCTCCCCCTAAATCAGCTGGTGTAATTGACAATAATTCACTAAACAACCCATCCCCAATATCAAAATGAACTTGCTCGATCTGTTGCTCCCTCAGTAGCTCCAGCTTGGCTTTAACCTCCCCCAGTTCCGACTCCATGATAATCGGCGTAATCATCACTGTCTTATTGCAAGATTTGCCAGTCTTGCTCTCCTTCGCACGTGTCTACTAGCCTCACTCTTTTCAGTCTGTAAGAACAACTCAACTCTGGTAATTGTCTCGTCTTTACTCACCCAGTCCGCTGGTAAAACTAGCACATTTGCGTCTTCATCCTCTCTACCTTGAATTGTCACCTGATCATTAAACCCGACAATCGCCCGCACGTGGGAGAAACGGTTTGCCACCATGTCAACTCCGTGACCACTCCCACAAAGGATAATTCCACGACTAGTTGTCCCATTCCCCTGAATCGACTCGGCAACTTTTAAAGCAAAGTCCACATAATCATCTTCCGGATCAAGCACATAGTTCCCCACATCCTCCACTTCATGCTCATTCTCTTGAAGCCAATTCTTTATCTCTTCCTTTAGCTCAAATCCCCGATGATCCGCCCCTATATATATCATGCTTTAATCATACCATTCCGGACTCACAAATCGGATTAATGCTGACAACACTATCTGCACATAAGCTTGCTTTCGATCCAATTGCCCTTTACTTAGCTTCCCAATTGCTCCCATTTTTTGTTTCACGTTACTCTCTCCCGTTAATTCATCCATAATCGGCCCCAACTCTCCTCCCTCTCTAATCTTCTCGGCCACTTTTCCCGGCAGTTCAAAATACAACCCTCCCCCAAATCCCTCTTCGCCCCGCTTATCTACCACACATGCCCACGCACACTCAAACATTTTCCCGTCAATTTCAGTTACCCCTCCCTCGAGTCCCACCCCATATTCTCCCTGACCCAAAGCTGCCAAGGCCCGATTTCTTGCTCCCCTCTTCGTTTCTTCTTCACTTCTTGGCTGTTCCGCTACCCCACTGACTACCTCTTTCCCTTCAACTTCACATTCCGGCCAATATTTTTGGAAGGCCTCCATAACGGCCCCCACCTTAACTGGATTTGTACTTCCCACGGTTATTTTCATCTTGTTATCGCATCCCCAATTTTAGTTTTCCTTCTTCACTCATTCTATCAACTGTCCAAACTGGTTCCCACACTAACTCAACCTCTATTTTCTTCGCTCCCAGCTTTGCCAAGGCTTTCTTAATTGTATCTTCAATCACTGGTGCTAGTGGGCATCCCGGCGTCGTCAGTGTCATTATCACCTTTATCTCGTTTTGAACTACCTTAACCTCATAGATTAACCCCAAGTCCACAATACTAATTCCTAACTCTGGATCCATCACTTTTGTTAGTTGAATTAGTACTGTCTCTTTTCTAATCATGCGTTGTGATTATACAATCTATCTATGTCTCTCCCCAACCAAGCTCAAAAAATTACTCTTAACTCACTGAGGAAATGTTATCGCGACTACGGGATCATTGCTGGCCCTCACCACTTCACCGATTATTGGGCTCGTGATGGTTTTTTTGCGGCTTTCGGCGCCCTCTCGGTCGGTGATGACCAAATTGTTCGACAAATGCTTAAGCTTTTCTTCACTCACCAACGTCGAGACGGGTTGATTCCCTATCGTCTCATGCGTGGACCAGTCACACTTGGCAAATATCTCGGCTTTCCCAAATATTATTCTCAACCTCGTCCCACCTATCGATTGCGCGGACTAGGACCCGAGGTCCTCGATGGCACTACCCTCACTCTTCTTTTTACCGCACTGCTTCAGGAAAAATCTTTTCTCCCTCAAATTAAACTTGCTCTCCAATATCTCATAACCCGTGAAAAACACGGACTCCTTTGGGACGGACCTATGGCGGAATGGAACGATATTATTTGGAAATGGGGTAATCTTCTCTATTCCAATATAATTTACTGGTACATGTACGATCGTTTGGCCAGCTGGACCAATAGTTTTGATCCCACCTGGAGTCGAACTCTTATTCGTAAGCGTGATTCCCTTGCTCACTCGCTCCGTTCTCGTCTCTGGAACGGCCATTACTTTGCCGATTGGCACGATCACTGCCGACAGGATTATTTTTATCCTTTCGGCAACTGCCTAGCCATCGCTTGGGGACTAACTGCCCCCGCCGAATCAGATTCCATTCTTGCCCATTGTCAAAAATCCTCTACTCAATTTACTCTTCCCACCAATACTCCCAACTACCCATGGTGGAGAGTTGATTTTCTTCAAAGACTAACCATGATGGGTGACTATCAAAACAACCATGTTCTCTGGTGGCAACCAATAGCTACCTATCTAGCCGCCCTCAAACATCAAAACAAAACTCGCCAAGTAAAATCCGTTACCACCCAAATTACCACAAAAATCCTTTATGATCAGACTATTTACGAATGTTTTGAACCCAATGGAAAACCACTTAAACGTTTTTTCTATCAAGCCGAACAACCCTTCGCCTGGGCTTCCGGTCTTATTCTTTGGTCGTTAGCATATAATACTCAGCATGATAAGATCTAAACCCTTTTTCTCCATCATTATTCCAGCTCTGAACGAGGTCAAATATCTCCCCCACCTATTGGAAGACCTCACCTCTCAAACTTTTCGCGACTTCGAAGTCCTTGTCGTTGATGGACACTCTCGGGATCAAACAGTTGCCAAAGCCAAGCTCTTTGCTCGACGCCTCCCCCACTTAACTATTCTTCAAAGTCCCCAACCCCACGTCTGTGTTCAACGTAACCTTGGTGCCAAAAAAGCTCACTCCGAGATCCTAGTCTTTCTGGATGCCGACAATTCTCTTCCCTCCTATTTTCTCCAAGGCCTCAAATACCGCTGGGAAAGTAGTCACGTCGACATCCTCGCCTGTTGGTTCAAGCCTGATATTATGAAGCCCAGTAATGAAACTATCGCGACAGCCGTCAATCTCTTCCTCGAGCTCCAACACACTCTCAAACCCACCTATTTACTTGAGTCCATGTTTGCGATCACCAAATCTTGTTTTCAAACTATCGGCGGTTTTGATGAAAGTGTTAACTACGCCGAAGGTAAATCTCTTATTCAATCAGCCATCTCTCACGGTTATACCTCCAAAGTAGTCCGTGATCCCGTCTACACCTACTCCTTCCGTCGCCTGCGCAAGTTTGGCGTTCTTAGCATGGCCAACCGGATTGCCAAAATGGAACTCTCAGCTCTTCTTAACCAAGACCTCTCCAAAACCAAATTCACCGACCTCTACCCCATGCAAGGAGGTTCTTTCTTTCACCAATCCGCCCGTGCCCGCTCGCGCTTCCTCACCAACATCACCAAGCTTCTCAAAAATCTCTAATTCTCCCAAAAAACCAGCCCCTTCCCTACCATTAGTAGAGTCAGATGCTGGTCTTTCGTGCTTGGTTAAGCTTTTTTCAAAACCGGCATGCCGGTACGTTTCGTCTCAATTACCATGTAACCACCAGGAACATCATTCAATGCTTCTGGACGTACATCACGAGCGAAATAATAGATCTGTTGGGTGCGGCCATTTTTCAGAGTCACTTTCTTGCCGTGGAGGTAGTAGGTATCACCCTTGCTGTTTGTGTATGAATATGCCATTGTTGCTTCACCCCCTTCCTCAAGTAACCAGATATCTACCTCTGGTTATACCCTGGTCACCTAAGCTTGTCAATAGACCTCTAATCTGGAAAACTGCCGCTCACTGCTACAAACAATGTCACTCTTTAGTTAGTTCCGCTATTCTAGCCTCCAACTGGGTAAACTCCGTCTTTATCCCATTCACAAAGAAAGTAGGCGTTCCGGTCAACCGATATCGTGTTGCCGCCAACAAGTCGTTCGCTACCACCTGTTTGGTCTGATCACTCTCCAAGTCGCTCACAAATTTTTCCTTCTCCATCCCGATCTTTCCTGCATATTCGCTTAGTTTCTCTCTTGGATCAGTCAGTTCCGCCCATTCAGTTTGTTTCTCAAACAATAAGTCATGCATTTCCCAAAATTTACCCTGTTGGTAAGCTGCTTCCGTTGCTCGCGCAGCAATTTGGGCATTTTTGTGAATGTTGCTTAGGGGGAAATGGCGGTAAACCATGGTAATTTTATCTTGATATTTTAGTAGTATTGCCGTCAATGGTTCCTGCACTGCCCGACAAGCCGGGCACTGGAAATCACTAAACTCAACCAGGATTATATTTCCGCTTCCTTCCTTGTACCTCATTTCTCCGGCAATCTCCGCAATCGGCTTTTCTTCCTGCTGTCCAAAGTTCCATAGTAGTCCCCCCACTCCCAACATTACCCCAACAGTTATCACTAAGAACGTAATTATGGTTCTAGTATTCATAGTGGTGGCCAAAGTCTTTTATCCCCTTCCCAGATCTCTATTGCTCCCGTTGGACAGCTTTGAGCCGCCAACATGATATTGTCTGGTTCATCCTTCCCTTTTTCGATTATCTCGACCAAATTCTCTTCATTTAGTTTAAATATATTGGGGGCAATCGCCACACACGATGCTGCCGCAATACACTTGGATTGGATTGCCTTCACGCTATATTTTCCTATTTGTCTCACAATTTTTACGTCATCGCTCATACTTGTTCCTTGCATGGTCCCGCTCACGAGCTTCTATAATACCACGACAAATCGGGCAATACCGCGGGCTCGGTAACCCTCTACTTTTGTACAATTTTTGCTCTTCTTTGGACCACACAAACCCCTGGGTACAATTCTGACATTTTATAATCTCTTCCATTCCTTCCTTTCTAACTAAACTTTTCATGGTAAATATCTTCCCTCTTCATTCCGAGCTCTTCCAGTTTAGCCGCAATCTCTATAACTACCGCTTGTCTCCCGCACACATACGCTTCCCATTGGGTTAGTCCCTGAGGAAAATCACGCATTAAACAATCCTGAACATGCCCACTACACAATTCCCATTTTTCGCTTGGCTTCGACAAGACTATGTCAAACACAAAATTTGGGTACGTTTCTGCCAATCTTTCCAAGTTATCGACCCAAAACAAATCTTCTTCGCTGCGCATCCCCCAATGCAACCTCATTTGTCTTCTTTCGTGCTTGTTAATTAATAGATCGTTGATCATACTCCACAAAGGCACAATTCCCGACCCCGTTGCTACAAACAACAGGTTGTTGTTTCGCAACTCCGTCTTCTGAATTACAAATTGTCCCAACGGAGCCAAAATTTCCACTTCTTCACCCAACTTTATCTTCTGTAAATATGTACTTCCCACTCCCCCTGGTACCATCTCCGCCACCAAGTTAATTCCGTGTTCATTGTCTGGAGTCGATGCAATGGAGTAACTCCGCCTCATCCCTCGCTCATCTACTCTCAAAGACGCATACTGCCCCGCGGTAAAGCTGATTCTATCCGGCTTAGTTAATTCCAATTTAATCAGCCAAAAATGCTGATTCTCGGTCAAATATATTTTTTCACTCACCCGCGCGATATATTTCATGTTGCTATTGTACCTCAAACCTTCTTCCCCCCTGATACAATACGCTCATGCAAATTCTCTCGCAAAATGACCCGCTCGCAATTTCCTTAGCTTGTCAGGCCCTCTCCCGTGGGGAGCTTATCATCTATCCGACCGAAACCTGTTATGGTCTTGGTGCCGATCCTACTAACCCCCAAGCTATCACCCAACTCCTTGCCTACAAAGGTGATCGCCATCGCCAAGTCGCCATCGCCGTCGCGAGTCGCGCCATGGCCGAACAATTTGTTGAGCTTAACCCAATTGCCGATAATCTCTACACTCACTTCCTTCCCGGCCCGATCACCGTCATTTCCCAATCCCGTCACCGCTTAGACAAGCGGCTAGAATCAGCCACCGGAACTCTCGGCGTTCGCCTCCCCAACTTCCCCCTCACCTTGGCTTTGCTTCAACAATTTGGTCGCCCCCTTACCGCTACCAGCGCCAATACCAGCGGCAAAAAAGAACCTTACTCCCGTTCTGATTGGCAGAAATACACTACTTCGTCCAAACAGTCACACGTTTCCCTCTTCCTCGACGCTGGCTCCCTTGCTAATCGTCCGACCAGTACCGTGGTCGACACCACTCTCAACGAACCCCAAATTCTTCGTCAGGGTCAGCTCATCATTCCCGCTCTTTCTCCCTCCCTTATTTCCCACTCAGCCAAACAAACTCAGCAATTTGCCCAAACTATTCTATCAACTCACCTTGCTCTAACTCGCCGTCTCCCGCTCATTCTCGCACTCCAGGGAGAACTCGGTGTTGGTAAAACTCAGTTTTGTAAAGGACTCGCCCACGAACTAGGTATTCACTCCGTCCTCTCTTCCCCAACCTATACTCTCCTCAAAGAATATCCCTACCACACTTCTAAATATCAAGGTGTTCTCTATCACATCGATACTTGGCGGCTCCCCGACGTTACCGAACTAGAATCCTCTCTCCATCTTTCTCAACTCTTAAAACCCGGCAGTATTCTCGCCATCGAATGGGCCGGCAAAGCCAAAAAAATCCTTCATTCATACGAAAAAGAAATTCCAATTCTAGTGATCAATATTAAAGAATTAGACGAGAATACCCGCCAAATTACTTACGCCTTTTCCTCTCCTGAATGGAACTAGAGCTTATACTTTTCTAGAGTTTGTTGGAGTTTTTGCGGATCCCCTTTTGTTGGATTTGGATTGCTAATTTTCCCTACCTTTAAGTGAATATGGGCGTGGGGAACTTGCCAGCCATCAATATTTGATCGGACAATATCCCTTGATACCTCACGGAAATGTCGTGCAATTTTCCCGACCACCTCAAAATACTCTCCCAATTCCTCCACCTCCCACACCCACTCTACATGCTTCTTCGGGATTACCAATGTGTGCCCTTCTGCGGATGGGTATATATCCAAAAAAGCCAAGTATTTTTCGTCCTCATAAATTTTATAACTTGGGATCTCCCCCGCCACAATTTTACAAAACACACATTCGGTCATACGTATAGTATAGCGACAAGCAGAACAATTTTCAGCGCGGAACCATCCATCTGGGTAGCCAGATGACGATGTGAGCACTGCAAAATGTGATGTTTGGCGCTAAAATACCTCAACATGACTAAAGAACCTACCATCCTCTCTATCGAAACCAGTCTCGACGACACTTGTGCCGCCGTCACCTGTGGCCGGCGCGTCCTTAGTAATGTCGTTTCCTCTCAAAGTAGTTATCACGCCGATTGGGGCGGGACCGTCCCCGATTTGGCCAAACGTCTCCACCAAAAGTGGCTCCCCCAAGTCGTTAATCTCGCTCTCAAACAAGCTGGAACCCCTCAGCTGGATGCTCTTGCCGTCACCATCGGTCCCGGCCTCGCCCCTGCCCTTGAACAAGGAATTGCTTACTGTCAACACTTAGCCCTAAACCATAAGCTACCCATTATCGCCGTCAATCATCTGGAGGGACACCTTTTGTCCAGTTTTGCCGAAACCCGATCCGGTTCCCGTGGGTTAACCAAACCCATCTACCCCACTTTGGGTTTCCTGATCTCGGGCGGCCACACCGAACTAGTCCTAATGCACCAAATCGGCCGCTACGAACTCTTGGGTGAAACCTTAGACGATGCTGCCGGCGAGGCCTACGACAAAGTGGCTCGTTTACTCATGCTAGGCTATCCTGGTGGTCCCCTCCTCAGTAGCCTCGCTCAATCGGGCACTCCTCGCTACCCTCTCCCCGAACCCATGACCGCTCGGAAAGATCTCAATTTTAGTTTTTCTGGTCTCAAAGCCGCCGCTCGCCGATACCTAGAACACGAACAACCCGCTCTAACCCTCCAATTTACTCAGGATTTTGCCGCCAGTTTCCAACAGGCTGTTTTTAAACATCTCTTAACCCGCTTCCGCCGTGCCATCGACTTATATTCTCCCCGAATGATTCTCTTGGGAGGTGGGGTCGTCAGTAACGTGGCTCTTCGCGCGCTCACTCGCTCGGTAGCCAACGAATCCGGCCTCCCCGTCTACTTTCCCTCCAACAAGAAATTGATCACTGATAATGCGGCCATGATCGGCATCGTGGCCTCCTATAAATTTGCTCGCCAAGAATTTACCGATCCAAATAAGCTCGACCGTCTCCCCAATCTTAATTTCCCAAAACTTTCCTAACAACCGCTACCGGCAGCATCAAACACTTCATCCTCCCTGGGTTAACCGTAAATCCAATCCCTTTCGAAAGTAAATCTTCCTCACTCATTTTCCGTATCTCCTGCAAGGTCCGACCTCGTAGATACTCGCTCAGCTTGCTAGCCGCCGCGGTCGTAATCGCACACCCTATCCCCTTCCATTTCACCTCCTCGATTCTCCCTTTCTTAATTTTCAAATAGAATTGGACCATATCTCCACAACTGGCATTACTATCTCGCGCACTCTCTACTCCCTCTCCCGTCAGCTCTCCCTGATTTCTTGGGTGTTCGTAATGATCTAACACGTCCTCTCGATATAAATCCATACCTATTTCCCAAAAACTGTTTTTACTTTTTGTAAAGCCTCTACCAACTTCTTGATGTCTTCCTTCGTCGTATACACATTAAAACTTGCCCGAACCGATGCGGTAATCCCCATCGATTTATGTAGTGGCATAGTACAGTGATGTCCGCTCCGTACCGCCACTCCCTCCGAATCCAAAATCGTCGCCACATCATGCGCATGTACCCCCTGGTATTCAAAACTCACACTGCCAGATCTGTAGTTAGCATCTTTCGGCCCCAAAATTACAAGGTTCCGTACCTTGTAAAATTCCTGCAGTGCATATTCAACAATTTGCTTATCGTGTCCTCTCACTTCTTCCATCCCCAATCGTTCTAGGTAATCAATCGCACTTGCTAGTCCCACCGCTCCGGCTACATTGGGTGTTCCCGCCTCAAATTTATCTGGTAAATCGGCCCAAGTTGAGTTCTCCCTAGTTACCTCATTAATCATCCCTCCGCCCGTCAAAAATGGTGACATTGGGTCTAATATTTCCCTTCGTCCTACCAAAACTCCTATTCCCATTGGTCCCAACATTTTGTGACCACTAAAAGCATAAAAATCACACCCAATTTGATTCACCTTTACTCCCATGTGTGGGACCGCTTGCGCTCCGTCAACTACTACCACCGCCCCTGCCTTATGTGCCATTTTGGTCATTTTTTTGACCGGATTAATGGTTCCCAAAGCGTTAGATACATGTCCAAATGCCACCAGTTTGGGTGCCAGAGTTAATTTTTGCTGGTATTCCGCGAGGTCAAGTAATCCTTCGCTCGTTACCCCCACCACTTCCACTTTTGCTCCAGTTCTTCTGGCCACTTCTTGCCAGGGCACCAAATTAGAGTGGTGTTCCATTACTGTCGTCACCATCGTGTCACCCTGTTTCAAATTATCGAGTCCCCACGTATACGCCACCAAATTGAGTGCTTCCGTAGTATTTCTAACAAAAATTACTTCCCCTTCTCTTACTCCCACAAACCTTGCCACTGTCTGCCTAGCTTTCGCTAATAATTGTGTTGCCTCATCTCCCAGCGTATGGGCTCCCCGGTGAACATTGGCGTTATGTTGTTCGTAATACTCCTTTTCTGCCAGCAACACTTCCCTGGGTTTCTGGCTGGTCGCCGCACTATCCAAATAAACCAGGGGCTTACCCTTAACTTCCCGCGTTAGTATTGGAAAATCTCTCCGTAGTACCTTTGGGTCAAACATAGGCAAATTATACTCCCAACCATCCCAAAACTATCTTGTCGATTGCTTCCGCCTCGCTTAATCCCCGGCTTCGCAAATACCCAATTTGTTCTGAATCCACTGGTCCTACACTGGCCGCGTGGCTAGCCTTGACATTATTTGCTTCGATCTCCAACTCTGGCTCTGCCATCACTTGGGACGTTGAAGAAAGCATTAACCCTCGCATCTCCAGAAAATTCTCTGTCTCTTGCGCCTTCTTTGCGATTTTAATTACCCCTCTGATTTTTACTCTCGCATTTCTTCCCACCACCGTTTTTACCGTCACCCTTCCTCTTGTCTCTCCCACTCGGTGGTCAGCCACCACCAAAAGCTCATACTCCCCCTCTCCTCTGGCATCAATAATCCCCTCCCACTCCTTCTCCTCCCCCCTTTTCTCAAACAGAATCACTACCTTCCACTTCCCTGGTTTACTATATTTTTTAACTATTTTTCGCATACAAAGTCCTCAAAAATGCAGGGTGCAGACGTGTTTCACAACTGAAAAAGTTTACGCAGCGCGACTGGCGCGAGTTCGAGGCGGCTCCGCACCAGCGGAGAACGCCGTCTTTTTCAAGTGAAATACGTCGAACCCCAGCAGGTATGTTCTTCATCCTACACTTCCAATCATTTCCAATTTAACTAATCTGTTTAGCTCCACCGCATACTCCAAAGGCAACTCCGCCACAATCGGCTCCAAAAATCCCCTAATTATCAAAGTCTGCGCTTCTTCCTCGGTCAACCCACGGCTCATTAAATATTTTATCTGTTCCTCCCCCACTCGAGAGACATAAGCCTCATGCTCAATTTGAGAGCTCCCTGTCAAAATCTGATTATTGGGATACGTATCACTCCGACTTAAGGGGTCCATAATCAAAGCGTCACACGTAACCTTACTCCGAGATCCTAGAGCGGCCGGACCCATCTTTACTTGTCCCCGATAACTAGCTCTTCCCCCCTTTTGACTAATCGATTTACTAATTATTCGCGAAGTTGTTCGGGGAGCCAGGTGTATCATCTTCGCTCCCGTGTCTTGGTCTTGACCATTGCCTGCGACCGCCATCGACAACATCTCTCCATGTGCTCCTTCTCCCTGCAAAATACAACTCGGATATTTCATTGTTACCCTCGATCCCAAATTACAGTCCACCCACTCCATCGTGGCGTCTTTTGCGACCGTTGCCCGCTTAGTCACCAAGTTGTAAACCGTCTTATACCAATTTTGCACCGTCGTATACCGAACTTTTGCTCGCTCCTTCACAATCACTTCCACTACCGCCGCATGTAAACTAGCACTGCTATACGCTGGTGCACTACATCCTTCCACATAATGGACCCTCGCCCCCTCCTCAACCACAATCAATGTTCTCTCAAACTGTCCGGCTTTCTCCGCATTAATCCGAAAATACGCTTGGAGCGGCAAATCGACTTGGATTCCTGCTGGTACATATACAAAACTCCCGCCGCTCCACACCGCTGTATTTAACGCCGCCAGCTTATTGTCTCCGTATGGCACAATTTTGCCAAAATATTTCTTGACTATTTCTGGGTATTGCGTAAGTCCTTCGTCCATCGACAAAAACACTACTCCTTGTTTCGCCAAACTTGCTTTAAGACTTCCATAAATTTTTTCGCTATCAAACTGAGCGGTTACTCCTGCTAAAAAGGCCTTTTCTGCTTCTGGTACTCCGATTGCCGTAAACACTCGGCGCACCGAATCTGGTACTTCCTTCCAACTTTTGTATGGCAAGTCCACTGGCCGCAAATAATAATAGATTTCCCCCCACTTAATTTGTGACAAATCCGCTCCCCAGGATGGTATCGGCATGGCCTCAAACTGTTCTAGTGCCACAAGCCTCATTTTAAGCATCCATGCCGGCTCTCCCTTTTTCCGTGAAATCTCTCTCACCAGGTTCTCACTTAATCCTCTTTGGCTCTTATAGCGATAGCTCCCCGTACCACTGTTCTCATTCAATATCTGTTTCATACTCTCTATTTCATCTCCACAATTTCATCCACTTCAATTTCTTCCAACATTTTCTTGTTATGCGTAATTAGTAAAAAGCTGGTACCAGTCTTTTTCATCTCATTTATCACCTCCGCCACCATCTCCACTCCTTTAGCATCGATTCCCGAATCTACTTCGTCCAATATCGCGAGGCTCGGCTGTAACAGTAATAATTGCAATAATTCCAATCTCTTCTTCTCTCCCCCACTAAACCCCTCATTCATATTTCTCCCCACATGTTTCTTCGTTAAACCGACCCGAATTGCCAAACTTTCTAATTCTTTTTTAAATTCCGTTAGTTTTTCGATCTTGCCTCTTCCTATTTCGTAACTGGTTTTACACACACTAAACACACTCACTCCGGGTATCGTCACTGGATTTTGCCACGCTACCAACATTCCCAGCCTTGCTCTTTCTGTAATGTCTAATTTTAGTAAGTCTTTTCCTCTATATAACACCTTGCTATGTTCCGAAATTTGATACCTCCTATCTCCCATTAACACTTGTGCTAAGGTAGTTTTCCCACTCCCATTTTTTCCCATCAACGCCACAACTTCGTTTTTCCCCACCCTCAAATTAAAATCTGCTATTACCCTCTTCCCCTCCACCTCTACACTCAAGTTAACTATCTGTAGCAATTCTTCCATTATTACTTCCTACCCATTTCATCCAAACTATACTCATCCAAAATCTTCTCTATTTTCTCCGTTATTGCACCCATCATTCTTCGGTGAGGACATGTTTTAGCCAGAGGGCACGGCCTAGCTCCGTGTACCAAACACCCAGTTGTTGCCAATTTTCCCTCAATCGCCTCGACCACTTTTCGCAAACTAATTTTTTGCGGGTTCCCCAAGAGTCGATATCCTCCGCCTCTTCCCTCTTTCGCCGCAATCAACCCTGCTTTGATCAAATCTCGTGCAATCTTAACCAAAAAAGATCTGGGCAACCCCGACTTCTGCATCTTGGCTACCGATACGGTTGTCCCTCTCCCTGCCGCAACCAGCATGGTCATCATCATCAATCCATACTCTGTTTTTTTGCGAAACCGAAATGAACTCATAAACTATCCCCATCATAATCCAAGTTTGCCAAAAATCAACTAAAACAATGTCGTTTGCACTTGTACTTTCGTTTTTCTTTGTTTTTCAAAATCCACTGGCACTTCGATCAAATTGTTCCACTTATTCTTAAACCGCAAAATTTTATTTTTGACTCCGTAATCATATAATTCCTTTGTCACTTTTACGTCCTGCAAACAATATTTTTCTAGTTTTTCCCACTCTCCCTCGTGGTAATAGGTAATTGCATCTAGTCCATGCCCGCTTTTTTGCATCCCCAAAGTCTCCTTGGCTACCGCATCAAGGCCTACCCTGTGCCCCAAGTGTTTTTCTAATTCCACCATAATATCCAAACTGGGAAACTGGGAAAAATCTCCCCCATAGTAAGGCTTTAAGGTTGGATAATCAAAGGCAATTGTGTTAAACCCAACTACCAAATCAGCTTGTTCCAGTCTTCGCCAAAACGGAGAAAAATTGTCTTCTCGATATCCTACATACTCTTCTTTATTTCCCTCTTCATCCCGAAAGTAGCTCCCGATGATCGACACTCCCAATTTTTCTGGGAAATATCCTCCCACCTCGTCAAACGCCTTCTTGGTCTCTACATCAAATACCAACAATTTCATCAGTTATGATTTTAGCACCTCAACCCCAGGTAAGCTTCCCTTTTCTAGCAGTGCCAGCATGGCTCCCCCCCCTGTTGAGACATGATCTATTCTGGCCAAGTGTTCCTCTTTGCCGATCATCGCCAGAGTGTCCCCCCCACCCACCAATGTATAAGCTCCTACATTTGCCGCAATCGCCTCAAAAATAGCTTCTGTTCCCTCTCGGTATATCGGTTCTTCCACCATCCCCATTGGCCCATTCCACACAACCGTTTTTGCTTTCACAATCTCCTCTGTATAAATTTTTTGGGTGGCCCTCCCTATATCCAACAAGTTGGATCCTTCAACTGGCACTAGTACTTTTGCCTTCCCCGTGACAGTTTTCTTCCCCAAAACCCACTCATTGGCCAGTTTTCCTCCCAACAATATAATATCTGCCTGGTGAGAGAGTACTTCGATTAACTTTATTTTGTCCTCCACTTTCGCTCCCCCCATTACTACCACATATGGTCGCTCCGGCTTCTCTCGAACCCCGATAATTGTGGCAACTTCATCTGCTAACCATAATCCCGCATAACTCGGCAAATATTTTGGAATCCCGACGATACTGGCTACCATTCGGTGACTTTCTCCAAACGCCTCATTCACATAAATATCCCCCATTGTGGCTAGTTCCTTGGCAAAATCATCGCTATTGGCTATTTCTCCCTGAAACCACCTTACATTCTCGAGCATCACGACCCTCTCCTCAGGTACCCTGGTCAAATGATCAAACAAAACTATCTCGCTCCCCACTAACCCGCTCGCATACTCTCCTATTTGTTTTAAAGACCGCTTCTCTTCCGCCTTACCCAAATGACTAACCAATATAACTTGTGCCGCTTTCTGAGCTAACAACCATTTAATGGTCGGTAAAGTCCGCGCGATCCGAGTATCATCCACAATCTGGAGTGCCTTACCTATCGTCACATTCCAATCCACCCGGACAATTACCCGCTTACCCGCAACCCTCGCTTGTTTAACCGTTCGTAATTGGCTTGCCATATTTTTCGACTATTCCTACTAACTCATCCATCCTGGGTCCCGCCACTTCGCGGAAAAACTTCTCGCGATCCTTTCCTTCGTACCGGCCAAATTCCTGCCACACCGCTCTCCCCACTGCCATTCCCGCCGCTCCACTTTCACAGGCAATTATTAACTGCTCTTGATACTGTTCATAATTTACTCCTGCCGAAAGTAACACCCAGGGAACTTCTAATTTCTGGCTGATTCGAACACACTTATCCTGATTTCCCGGGTATTCCAGTTTAAAAATATCCACCGGTAAATCTATTAGCTCATCTACAATCCGTTCCACCACATATGGATCCTGACTTTTTTTGTAGGTCAAAGGCTCTAGTAGAAATATCATCCCTTCTCGCTCACACTCCTCCCCCACTTGCTTCGCGATGTCTTTTTGCTTTTTCGCTAGTTCCTTATTTTCCGGGTCATAATATAGTAATAATTTAACCCCACTCGCTCCCAACTTCTTAGCGTCGGTAACACTCCAGCCTGGCAAAATCTCGGTTTCCCTCGCTTCTTGTTTACCTCGATACCCCGTTTTCTCCATCGAGAGGACCCATCCACATTGCGCCCTTGGATCAACCAATTCCCTCCCATAACTCGGATCAATTAATAATCCCGACACCTTATCCCGATATAGCTCGACCATTTGCTTCTTCCACTCTCGGATTTCTTGCTCTGTCGTCACCTCCGGATCTTCCGGATGTAACATTGTTTTTAATAATCCTCGATGGTCCACCGCCGCAATCGTTATTTTGTTCTCATCTGTTAATAACTTCTGTAATCGATCTGTCTTGCTCATACCTCCACTATAACATCCAATTATCTCTCTTCCTTTACCAATTTCTTCTGCAATATTTTTGGTATTACCCACATCGAAAATCCACTCACCATCATAATTGCCAATACCACCGTAAACTCGATACTTATTTTGCCATGTAACCAGGCCACGTTCCTTCCCCAACCCAAGCTACTTGCCCATTTCCCCAAGGCTCGATTCTCCATTATTACTCCTGTAAATGACAGTGGTATCCCCAATCCAATCACCAACCACATTGCAAACCGATGGATCTTTTTACTCCACCCGTAAATCACTCTACCATCTATCTTTTCCATTTTGTTTTCTCCTTTCCCATTTTCTTTTTTAATCCTTGCTGCAATTTATTTATTACCTGATCCACCGCCGTCAACAAGTTTTCATCTCTACCCTCCGCTACCACATCCTTCCCAGGAATTTTTAAATCCACCTTTACTTTATATCCCCACCGCTCTCCCTTCGAAAGTTTGACCCATCCCTCCCTCAAATCACTCGATACATGTTTTAGATACTTATCTAGTCCCGCCAATTTTTTCGCAATCTTCCTTTTAATATCTCCCTCCGTACTCACTCGATCAAACCAAAATGCTAACTTCATAGCTACTACCTCCTTAATACTTTTATACTCTCCGCGCCACAATTAGTGATAGTCCCTTGCCCCACCGACTGCTATCCTCCTTTCTTTCAATCTCAAACCCAGCTTTTTGTAACTTTTTCTCAATCTTCGCTACTTGTTTCCCCTTGCGCGGATGCACCTCAACCATGATCGTTTTTACTTCGTTTAGCTCCGCCCGCTCTAATACTTCATACTCCATCCCCTCGATATCCATCTTGATTAAATCAACTCCAGGTAATATCTGATTTATCCCCACCGCCAACACCAAAAATCCTCTGGTATGCAAAACCCCTCTCCACCCCCCACAGACAATCCCCACTCCACTCCGCCATTCGTTCGTAAATATCGGCTCCTGCAAAGTGATCTCGCCGCTTTTGGGGGCAATCGCCGCATTAATACAGCTCACCTGTGTTAGTTGATTTTCCTGGATATTCTTGGTTAATAATGCAAAGTTTTGTCTATCCGGCTCGTAGGCCAAGATTCTGGCCTTGGGATAAATCTGCGCAAAGTACAAGCTCACCAACCCAATATGTGCTCCCGCATCTACAATTAACTTGGGTTCAATCCCATCTGTATAATAAGCATGTTTGGTCCAGACTTCTTTCCTGATCTCGTTAAATTCTTCCGCATTTTCATAACTTACCAGGTACTTCCCGATTCTCGCGCTCTGCATAACCCTATTATCTCACGTGTTAAAATATCCCCGCGAGGAGGGGTCACATAGTGGTCTAGTGTAGCGGTTTACTAAACCGCCGTAGCGCAAGTTACCGAGGGTTCGAATCCCTCCCCCTCCGCTTCCCTGATATAATCTTCTCCACAGGAGGTGTCGCCTAGTGGTATGGCACGAGTTCGCTAAACTCGCACCCGCAAGGGTGTCGTGGGTTCGATTCCCACCGCCTCCGCAGTTTATAAAAAAATTATAAAATCCACCAGACGAAATTATAATGATTCTATAAAATAAGACTGTGAGAAAAAGAACCTAATATTGTTATAATATTTTTATATTTGAATAACCACTGATATGACAGGTAACTTTGATATTCAGCCCTACAGTCTAGATGGATTAAAAAATGTGCTGGGAGTAAGGGGCGAAGCTACCCACAATGAAGTATTTTCGACATTTGAGCAAGCTGTGTATAAAACAGAAAATGATTTGCCTCAAGGTTTTACGGTCTGGGTCAATGAAAATGACCTAGGATCAACCGCTGTCTATAATGCGGGTCACAAAAACTCCTGGTTTTTAGCAAAAAGAATGATAATAAATGGACAAAAGGTACGAGAAGAGGTCGCCGGGAATTACCCTCAAGGTAAAACCAATGTGTCAATCTCAGTAGATAGAGAAACAGGTTCTCCATTTGTATCATGTCGAGTTTTTGTTGATGGCTCACTAGTCGCTAGTCGTACTAGCCCAGCCGACTGGGCAGGTCAACAAGCAGACGCATTCACGAGACAAGTGGCAGAAGCTCAGGGTGACGACCCATCGAGGTTGGATAAAACGCTCGGTGACGACAGATCTCCATATCCATTTGCTATGAAAATGTTAAACGATTTTGCAAACTCGAAACCGGATCAAAGAAGAATTGAGCAAATGTTTAACAAGATGAAGCAAAGCCATACAACAGTAAAGAATTCTGATTATCTAATGGGTTAGTCGAATTCTTGAGGTAGGTTATAACATCGGATATAGTTCCCCGCCATCCCTACTTGTGTATAATCCGCGCTATGATCATCACTATCTGCGGTAGCATGCAGTTTCACCGGGAAATGCAAACCACCAAGCAAGAGCTTGAATCTCGTGGTTTTACCGTCTTCGCCCCCGACGAACTCGACAACGTAAAAAGCAACGAGTCCTACATGAAGAACGACGAAGACAAAATCAATGCCAAAATCGAATACGACTTCATCCGTGAACACTTCAAAAAAGTCGAGGCCGCCGATGCTATTTTGATCCTCAACTACCCCAAACATGGTATCGATGGCTATATTGGCGGTAACACCTTCCTCGAAATGGGGTACGCCTTTGGTCAAGGTAAAAAAATCTATCTTCTCCATCCCATTCCCAAAATGGACTACTACACCGAAATGGTTGCCATCCAGCCCGTTATTCTCAATGGAGATCTCGGTCGTATATAATAGGAATATGTTCATTAAGCTTCTCCTCGAATCCTTGTTTGCTTTTCTTGTCATTGATCTGGTTTGGATTTCTCAAGTTGCCTCCCCCTGGATGAAAAAAGCTGTTCCTCATTTGCTGTCCGCTTCCCCCAATCTTTTGGCTGCCCTCGCTTTCTACCTCCTTTATCTTTCTATCTTCCTCATTCTTATCCTCATCCCTGCCCTTACTCATAAATCCGGCTACTCCACTCTTGCCTTTCAATCCTTTATCTTTGGTCTAGCCGCCTACGCTACTTACGATTTGACCAATCTTGCTGTTATGAAAGGCTATCCTCTTAGTATGGCTCTCGCCGATATGCTTTGGGGTGGTCTTGTTACCATGCTCACCGCTTTGATTATTTACAAACTAAACATCTAAGAAAGGTCACTCATGAAAAAATTTCTTCCCCTGATTCTACTTATCATTCTCTTGGGCGGCATCGGCTACTACCTCAAAACCAAATCCCCTTCTGTTTCTCCTAATACTCAAACTGTTAGCCAAAGCATGAGTGAAGCCGAAGAATTCGCCAAGGCCATCGAATCCGGTCGGCCCACTTTGTGTACTATGGCTAGGAATACCGACAAAATGGAATACTTTCTCAAAGGCAAAAAAATGTATGTCAACATGACCAATATTATCGAAAACAAAACTGTCATCTCCCATATGATCAATGATGAAAAATACCTCTATCTTTGGACTGACGGCCAAAAGCAGGGAAGTAAAATGAATCTTCTCACTTCTCCTCTCCCCAACGCCTCTCCCACCTCCACTCCCTCTTCCCCCAAATTCGAAAGCCAATCCGATTACGAGGGTTTGAAAGCCGAAGGCTACACCATCAACTGCCAGGCTAGTAATATCGATGATACCGCCTTTGTTCCACCCCAAGATGTGAATTTTATCGATCCTTCTAGTCTCCTCCAACAATTTGATCTCAGCAAACTTCAGGAGCTTCAATCTCAATATGGCGAAGAGGAGATGGAAACCGACAACCCCTAATAACTAGCGCGCTATCGCAAGTCCCCACACTTCTTTAGCCCCTTGATCTTTCAAGATTTTGGCACACTCTCGCATTGTCGCTCCCGTCGTCCACACATCATCCACCAAAATTACTCTCTTATTTACTCTCTCAACTTTCCTCCGAAAGGCTTCTGCCACGTTTTTTTCCCTCTCCTCTCTCTTTAATCCATACATTGGCTTAGTCACCCTCACTCTCTCCAACATTCTCACATATTCAAGGTTGTACTGTTTGGCCACCAGCTTAGCCAATACTTCTGCTTGATTAAATCCTCTTTCTTTTTCTTTTTCCTTCCACATTGGTACGCTGGTTACCACCAAATCCTTGCTTCCCTCTCTCAACATTTGCTCATCAAATTTCTCTTTCCCAAGCCTAAATAAAAATTCAATTCGATCCCATTGGCTTTTGTACTTTACCTTCTTCAAACCTTGCTGCACTATTCCTCGGTATGGTAATCCCACTCCAAGTCGGTCCATTCCTCGTTTTTTTCTGCATCTAGGGTGTGTCCATCCCCCCAAACTAGGGCGGCAGCACATGGGGCAAATACCCTCTGGGTAGACTAATTTTTTCTGGCATTTTGAGCAAATATACTCCCCTCGCTCGCCGCATCCCTCGCAAGCTTTAGGAAAAATTAGTTCAATCCATTCCATCCATCTAAATTGTAGCTCAGAAAGTTGAAATTTGCGCGATACTATGATATATTATGAGCCATTGGGGACGTCTTGCTTTGACGTATACCAGCTCTTTAACATCTGCATACCGACTTTGACTAAGGAAGTCGTAAAACAGAGTCAAAAAACAACTGTCAACACTTTGAAGACAGCAGCTAAGAACGTTGTCGCCTTTCTCTTCGGAGATGGCGTCGGCACTTACGCTCCTAGTTTCGCTTTAGCTTAACTGGCATTCACGTCCTACTCGCTTATGGGGAAGATGTGGGTGGAAACACACATAAGCCGTAAGTTGGATCCGGTCAATCCAACCCATATCAACGACCACCCTCGTGTTACTCTTGGTCTGATAATTACCTAAGTAGCTAGAGGTAAAAACCAAAATTTATCTATGTATGTAGATGGTGTTACAGGCGGCATGCGGACGAGGGCTCACTGCCCTCCGTCTCCACTCTTAATTCTTCATGGCCTTGGCCATTTCTCGATCAACATCTCTTTTCTTGATATCTTCTCGTTTCTCCCATTCTTTCTTCCCCTTCCCAATCCCTATCTCACACTTCACCCACCTCCCCTGGAAAAACAAGCGGAGTGGAACCAGGGTCAGTGGTTTGCCTTCAATCTGTTGCTGAATTTTCAAAATCTCTTTAGCTTTCATTAGGAGTTTGCGCGATCGTTTGGCATCATATTCTTTGCCCGAATAATGACTATATTGGGGTAAATCCGCCCCCACCAAATATAATTCCCCATTGATTAGTTTCACGTATCCATCCCGCAAACTTCCTCTCCCCCCCCGCAAACTCTTGACTTCCGCCCCCGTCAACACCACCCCCGCCACGTACGTGTCAGTGATCGCATACTCCCTCTTAGCCAGTTTATTAATAATCATACTGATATTCTACCCCAGGTCGACAAAATATTACCTTCCAGCTTCTACAATCCAAATTCCTTCACCTCATTCTCGATCAACACGTACGCCTTATTCTTGTACACCACCAAATCGGTCGCTTTCGTCAATTCTTCATTCAAGTACTGTGCCTGGTACTTCCCATCCAGTCCCAACACGATCATTCTCGCCTTCCCCTTTTCTACGATGTATACCGCCGTCTCCCCCACCCACAATGCGGTTGGATCATCCAATATTTCTCCTCCCGGCACTCCCTCCAACGTAAACTTCACCGGCACTCCCCGCGAATATCGCTCCAACTTCCCGCTTTTGGTTATAATCCACACATCTCCAGTCACCCTCATCTGCACCACCTTGGATAAATCGAGGGCAATCCCCGGCCCCAACCATCTTTTTCGGGTTCCGAACCCATCTGTAATTACGGGATACTTCCAAATCTCACTCGTTCCCAAATCCAGTAAATACAAATTTCCCGCATAACTTTCAACCTGCACTACATTCCCCCAAAGTTCGTCCGGCTCAATCACAATCTTATTTTTTGTTTCATCTTGATTAAGTTCCGCCACTCCCGAATCCACCAATCCATATATTTTCTTGTCAAACACTGCCAAACTTTTTACTTTTCCAATCTCTCCAGTTTCTATTACAATTCTCGACTTGTCATCAATATTCATTGCTACCACTCGATTATTGTTTGTATCAGGGAACATTGCTGTCCCTACCGAATCAACCATCATCGTTTTACTACTTAACCCGCTCGCCAGGACCGACAACTCAATTGTTTTGGTTAAAGCGGTCTTATTTACTTTAAAAATACTTTCCTTGGCCTCGTTCACCGTTCTAACCAACTCTGCTCCCTTTGTCTTTTCCTGTTCACGTCGCTGGCTTTCTGTGTATCCCTGGGCGGCCTCCCCAGCTTGGTTCAATAAATCTTCCGCCCTTCCTGGATTGAGATCAGCCACACTCCTCGCCTCCCCAATCTGCTGTTCCACCTGCTCCTTGACTGCTGAATATGCCTCTTGTCTCACCTTTACTTGCCGCTTCCATAATCCCAAACCCACCATAATTATCAAAAATATCAAAGCAAAAACAGCCAATCCCACATTCAATTTTTGTGGTCCCTCACTCCATCCTCTTACCCTAATTGGACGCTCTGTAAGCCGCGCCATTATCACTCCAATCCCACTCTTTTCCTCTCGTTCGTAACTAATCATTAATCCCGCTGCTCGGCTTGAATCTTCTTTCCCGTGTAGTTGTGGCGCAATTGCTTCCGCCGCCTCCTCTCCCCCTCGGCACAACTCTTGTAGTTTCTCCTCTCCCACCAACTCTTTAACCCCCATTGTCATTACTATCAAAGTATCTCCCTCTATTAATTTGCCCACTATTCCCCGCTCTAGTTCAGTCGCTTCTCCCAATTTCGCCAACTTCCCTCCTCGGACCAAATATGTTTCTATTTCACCATTCCCCGTTATTTTTACTCTTTCATCCTCAATTTTTATCATTGCCAATGAAGCTTTAATCCCTTCTCCCATCCCCGAAATCACTCCCTCTTCCGTCACCATCTCTTCTTTCGCTCCCTCTACAATCGAAGATCCTATCGAGACTAAGTCTATTAGTTCCCCCCCCTCTTTCCTTTCCACTTGTACCACTATTCCCACTCCCCCTCTTTCACTCGAAAAAAACTGTGCTTGTGACCAGCAATCCAAAGTCGGTGTCCCAACTACTGTGCTTGTCTTTATTTTGTTCATCTCTTCGTCTTTACAAAAATATTACCGCCATCACCAATACCACAATCGCAAATCCAAAATGGAAAACTCCCATCATCCGAATTACCAAATCATCTTTCATCGCCACTGCCCTAGTCATGGCCGCAATTTGACGCATCATTAACAAAGCGAAAATGGCATACACTAGTAGCAATATCCCCATCATTACCTTTACTACTCCTAGCAAGGTAATTGATTGTAATATTCCAATCGGATCCATTTATTTTACCCTTCCCTCTAATTTTTCCTGTTCTTCCATATCAATCATTTGATTAATAATCTTGCCTACCTTGTCTGGCTTAGGAATCGCCAAAAACTCGAACTCTGGCACTTCCGCTGCTGTCTGAATAAATACACTTCCATATCCAAAAAATGTTTCCAAGGCTCCCGATGACTGGATACTTAAATCTTGAATCTCCTCGATCTTGGCTGTCGAAATTCGACGGAAAAAAATGTTTTTAAAATCCACATCCACTATCCGCTCATCCGTCACCATATAAATATTAAAAAACCATCCCATAAATTTGGCGAGAGCAAAGCCGCTCACAAACAAATACCATCCCAAAGAAACCACAAACTGATAACCCATGGGTAGTAATGCATACGGCGGGAAAAATCCAAACACCGACGGCAACGTCAGCATAACTATTGCTAGTAACACCCAACCCACATTCACAATCGGGTGTTGTCGGATAAACAGTACTACCGTCTCCCCATCATCCTGAGTTTCAAAACCAACCTGCGCTGGGAATGAACTAAGACTAGTAAACAAAGAATCCGATCCCAACCTCCCGACTGCCTCTCTAATCTTCTTGACCGATAGCCGTTCCCCCATAACTATATGGTACCATAAGCCTCAATCTTATTTCTTCTCAATATTGAATAATCCAGATTTTAAGGAAATTCTTCCTGGCGACCGTAAGTTAAAGGCTTTCTTAAAATCCGCCCCACTGATGGGTACTTCACCCTTATTAGTCTGGAAGGTTACCGTGGCTGTCACCCCATTACCCGCATAAGTTACGCTCACCCCGCTGACGCTGACAAACCCACCAATCCCCCGTAACTCTTCTTTACTGTAAGGGTTCCCTCCCCAACAACTTGATTCTGGTGTGACTCTCCCGCTATCACCTCCCCCGTTAAACAACACTTTCCACGCATTCAAAATGTCTGCCATCTCCTCACTGTTTAACCATGGGTGGCTTCTTCCACACGCATCCCCCGACCTAGTTCGGTACCATGCCTTATAAAACCACGGACTTCCCGCTGTTTTTTCGTACGCTTGGGCGGTCCATCCTCCTTGCCCGCTCGGAGTATCCCAAAATCCAGGGGTACTATATCCGTTGGCACTATATGACTCTTGATATCCTCCCGAAGTCGACGCATACCAGGATGAAAACGGATTTCCATTGGCATAGATTACCTTACCTCGGGTCGCATTCACTGCTTCCTCCCACTTACCTCCCTTAGGACTCGGTTTAAACACTTGACATGCCTCGGTAGCGCAAATTTCTCCCCCGCGGGCGAGCGCATAACTTCTCGCCGCCACAGCCTGTGCTTTCAAAGCCTCCATTCCTCCCTCATCTCCCCATGAACCCGGCATTTCGTAAATCCGTTTGGCGTATTCTTCCAAGGAATAGGTCCCGTAGCCTGTGACTGTAATTTGAGCATCAGGATTATGATCTCTAATTTCAATTCCACCCCCATAGTAGGCCTTTAAGATTTGTTCATATCCCTGTCCCTGCTTGGCTCTCCCCAAAGCTCCATACTGACTCATTCCCTTAAAGTGAGGTGCACCAAAACTAAAGGCTGCAAAAGCCGGCGAAAAGCCAGGATTATAGTCTGGTCGACTGGCCGGATCATCTGCCAAAGGGACCTCTCCCACCGTTGTTTGAAATGTTCCTGATTTTTCTGTCAAAATAGCCTGCTGTTTGGCCGTTAATGTGGCAATTTTCCCTGACAATTCAGCTTGCCATTTTTTTGCTCCCGCAATTTCCTTTTCAAAAAAAGCTTTCTGTGTATCCAGTTTCGCCTGCAAACCGGCGAGTTTAGCTTTGTCCGCCTCAATCTGTTTTTTGTCCTCTTCAAGTTGCATGATCTCAGTCGTAATTCTCACAATCAAGTTCTTATCCTCATCCGCACTCGCTTGCTTATAAGTGAGCCCCCTTGTTAGTTCCCCCGCCGATCGAGACGACACCATCCATAGCAAGGGGGAGTAAAATCTTGATTTTTTATAATAGTCCCGCACTTTTGCCGCCAGCACTGCGTATTGATTCTTGATCGTCTTTTCTCTCTCGGTGATACTCCCCGCCAACTCTTGCATCCGTATCTCTGACTGTTTGATCTGCGACCCAATTCCATCCAATTGCTTCTTTAATTTCGCCACTTCCGATTCTAGTGGAGTAGTTGCCGCTACCGATAATTGCATCTGGTGCTGCAACTCGGTAATTTGGGCTTCAATTTCTTCCAGTGATTCAGCTCTTACTCCCATTCGCTGTGCTAAAATAATTCCCAGCACCAATCCTAAACTGACTATGAATAAACTTTTCCACCATTTCCTCATTTTCTCCATCGTTTCTATCTTAACATGGGTCGCGTTACCCACTCCTTCAGCCAAGGCTGTTGGCAACTCTTGTTATTCTCTTGGCTGGGCAACCATATGTAGACCCGACTATCCCACTCAATGTAATTTTAACAAAAGTGACGGGACAGCGGTAAAATCTTGCTGTGGAACCGCAGATCTTTGTGCTGCTTACAAAGCTAGCTTAGCTGAATCTGGAGAAACATTTTCCGCCACCGGTACTTGTGGTTTAGGCGCCATCGACACCGCCCTTGGCTGTATTCCCTACACCTTTGAAGCCTTTACCCCCGCCCTTTTTGGCTTTTTGGCTGGCTTGGCCGGCGGGATTGCCCTCATTATCATGCTGATTGCCACCGTTCAAATCATGGTTAGTGGCGACAACGCCGAAGCCGTTAAAAAGGGCAAAGAGCTTTTTACCGGCGCCGTCACTGGCCTCCTTTTCATTATTTTCTCGGTCACTCTCTTACGTCTCGTTGCCGGTGATATCATCAAACTACCCGGGTTTTAGGATCTACTATGAACAATCAAGCTGTCGATTACCCCAAATTAAATCAGGCTCTCGGTAACAATCTGGGTGACAAAAACTTGGGCGGAATTATTAGCGCCGTTCTCCCCACCCTCCTTTCTCTCGCCGGCCTCATCCTTTTTGGGATGTTAATCTTTGGTGGTTTTACCATGCTCGCCGGTGCCGCCAACAAAGAATCTCAGGAAAAAGGTAAAAAAATGGTTACCTCAGCTCTCATCGGCTTCTTTGTCATCTTCCTCGCCTACTGGCTCGCCCAAATTCTCCAGGTCATTTTTAAAATTAATATTGTTGGGTGAAAAATCTAACCCGAATCGGGTGCAGACGTATTTCACAACTGAAAAAGTTTACACAGCGCCGCCCCGTCGGCGCGAGTTAGAGGCGGCTCACCAGCAGGTGAGAACGCCGTCTTTTTCAAGTGAAATACGTCGAACCCAAAAGAAGTATCCCTTACTTCCCAAACCGTCTTTGTCTAGTTTGGTATTCCTCAATCGCCTTCTCTAACTCATTAGGTGTAAACTCCGGAAACAACTTCTCCGTAAAATACAGTTCACTATATGCCGCGCTCCACATCAAAAACCCCGATAGTCTCATTTCCCCCCCTGTCCGAATAATCAAATCTGGATCCGGCATCCCCGCCGTATCTAAATATTTCTCAAATGTGTCCTTCCTAATTCCTAATTCCTGATTCCTGTTTTCCTCGCACCATTTATCCACCGCCCTTTTAATCTCGTCGCGCCCCCCATAATTTAGTGCAAATGTTACCGTAATCTTGTCATTCTTCTCCGATTTTTTCATTGCCTCCTTCATTCCCGCCTGAATATCCGGAGCAAACCGACTCATGTCTCCGATCATTTTGAGTTTTGCTCCCTTTGCGATAAATCTCTCGACTTTGGTCATCAAGGCCTTGCGGAACAAATTCATTAATCCCACAACCTCTTCTTCCGCCCTGCCCCAATTCTCAGTGCTAAATGCCCACAAAGTCAGGTATTCGACTCCCAGCTCACCCGCTCGCTCAATCAGCTGTTCGACAATTTTGTCGACTGCATAGGCGTGCCCGGCAATTATTGACAGCCCTTTCCCCTTCGCCCATCTCCGATTCCCATCCATCATAATGGCGACGTGACGAGGAATATTTGTTTTATCAATCATATTCAAAATAAATGAGTCTTTAATTCGCTGGGTTTTTCTCCCACCTTTGCCGAAATCGTCTTAACCACCAAGCTTAATTTATCCAATCTTTCTTTTACGATACTTTCAAATTCCGGGGTGGTTAGTACATGCACATTAAATCCGGTATTAATCGTAAAATACGCTTTAATTCCCTCTCTTCTCATTTCCCAAACTGCCAGCATTACCTCAATAGTACCCGGGTACCAAGCTATCATCGGTGGCTCACTGGTTAGTAAAATACTATGAAATTCCAACGCCTCCCCTTCTACCAACTTCCCCAACTTATCAAAGTCTTTAATCTTGATCGCTTGCCTTACTTGTTCTAGTTTTGTTTTGATATTCGCCAATCTCTCTTTGTAAAACAGACTTGTCTTGGCCAACGCGTGACCCGAAGTTGAAGAAACCAGTTTTTTCCCTTCATCTACTACCGCCACGACATCTCTCACTTCCCAATAACCAGCCGGGAATATTGACTCTGAATATGATGTTTCCGATGTCTCTCCGTCCTTCCATTCGACTATCCCTCCACACACACAGCGGCAAGCCGTCCCCGACCCCTGCCTTGCCAAAATTGATAACTCTCGCTCTGAAAGAGCTAAGCCGATCGCCTTTGTTGCGGCAATCGTCAAAGCCGCAAATCCCGATCCCGAACTGGATAATCCTGTCCCCTTGGGAAAAGTATTTTGTGAAACCACTTTGGCAAATACCTGTTTGCCCGCTAAATCTCTAATCCGCTGCAGATGTTTAATCACCCGCTCTGTTTCTCCTTCTTCGCTTTCCCCCTGGATAATTACCTCATCTTTGGTCAACTTTAGATCAAACTCAACTGTCGTAACCGTATCTAGTCCTGACAGAATCAGTGAAATACTCCCATTCTCCGGTAGTCGGAGAATCTCGTCTTTTTTCCCCCAATATTTAACCAAAGCAACGTCCGACGATGCTCTAATTGTTGTCTTGTTCATTTCTCCCATCTTACTCCCTCTGCTCCGGTTTTTACCTGCATCCACACTCCTCCTGCCTGGTTAATCGCCTCACCCACTTGGGCTCGCCCCTCATCCTTGACCAACGCAATCATACAATCTCCTCCCCCCGCTCCCGACAGCTTTGCTCCCTCTGCTCCGGACTTTCTCGCCACTTTAATTAGCAGGTCCAATTCCTTTGAACTCACATTTAAAGTTGATAGTAGTTCTTGATTCCGATCCATCAATTTCCCGAGTTGTACAAAATCTTTTGTCGAAAAATATTTTTTTGCTTCATTCACCAAGGAAGCGATATCCCCAAAAACCGATTCTACCCACTTCTCGTTTCGCTTTAGTTCTGCCACCTGTCTCACTAACGTTGGGGTATCCGCTTTCACTCCTGTATAGCCTATCACCATCGGCAAATCTCCGGTATAAATTCGCTCAATCACTTTTCCTGGGGTCACATAATATATTGTCCCCCCATACACCGACGCCGCCACATCAAATCCGCTTCCGACTCCCTGTACATCCAGTACCGCTTGGTATGCCAACTCAAACATTTCTTTCTTGGACATTGTTATCTCCCAATATCCACTCAGTGCTTTGCTAAGTGCACTAACTACGGCCGCACTCGACCCAAACCCAAACTGGGTAGAAAAATCTGACTCTGTTGAAATCCTGATTCCCTCTTTGATCTGGTATTTTTCGTAAAAACGCTTGACCAACATTTCTACAAACGCCATTGATTTGGGTAGATCATCTTTCCCCAAACTTCCAATTTTCTTGTGATACTCGTCTAACCCGACGTTTGGCGAACAAACATGGATTTCCCCTTCTCCATTCGGTTCTACCGACACTCTCACTCTTTGATCAACCGCTGTCACAATACAGGGAGATCCGTACACTACTGCGTGTTCCCCAAATAACATCAATTTTCCTGGAGCTGATGCAACTATTTTTCTCATGTTGCCCCTATTGTGATTGGCCAATAATCAATCTTCTCATCGCGTAATACAGATCCAATTTTTTCTAAGTTGGGATGGATGACCATCATCATTCCCGATCCAGTTTTCACTCCCCCTGCTCCCGTTATTTTAACTGCCGCCCCCATCTCTCTCAGTTTATTTGCCAAGGTGATTGCCTTTTTTCCTACAACTCCCAATTTTTCTAAAAGATAGCCATTTTTATTAATCAATTGTCCAATCTCTTCCCCTTTTGCTAGTTTGTCTCGAATCTCCCTCGCAATCTTCCCAATTTCTCGAATATTTTTTTCCTTCCCTCTCTGTTGTGCCACCAACTCAACCATCTCCCTGGTGGTTTCACCAGGTTTCCCTGAATTTACGAGCAACAACTTTAATTTATTTTTAATTTTGAGTTTTTCTATTGGCTTCCCCTTCACAAAAGTAATTAATCCTCCGTACACCACACTAGCCGAATCGATTCCCGATGGGTTCCCATGTGCTATTCGCTCACATTCCATTGTGTATTCGAATAGCTCGTCTTCCCCAATTGGCTTCCTAAAATAATTGCGAACTTGTTTGATAATGGCAGCCGCTACCGCTGCAGATGATCCCAATCCAGATCCAATCGGAATTTCACTTGTTATTTTAACTCCTACCTTATCTTTTCCTCCCGCTAGTTCAACTGCTTTCCGAATAAGTAAATCCGTTTCCTTTTTCCCCACCACTACTTCTACCTTTACCCCCAAGGAAATCTGTGCAACTAAGGCCATCTCTCCATAAACCACCGCGTGCTCACCAGCCAAAATCACCTTGCCAAAAGTTTTCATACTTCATCTGCGCCCAACTCGCCAGTGGTGTCGTTATCGTTATCTTTACCTTCTTCTGTACTAGGGTAAGGCCAATTAGGGCCTGGTTCTCCCTCTATTGTCGGACTGCAATTCACTACCATACTATTTCTCCTTCTTGGAATTAATTATTAATCGATTATCTTTGACGATCATCCTTAACCATGGTGCATATTCTTCTGGTTTATTTTTCACATCTCTCTGTAGTTCCCCCCACTCCATCCACTTCGCTTCTTCCACCTCTTCTGGATTTAGCTTCATCCCCCCCAACCACTGCCCCACCACCACCGTATCTAGCTCATTCTCCCCCCAACCTGGATTAGTCCAATCATTTGCCTCATAGCTAAATCGGTATAGTGTCCGTAAATCTTCCACTCTCATCTTGATTCCCATCTCTTCTTCTAGCCTCGTTACCGCTCGCATCATGTATTCGTCCCCCGGACGCATATTGGTACACATCGTGTTTGCCCATAACCCCTTAAACACCGGTTTTGTTTCCGCTCGCTTCTGTAACAAGAGCTCAGTTTTCCCCTGCTTCTTCCGATAGAGTACTACCGATAATGCTCGATGTTTTTGCCCTTTACCTAGGTGGGCCTGATCAATATCCGTCGTCCCCACCTCCCTATCATTTTCATCTACCAACACTACCTGTCTTTGCATAACTAATTATGTCGTAATCCCAGCCAAAATCATTCTCTCCCCCACTTGATCCATTTCGCAATTTCTCCTCGGATTTCTGCAACTTGCTGCTCGGTCGCCGGCACTATTGGCGGTCTAAACGTATATTGATAATTAATTATTCCGCGCTCATCTCTCCCTCCACCTTTTCTTATTACCATTTCAACCTGGTCACCAATTTGGGGTAACTCAAGCTCTCCTGTTTGTTGATCTATCTCTAAATCGGTCAGTCTACCGAGTATCCGCAAACCCTCAGGTAGTTCCACAATTGCTAATCCGTACGGTGCCAAATCAACAAACCCGCTCGGGGCCTGTTCCCTCCCCACCTGAGTAACCGAGTAAACTTCCCCCCTCCCACTAAACCGAACTAAGTTCACTTTGAATCCCCGCCGATATAAAGAATCCGTAATTTTCTCTCAACAAATCTGGTCTCGCCTCTCTCATCGCCATTTCCCCATTCTCCATCTTCTTCCATTCAATAAAAGGCGGTAATTCCATTCTCTCGCCGCACCCCCGACAAACTGGCCTCGCCGGGAAATGTGGACGACGACAGTTCGGACACTGTCCCCCCTCCATTCTCAATCTTCGTGGTTTATTTCTCCAAATCTCTGCACCAACCGTCATACTCTCATCAGTCGCAAAAAATCATTTTTTCATTCTCCTCGTTTGGCGCGATACACCGTACTTGTTCTACATCCGGCCAGTCGAGCTATTTGCTCTACCTTTGCCTCCGGATGCTTTTGGTATATTACTCTCGCTCGCTCTCGCTTCAACCCCCCATTCCCCACTCCTCGCTTTTGGGCTGCTGTAATTACTCCTCTGTTAACCGCCTCATTTATAATTCTCTGTATCGAAGCAAACGAGGCTGGTACTTCCGACTGGGCAATTCTTTCGTAACTTTGGCCAGCCGCATACTTAATTAAAACCTTAGAAACCAATTCTTTTGGAAAAGTTTTGTAATCGAATCCTTCTATCACACCTCTCTAGTCGCCAAATCCAGCTAAATCATCCGCAACCGTCGGAATCGATACACCAAAGCCAAAAGTAACCCCTGCCATAACAGTAATCCGATCAGGGTACTCCCCAAGACCAAGGCTACTAGTTCCCTCCCCACTGGTCCTAGTGTAAAAAAATATGATCCCACTCTCCCCACGAAAAAAAGTCCCAACAATCCCAAGATAGGCGACGCCGCCACCGGTAATAGAACTGGCTTATTTAATACCATCCTTCTTACCGATTGATAGGGGTGAATCGCTAGCCCAGCCAAAGTTGTCACCCACACATAACTCATCCACACGACTAGTGCCTTCATGGGAACCCCCCAAACAATCCCAATATGAGTTCTCTTCCCGTAACTCCATCAATCCCCCGCCACAAACCGTAAATTATTACGCTGAGTGGTACTAACACCCGCCAGGGGTTTACTACCAGCCAATCCCCCAACCCCTTTGCCCATTGGGGCATCATTTCCGTCTGCAGCAACCGCTTTCCTTCTTGAGCCCTCCCCTCAAGTTCCCGTAAAAATTCTCTTTCAGTTTTCTTTGGCATAGGCTACCGCAAACGCTTTCCGTGCTCGATATAACAACGACTCTGTCGCCTTAAACGGCAATTTCATTCTCTCAGCAATTTCCCGAACACTCATCCCCATCTCAAATCGCCAAGACAAAATCTCCTGATACTGACTTGATATCGCTCGATATGCTCGCAAAAATCTTCGCCGCATCTTCTTCTTTTGCCACACCAATTCCGGGGTCTCACTTTTTTCTAACAAATCCTCCCACAGTGGACTTGTCTTCTCAACTGCCGCTCTAACGTAACGTTTGCGGTAGTAATCCGCCACCTCATGCCTAGCTATCGCCATTAGCCACGTCGATACCTTAGCCTCACCTCGATATAGCGGCAAATTATCAAACGCTGACAAAAATACGTCTTGCAATATCTCTTCCGCTGCCTCTTCACTCGGTAGTTTGATCGCCAAATAATTTCGTAGTTTGTCTGCGTACAGTCGGTAAAATCGGCTCGCCGCCCCCTTCTTCCCCGCCAACACTTCTTCGACCACTTTGTCCATACTTTATACATTATACAAGGTGCGCTATACTCGTCCCATGGCATGTACTACTGTTAATGGCCAATTAGATCTTGGTTCTTGTCTCATTTTCCAAGACTCTACCGCCGCTCAAGAATACACTGGCGCCGGCTCCCTCATTAATACTCTCCTTCCCAATATTTATCTTGCCGCCGGCCTCATTATCTTTTTTATGATCATCATGGGTGGTTTTATGATCATTAGTAGCGCTAGTGATCCTCACAAAACCGAAGACGGCAAAAAAATTATCACCTCTGCTATAATGGGTCTTGCGATAGTCATCTGTTCCTACTGGATCATCCAATTGATTCAGGTTGTTACCGGACTATCCATTCTAAATTAACCCTATGAACAACTCGCTTCTTGGCGAACCCATCAACAACCCCCTCACCAACTATGGTAATGTTGACGTTGGTCTCCCCAAATTTATTAGTAATATTTTGACCATTGTCTTTGTCGGAGCCGGGCTTTATGCCTTTTTTAACCTCATGTTTGCCGGGTTTACCTATATCACCGCCGCCGGTGATCAGAAGAAAATTGAAGCTGCCGTCTATTCCATCAACATGTCCCTTATTGGTCTCATTGTTATGGTCGCTGCTGCTGCCGTAACCGGCATTGTTTCATACATTCTTTTTGGGAGTGCCACTGCCATCCTTTCTCCCAAAATTATTGGACCAGGGAGCTTATAATATGACCGATCTTAACTTTGGCCCCATAGTTGCTCCCGGCGGCTACCAACCCGGGTCTGACCTGGCTAGCTCTACCGGCGCAGTCGAAAGACTCATCAGTAATACTCTGATTGTTCTAACCGCCGTATCAGGCATTGCTTTTATTCTCTACTTTGTCCTGGGTGGTTTGAGCTGGATCACCGCTGGTGGTGACAAAGGCAAGGTCGATAAAGCCAAAAGCATGATGACCAATGGTGCTATTGGCCTCATTATCATTGTTGTTTCCTATGCCATTGTCTGGATTGTCGGCACTGCTCTTGGCGTCGATATCCTCGAACCAGGCAAGCTTATTCAAGAAACTATTACTTTTTAACCAACTATGTCTAAACTAACTCCTCTCCTCATTCCTATTTCCTATTTCCTATTTCCTCTTGCCGCCAAGGCTGCAATCACCAATCCCGCTGTTCCCGGTGGTGACAGCCCCACTAGCGCCCCCACCCAATTTGCCACTACTATGGGCGTTCTCTGGCAAACCCTGATTATTGTTGGTGGGCTCGCCTTCCTGCTTTACTTCCTCATGGGCGGACTCAAGTGGATCATGGCTGGAGGTGACAAAGGCAAGCTCGAAGAAGCCAAGGGTGCTATTACCAATGGCCTAATCGGCCTCGCTGTCTTGGCCGCCAGCTACGTCATTATCAAATTCCTTCAAGCCGCTCTCGGCCTTGATTTACTCAATATTCTCTGGCCCACCGCCGGATAAATCCTATGTCATTAACCCTTATCCAAACTGTTCAAGCCGCCGAAAGTTTCCGCATCAACATCGATGACCAAGTCAAGTCCCGCGTCGCCATTAACGACACTTTGGGAGTCTTTGTCCAAAAATCTTTCTCCGCCGTTATTCTGGTCGCTGGCTTGGCCACCTTTATGTATCTCGTTTTGGGTGGGGTGCAATGGATCATGGCTGGCGGTGACAAAGGCAAACTCGAAGAAGCCAGAAATCGTATCACCAATGGTTTAATTGGTCTTGCCATCGTGGCCTCGGCTTGGGCCATTTACCAGCTCGTTGATTACTTCTTCGGTATTGGCATAACAAATTAATTAAATAATTGATATACTTAAACCAAGTACTATCAACTAAGTACTGTAACAGGAGGAAAACCTATGTTCGATCTCATTACCAAAGTTAGCGCCGCCGCTCCCGGAGCCCCCGAGCTCTCCATTGGCAAACCCGAAGGTGTCGCTATTACCAATATCGGAACTCTCATTAAAGGTGCTACCCAAGGTGCCCTCCTCATCTCCGCCCTCCTCGTTTTTGCTTTCCTCATTATGGGTGGCATTCAGTGGATTGCTAGTGGTGGAGACAAAGGCAAAACTCAAGAAGCTCGTGACCGCATTACCGCCGCTTTGGTCGGTCTAGCTGTCGTTGCTTCCGCTTGGGCGATCATGTTGATCATCCAGTACTTCTTTGGAATCAGCATCTTGAACGAAAACATCACTCCTCCCAAAGCCTACTAAGCCGGTTCGATCCATAGGGTTCGTTTTGAATGCTATAATTTCCCTATGAACGAAACTGCCGCCGAGCTCTCCTCTCTCCCCGACTACTTTGGCAATATCCTAACCGCCATTATTCCCTTGATTGGTCTCGTGGCTTTCATTATGATCTTGTCCGGCGGTTTCAAAATCCTCACCAGTGCCGGTGATCCCAAGGGGATCCAATCCGGCAGTAAAACCATTACCATGGCCGTGGCCGGTATCGCGCTTGCTATCCTTTCTTGGTTAATCTTGGTCCTCATCAAAAACTTAACCGGGGTCAACGTCACCGAATTCAAATTTGGCTTCTAACTATGAAGCTCTTGCGTGCTCTTTTCCTTCTATTGCCCCTCTTTGCTCTTGTCCTATCTACTCCCCCAACCCTCCTCGCTCTCGAACCCACCCTCCCCTTTTCGATAGAAGGTAATCCCAGCGACGACTATCAACTTCAATCATTTTTCCCCCTCCTCCGTTTTATCAAACCCTCCAAACTGATTGTTTTCGAAAATCAAGATGCCGATCGCTCCTACAAAAGTAAGTGCGGCGAAACCCGCCAACCTACTTGTACTCAAACCAATCCTACCTGTACCCTTACCACCAATTTCTGCGAAGGCGGGTCCTCTACTACCCAGGGGGAGTGTCTTGGACTCGATCCCCAAGATCCCGCTTCCGTTGGCACCTGCTCCTATCCCCAAAAAAATCCCGTCATCTCTGTCGACCCTAAAGGTACCGACTTCTCCCGCGACTCTTCTGTCCTTACCGACACTCCCACAGCTGACACCCTCCTCACCTACCCCAAATATCAAAACGAGGCCTTGCGCTATCAAAATCCGGGTACTAATAACCTTTTAACTCACGGTTCTCACAATCTCACTCTTACTCGCTGTGACCGCGCCGCCCGCCAACTGATGGTAGCCTACCAAGCCGCCGAAACCAAAGCTACGGTTCAAAAAGGTGACTGGCCGTTGGGTTGGGTCGATTGGGGCTACACTACTCGCGTCAAAGGTAAAACCCTCCTTGAAGTCTGGAATACTGTTAACGGAGCTGGTATGGGTGGCATCGCCCAAGGCCTCGTGGCCGCTCAAGACGCCTTTTTCTTTTCTCTTGGCACCGACCAAACTGTTACATTACCAGATACCGGAGCCCTCAAAGCCCAACTCTGCAGCCGGCTTAACGTCGAATCAAACTCCGACTGGGCCACCGAGCTTGAAGCCCTTCCTCTTTATCCCCCCTCTTTCCGCCAGGGATATGCCCGCACCTCCATCTGTGTTTATTCTATCTGCCTCCCCAGTGAAAACAGTAATGATGGTCAGGGTCTCTACGCCGATACTAGTATTCATGCCGCTTACGCCGCCGCCATCTATGATCTTTTGCAAAACTTCCCGCTCAATAGTGCTCTCGACCACCTCAATACTCTTGCCAAAGATAACCCGCTCATACGTTTTAGTTTAAATAGCAAAGTTGCCGCCACCCCTCCCCAAATTGCCAAAGTTTTGACCCCCCAATCCAAACTCAAAAACTTCTCTCTTAGTACCCTGGGTCATGTTTACGATTATCAAGACCTCATGGCTGAATATGGCTATACTCTCCAGCCCGAGCTGAGTCAGGAAGAGGGCGGAGCCATGAATGCCAGTTTAACCTCTCAAATTATTAACTTTGCTTATGGGATTGTTGACGCCGCCGCCCCGGTCACCAATCACATATTAACTATTCCCGAACCTCTTGGCCAAGCCATCTTTCAATTGCAGCAGCCGGTTTATCAATCCCGTGACCCCGCTTATGCTATCGCAGATAACTACGAAGAAACTCTCTCCAATGTGGTGGATGGGGGAAGCACTCTCCTCTACGCTAGCAAGGGTTTAGGAGCGGGTGATGCCCGCCGCCGCCTCGCCCACTTCACCTGCCAAGAACCCGAGTATTCTTCTCCCCAAGAAATCGAGAGTATCAAAGCCTACGCCCTCGGCACCCGTGCCGGCTGTTTCGCCGACGAAACCCCTATTAATGGTCAATGTGATCCCACTCTGTTTGCCCAGATTCTTCAAGCTGGTGGTTATTCTGTCCCTTCCGCTCCGCTTGCCAAAGCTGAATCTGTCTACGCCATGTATGAATCCAAGCTTACCCCCGAACTTATGGAAGTTTACGGCGTCGCTTCCGCCGAAACCGGCGTTCCTTGTGAAGTTTTGGCTGGTATTCACTACGTTGAAGCTCTCCTCGATCCCCAGAAATCCCTTGTATCCGGTCGACCCCTTGGTACTGCCGAACCTGACGCTGGCGGCCAGGTTTTTAAAACCCTCGAAGAAACCGCTATTTGGGCCGGCAACCATCTTACCGGCAAGGTTGGCGGCAAAATTGGGAACGTTGAACAATTAATTACCGCCCTCTCTCGCTACAATGGCGGTGGGAACAGCAACTGCCAACCCGGCTATCCCTATCCAATCCCCTATTCCGGTGGTTGTCCTCCCCTCTTTGAGGGCGAAGATGATATTTACCCCATGAGTTGGCTCGACGACAAACACAGTAGTATGTACTTGCTCTATTGTGATGATCATTTAGCTTGCGCTCCCACTCCCTACGATAGTCCCGGGGCCTTTACTTTTGCTCTCTCTGTTTATAATCATCTTACCAATTCTCAATCTGGAGCCACCCCATGAATCTCTCACTTCTACAAAACAAACACATTCGATTAGCCCTTGGTATCAGTGTTGGTTTTCTTATTCTTATTCTTTTACTCTCTCCCCACGCCTCCAATCCTCAAATTGTTCCCCCCCCTCTGCCATCTCCCTTCCGTCCCGAACTTCAATCCCTTTCCTCCACCCAGCGTTCAACTGTCGCCGCCTACCGCGCCACCATTACCGATAAATTACCAATTTATCAGGACAATATCTCAACCAGTGTCAAACTCAAAACTACGCTTAATCTCTATATTCTCCCCTCAGACCCAGCCGAAACTGTTCGCTTTGAGATATATGGAGTTTCCTACCTCAATCGTGACAGTACCGAGTTTACCAATCCCAATCTTACTGCCTTCAAAGAAACTTTTCAGAAAGGTCTCGCCCTCCTTCGTGAGCAGGGTATTGATCCTACCCAACTGATCTTTATCTACGGTGACAAAGCTTACGTGCGAGAAACTGCCGAATTTTGGATCAAAAACTATCAACTCCTTCCCTAACTATATGCTAAAATTCCTTTGCTTATGAAAAAGTTGTTTGCTCTGATCTTACTGGCATCTAGCATCTGGTATCTAGCATCTTACCCTCCCGTCGTTCATGCCCAAGAAACCCCCGCTTCCGGTCAAGCTGGTTTTATCGAATACTTAAGTGGCGCCATCGCCATTCAAATTACCGGTGCCAAAACTGATGCTGGGACCAGTAATCAATTCCAGGAAATCTCCTCTTCCTCCCCCATGAGTTTGGCTCCCTACCTAGCCGGCCGTCTCGGCGCTGACGGCCAAAAAACTGGTTTTCTCCCCCTGGGTGGGAAAGTAATCGCCAATCTCTTCGAACTCCCCTCCAGCCGCGAATATATGGCCGACATTCTCGACAATATGGGTCTCCCGACCGTCAACCGTGCCTACGCCCAAGGTACTGGCTACACCGCCATGTCTCCCTTCCTCCCCTTCTGGAAAGTTTTTCGTAATCTAGCTTATTCGCTTTACATCATCATGTTTGTCGTAGTCGGCATCATGATCATGCTCAGAACCAAAGTTAATGCCCAAACCATCATCACTATCCAATCCGCGCTCCCCAATCTCCTAATTACTCTCATCCTGATTACCTTTAGCTACGCCATTGTTGGTTTTATGATCGACCTCATGTATTTCATCATCTATTTCTTGGTCTACTTGATGGGCACCGTCGGGATCATCGGCACGCCCCTAAAGGCCATTGACCGCCTTATGTCCTACTCTGCCTGGGGAGTTATTTTCGAAGGGAGAAATAGTATTATTTCCGCTGTTTCCCTGGCTATTGGCGATGTTTTATCAGGCCTCGGTACTGGCGGATTCGAAGTTCTCGGAACTCTCATTTCTTGGATTACCCCCATGTACTTGGTGGTTGCCCTCACCTTTGCCATAGCCATGGTTAAACTTCTGGTTGTCCTCCTCAAATCCTATGTCATGATCATCGTCCAGCTCGTCACTTCCCCTCTCCAACTGTTACTAAACGCTCTCCCCGGAAGCAAAGCCTTCTCCGGCTGGCTCAAGAAAACCGCCAGTTACTTGATCCCCTTCCCGGTTGCCGCCGCCATGTTTATCTTTTCCGCCATTTTAGTTGGCGATCCCACCCAAGCCACTATTTTCAAAGACGTCTTCAACAATGGTAGTGCCAACCCCTTTGGTATCAACCAATCTCACGAGTTTTACTCAACCAGTGGTGAAAAACTTTGGATGCCGCCTTTTACTTTAACCGGCAGTGTTGATATGAACACTCAGGACATCATGGTCCTATTGGGCTTCATCGTCTTCCTCATGACCCCTGCTGCCGTCAAGATGGCCCAAGACTGGCTCCAGGTCAAAGAGTCTCCCTACACCTCCGAAGCATTTGGTACCCTAGGAGTTGGTGTTCAAGTTGGTAGTTGGCCTCTCAAAACCGCCATCGGCTCATACGAACGCCAAGCTCAATATCGTCAACAAGCCAAGATTTTTGGTAATGCTCAATATAATCAACCCGGGACAACACCATCTGCACAACCTATAGGGAGTAAAGAACCAAAAACAAACTAAGAAAATATTTGTTTAAATATCGCACTAATCACCTTTTTTCCTTCTTCCCATCCTACCTCTAGTAATATCCACGGGTCATCCAAATATACCCATCTCTTCAACCACCTATAAGCCAATGCTGCATTCCTATTCTTCTTAAAAATACCCCCGTATTTACTATTTAAAAATTCTTCTGCTGAGTCTCGATCTAAAGTTCCTGTTCCAACCATGGAATATACCGCATATTCTATGTCCCTTTCTCTTCTAGATCTCCTCATTCTGGACTTCCCCAATAAACTATCCCCACGCAACTTAATGGTATCTTTCTTCCCAACCCAATATCCATTTTCATCCGTCATTATTTCCTTGTTGGGCAACATCTCTCCATCCATATTCCCATCCACCATTTTCCCATTAGGTCCCATCTTTTCTTTCATTTTTGGCACTTCTACCGACCATTTCCTATCGTCCCAGCTATACATCACTTCCATTTCCTTAATCATGAATCGCCTAAGTCCGCTTGTATCGTAGGGCAAATATCCCTCCATTGTCCCAAAAATCTTTGCGATAGCTTCTGTGGCTCCTCCACCAAAACCAGATTTAAAGATATCTACCACTTGACCACTCTTCAAAAAGTACCCGCCGTAATCCATTAAATCAGTTCCTCTAAGTTTTTCCGTCGCCGACAATCTTCCAAAAGAAAAGTGCTCAATAAAAGCTTCAAACGTATCTCCTATACTTTCAACCCCCAGCTCTTTCGCATACTCCGCATTTACACTTTTCCAATCTACTTGGTCAATCATTGCTCGCTCGCTCGCAGTAAATAAATTACTTGACCATTTCCTATGTAGTATCTTAATCTGTTCTTTGTACTGTGGATTATTAATATCCACTTCATTCCCCAACAGTTTCTGTCTTCGAACATATTCCGCTTCAGCCTCGCCAAGCGATAAACTGGTTTTCGATAGCAATCGCACGTCCTCAATTGGCAAGTAATTTGTCCTAAACTCTTCTCCTCTCAAAGTTCTCCGCCTTTTAATATGATCATTAATCAGCTGTGCAACTGCCTCCCCGTCTCCCCCCTTATTCTCAAACAATGTCTTCATCCCAGACCCAACCATATCTTTATAGTTCTCAATCTCATAAATCATGTTATCCATGCTTAACGCCTCAAACATCCAAGTCGGTATAAACCCATACTCTTCTGCATATCTCCTAATTTTCCAGGTTGTTAGCAAGGCTTTATTCAAACCTACTGCGCCAGAAATTGAAACATCATCTAACACATTTGCACATCTACCATCCAACCTCCAGATATCATGGGCAATCCCCGCCATATACCTTCCATTCATAACTAAACTTTCCAAGCTCATTTCATCTCCATCAACAATTAATCTGTCGTCCAAGCCAGCTACTCTTTTCCCAGTTACTATATTAATTACATCCTTCCCTCTAATCTGGCAGGTCTCACTTTCACTCCCATACAGTAAGGTCACCAACATATCGTCATAAACTTTTTCTTCATCAAAATGATTAGTGCTTCCCTTCTTATCTCCATAAATTAATCGATGTGACCAAACAGATGATTGAAGTAGATCATCATACTTAATTACCCCCAATTCATTTAGTTGAGTACCATCCTCCCTGGCTACTCTGACATTCAGCTTGTTTGCCCATTTATTTTTAAATACTTGTAATGGCTCAACTCCCCAGGAATTAAGGATTTTTGCATATCCCTCTCTGTCTAATTGATAATAGGCTTCATGAAATATTGCGGTTTTTTCAAAAGCTTTATAAATATCCAGTAAATCACTTCTTCCCACATCAGCCAACTGAGTTCTCGCCTCACGCATTAAAATTTGTAACTGGAAATCTTGTTGTCCTTCTCTTAACCCCACTTTATATAAATATGACATTAGATATTTTAAATATCCCTCATAATCACCGCGCCCTAGTTTTTCTTCCAAAATCGTATAGTGTTCATTCCCAAACATTTCTACAGCGCCAGCGTACAAATACCTATAATCGTTCTCTGTTAGATCAGGATAGATGTGCTTCAATTCATTTATAAATTCTTCGCCAAATTGTTCCCGATGTGCCTCGCCAACTATTTTACGCTTACTAAAATCTCGTTTTTTCTCACTGAATATCCTACTTACCCTTCCCATATCCACGTCCTTCTTCTCTAATTCTTCTATTGGGTTGGGTCCTCTCGAAGCGAGCTTTCGTCGGCGACGATGTCCTGTCAATGTTCCCTCTGGACTCAAAAAATCGTCTTCCACAAATTCATAGCCATCCCCATCTTGTTCAACTCTCACTTCTCTCGACCTTTCTTCTCTTACTCCGCGAATACTATTTAGCCCCATTTGTACTTCATTCTCAATCAGTCCCACTACTTCATCCGGAGTCAAATCTTTCCTCTTACTAGTCCACACCCTAATAACCCCTAACGTTGCTTGTCCACGCAATTGTAATTCGAGCAAGTCTTTTTGTGTTCCTTCGGCAACTTGTTTTATGGCTCTTTGAACAATTTTTTCAGTTAGTTCATCTGCATAAATAAGTCCCGCCCTAATAGTAAACTCATCGGCAGCCTCTATTCCGCTTATCCCATGCCCAAACCGCAATCTTTGCCGATTCATATTTTTTGCTTCTAACAATCCTTTTGCTAAATGAACCTCATTTGATTGTTCCAATTGATCACCGGTAAAATCTCGTTTCAACTCCTCAATAAATTTATCAGCAGAGTCTTGGTGTTCTTCTGTTCCCCTTGTTACTTTCAATACCCTTTTATCATCTTCTCTCTTTTGCTTAAAATCTTCCTTTTCTAATAATGTTGCTTTTGCCTTTTCTTTTTCCTTTCTACTCTTGGTCTTGGCAATCCCCTCAATTTCCTCTCGTTGCTTGCTAATTTGAATTCTATCTCTTAATTCATGTAGTCTCCCCACTTCTTGACCAACCGTTCGGTCAATTTTGTCTCTCTCAACTCCTAGCTCAACACCAACTTCTTGAGCAATTGTCCTCAAATCAACCAAGCACTCGTCAATCTCTTCTTCCTTAATTGATTTAGACCCTCTCTCCCGTAAACCACCAATGCGACCATCTATTTGCTTGCCTCTATCAAGAATTCTACTGCTATTTATCCCTGCTTTATGTAATGTTTCTTCCAATGTAACTTCTTTGTGAAAGGTTGCTTGGTCAACCTCAATAATATCTCTGTATAATTTATTAATCTCAGTTTCTGCCTTTATCTTTTCTTCTCCCTTACCAGACAACCTAGCCTCTAACTCACTCAGGTTTTTTTGATCAACCTGATCCACTCCCAGCTTCGATTTAAGCAGTCGTAATTTAAATAAAGTAGCAAACTGTTCTAAAAATCCTAACGGTGAGTCTTTTGATTCCTTTGCCTGTCTATCAACTTCCTTTGTTCCTCCTTTTTCAGGTCTCGCAGAAGAATGAGCTTCTTTTTTTGTCATACCCTCAATTTTACCACACCAGGGTCGATTCAACTGGTAGAATAACCTCATGGCCATCGCTCCCGCAGTCACCCAGCAAATCCTCTCCCACCTCGAACAGGACCGCGCCAGTAACTACTATCGCCTCCAGTATTACCTCAAATCCATTTTGAACCGTCGCGCTGTTGATATTGTTCTCGATAATCAAACCACCATCTCTCTTTCCCCCCAGGAAGCCTGGGACATTATCGCTCCTTGGGCAGCTTCCGCCGAAGTCGGTCTCCCTGTTGAAAAACGAGGAAGTCTCAAAACCATGGCAGGCAGGCTCCTTAGCTATATCGAAATCAATATTGTCGAAGCCAGTGCCGCAGCCGCCGCCTCCTACTACTCCCATCTCGAGCAAGCTCAAAACCCTCTCCCAATTATCAGTCCCACCACCCCCGAACTAGATAGCTACACCAAAGCCGCCGCTCTTCGTCAACAATTGTTCTCGGCTGTAAACACCAAATTCCTGGGTGGACTAACTACCAAGCTCGAGCAAACCCGTTATCTCCAGCGGATCCCCGATGTCCGCACCCGCTCTCTAGTTGCGGCCTTCCTAGCCGGTAACTCCGCCTCCCTCCGCTCTTATACCCTCGACAAAACAGACACTTCTGACCTGCCTACCCGTCTTAATCAGCTCTTGCTTGCCCGGGCTGGCGACCAGCACGTCAACGAGGCCATCCATCTCGCCTACTCCGCCGAAGTTGAGCCCGAACTAAAAGAAATTTCCGAAACCATAAACACTCACATTACCCAAGTCTATGGTACCGACAACACTACCTTCCTTGCCGACCAAGCCTCTCTCCGTACACTCTCCGCTCTCTCTCCCACTCTCGACGATATTGGGGTTCTCGTTCAACATCTCTCTCCTCATGCCACTCCCGCCGAGCAATCTGCCCTAACCCAAGCTCTTCGCTCCCAAATCGTCTCTTCCGCACGCGCTCAGCACCAGTCAGGCCAAACCCTGCTGACCCGAGCCTTCCGCCAGGCCGGTCTCGCTGGCGACCCCACCGCTCTTTCTTCTCTCTCTCCCATCCTCGAAGAATTGGTTGTTTCCACTCGTCAGGGACTCTTGGACACTCAGGTATTTGACCGCGATCCCCGCCTCCTTGCTACCTATTCGCTTGCCGCCCAAACTGGCGTCAGCCCCACCATCCCCTGGCTTAAACCCAAAGATTTGCAGGCGGTTCAAACCAAGCTTCTTTCTGGCACCAACTTTACCGATCCCCAAGCCGCTCTGACTGCCGAACTAGGGAGTGCTACACCCAATTTAACTCGGGTTAGCGAACTCAAGAATTTTCTCAGCCTCAAAAATCAACACCGTGATTATCAAGCTCGTCTTTCCGATAGTCCGCTTCTTGCCACCCAGGATTTGCTGGCCCGAACTTCTGGCAACTGGACTGCCTTCCGTCAACCCGCCGACCGAATCATGCGCAAAGTCTGGCGCGGTATCGACAAGGTTGATGATGTGCTCAACTGGCCTACCCGCAAACTCTCCGAGGAAATTGACAAGCTGGTCGACAAAACAACTATTACCGTCAAACTTAGAAATGGCAAAAAACTCGCTATCCCCCTTCTTAGCCCCGTCAATTTTGTTTACAACCAATGGACCAATCTTCAAAAAGGTCTGGCTCTCCGGGTCTTCCGCTGGTCTCACAAACTTGCTTTGAGTGGCAAGTGGTACTCGGCCCCCCTTCGCCAAGTAGCCGACTTTTCCCGGGCTTTCTTCAAGGCTGATGCCAACTGGGGCCATGCCAGCTTCCTTTTCGTCGAGCGCAAATGGGGCAATCTTTTAAACTGGACAGCTAAAAAGGTCTTCAAACAAGAAGCTTTTACCGCCCTCAAAGCCAGTATCGGTGCTTCGATCAAAACTTTTGCCATGAAAATTGCTCCAGCCTTAACCTCCAAGGTCCTAGCCATCGTCGCAGACCTGGGTCTTTCGGCAACTGGGGTTGGTCTCATTCTGGTAGGCGCGCAAATCCTCTGGGAAGCGGGCAAATTCCTCTTCCACAAACTTCGCGATTTTATTACCAATGCCGGCGGCTTCCGCGACAAGGTTCTCAACTGGCTGCCTATCGCCGTTGGTGCCGCCGCTTCTTGGCTAATCGCCCTTCCCGCCATTGTTTTAGGCGCCGCCGCCGCCTTCTTAAGCGGAGCTTTAGCTGCCCTCGCCGCTCTTTTTACTTCCCTCGCCCCCCTTTTTATCCTGGCTCTTGCCCTTGCCGGCGGACTCCTGGCTGGCACTGCCCTCCTCTACCAAATTTCCATCAAAACTATCCCAGATTTGGATTCCAAAGCTGCTCAAATCTTTTCTTCTCTCGTGTGTGATCAAAGTGGACAGTCTGGTTCTTCCCCCATAGCCAATTGTGCTTCTTGTCTTGTAGAGTACCTTACAGATTGTTATAGTCAAGAAGTCACTGATTCCGATTTTGCTACCACTGGCATTGGTTGTCTCATCGCCAAAAGTATTGCTCCCGATGTTGCTTCCATCATTGAACAGTCAGCTACCAAATATACCTATCTTCAATGTGTTGGTTTTGCCCAAGCTTCCGTCGCCTGTGGCGGTGGTTCGTTAGCCGGGAACAATGCTTGCGGATACATCAATAATGCCCCCTCTGGTTGGACCTATGTCAAAGGTACCGCCGGGGCCAAATCTGGGAATCTGTGTATGATCGCCAGTAGTGGCACTTGTAGTGACGGAGCTCCTGGCCACATTTTTGTAGTTGGCCAAGAAGATTGTGGAGCTCTCATTTGTGCTATCGATGCTAATAAGGTTTGTGCCGGCTGTGTTAGTGCCGAAACTAGAATCCCTGCCGGAGAAGTTGCGGGTTGTCTTACACCCAACTAAAATGAATCTATGTTAAAACAATTCTCTCCCCGACAAAAAGTCCTCCTCCTGATTTTGGGAGGCTTATTTGCTCTTCTCCTTATATTTTTCTCTCAATTAACTCCTCCCTCTCCCATCATTACTAAAACCAAGCCTCTCGACAAAGCAGTTGATGTTCCGCTTCTTCCCACCATCGAACTTCACTTTGATCGTGATATTACCCTCTCAGATATCACCCTTTCCGTCGCCCCCTTCATTGATCTCCGTTCTACTTTAACCTCCCCTACTACTATCGCTTTTGTCCCCACTTCCCCGCTAACTCCCACAACCACTTATGTTTTCTCTGTCTCAATTCTTGACTCATCCCCGCACCAATTCAGTTTTACTACTCAGTCTACTCAAACCGATCAAGTTCTTCTTGACCGCCTCAATTCCGAGCTTGATCGCGATTATCCGCTAGCTGCTAAAACTCCTTATGAAACCTCCCAATTCCGCGTCGTCTATAGTGCTCCGCTTACTCTCAAAATTACCCTCAAGTCATCTGCCCTCACTCCAGATTCCGCCACCAATCAAGTCCAAGACTGGGTTAAAGCTCGAGGTATTAACCCCACCACTCATCAATACGTCGTCGAGTAGTTTTTCCTCATGCGCTATACTTAGTATTAATATCTATTACTGATCACTAGTCATGCAGCAACACCCCGTCCCCCAAAATGTCACCCAATACCAATTCCGCCTCGTTGGTGACATGACTCTCAAGCAATTTCTCGAACTTGCAGGGGGGATGCTTCTGGCATATCTTATCTACGCTAGCAATCTTTTTATCGTTTTCAAGCTCCCCCTCGCCCTGCTTGGTCTTTTTTTAGGGATTGCTCTCGCCTTCTTCCCCATCGAAGATCGACCCCTGGACGTTTGGTTCATCAATTTTGTTAAAAGTATTTATGCTCCCACTCGTTTCATCTGGAAGAAAACCGAGAGAATCCCCTCTCTTTTTCTTTTTTCTCCCCACCCGATTACCAATACCGTCACCGCCGTCAAAACTATCAAAGCTCCTCCTATTGCCCTTCCGGCTGCTCCCGCTTCTGATCTCTCCGATCTAGAAACTTCACACCTCACCACTCTTAACTCGCTCTTTTCCGCGCTCCCCGCCCCGGCTCCCACATCTCATACCACCCCCATCTTTGAAAAACCTTCCGTTACTGTCCGCAAACTCACTCTCCCCTCGCCCGCCGTAGCCACTGACGTAGATGTGGCCTCGCCCGTCCCTGTCGTTGCCCCCATTGTGTCTCCCCCCATTATCACTCCTCCCCCCG
>Ga0209417_1000604_pt1 | contig 81047 bp, 70 predicted proteins | sample RifGroF2_FD_184002 | JGI IMG/M metagenome (GOLD analysis project Ga0209417, IMG submission 184002) | Groundwater microbial communities from Rifle, Colorado, USA - Groundwater F2 (SPAdes) (version 2) | ecosystem: Environmental > Aquatic > Deep subsurface > Groundwater | place: Rifle, Colorado... | reverse complement strand
TTGAGCTGCTTTTACTGATGTCATATCCTTTTATTTTAAACGCAAAATTAAGGATCACAAATACATATAAAAAGGCGGGGCTCAATGAACGGTTACTAATGTCGATTGAAAATATTTTATATATAACAGGGGATAACCAACTAATGAAAAACTTCAAGGGAGTTATCCTCCCAGATTGTGAGTTGTAACGTAAAAGAGGTTTAGGCCTGATAAGTAGCTATAGCTGTAAAATCCCAACCCCATTACACAACCTCAGGTTTTTGAAAAAAATTGGAATGTTGTGGATCAAATGGAAAAGTAGATGGAGCAGATTATGTTAAAATCATAATGGAGCAAAAGTGTGGAAAAAGCAGATCCAGGTGTGGAATTTGAAGGATGCTTGCAGGTGAGGGTTTGGGCACCCACTATGTGAACGAAGCGCAAGAAAATCGAGCGCAGACCCGTGAGCTGATCTGCAAAAGCACAATATCGGGGCTGCCTTTGATTTTCAGCGGAGAGAACATCTAGTGGGTAAACCCGGTGCAGCATCCAAAAATCCACACCTGGACTGAAAATAATCCAGACTTTTGCTCCGCTTGAAATTTAATGCTCCACCTACTTTCCCATTTGATCCGGAAAACTGGAAAGTTGTGTAATGGGGTTGGGAAGGACAGTTAAAAAAAAAGAGGCCTAAGCCTCTTTTGCCAATATCAACGAACCGGTGAACTTGTCCACCTTCTTTTTAGCATAATCTAGTTTCACCGAAAGCCCCTTCTTAGTATCCGAAGGCATGTCATACATTGCATCGAGCATAATCGCCTCGCAAATTGACCGCAGTCCCCTTGCACCCAGTTTGAACTCAATTGCAGTATCTACAATATAATCAAGCACATCATCGTCAATCTTCAGCTTTACACCATCCAGTTCAAACAGTTTGGTATACTGTTTTATAAGAGCATTCTTAGGTTGAGTGAGAATACTGCGAAGTGCTTGCTTGTCCAGTGGTTTCAGGTATGTCAATACAGGAAGACGACCGATGATTTCCGGTATGAGTCCGTATGCTCTCAGGTCCTGAGGAGCAACATACTTCAAAAGATTATTTCTGTCTATATGCTCTGTCTTCTTTGAAGTTCCATAACCAACAATCTGAGTATTCAGACGCTGAGAAATTTTCCTGTCAATTCCTTCAAAGGCACCACCACATATAAAAAGAATATTTTTAGTATTTACTGCAATAAGCCTTTGTTCCGGATGCTTGCGTCCTCCCTGAGGTGGTGCATTTACAATGCTCCCTTCTAGAAGTTTCAACATTGCCTGTTGCACTCCTTCTCCAGACACATCACGGGTAATTGAAGGATTGTCGCTTTTTCGCGCAATTTTATCAATTTCATCAATGAAGACAATTCCCTTCTGAGCCCTTTCAACATCATAGTCAGCCTCCTGCAATAGTCTGGTAATTATTGTCTCAACATCTTCTCCAACATATCCGGCTTCGGTCAAAACTGTTGCATCAACAATAGCAAACGGAACATCAAGCATCTTTGCAATTGTCTTGGCAAGAAGTGTCTTACCGGTTCCTGTCTGACCAACAAGCAGAATGTTAGATTTCTCCAGTTCAAGGTCATCTCCCACAGGGTGGTTTATCCTTTTGTAATGGTTATAGACCGCTACAGCCAGATATTTTTTTGCCTCATCCTGACCTATCACATACTGGTCCAGAAAGGCAGTTATCTCTTTTGGCTTCATCAAAGAGTTAGCAGGTTTGCCTTTAGCATCGGCATTCTTGCCTTTGCGTTTAGACGCCATAGCCTCCTTTGTATAATCCAGAGCCTGCTGGGCACACTCGTTGCAAATGGATGCGATATCTCCTGCGATCAAAACATCAACCTCGCTTTTGTTTCTTCCGCAAAATGAGCAGAAATCATTGTATTTAGAAACCATTCTGACTCTATTGTTATTTTCTGTTTGCTTTTGTAAGAATCTCGTCAATCATTCCATACTCTTTGGCCTCCATAGAGGTCATCCAGTAATCCCGGTCGGCATTTTTTTCAATTTGTTCCATAGACCTTCCTGAATGAAGTGCAATAATTTCATACAACTCTTTCTTGAGTTTCACTATCTCCCTTGCAGTAATCTCAATATCAGTTGCCTGTCCCTCTGCACCACCCATAGGCTGATGAATCATAACACGTGAATGAGGAAGAGCAGATCTCTTTCCTGCAGCACCTGCAGTGAGCAGAATAGCAGACATTGATGCAGCAACACCGGTACATATTGTAGCAACATCTGAGGATACAAGCTGCATAGTATCGTAAATACCCAGCCCTGCATAAACTGATCCACCCGGAGAATTGATATAAAGCTGAATATCAGCCTTAGATTCAACAGAGTCCAGGTAAAGCAGTTGTGCCTGAATGATGTTGGCAACATCATCGTTTATAGGAACCCCAAGGAAAATGATCCTGTCCATCATCAATCGTGAAAAGACATCCATTGCAGCAACGTTAAGTTGCCTCTCCTCAATGATTGTAGGATTGATGTATGCACTATGCACAGATTCGAATCTATGGAGCGAAAGGCTGCTGATGCCTTTGTGCAATCTTGCAAATTTTTCAAATTCAGTAGCCATAATATTAAAATTAATTTAGTTAGTCATTTTTTGCAGCTCATCTATAGAGATTGCTCTCTTGTCGAGACTTACAACACTCTTAATATAGCCGGTAACCAGTTCATCCTCTACCTTTTCATAAATACGACGACCCTCTTTCTCGTTTGACACAAGTGATTCGGCATATTTTGCAATCTGCTCCTCAGGTGCATTAGCCAGTCCGTACATTGCAAACTGATAGCTTGCTACTTTCTTTGCATGCTCAATAAGATCCTCTCTTGTTATTTCAATTTTTTGCTCTTTCGTAATAAACTGACGAATCATTTGCCAGCGGAAATCCTGCAGGAACAGAGCAAAATCTTTCTCTATCTCCTCCATTGTGAACTTACCTTCATTTGCAATAAACAACCATCTCTTAAGGAACTGCTCAGGTACTGCAATTGCTGCTTTTTCTATTAGTGCAGCTCTTGCGTCCAGAGAAAAGCGGTAGTCACTCTCCTGTGCAAACTCGGCTTTCATTTTTTCAATGATCTTCGCATCAAACTCCTCAACAGAATTAACAACTCCTGCACCATAAACCTTGTCGAACAACTCCTGGGTCATCTCAGCATCTACAAAACGTTTAACTTCCTTTATCACAACAGTATAGTTTGGATCAAGAGTAAGCAAGTCCTCTTTTTTAACCTTAAGCATTGCTGCTCGGTCTGTCTCATTTTCGAATACAGCATTCACATCAATTGCAAATTCTTCTCCTGCCTTCTTGCCTATGAACTTCTTTTTATTCTTTTCGTTAGCAATAGATCTCAGGGAAATATATGTTCCCTCTATCCTGTTTTCGCCCTGAATAAGGTCAGCAATAATAAAATCCTCCTCCTCAACAGAATCTGCAGCACCAAGCTGGCCATATTGTTTTAACATATTACTTCTGTATTTGTTCTTTTCCTCCTCAGAAATTGCAACTTCGTAGTAGGGAATCTTATCGTCGGCACTCAGTTTGATATCTATCTTTGGTGCGAGAGCAAGATCAAAAACAAACTCAAACTCTGTATCGTTATCCCAGTCCACAGGCTTCTGCTCTGTTTCACTTGGTAACGGTTCGCCAATGATATTAAGCTTATTCTCTGTTATGTAATTGTTAAGACCATCAGAGATAAGACCGTTTACAGCGTCCAGCAATGCTGGCCTGCCATGCATTTTTTCAATCATACCCATGGGTGCCATACCTTTACGGAAGCCTTTGATCTCGGCTTTACGTCGGTAGTCGTTCAGGATTTTTTTCTGTTTGTCGGCATAATCAGATGGATCAATGTTAAAAGTAACATTCAGTGTTAAATCATCGATGTTCTTTTGTGTAACTTTCATAAATATATTTTTTTGTATAATGCATTTTAATAACCAAAAAGCAGATATCCCAAAGGTTATCTGCTTTTATCAGTGCGGGCAAAGGGACTCGAACCCCCACGCCTCTCGGCACCAGATCCTAAGTCTGGCGCGGCTACCAATTACGCCATGCCCGCTTTGAGGAGTGCAAAGGTAAAACAAATATTTAAAAATGCAATAATCACCAAAGCTTTTAAATACTTTTTTTCAACTTTAATACGGCCCAGTTATCCCGACTCTTTAATGAGACGAGTTCCAAACCATATTTTGCTCCCTCTTCCAGTATTGCAGGTATGTCTTCTGTGTAGAAGCCGCATAAAAAAAGACGCCCCGCAGATGTAAGCGCCCTGCTGTAAGTTTCTATATCTGAAATTATTATATTTTTATTAATGTTGGCCAATACAAGGTTGTATCTGGCAGCCTGTATTACCGAAGCATCACCCAAAAGACATGTGACCTTTTTTGAAACCTTGTTTTTATATATGTTTTCGTTTGTGGAATCCACTGCAAGATGGTCAATGTCTATTGCATGTATTTGAGGTTCTGCGCCCATCTTTGCAGCAAGAATTGATAAAATTCCGGTACCACAGCCAACGTCAAGCACTTTAAGCCCCTTTAGGTTCTCTTCAAGAATGGCATCCATCATTAGATAGGTTGTCTGGTGATGACCTGTTCCAAAAGCCATTTTAGGCATTATTGTGATATTGTATTTTGTCCTTGGCAGGTTTTTGTGAAAATCGGCCTTTACAGTACAAAGCTTCTCAACAACAATGGGAGAAAAATTAGATTCCCACAATGCGTTCCAGTTCTCCTCCTTAACAAAATGACTTTGTGCAGATACTGAAAATTCACTATTATGCCTGAATGCAGAGAGAAGAGTTTTCAGATCCTGAGAAGAAAAGCTATCCTCCGGAATATATGCCTTTAGAAATGGCTCCTCTATCATGAAACTCTCGAAAGGGAGCTCCTCAATCTGAGCAATAACCTGTTCTGCATAATCTTCTGAGAAAGGTTTGATCTCTATCCAGACTTCTATGTAGTTCATTAAAATGATTTAACTATATCAATAAAATCCTGTGCAACAAGCGATGCTCCTCCAATAAGACCGCCATCTACATTCTGTTTTAAGAAGATTTCCGCAGCGTTTGAAGGTTTGCAGCTACCACCATAAAGGATAGGGATAATGTCTGCGTGTTCTCCGAATTTGCTTGCAATAACCCTGCGAATGTAAGCATGCATCTCCTCAGCCTGGTCAGATGTAGCTGTCCTGCCTGTTCCTATTGCCCATACAGGCTCGTATGCAACCACAACTTTATCCAGTTCCACACCCCTCAGCTTGTAAAGAACCTCCTGAATCTGCTCAGAAACTACCTCGAAATGCCTTCCCGACTCTCTCTCTTCCAATCTTTCACCAACACAGAAAATCGGAACCATACCCTCATTTATTACCAGATTTATCTTCTTGTAAAGTTTCTCGCTGGTTTCGCCATAATATTCTCTTCTCTCCGAGTGTCCAAGAATTACATACTTGCATGATACATCCTTAAGCATCTTTACAGAAACCTCCCCGGTGTATGCTCCTGATTCATGATCTGCACAGTTTTGTGCCCCCATACAAATCTTTATGCCATTATCCTTGATTAATTTGCCTATTGTAGCCAGATGTGTGAATGGAGGACAAACAATTATCTCCACATCTGTTTCCATCTCTTTTGTAAGGAACTCAAGCTGTTTTACAAGGAACTCTCCCTCAGGAAGGACAGTATTCATTTTCCAGTTTCCTGCAACGATTTTCTTTCTCATTTCTGTAACTTTTTATTGATTTGAACGATGCGGCAAAATTACGAAAATAAAATAAATTGCTTTATCTTTTTTGCACTATCTTAGGGGCCGGATTCCATCCAGCACAGATTGTGAAGTTAAAAAGATCATATTACAAAGAGTATGCAATAATAGCCATATTATTGCTGGCACTGGTTGTACTTAATCTGATTCTTGGCTCTGTAATAATACCGGTTAAAGATATTGTCTCAACATTACTGGGGCATCACACATCAGACTTTGTCTCTGACATACTTTTCTCCCTGAGAATCCCAAAACTGATCACTGCACTTATGGCAGGCGCAGCTCTCTCAATTTGTGGTCTTCAGATGCAGACCCTTTTCAAAAATCCTCTTGCCGATCCCTATATCCTTGGAATAAGCTCAGGAGCAGGCCTTGGGGTGGCTTTCTTTGTAATGGGGGTTTCGGCTTTTGGAATATCAATGCCTTCGTCACTCTTTTTTAGCCTGGGAATTGCTACTTCTGCATGGATTGGAGCGTTTGCAATAACTCTACTCATACTTCTGGTCTCTTATAGGTTGAAGGATAATATTTCTCTTCTTATTTTCGGTATTATGCTGGGGAGCGCAGTGAGTGCATTAATATCCCTTTTCCAGTATTTCTCATCAACTTCTGCACTTAAAGTGTTTGTATTGTGGACAATGGGAAGTTTTACCGGCTTGAATCCCGGACAGATATGGGTAATGTTTTTCCTGATCTTGACAGGATTCGCACTATCTGTATATAACATCAAGGATCTTAACACTCTTCTCATGGGTGAAGCCTATGCCAAAAGTCTTGGAGTAAATCTGGAGAAGACAAGAAGAAGGATATTGGTTGCAACAACTCTTCTTGCAGGGAGCGTCACTGCATTTTGTGGTCCGATAGGGTTTATCGGGATAGCGGCTCCGCATATTGCCCGGCTGTTTTTCAGGAATGCCGACCACAAGGTTCTTATTCCTGCAACTGCATTATTGGGAGCAGTGATAATGGTATTTGCAGATACCGCTGCCCAGTTATCCACACCAATAATTCCAATAAACACGGTCAGTGCCCTTATTGGTGTTCCTGTTATTCTTGCAATAATATTAAAAAACAGGTTTGTTTAAGATGGAAAGTATGCTTATACTGGAAAAGCTCTGTTTGGGTTATAACAAGGTTATTTATCGTGAAATAAATGCCAGGGCCGGCAAAAACGAAATAATAGCTCTTGTAGGACCAAATGGTGTGGGCAAAAGCACACTTCTCAAGAGTATTGCCGGCATACAGAAGTATCACAGCGGAACCATAAAAATACTAAACAAGGATATTCGCAGCTATCCACCAAACAAGCTGGCAGAGCAACTCTCCTTTGTTCCGTCACAGTCACCCAGAGCAAAAAACTTTTCTCTTTTCGACATGGTATCTACAAGTTGCTACAACCGGACAAACTGGCTTGGAAAAATCTCTGAACAGGATTATGATTTTATTTACTCAACACTCAAGAAGGTAGGGCTTGATGGTTTTGCCGGAAGGGATTCCAGTAAGCTTAGCGACGGCGAGTTCCAGAGAGCTGCAATTGCCAGAAGTCTGGTTCAGGACAGTCAGATAATACTGCTTGACGAACCTACTGCCTTTCTCGACATTGCAAACAAAATAACCATAACACGCCTCCTTAAGGAGATTGCAGAACAGGAGAACAAGACAATAATTTTCTCAACCCATGACCTGCAGCACGCGCTTAAGATTTGTGACAAGATATGGATAATGGGGCATAGTCAGTTTTTTTCGGGAGAGCCGGAAAATCTTATAGAAAAAGGAGCCTTTGAACAGATGTTCAAAGACTCCTCTCTTAAGTTTGACTCAAAGTTATTTACTTACATTTAGCATCTTTTCTATAGCCCTTGCAAGTCTTTTTACTCCTTCTTCTGTTCTCTCTTCATTCATAAACGAGAAGTTAATTCTCATCGTATTTTTCCCGGATCCGTCACAATGGAAAGCTTCTCCAATTACAAACGCCACATTTTCTTTAATTGCCACATTAAAGAGATCCATTGTATCATATCCTTCAGGTAGAGAAACAAACAGGAAAAGCCCCCCTTCAGGCCTTGTCCATTCTACACCCTTAGGCATGTATTTTTCAAAACAGGCCAGAATATGATTTCTTTTGTTTTTATAAAGTTCTATGGTCTTGCCCAGATTTTTCTCAAAAAGACCTTTTTCCAGATACTTTGCAGCCACAGCCTGGTCAAAAACAGGAGTACAAAGGTCTGTTGACTGTTTTGCAACTACGAGTCTGTCAATTATCTCTACAGGTGCAATAATCCATCCAATCCGGAACCCCGGAAGAAAAGTTTTTGAGAAAGTCCCAAAAAGAATCACCCTTTCATTATCCATAGAGTACATCATTGGTTGCTCCTCTCCTTCAAATCTCAGTTCCCTGTAAGGGCTATCTTCCAGAACCAGCAGGTCATACTTACGTGCAATTTCAAGTACGTACTCTCTCTGCTTAATGTTCATAGTTACACCTGAAGGATTTTGAAAATCCGGAATAGTGTATATAAATTTCGGTTTTCTATCCTGAGCTATTAGCAATTTGACTGTCTCTTCGAGCTCTTCATCTTTTTTAATTCCCACAGGTTCAGCCTGATAAGACCAAAATGCCTGCAGAGCACCAAGATATGATGGTAAACCGCAGATAACTGTATCACCTGGGTTAAGGAATATTTTTGATGTAAGGTCAATGGCCTGTTGCGAAGATGTTGTTATCAACACATTGTCCTTGGTTATTTTAAGCCCTTTAGCAGTATATCTCTTTGCTATCTGTTCTCTCAGCTTTTCATTCCCTTCCGTCGCTCCGTACTGAAGCGCAGATACAGCCTCCGTTTCGAGTACTTCCTGCATTATTATCTTAAGATCTTCTATGGGGAAAGTAGCAGGATTGGGAAATCCCCCTGCAAATGATATTACTTCCGGTCTGTTTGCAACACTTAAAAGATCTCTGATTACAGATCTTCTCATGTTTTTTGCATTTAACGACAAAATGTTTTGTATGTTTACTGCCATGTCTGGATATATTTTTGGCAAAATTACTGAATTGTAACGTAAAACCAAATAAAAATTCACATTTTATTCTTTTATCTTACTATTTCTTATCATTCTAATATTATCAACCCCTTTTATCTTAAGATTAGTAACTATTTGCACAACTCTTTTCTGAAAAAAATATCTATTTTTGCAAAAAAAGAATGTCAATAATACGCATTACCAAAGAGTTTCGTTTTGAGGGAGCACACGCATTAACAGATTATGATGGAAAGTGCAGACACATTCACGGGCATTCATACAGATTGTTTGTAACATTAAAAGGCACCCCTCTTCACGAAGCAAACCACCCCAAATCAGGCATGGTTTTGGATTTCAGTGAATTAAAAAGCATTGTAAATAAACTTATTGTAGATCCTTTCGACCACGCTCTCATTCTTAGAAAGGATGCCAGACTTGTCGATGAAATAATGGCGGCTTATCAGAATGTAGTAGTTGTGGAATTTCAACCCACTTGCGAAAACCTTACAGTTTATTTTGCCGGTCTCATTCAGAAAAATCTTCCTGAAATACTTGAATTACAAAGCATAAAACTATACGAAACTCCTACTTCATTTGTGGAGTGGGTTAAAGAGGATAATAAATAATACTGCCGGAAATAATGAAAAGACTCTTTCTGATTGACGGACACGCCTTGATTTTCCGCTCATATTATGCCTTCCTTAGAAGACCAATGGTTAATTCCAAAGGGGAGGACACCTCTGTTCTTTTTGGCTTTACCAAAACACTTATAGACCTTATAATAAAAGAGCGCCCAACACATCTGGCAGTGGCATTCGATCCTCCGGCAAAGACTTTCCGCCATGAAATGTTCGAAGCATATAAAGCTAACAGAAGTGAAACGCCGGAACTTATTAAAAGCGCACTTAATCCTCTGATTGAACTTATGGATGCCATATCGGTACCTGTAGTAATGAAAATCGGTTTTGAAGCTGATGATGTTATAGGTACAATGGCAAAAAAAGCAGAAAAAGAGGGATTCAGGGTATATATGGTCACTCCCGACAAGGATTACGGACAACTTGTCTCTGAAAATATTTACCAGTGCAAACCTGCAAAGAACGGCAACGAGATGGAGGTACTTGGCAGGGAAGAGATCTGCAACATGTACGGAATTGAGAACCCATCTCAGATAATAGATATACTCACATTGTGGGGCGATGCCTCTGACAATGTACCGGGTGTGCGTGGAATAGGTGAAGTTAGTTCAAAAAAACTTATCCAGAAGTATAAAACGCTTGATAAAATCCTTAGCAGTTTAAATGAACTTCCTGACAAACAGCAAGAAGCATTCAAGGAGGCGGAGAAGTTTATCGATCTAAGCAAGAAGCTTATAACCATAGATATAAACGTAGATGTTCCATGGGACGAGAATTCTCTCAAGCTTGAGACGCCTCATTTCAATGAACTGAAACGACTATTCAATCATTACGAATTCGGCTCCTTATCCAGATCCATACCAAAGCTTGAAGAGATTTTCACGACTACCCTGACGCCGGAAGAGCAACAAAATACTGAAAAAAATCAAGAAGTAAAGAATAATAAGGTTCAGGCATTCAAGTTGGTTTCAGATAAGGAGATCATAAATAAAGCTACTGAAAACGGAGAGATTGCCATAAGGACAGAGGGCAAATCAATAATATTCTCAACATCAAACCTTGTGTCGGTCTGTTCAAACATCAATCTTTATAAAGAGATTCTCTCAGAGGAAAAAGTAATAAAATGTGGTTACGACCTCAAGGCCTTTATCAATTACCTGAGAGACAAAGGCATTATTCTTAAAGGATACCTTGCCGACATTGAGCTGATGCACTACCTTATCATGCCGGAAAGGGCACACAAGATTGAAATCCTGGCTCCCGCATATCTTGACATTGACCTCAGTTCCGGCGAAACCATGGTTCAGGCAGATCTTTTTCAGGTAACAGAGAGCAGGCAGGAAGACAAAAACGAGTCGTTAATAAAGGAGTCACTGGTGCTGTTGCCTCTTTATCATAAACTTCTGTCTGAACTCCAGGAATCTTCACTGCTGGAACTTTACAACACTATCGAGATGCCTTTGATATATGTTCTGGCCGACATGGAACATGAAGGGGTTAAAATTGACAGACAAAAGCTTAACGAATACAGCAGGACACTAACCTCGGAACTTGCAGAGATTGAGAATTCTATAAGAGAGATGGCAGACGAGCCCACTCTCAATGTATCTTCTCCCAAACAACTTGGGGTCATATTGTACGAAAAACTTAACCTTGCAGCAAAGGCCAAAACCACATCCAAGAAAAATTATTCAACAGACGAGGAAACGCTTTCCGAACTGGCAGACAGCCATCCTATTATTGCCAAAATACTTGAATACAGGAACATAAAAAAACTTCTCTCAACATATATCGACCCCCTGCCCTACCTTATCTCACCAACTACAGGAAAAATACATACCACATATAATCAGTCTCTGACCTCGACCGGGAGATTAAGTTCAGTAAAACCCAATCTACAGAACATTCCAATAAGAACTGAAAGAGGCAGAGAGATACGAAAGGCTTTTATACCATCTGATCCAAACGGTTGTATAATGTCGTCCGACTATTCCCAGATTGAGCTAAGACTGATGGCCCATATGAGTGAAGATAAGGATTTTATAGAGGCTTTCAGGGCCGGCAAAGATATTCATGCTGCAACAGCATCAAAAATATTCGGAATACCCGAGGAGCAGTTGACAAAAGAGCAGCGAAACCGGGCCAAAGTAGCGAACTTCGGCATAATTTATGGTATTTCATCTTTTGGACTATCTCAGAGATTACATATTACAAGAGCTGAATCAAAAAAACTCATTGAGGACTATTTCAACAGCTATCCTCAGGTAAAAGAGTATATTTCAGATATGATAGAGTACGCCAAAAAAGAGGGATATGTAAAGACTCTGTATGGAAGAAAGAGGTTTCTGCCGGACATATCTTCAAGAAACCAGGTAGTAAGAGGTCTTGCAGAGAGAAATGCCGTTAATGCACCAATCCAAGGCAGTGCCGCTGATATAATTAAGGTTGCCATGATCAAGGTTGCCAACCGTTTGAAAAATGATGGATTAAAGAGCAAGATGGTGCTACAGGTACATGATGAACTTGTATTTGACGTTGTTCCGGATGAAATCGATATTTTAACCAGAGTAGTAAAGGAGGAGATGGAGTCTGTAATAAGGCTTTCTGTTCCACTTACTGTTGAGTGTGAGTCCGGATCTAACTGGCTGGAGGCACACTGATATTAAATCTGAAATATAGTAATAATGACCAATTCAGAGGAAATCCTACTCATTAAAGAGGCACTGGAAAACAATCAGGCAGCATGTTCCAGACTGGTTGAAAAATACAGGGAACCTGTGCAGGCATTTATATTGGGAATAATACCCCAGGCTCAGGATGCGGAGGACATTTGTCAGGAGACATTTGACAAGGCATTCAGGAACCTGACAATGTACAACTCCAGATGGGCCTTCTCCACATGGTTATTTACTATAGCACAAAACACATCCCTCGACTACTACCGCAAAAAAAAGAGTTCACCACCGCCTTTGAATAATCTGGATTCTCTTGATGGCAATTCAGGAGTAATAGACCTTGCACAAAGTCCGGAAGAGAATCTTATAACAAACCAAACCTTTGATGAACTCATCAATGCTATCAAGGCCCTCGACCCGAAATACAGAAAGGTTGCAGAGCTCAGGTTTATTCAGGAATTTGCCTACGAGGAGATTGCCAGTGAGCTTTCCCTTCCTGTTAATACAGTGAAAACCAGAATCAGCAGAGCAAAAAAACTATTAAACAACATATGGAAGAGCTAATCTATTCTTACTTCCCGGAACTATCGGCAAACCAAAAAAATCAAATTGCTCAACTTTATCCACTCTATCTCGACTGGAATTCAAAAATCAATGTAATATCACGTAAGGACATAGACAATCTATATCTGCACCATGTTCTTCACTCTCTGGCTATTGCCAGGTTTATAAAGCTACCTGACGGAGCAAAGGTACTTGATGTTGGTACAGGCGGGGGGTTTCCCGGAATACCTTTGGCTATCTTTTTCCCGGAAGTATCTTTCTTCCTGTGTGATTCTATAATGAAAAAAATCAAGGTAGTGAAAGAGATATCTGCATCGTTGAACCTTAAAAATGTACAGGCAGAGCAGATACGGGCAGAGGATATCAAGGGAAAATTTGACTTTGTTGTATCTAGAGCGGTTACTGATATCAACACTTTTCTCCCATGGATATGGAACAGACTCGAAAAGGGAGAAACAGGAGGAGTTGGCAGAGGGTTGTTATATCTTAAAGGGGGCAATCTGATAGAGGAGATTTCCGAAATTCAGAAGAGATTTAATATTCCTGCTGGTAAAATCTCAAAAATTGAAATTCAAAGATGGTTCAAAGAGCCTTTTTTCGATGAAAAAAGCATATTATACATTAAACGTTAACATAAATATTTGCGATTAAAAACATTTTATTTATCTTTGCACTCCCTTTTGCAGAATAAATAAATTAGAAAAAGATATCATGAAACGCACATTTCAACCATCACAACGCAAGCGTCGCAACAAACATGGCTTCCGTGAGCGTATGTCAACTCCAAACGGACGTCGCGTACTGGCTGCCCGCCGCCGTCGTGGACGCAAGAAACTTACAGTATCATCAGAAGATCTTTTCTAGACCGAGATATACTTTTAAATTCCAAAGACGCCCTGAGCGTCTTTTTTGTTATATTTGAAAGCCAAATAAATCAATTCCACAGATGAAAAACCGCATAGACCTTGATAGTGCATTAAAGCTATATGATAGTTTTGATATGAATTATCTTTCTGAATTGTCTTCAGGTATACGGCAACTTTATAATGGTGACAAAGTATACTTTAACAGGAATTTTCATGTGGAACCCAGTAATATATGCCGTCACAGATGCAAATTCTGCTCATATCGCAGGGACAATCCACAGCAGCCAGGCGCATGGTCAATGAGTCTGGAAGAGATCAGGGACTATTGCAGAGAGAAATATACAGAAGGAATGACAGAGGTTCATGTAGTTGGCAGCGTTCACCCCGACAAAGATCTTGACTACTATGTCTCAGTAATAGAGACAATCAAAAAAGAGGTGAACCCAGATGTTACTATTAAAGCATACTCCGCTGTTGAAATAGACGACATGGCTAAGTATTCGGGCAAGAGTTGGAGTGAAGTCCTTACAATACTTAAAGATGCTGGTTTAGGTGCACTGCCCGGAGGAGGAGCAGAAATATTTGAACCTGCTATAAGAGTTCAGATATGTCCCGATAAGGCAGATGCTAAAACCTGGCTGGAGATACACAGAACTGCACATAACCTGGGAATCAGGACAAACTGCACAATGTTGTTCGGACATCTGGAGAACCGGAGAGACAGAATAAAGCATATGATTGCACTGCGTGACCTTCAGGATGAGACTAAAGGTTTCGATGCCTTTATCCCCCTGCTCTTCAAATCATCCAATAACTCTCTCTCTCATCTGGGAGAGCTAGATATTATTGAGGTATTAAAAACATTTGCCATTTCGAGGATTGTAATTGACAATATTCCACATATTAAATCATACTGGCCAATGCTGGGTAAGGAATTATGCCAGCTATCGCTTCTATATGGTGCAGATGACATTGACGGAACAATAAACGACAGCACAAAAATCTACAGTATGGCCGGTTCGGCTGAGACTAATCCCGGTATGACCGCAAATGACCTCGAACAGATTGCCACATCTTGTGGTTACAGAGCTGTTGAGAGGGACAGCTTTTATAATGAATTGTCAAAAAAATAGTATTTTTGCATTATGGCTAATAATAATACAAAACCCGGTTCGAACAGCGAAAATGTCTGGTGGAGACATTGGTTCATGATTGAGTTGTACAAAGCAGCAGGCGTTGTACTTGGAATTTTAATTATAGCAACAATATTGCTCCGGATTATCACTCGTCATAACAGCGAAATGGAGGTCCCTGATTTTTCCGGGCTCTCTCTCAAAGAGGCGCAGGAGATGGCAATTGAATCTAACTTAAGGCTTGAAGTAACTGACTCCGTTTTTTTGCCAAGAATTGGCAGGGGATTGGTTTTTCGTCAGAACCCTCATACAGGAAGCAAGGTAAAGAAAAATCGCCGTATATTACTCACCATCAATTCAGTTATGCCTAAGCAAGTAAATATGCCATCCGTTATTGGTTATTCACTACGTCAGGCCAAGGCAGAACTTGCAGCAAGACAGCTGAATGTAGGGCGGTTGATTTATGTGTCAGACATGGCTACTAATAATGTTCTCTCACAGATGTATAAAGGAAGTTATATTCCATCGGGAAAATCAATCGAATCCGGGAGCGAAATTGACCTGGAACTTGGTAACAGCGGTGGGGAGAGTACATTCGTTCCAAGTGTTATAGGGCTGCCGTTCATTACTGCCAAGGACATTCTTATTGACAACTCCCTGAATATAGGCAGACTGAATTATGATAAATCGGTTAAAACATATTCCGACACTCTCTCTAGTTTTGTCATAAAGCAAATTCCACCGCCGACTAATTACAACTCTTTTTCACTGGGTGCCCAAGTTGATCTTGTTTTAAGTGTGGATAAAGAAAAAATTGAAGAGGTAAAAACAAAATAACCGATGACAGATGAAGAAGTAGTCATTCCTGACGAAGATGAAATTGATGATGAGGAGGGTGGGTCGTTTGAACACTACCGATATGTTTCTGATAAAGGACAAGGGCTCATCAGGGTTGACAAATATATTACGATGCGCATGGAGAAAACCTCCCGGCATCGCATCCAGCTTGCAATTGCTGCCGGATATGTTCTTGCCAACGGAAAGGTTGTAAAGGCCAGCTATATTGTCAAGCCGTTTGATGTAATCACAATAGTTCTCCCATACGAAAGAAAAGGTTTTGAAATAATGCCTGAAGATATTCCTTTGGACATTCCGTATGAAGATGAGGACCTTTTATTGGTGAACAAACCTCCCGGGTTGGTTGTACATCCGGGACACGGCCATTTTTCGGGAACACTTATAAATGCACTTGCTTTTCATCTTGGTAAAAGCCAGAAGGCCGACGCCGAAGATGACAGAATGGGCATACTCGTTCACAGAATTGATAAAAACACATCGGGATTGCTGCTGGTAGCCAAAAATGACGAAGCTCAGCTCTTTCTTGCAAAGCAGTTTTTCGACCATTCCATAAAAAGAAAGTATGTAGCACTGGTATGGGGTAATGTCAAGGAAGAATCAGGAACAATTGTAGGCAACATTGCCAGGGACCCGAATGAAAGGATGAAATTCAAGGTTTTTCCTGAAGGGAACATTGGCAAACATGCAGTCACACATTACAGGGTTCTGGAGAGATTTGGATATACAACACTTGTCGAGTGCGAGCTTGAAACAGGCAGGACCCATCAGATAAGGGTGCATATGGATTACATTGGCCATCCGCTCTTCAATGACGACAGATATGGCGGAGATAAGATATTAAAAGGTACGATTTTCGCGAAATTCAAACAGTTCGTGGAAAATTGCTTTGAAATTATGCCAAGGCACGCACTGCATGCCAGAACACTTGGTTTTGTACACCCCAGAACAAAAAAGGATCTTCATTTTGAAAATGAGATCCCTCTTGATTTGGCTACTGTTATTGAAAGATGGAGAAACTACTCAAAAAATTCATCAAATTAGTTTCACAAATCAACTATTAATGGAAACGCATTCCACCACCTTGCCTGAAGCCTTCACCTCTCGTTCTTCCTTCTCCACCCTTCTGACCACCAAAGGTTCCGAATCTCCAGGTAAAGCTTAGCATAATATATTGTCTTAGTGCGTTCGTCTCCACATCCTCAATGTAGTTGTCAGCTGTAGTGCGGCGGAATGTCTTTGTCTGATTCAATATATCAAAAATCTTGAGCCTTAGTGTTCCCATTTTTTTGAACAACAGTTTAGAAGCCTCTGCGTTCCATACTGCGGCAGACTCATTGTACCCCTCGCCGAAACCTATATAGAATCTGTAGTCGAAGTCGCTGGTAAGGTTGAATCCAGCAGGCAAGGTCCAGTTCATGGAGAGTGTAACCGAGTTTGTCCAGGTGTCAGCCTTCTGATACTGTTCTATACTATACCACGCTTTTGAATATCTGGCAGTTCCTCCGAAACTTGTTTCAAGTTTTTCCCCACGATAGGAAAATCTCAGATTTTCCGATGCAGAGAGTGTAGATGTAAGGTTCCTGACTCCATTAGAGTAGTTTATACCATTGTTGAACCTTAATCTGGTATTGGTAGAGATGTAAAATTTAGATTTGGAGATTGGAGTGCTGTATGAGAAGTTTCCGCTGAGTGAGTAGATACCGTTCTCATTCACAGGGAGGTTATACTGGATACCTCCGTTATCGTACCAGATCTTGTTCACAATTTTGTTCTGGCTTAATTCTGCCTCAAATTCTGCCTCCATTGTGCGGAATGTCTCTCTCTTTGTGTTTCTGTAGTCCAGAGAGAAGCTGTGTCTGAATTCAGGAAGCAGGTCCGGATTTCCCAATGGGATGTATAGAGGATTCGAGTTGTCGGGAACGGGTTGAAGCTGACTGATGCTTGGCTGGTTTGTATTTCCCCTGTATCTGATTCTCATAAACTCGGTATCGCTGAAGTTGTATTCAAACATACCAGAAGGTGCGAAGTTTACAACATTCCTTGAGAAATAAGTTGTATCACCAATACTCTCAGTATATGCAGGCTGAACATTAAATCCGACAATATAGTTATACTTCTCTCCAATCTTCCTGATGTTGATTTCACCCCTCTGGTTTATGAATTTGTTTTTAAAAGTATTGGAATATACAGAGTCCCTTTCTGTATACTCACCAGTGACCTGGTTTTTATTGTATGCCTCTTTTTCTGAGTTATTCTGAGTGAAGTTATAGCTGTATGCCAGCTCCATATAAAACTTGTTACCCAATGGTTCAGTATAAGATGCTCTTGCTCCCAGGTTATATGACGAACTGTTAAGGTTGTACTTCTGGTCAACAAGATTTGTCTTAGGGCGCGCCCCAAAAATATCTGTCCTCGAATAATTGGTTGCATTAAGGTCATTATTGGACAACCCATAGTTTACATTTATTGAGAATGTCCTCCCCTCTTTGTTGGTTTTCTGTCTGTAAAGAAGATCTCCGCTAAGTTTCTGCGATTGATTGTCCCCAACAGAGCTGCTGGTTCCACTGTTTATTTTTGTTCCGGATGCTCCGTTTGTACTGAAGTCCTTGTTGTCGCTGAACGTTCCGTAACCAATATTCACATTTGGTCTGAAGAGTACCGATGCTTTATCTGTAATCTGGTATTCCAGATTAAGTGAAGCATTATGTCCCTCGGTGACACTGTTGGATGTTGTCTGCTGTGCATAGTTGAAACTGCTGTCCACAAGAAAATTCTGTTTAAAGCTTTTATTTATTGAAAGGTTGTCGCTTCCGTTGTACAGGTAGCTGCCTCCAATTTTCAGTTTTTTGTCCTTCGATTCTGTATTTGCATTTAATCCGGCCATCCATGTTGTGGATATTCCATTATTTCCAAAATTCATAACAGATCCTCCAATTCTCACATTGCCACCGCCGAAGCCTCCTCCTCCTCCACCCATCGAGCTTCTCATGCTTCTCATCATGCCACCTGCCAGATCCATGAATCCTCTGTTGTTAGTATTGTTGGCGTTTCCCACAAAAGTCAGCTGACTTGTTGAAGTGAAGTTACCCGACATTGCTGCTGCCTGGAACCTGTCATCAGTTCCGTAACCGGCAGACATGTTTCCGAACCATCCGTTCATCATTCCTGGTCTTATAGTCAGGTCAATGACGGTCTCCTGGTTACCGTCATCAATGCCGGTAAAAAGAGCTTGTTCAGATTTTTTCTCCACAACCTTGACCTTGTCAATTATCTTTGCTGGCAAATTTTTTGTAGCCAACTGTGGGTCATTCAGAAAGAACGTCTTTCCATCAATCATTATTTTTGTTATCTCTTTACCGTTTGCAGTAATCTTGCCATCGCTGTCAATCTCAATTCCAGGCATTTTCTTGAGCAACTGCTCAAGCATATCACCGTCTGTTGTTTTAAACGAAGACGCATTGTATTCAATAGTATCCTTCTTTACTATAATAGGGTTTCCTACAGCTGTAACTACAACAGCATCAAGATTATTAACCTGCTCCTGTAGTTTCACCTTTCCAAGATCGACAAGTCTGTCTCCGGTAAAAGCAACAGTTATAATATATGTCTTGTAACCCATATACTCGATCTTAAGTGTATATGATCCTTCAGGAATGCCGGAGAGTTCAACTCTGCCGGAAGCGTCGGAAAGTCCGTACTTTAGTGCTTCAGTGGCTCCAGCCGGTCTGATAGATACAGTTGCAAATTCAATTGGTAATAGTCTCAGACTATCCAACAAAGTAACTTTTAACCTAAAATCCCTTGAAGCCTGATCTGAGACCTGAGGGGCCTGAGCAGAAGTAAAAGATGATGTAAGAAGGATGGATAGTAAAGTAAAGATGGTGATTGTAATATATCGCATAAATAGTCATTTTTTCAATTCTTAGCTTTGACTACAAAAAGCGCTAAAAGTTACATCTGTTAAGGAAAAAAGTTACTTTACCCTGTTGGGATTTGACTTGATATATGACTCCCAATTCGAAGACCCTGCTTTATCTGTCTGTGGATTAGATAGTTGAAGATAATGACAATATGCAACTGCCAATCCATCAGTAGCATCCAGAAAATTTGAATTCTCTTTTATTTTTAAAATATTTATAAGCAAAGAGGCCACCTGCTCCTTTGAGGAGGCCCCTTTTCCTGTGATTGCAAGCTTTACTTTCCTTGGTGCGTATTCAAATATTGGCATATCCCTGTTAAGTGCAGCAGCTATGGCCGAACCTTGTGCCCTGCCTAGCTTGAGCATAGATTGGATGTTCTTCCCGTAAAAAGGTGCCTCTACTGCAAGGTCATCGGGTGAATATAAATCTATTAATTTTGTCACCTCATCATATATCTTTCTAAGCTTCACGTAGTGGTCGGTCAGCTTTCTGAGATCCAGAATTCCCATGGCAATATATCTGGCATTTCTGCCTGATATTTCGATAACTCCGTAACCCAAAATCTGGGTACCGGGGTCGATTCCCAGGATAATTCTCTTTGATTCCATTATGTTATTATGAACGGAACGCTTAATCTATATATGCAAAGCCTGTATACTCCCTAAGAACTTCCGGTATTCTTATTCCCCTTTCGCCCTGATTGTTTTCAAGAAGAGCGGCAAGAATCCTTGGCAGAGCCAGAGAGCTGCCGTTCAATGTATGGGCCAGCTGTGGTTTGCCATTTTCATCTTTATATCTCAGTTTTAATCTGTTGGACTGGAAAGATTCAAAGTTTGACACAGAACTTACTTCAAGCCATCTCTCCTGAGCCGCTGAATAGACTTCAAAGTCGTATGTAAGTGCAGATGTAAAACTCATGTCTCCACCGCATAACCTCAGGATTCTGTAAGGAAGCTCTAACGATTGCACTATTCCTTCTACATGTTTGACCATCTCTTCGAGGGCATCATATGATTTGTCGGGATGAGAAACCTGTACTATCTCAACCTTATCGAACTGATGAAGTCTGTTCAGTCCCCTTACATCCTTTCCGTATGACCCGGCTTCCCTTCTGAAACAAGGTGTATAGGCTGTTACCTTAACCGGTAGCTCATCAAGAGCCAGAATTACATCTCTGTAGATATTTGTTACAGGCACCTCAGCTGTAGGAATCAGATAATAGTTATCCAAACCTACAAAGTACATCTGTTCACTCTTGTCCGGCAGTTGACCTGTTCCGTAACCCGATGCCTCATTTACCATAAGCGGTGGTTGTACCTCTATATAGCCTGCTTTTGTGTTTTTGTCAAGGAAGTATGAAATAAGTGCCCTCTGGATTTTAGCACCTTTTCCCTTATATACTGGAAAGCCTGCTCCTGTGAGCTTGACTCCAAGATCGAAATCTATTATATCGTATTTCTTTGCCAACTCCCAGTGTGGAACAGAACTTTTCAGTTTGGGGAATTTCCCGCCCTCTCTTACAATGACATTGTCCTCTGCCATTTTTCCTGCGGGAACGGATATATGGGGAAGATTTGGAAGCAATACCAACTGTTCGTTTAGTTCAGCAGTACTGTTTTGCATTTGTGTCTCGAAAATTTTTGCTCTCTCCTTCAGTTCGGATACTTTTGCCTTTGCTGCCTCTGCCTCCGCTTTTTTACCATCCTTCATTAAGGCTCCTATCTCCTTTGCAAGCGAATTCTGTTCTGCTAAAAGTGAATCAAGTTCTGTCTGGCTGTTTCTTTTTTTAACGTCCAGTTCGTTTACCTTTTGAATGATGCCTGTTGCATCAAAATTCTTTACAGCCAACCTCTCTTTCACAAATTCAGGTTGCTCTCTCAGCAGTTTAATATTTAACATCTTGTTTAGTTATAAAATGAGTGCTCAAAGGTAGAAATAATTAGGCGATGTTAAAAAATAAAATGGATGGATGGTGATTGAGTTCTTTGCCATCTTGTATTTATCTAGTTGTGTAATTGTCTGCATGGGTTGTGCACCGCAATTACCCACTAACAGCTCGCTTTGCTAAAAAGCAAAGGCGATACCGGGATTATGCTTATACAGATTAGCTGCCGGTATCGCTTCTTGCTTTTTTACGCTCAGCTCGCTGAGTGGGTGCCCAATTACTCCTTGCAATGCCCATTCAGACAATTACACAATCAAATATTGCAAGATGGCTTAGAATTATCATACCCAACTCTTCCTGATAAGCATTCGCCAATCCGACTCCAATTCCGTATTTTACTCAATCAGCATTCATTTATCTGTGTAAACCTGTTATCGTTTTTGCTTTTTTACGCTCAGCTCGCTGAGTGGGTGCCCAATTGCTCATTGCAATGCCCATTCAGACAATTACACAATCAAATATTGCAAGATGGCTTAGAATTATCATACCCAACTCTTCCTGATAAGCATTCGCCAATCCGACTCCAATACTTTACTCTGCCAAAGTCTTTGCTAATGCCTCTGGCAGAGACTTTGCCAGAGGTGTTAGTAGAGGTCTAGCCCTTTGAATCCTCCTAGACATCCATTTTCAACACCATTTTTAGAAAATTTCTCATTCTTCAGTATCCCTTACTGGTTTACATGATTTATTAGTTACGTGGGCGCTTCTTCATCTGCCAGTTAAAATAAGATGTTGCTGTTTATCTGCTGTTTATAAAATTATTTTCCAGAAATTTTGACATAAAATATTTTGTATATGCCTTAATATGAGCGACATGTTAAAACAACTGGCAGTTCTGAAACTTTGACAAAAAAATAAGAGACCCCCACTTAAGAGAGTCTCCTATTTATCGATTGTAATTTAATTACGCCTGGCTGATTGCTCCTACGGGGCAAACGTCTGCACAAGTACCGCAATCAGAACATATATTTGGATCAATTTTGTAAATGTCACCAGGAGAGATAGCCTCTACTGGACACTCGTCGATGCATGTTCCGCAAGCAGTGCAATCTTCAGAAATTTTGTACGCCATTATTTTTGATTTTTAAATTGGTTTAATTGTTGCAAAGGTATAAAATTGGTTGGAATAGAACAAATACAAATTGTATCTTTGCAAACAGGTTTTCTTAAAATTATTGATGTCATGAGAGTCTTCTTTCGTCTTAAATATATTATTTCAACAATAGCTATCCTTTTTACAGCATCACTTTCCGGTCAGGACCAAAAGGGGGCGAGCATTGAATTCAATAAGAAAATTCACGACTTTGGAGATATTCAACTTAGCGCAGGAAAACAGAATTATACCTTCACATTTAAAAATATAAGCCAGCAACCCGTTATAATCCAGACAGTGATATCGTCATGTGGCTGCACAACACCAACCTGGACCAAAAATCCCGTAAAACCCGGAGAATCAGGAAAGTTAAGTGTTACCTTCCTAAATGATCAGGGCCCCATTCCTTTTGACAAATCCCTTACTATATACGTCACAGGGTCTCCCAAACCAATAATCTTAAGAATCAAAGGGGTTGTTCACGCAAAGAAAAAAAGCATAAAGCAGCTCTTTCCGGTTCTGTTCGGGTCAATGGCTTTGAGAAAATCGCCCATTGATATAGGACAGATAAATCAAGGAACTATAGACCACGAAACAATAGAGGTTGCTAACATTTCAACTGCTCCAATAAAGTTGACTTTCGCCGATTTATCAAAGGGTCTTTCTATGTCAGTAAATCCAGAAACACTTGCACCAAATAGTAAAGGAGAGCTTATTATAACAATTGACACAAAAGTACAGAAGAACTGGGGATTGACATCATATATTGCAACACCTGTGATAAACGGTAAGAAAGCATCCAGAAAAATTGAGATTACTGCAACAATAAGGGAAGATTTCTCAGATTTGAGCAAAGCCGATGTTGACCAGGCTCCTTTGCCTATGGCTACCAAAAGCTCATTCAACTTTGGCACAATCTCTTCCGGCAACAAGATTGATACCATATTCGAAATCAAAAACCTGGGGAGGAAAGACCTTCTAATCCACAAGATTGACTTAAATGAGAAGGGTGTGGAGGTAGTTAACCCGGGTAAGATTTCTCCGGGAGCCTCAGCAAAAATAAGTGTTAAGATTAATACTGCCGGGCAAATAGGAGAAAAAACATACATCCTTACACTTATTACAAATTCTCCAACAAGACCAATTGTAAACCTTCTTTTATCCGGAGATATAACTAAATAACTGATAACCATGAAGGAATCAAATAAAGAGAGTGCACTTATTGTAAACGACGGAGTAGAACAACCTCCTGTTATCAACCCATATTTTCCCAATTTTTACAAAAAGAACAAAGTCAGGACGCTATCAGTAAAAGAGTATGTCGATGGTATTCTGGCAGGTAATACTGCAATTTTAAGTCAGGCAATAACTCTCATAGAGAGCTCAAGAAATGAAACCCGCGATAAAGCCAGACAAATAATAGAGGCATGCCAGCCACATACGGTAAAGTCCATGCGAATAGGTATAACCGGAGTTCCCGGAGCAGGAAAAAGTACATTTATTGAGGCATTCGGAGGGTTAATCACGGGAACCGGCCATAAGCTGGCAGTGCTTGCAATTGACCCGAGCAGCGAAAAAAGTAAAGGGAGCATACTGGGCGATAAAACAAGAATGGAGACACTCTGTGCAGATCCTAATGCATTTATAAGGCCCAGCCCTACCGGCGGATCCCTTGGCGGAGTTGCCCGTAAAACAAGAGAGAGCATCGTTCTTTGCGAAGCTGCAGGTTTTGATGTTATCTTCATAGAAACCGTGGGTGTTGGCCAGTCAGAAACAACCGTTCATTCAATGACCGATTTCTTCCTTCTTCTGATGCTTTCAGGAGCAGGTGACGAATTACAGGGAATAAAGAGAGGAATCATGGAGATGTCCGATCTTATTGCTATTACCAAAACAGATGGTACAAATATAGACAAGGCAACACTTGCAAAGGCACTGTATTCAAACGCACTACACCTTTTTCCACCCACAGAATCGGGATGGGTTCCAACAGCAATAACAACATCTGCCGTTACAAAAGCCGGTCTTCAAGATGTTCTTGACAAGATAAACCAATACTTTAAACTAACCGAAGCAAACGGATACTATCTCCACAACAGGAGGGAACAATCGAGATTCTGGATGTACGAAACCATCAACGAAGAGCTTAAAAACAGATTCTATGAAGATGACATGATAAAACAGAAGCTGGCCGAGTATGAAGAGATGGTGCTGGACGGCCGGATTGGGTCCTTTACTGCTGCTACTGAGGTGTTAAAATTTTATAAAAAACTATGAGTTTCTTTTTTGACGCATTAAAAAACAGCATACTTATTACCGGTCTGGTAATGATAATGATGCTGCTGATTGAGTATATAAATATTCATTCGCATGGAAAATCCTTTAAAAAGCTTCAAAGCTCCCCTGTAAAACAGGTCATACTTGCCGCATTACTGGGTCTGGTACCCGGATGCGTAGGTGGATTCGCCGTTGTTTCGCTATTCACCCATAACCTTTTGAGTTTCGGCTCATTGGTAGCCATGATGATAGCATCATCAGGAGACGAAGCTTTTGTTTTGTTATCGATGATACCCAAAACAGCACTGATTCTTTTCTTTTCCCTTTTAGTTTTAGGTATTGTTGTTGGAATTGTTGTCGACAGAATTTTCAAAAAAACACCAGTACCATTTGACCCGGGACACTTTGAAATTCACGAGAACAGCTGCGACATAGACGCATCCCATACAGTTTTCGGATCAAGCATAAAAGAGAACCTGAGAAAACCAAGCAAGCAGAGAATACTCATCATGGCAGGCATCGCCCTCTTTATTGTTGCTGTTGTGTTTGGTCTACTTGAACATGAACATGTTGCCGGAGATGCACATGAACACGAAGAGGGAGGTTTTGATATATTCAGCGAAAGGTGGATCAATCTCGTTTTTGCAGGGCTAAGTCTTTTCACTATGTTTCTAACTGCCAGGGCAAACGAACATTTCATTCAGAGTCATCTCTGGAACCATGTAGTCAAGAAACACCTGAAATCTATATTCTTCTGGACCTTTGGTGCACTGTTAATAATCCATTTTGGTGAACAGTTTCTGGATATAGACCATTGGCTAAAGGATAATATTATAATGATGATATTAATGGCTGCCATAATAGGGCTAATACCGGAATCGGGCCCACATATGGTATTTATTGCACTGTTTGCAAGTGGCCTGGTACCATTCAGCGTCCTTTTTGCAAGCTCGATTGTTCAGGATGGACATACAGCATTGCCATTGCTTGCCGAGAGTAAGTCGAGCTTCTTTAAAGCAAAACTGATAAACCTTGTTGTAGGTTTATCAGCCGGCTTAATACTTCACTTTTTTGGATTGTAGCTTATTCTCCGTTCATAGAGAGTAGAAACTCCTGATTGCTTTCAGTTCTCAGAAGTCTTGTCTTCATGAACTCCATAGCTTCTACCGAATTCATATCGGCCAGATAGTTTCTTAATATCCAGATTCTGTTGAGAGTCTCCTTGTCAAATAGCAGGTCATCCCTTCTTGTACTGCTCAAAGTAACATCAACAGCAGGGAACACCCTCTTGTTGGAGAGCTTCCTGTCCAGTTGGAGTTCCATGTTGCCGGTTCCTTTAAACTCCTCAAAAATAACCTCATCCATCTTTGAACCGGTCTCTGTCAAAGCTGTTGCCAAAATTGTAAGAGATCCACCGTTTTCGATGTTTCTTGCTGCACCAAAGAAACGTTTTGGTTTCTGAAGGGCATTTGCATCAACACCACCACTGAGAACCTTGCCCGATGCAGGTTGAACAGTATTGTATGCTCTTGCAAGGCGTGTAATGGAGTCAAGAAGGATAACAACGTCATGCCCGCACTCTACAAGTCTTTTAGCCTTTTCCAGAACAATGTTGGCAACCTTTACGTGCCTCTCAGCAGGTTCGTCAAATGTAGAGGCAACAACCTCGGCCCTTACGCTGCGTGACATATCAGTAACCTCCTCAGGACGCTCATCAATAAGCAGGACAATCATGTAAACCTCTGGGTGATTAGCTGCAATCGCATTTGCAATATCCTTGAGTAATACGGTTTTACCGGTCTTTGGCTGAGCTACTATAAGCCCCCTCTGCCCTTTTCCAATTGGTGCAAAAAGGTCTACTATTCTTGTTGACAGATTATTGTGTCCGTTTGATGTAATATTGAATTTCTCCTCAGGGAAAAGTGGCGTTAGAAAATCGAAAGGAACCCTGTCCCTTATGAACTCAGGAGATCTTCCATTTATCTGACTTACCTTCACTAGAGGGAAATATTTGTCACCCTCTCTTGGCGGGCGTATTTCACCAACAAGTGTATCACCGGTTTTAAGCCCGTAAAGCTTTATCTGTGACTGAGAAAGGTAAATATCATCTGGAGAGTTAAGATAATTGTAGTCTGAAGAACGTAAAAAACCATAACCGTCAGGCATAATTTCAAGTACACCGGTTGCTTCAACAACTCCCTCAAATTCAACCTTCTTTGCTATTGGTTCTTTAACCCTTCTATCCTTGTTTTCATCCGGATTAATCTGATTCAGTTGATTCGACTCTTCTTCTGCCACATTGAAAATCTGACCCTGAACCTGCTGTCTGTTGTCTTTATTCTCTTTTGTGAACTGTGCTCTTTTATGCTCTCTCTGAGGATTTTGATTCGGATTCTGATTCGGGTTCTGATTGGGGTTCTGATTTGAATCCTGAGGTTGTCCAATAATCTGAGGCTGATTTTGATTCGGATTTTGATTCGGATTTGGTCTTTGGTTTGGATTAGGCCTCTGATTAGGATTTTGCCTCTGGTTAGGGTTCTGGTTAGGATTTGGTCTTTGATTCTGATTAGGGTTCTGGCTTTGTCTTTGAACTTGATTCTGATTCTGATTAGGAACAGGAATCTGTTTTACAAAGTTTTCTGGCTGCTCATTATTTACGACTATATCTCTAACTTCTGTGTCTGCAATAACCCCTCCTGTAACCGTCTCCTCTTGTTTCTTAACAATATTAACCCTTGTTTCCTTGATCCTGGCATTTTTTCTGACCTTCGAAATCTGTTTAACAGTTTCGTTTTTAGGTAATTGAACAGCTGGTTTCTCTTCGCTTTCCGGAGCTTTTTCACTTTTGACAGTCTCTTTTTCGGTAACTGCTTTTGGTGCCGGCTTTACCCTCTGTTTTTGTTTTTGCACAAGAGGTCTCTTCAACAGAGGTTCATTTGACATGCTTCCCTGCTTTGCCTGCTCATCCAAAATCTCATAAACCAACTCCTCTTTGGAGAAACTTTTAGCTTTATTTACATTAAGCTTTTGTGCAATAGCAATTAAGTCATCCTGACTCATCTTGCTCAATTCATTAATATCGTACATTTAAATTGTTGTAGGGGTATAGATTTATCTGAAAAGAAAATCGTGATCTGTCGCAAATGTAGAGATATTCTCAACAAAAACAAAAAAAAGCAGACAAATCGCCACTTTATCTATCTTGCTGCTATTACGTCAATCTCTACCAAGGCTCCTTTTGGTAGTGAGACAACAGCAAATGCTACCCTTGCAGGAAAAGGCTCATTATAAAATGTTGCATAAACCTCGTTCATAACTGCAAAATCCTTAATATCGCTCAGATAGACAGTAGATTTTAGAACATTGTCAAAGCTGCATCCTGCCTCTTGTAGTATATAACTGATATTTTTTAAAACCTGAATGCACTGCTCCTTTAAACCACCGGGTACAAATTCACCTGTTGAGGCATCTACCGGTAATTGTCCGGAAACAAATATAAGACCATTTGACTCAACTGCCTGACTATAAGGTCCGACAGCTTTTGGAGCTTTAGAAGTGGAAAAAACCTTTTTGTTCATAATAGATTATTTTTAATTAAAATCTTCTGTCCCAGTAACTTGCATTTCTCTTGTATTGTAGAAGATCTGCCAGGGCAGAAGCCTTTGCATTTATTCTGAAACTCCAGCTCTCCCAGATACCTCCGGGAACCCAAGAGACTGAAATCTGGAAACAGTGAAGATCGTAAGTTGCACTAAACTGAGTTGTTGTTAATTTTAGCTTCATTACATCTACCCCTGTATTGAGATTTACGTTAAGGTCGCGGCCCAATGCCACCTGGGCAGATATTCCCAGCGTCTGAGTATGATTATGCAGAGTTTTAAGCTCCTGACTTGCATACTGATAAGACTTACTATATGAGTAGTTGTAATTTACATTGACAGACCATGGAAGTGAAGGGTCAAGATAGTAAATCCAGCCCCCCGGGATATATTCCCCTGTTACAGGATGGTTGTATATTTTAGTATACAAAGATCTCTGGTCTTCGTGGCTTCCCGTTTTACCGGAAGCATTTTTATTGCCCGAATCACTGCCGCCACCCCTCACACCTTTGCCGGAAAACTGATACGACAGCGACACGGTTCCGTTCATCAATCTGGCAAGATGGAACCCACCCTCCTTTACAATATTGAACTGAGCTATTCTCCTACCCTGTCCGTCAATTGCATAAGGGTCAAGATTTGCATTGGCACTAAAGCCAAGTTTTTGCATTATGGTTGTACCAATACTTACTGATATGTTTGAAAGCCTCATAGAGTCTGCCAGAAAGTTATAGGAACCTCCAAAATTAAGCTGGTCTATCAGTTTGAACTTCCTTGTCCCTCCGTTTGTAGTGTCCTTATCATCTCTTACTTTGGCTTCGAGATTATTTCCTACTGAGAAACCCAATCCTGCGTTTCTGCCCTTTCCCGGGTATCCGTAAATCAAACCTTCGTACTTGTTGTACTCCTGTTCATGCTCAACACCGTTAATGTCCAGATAAGACAATGTCCTGTATCCATTTGAAGGAGTACCTAGTTCCGGTCGGTAGCTGAAACTCAGAGAAGGTGTGATCATGTGCCTGATAGCCTGTAATTTTCCTCTTTTTCCGAAATTAAATATTCCGTATATTCTGGTACTCATAGATATGGAAGCTGCAAAATCCTGTGTTACTCCAAAATCACTGAATATATCAGATGTATTTGTCTCAACCAACTGGGTCTCCTCGTTGAAAGCCTTATTTGTACTTTGAAAATACCAGTTCATACCATAACTGATACCCGGAGAGAACTGAAGATATTTTAACAGGTTGAATTGTGGTAACCCTATGCTGAAATCATGCTTCATACCACTTCTGAATTTTGACATGAACTCCGGTCCGCCGAATTCCTTTGCCTTGAAGTTGATTTTATTGTCCAGTGCAGTATTGTAACCAAATGTTATCTTTTCGTAGAAACGCTCCTTACCCACAGCATCAGATCGCTTGAAAGGATATATTCTGTTAAGGGAGAAGGTGAAGTTTGGAAGGGTGAATGCATATGAGCTGTCCAGCGAATTCTGGCTATGAAGGAGGTTAACCGAAAAGCTATATGGTTTACCGGTATATGTCTTGGAATAGGATATTGACGAAGAGATCTGATTCTGCAGACTCTGTTGTATTTCCAATGAGTTGTATCTGTTGTTAAGAGGAGTCGCAAAGTTTACAGATGCCCTGAATGAGGTCCCGGGCCTTGCCTTTGAATCCTGAGAGTGGCTCCACCTGACGGAAAAGTCTTTTGAGCTATAGAAGTCGGCACTCCCCTTCTCCCCTGTCTGATTGTATGAATAGTTGAGCCCAAATCCCCCGTCAAACTTGTATCTTTTTTTGTATCTGCTCTCTAACACCACATTATATGACCCCAGTGAGAATAGGTCGGCAGTCACAGACGCATCGAAATGGTCACCGAAGACAAAGTAGTAGCCCAATCCTCTAAGACCGAAGCCTCTTGCCGCCTCTTCATTGAAAGTAGGTATTAATATACCGCTTGTCCTCTTTATCTGATTAGGTACAAAACCGAACGGCAGGGCAAACGGAGTAGGAACATCTTCTATTACAACGTATGCCGGTCCGAATACTGTGATTTTGTTTGGCTGGTTAATAATTTTGGCATTTGTCATCTGCAGGTAAAAATGCGGATGCTCCAAGTCACAGGTGGTATACATACCCTTAGATATATTAATGGAATTGTCCGGCATTTTTTTCAATACTTTGCCATGCAGGAATCCCTCCGACTCCTGAGTTATCAAATTGGTCATCTTGGCCTTTCTGCTCACAAAATTGTAATAGACAGTTTCCATCTCATACTCACTCGACCCCTCCTTCATTTTTGGTTTGCCCTGCAATACTCCCGCCGTATCCTTTATACCAGATGCAAAGACAGTTTTTGTATCTAGGTTATACTCCATATAGGCCGCCTTTAACTCCAGTGAACCATACCTTACTGTAACGTCTCCATAATAGTAGATTATTCTTTTCCCGTTTGAGAAATCCTCTACAATGGAATCCTTTGCTCCGGAATAGGCAGGCATTGTTATGGAAGCTTTCTTCCTTGCAAGTGAATCGGGCTTGAGTGCAGATGTGTCTTTTGCTACCCCCTTTATATCCTGCAAGACCGGGCGTGAATAAACAAGTACCGATATATGTATGGAAAAAGCAATCAGGAATAACTTAAAGATGTTTCTGCGAGAGACCAAAATGGAGAAAGTTTAAATAAATTATTACTACTTTTGTAGTCTGCAAAGTTAAATATATTTAGCAACAATAATGCCATTTAGATTACTTTTAACAATATTTTGTCTATTCTTCATCTCCTTAATTAATGCGCAGGAGAATCAATCCGTAAAAATAAGAAAGGTGGTAATAGATGCCGGTCACGGAGGTCATGATGCCGGTGCCGTGAGTCCGGACAGAAGGGTCTATGAAAAGAATATCACACTATCCGTTGCTCTTAAGCTTGGAGCGATGATAAAAGATAAATATCCAGACATTAAAGTTATATATACCAGAACAACCGACATTTTCATACCTCTTATTACACGTACGGAGATTGCCAACAAAAATCAGGCAAATCTGTTTATATCCATACATGTCAATTCTGTAAAGGCCAGATCGGCTTCGGGTTCTGAGACATTCGTTATGGGTATGGATAGAAGCAATTCCAACCTGGAGGTTACAATGAGGGAAAACAGCGTCATTGCTTTGGAGGGTGACCATGAATCCAAATACGAAGGATTTGACCCGAAAAACCCTGAGTCATACATAATATTCAGCCTGCTTCAGAATGCTCACCTTGAACAGAGCCTCATAATGGCGTCATTAATACAGGATCAGTTCTCGAAAGGAGTTATTAAAACAAACAGAGGAATAAAGCAGGGAGAACTTCTGGTTTTATGGAAGACAACCATGCCAGCTGTTCTTGTTGAGCTTGGGTTTATCTCCAATCCATCAGACTATCTAACACTTATAAACAAGGATAACCATTACAGATTTGCCGGAAGCATCTTTAAGGCTTTTGAAGAATTTAAGCATCAATATGAATATGGCAGCAAAATTGTTGCTGACACATTAAAGGATGAGTTGGTTGCGACACCTATTATAAGAGAGGAGCCAAAAACAGAAACGAAAAAAACAGAGAAAGCCAGTTACAGAATTCAGATACTTGCTGTAGCCAAAATCCTGCCTGCAAATTCACCCGACCTCAAAGGAGAGCGAAATGTCCGGTTTATAAGAGTGGGCAAATTTTACAAGTATGGTATAGGAGATTACGAACGCCTGGAAGAGGCAGAAAAAGACTTGCCACTTATAAGGAAAAAATTTCCTCAGGCGTTCATTATAAAAGTAGAAAAAGGAACTATTGTTCCATTATAAAATAATAAATCATTTTATGAAGATTAAATTCACCAGAGAACAGAAGATTGGACTTTTCGCAATACTTACTTTATTTTCCTTGTATGTGGTTATCAACTACCTCAGAGGTGAGGATCTTTTTGGTAAAAGCAATGTGTATTTTGCAAAATACGAGAGTGTCGAAGGACTTAACACAACCGGACCAGTCTTTATCAAGGGATTGAAAGTAGGTACAGTGGAGTCAATTGAATATGTTGAGAAGAGTAATAATTTTCTCGTCACATTAAAGATAGACTCTCAATACAAGATGTCTGACAGCTGTGTTGCGCAGATCTACAGCTCCGACATTCTTGGCGGAAAGGCAGTAAGAATAAATATGGCTAAAGGGACAAAGGTTATTAGTGACCAGGACACACTGCTTACATCAATTGAACCAGGCATGATTGAGATGCTAAGCAACGAACTTGTTCCACTCAAGAACCAGGCAACTGCTCTTATTGAGAATATGAACAAGACATTCGATAACGTTAATGATGTACTGGACAGCAATGCAAAGGAAAATCTTGCAAAATCTCTTGAAAATCTCAACAAGACTCTTAAAAGCGTAAAGGCAATTGCGCAGAATCTGGAAAATAACGGGCCTGAAATCTCTTCTATACTTGATAATCTTGATAAATTATCAACAACATTAAACGGAAGTGCCGGACATCTCGACTCATCGCTGAAAAATTTCTCAGAAATTACCGATTCTCTAAAGAAGGCAGACCTTGCTGGCACCATTGAATCACTTAAAATGCTAATTTCAGACATAAACAACCCTCATGGTAGCCTTGGAAAACTTATCAAAACAGACTCCTTGCATAACTCTATTGACAGCCTGCTTAGAAACCTTGATGTTTTAGTAGCCAACATAAATCGTGACCCTAAAAAGTACATAAAAATTTCCGTATTTTAAAAATTATTTTCTCTTTATTTAGCTGATATTGAATATATTTTTTTCTAAAAAAATTTTCGTATTGAATAACAGCTATTTGAAAAATAATTGATAATTCCTAGTAAAAATTTGTTTTTTTTTAAAGAATTTATCCCCATTTTTGTTGGGCAATCTAAACTTAAATCTTAACCATGACTGAAACGCAACATTCTATTGTGTGGGGTAATTGTCTGCAAATCGTAAAAGACAATATCCACCCTCAAAGTTTCAGAACTTGGTTTGAACCCATCAAGGCAGTCAAACTCCTGGGTAATGTTCTTACAATTGCCGTTCCATCTCATTTTTTCAGAGAATTTCTTGAAGAACACTATATAGATCTTATAAGCAAGGCTTTAAAACGCGAACTGGGCAAGGATGCAAAACTTGAATACAACGTAAAGGTTGTATCAAACGAAGCTGCTGTTCAGATTCCGCAACAATCATCTGCAGAAATAAAAAATAAATCGATACCTTTTCCAAATCAGGCCGGGCTTATTGCGAACCCGTTTGTAATACCGGGACTTCAACAGTTGCATATCGACCCACAGTTGAACCCCAACTACAGTTTCACTAATTTCATCGAAGGAGAATGCAACAGACTTGCCCGTTCTGCAGGTCTCACAATCTCTGCAAATCCTGGCAAGAGCGCATTCAATCCACTCTTTCTGTACGGAGGGTCGGGATTAGGCAAAACACATCTGGCTCAGGCAATAGGTATTTCAATAAAAGAACAGTTTCCGGATAAGATAGTTCTCTATGTAAGTGCAAACCGTTTTCAGACTCAATTCATGGACGCTGTAAATGTGAAAAACAAACTTACAGACTTCCTTCACTTCTACCAGATGATAGATGTACTCATTATTGACGATGTACACGAATTTGCTGGAAAATCCGGTACCCAGAATGCTTTTTTCCATATTTTCAGCCACCTGCACAATCTGGGGAAACAACTCATACTTACATCTGACAAGGCGCCAGTCGACCTTCAGGATCTTGAGCCAAGAATGTTATCGAGGTTCAAGTGGGGGCTCTCGGCAGAACTGGTACCGCCAGATTATCAGACAAGAGTAGCAATCCTCAAGGCTAAAAGCTACAACGATGGTATCACACTTCCAGATGATGTTGTATCGTATATAGCATCAAGAGTAAACACTAATATTCGTGAAATTGAGGGGACACTCATTTCTCTTCTTGCACAGTCTACTCTCAACAATAAAACCATAACTCTGGAACTTGCCGAAGCTCTTACAGAAAAATTAGTCAGTAAAAACAAAAGCGAAATTTCTGTCGGCAAAATTCAGAAGACTGTCTGTGAATATTTTAAAATAAGTCCCGACCTTTTCCTCTCAAGCTCACGCAAACGTGAACTGGTACAAGCTAGACAAATTGCCATGTTCCTTAGCAGAAACCTGACAAACAGCTCACTTGCCTCAATAGGGTCCCAGACAGGAGGAAGAGATCACGCAACAGTTCTGCATGCCTACAACACAGTCTGCGATCTTATAGACACCGACAGGTCGTTCCGCAAGTATGTAGTTGACATAGAGAAGCAATTAAAGTCATTTTAACATGGAATCATCAAAAGTTTTTACTTTCTTTTCGGAGATCTGTCAAATTCCAAGAGAATCAGGTCACGAAGAGCATATAATAGCCTACCTGCAACAGTTTGCAAAGGAGAGATCACTCGAATGCAAAACAGATGAGGCTGGAAATGTACTAATTTGCAAACCGGCTTCATACGGAATGGATAAGGCACCTATTGTTGTGCTTCAGAGCCATTCAGATATGGTTTGCGAAAAAAACAGCGGCAGCAATCATGATTTCGCTAAGGACCCCATAAGTGTAACTGAAGAGAACGGATGGCTCATAGCCAAGGAGACTACTCTTGGTGCAGACTGCGGGATTGGCATGGCAGCACAGCTAGCCATACTTGACGACGAAAATATTGTACATGGACCTATCGAAGCTCTTTTTACAACAGAAGAGGAGACAGGCCTGACAGGTGCAAAATCACTTAAACCCGGATTTCTTACCGGAAAATACTTGATTAACCTCGATTCTGAAGATGAAGGGGAACTATTCATCGGTTGTGCCGGAGGAATTGACACAACAGCCAGGTTTAAATACAAAAAAGAACCAGTAATCAATGGTAAAGTGGCTTTGAAGACTGGATTCTATGGTGCAACCGGAGGTCACAGTGGCGACGATATTGAAAAAGGCAGGGCAAATGCAAATCAGCTACTTGCCCGTTTCCTTTATCAGGCAATGGAAAGTCACGATATTTCTATCTGCGGCATTGATGGTGGCAATAAAAGAAACGCAATATCCAGGGAGGCATTTGCAATAATTGCCGTAAAACCTGAGGAAAAGGAGTCTATAACCGCAATATTCAATAAGCTTGAAATTGAGGTAAAAGAGGAGTACTCAAAATCTGACCCTCAGTTATTCGGAAAAATTGAAACGACGGAGATACAGGACTGGAGCATAGACAAAGATACAGCAAGAAGGTTAATATACTCAATGCATGGTTGCCCTCATGGTGTACTGGCAATGAGTCAGGATATTGCAGGTTTTGTTGAAACCTCCACAAATCTTGCATCTGTTAAGATGAGCAATGAGGGAGTCATTACAGTGTGCACAAGTCAGAGGAGCTCTGTAAACAGTGCCCGATATAATGCTTCCAAAAGAATTGAATCTGTTTTCAAACTTGCCGGGGCAGAAGTTGAACACGAAAGTGAATATCCGGGCTGGAAACCAATGCTTGACTCAAAGTTACTGACCCTTAGCAGAAGTTCTTACCAGGAGTTGTTCAATGTAGATCCTGTTGTAAGAGCCATACATGCTGGTCTTGAATGCGGTCTTTTCCTTGACATATACCCTTATCTTGATATGATCTCCTTTGGACCTACGGTAAAAGGATGTCATGCTCCCGGAGAAAAGCTTGATATTGCATCCGTTGAAAAATTCTGGATGCTTCTTATACACATTCTCAGAAGATTAAAATAAAAGAGACAGCCATGAGTGTTATTATCGCTCCTTCTATGCTCTCTGCAGATTTCGGCATACTGGACCAACAAGTTGAAATGGTAAACAATAGCCGTGCAGATTGGTTTCATCTTGATATTATGGATGGGGTCTTCGTTCCAAATATATCGTATGGTTTCCCGATAATCAAGGCAATTGCAAAGATTGCCAAAAAGCCAATGGATGCCCATCTGATGATTATCGACCCTGACAGGTACTTCGAGAACTTCAGGGAACTTGGCGTAGAATACCTTAGTGTCCATTACGAGGCTTGCACACATCTGCACAGATCAATTGAAAGGATTAAATCGCTAGGTATGAAAGCCGGAGTTGCACTTAACCCACACACACCAGCACACATGCTTCACGAAATTATTTCAGATACAGATTTTGTTCTGGTTATGTCTGTAAACCCGGGTTTCGGAGGACAGAGTTTTATCGAAAATACCTACAATAAAATAAGAAAGATAAAAGAGATTATTAAAGATCACTCTGCAAACTGCCTTATTGAGATTGACGGAGGTGTCTCTATCTCAAACGCCTCTAAGCTTATAGAAGCCGGTGCAGATATACTTGTGGCAGGCAATTCTGTTTTCGGTGCTTCTGATCCGGTTAAGGTAATCAGTGATTTAAAATGTATCTGATCTCCTTGAATGCATAACTTTTATTTGATCCATCTCTTTTTTCAAGAACAAGACAAGCATTTTTGTCTATTCCTGTAATTCTGGCCACAAAAATTTCTTGTGTGCTTGTTTCCTGGTAAAGGGAAAACTCACCAAATTTATACAGTGACTCGGTATATAACTTCTCAGTTACTTCCTTGAATGCTTTGTATGCCTTTACATTCAATTTGTCATAATACTCCTTTATTGGAGAAATAATTGCCAGCAGTTCTTTTTCAGGCATGTGCTCCTCCCCTGTCTCCAACAGCAATGATGTTGGATTGGGAGCGTCTGAAGCAAATTCACTCTGATTCAGATTTAATCCAATCCCCAGAATTGAGACTGACAAATTGGCACCACTCAGGTAATGCTCAATTAAAATACCGCAAATCTTACTGTTTTCCACATAAATATCATTAGGCCATTTGATTTTAGCTTTTATCCCAAAACCTTCTAAATATCTTAGTATGCCTAAAGCAACAATCTGAGATACAAGAAACTGATCTGTCGCTTTAAGAAGTACCGGTTTTATAAGAATAGAAAATGTCAGGTTTTTGCCAAGTGCACTTTCCCAGCTATTCCCCTTTTGGCCTCTGCCAGATGTCTGAAATTTAGCAGCATAGATTGTGAAGTCCTGTGCACTTTCAATTTGTCTAAAAGCCTCATTGTTAGTAGAATCTATAGTATCGAACCATTTAATCTCAAGTGCCATAATAATTAAATTATAATTGGTCGCAAAATTGCAGTATTTTTGCAAGATATTAAAGGAAATAATTTAAAATACACAATAGTGCCAACAAAAAAAATTACTAATACAGAGGAGAAAAAGCCTAAAAAGGCTGCAACGGCTGTAAAGAAAGAAGATGTGACAATAAAGAAAATTGAAAATATCGATACCGACATAGTTGAATTGAAGTGCATAGCAGAAGCCATGCTGGAAAAAAGAGCAAAAAATGTCTGCTCTTTAAATCTAAAGAAAATAGGCACGGCAATTTCTGACTACTTTGTAGTGTGCAATGCAGATTCTACTCCTAATGTACTTGCAATCGCAGACAATATAGAGGAGATGATGCTCAGGAAATGCAACAGGAAGGTTGTCCGTATGCAGGGAAAGGAAAACGCATTCTGGATCATCCTCGACTACACCAATATTGTAGTTCACATATTCCAGACCGAATACAGGCTTTTCTACAGACTAGAGGATCTCTGGGCTGATTCGGAAAAAACAACATACAAAGATCTAGACTAACTTATTCAAGTAATATCACATAATGGAATTACCAAAAAACAGCAATTCTACTAAACCGAGCTCAAAATACTGGCCACCAAAATTCAATATAATGTGGATATATGTCATAATGCTGGCAGGCATTGTGTATATGTGGAGTTCGTATGATGGCGGCGAACCAGTCAAGACTGAGTGGTCCAAAGTAAAGGAACAGATGGCATCTACGGGTGACGTCGAGAAGATCGTATTTATCACTAACCTCAACAGAGCAGAAGTTTTCATCAAAAAGGACCGTCTTGTCAAGTATAAAAATCAATTTGGCGGAAAGGAACCTAAGTTCGGGCCTCAGTTTTATTTTATAGTATCTGCAAATTTCAACGCAGAGGAGCAACTCGAGGAGGTAAGGCAGCTTCTTCCTGAACCAAACAGATTTTCAATAGAGACAGAAGAGAGGACAAACTATTTCGGCAAAGCCATGGAGTGGTTATTGTTTCCTCTTATTCTGGTTGCCCTATGGGTATTCATGTTCAGGAAAATGAACAAAAGCATGGGTGGCGGATCACAGGGCGGAGGAGGAATCTTCTCGGTAGGAAAGTCTCAGGCCAAACTTTTTGACAGAGAAAACGGAAACACTAAGATAACATTCAAGGATGTGGCCGGTCTTGAAGAGGCAAAAGTTGAGGTTATGGAGATTGTCGATTTCCTTAAGAATCCAAAAAAATACACAAATCTTGGAGGAAAGATACCAAAAGGGGCACTGCTTGTTGGCCCTCCGGGTACCGGAAAAACCTTACTGGCAAAAGCAGTGGCAGGAGAAGCCAATGTTCCTTTCTTCTCGATTTCTGGATCTGATTTCGTTGAGATGTTTGTGGGTGTGGGAGCTTCAAGGGTGAGAGATCTTTTCCGACAGGCTAAAGAAAAAGCACCATGTATCGTATTCATAGACGAGATTGATGCTGTAGGAAGGGCGAGGAGCAAAAATGCAGGATTCTCATCTAATGATGAAAGAGAAAACACTCTTAACCAATTACTTACAGAAATGGATGGTTTTGGTTCTAACTCCGGGGTAATAATTCTTGCTGCAACAAACAGAGCAGACATTCTCGATAAAGCTCTTATGAGAGCCGGACGTTTCGACAGACAGATACATGTAGATTTACCGGAACTAAAGGAGAGAGTTGAAATATTTGAAGTCCACCTCAGACCGCTTAAGCTTGCTGAAGGTTTCAAAATCGAGTTTCTAGCAAAACAGACACCGGGATTTTCGGGTGCAGATATTGCCAATGTTTGTAACGAAGCAGCTCTTATAGCTGCCAGAAACAATAAGGAATTTATTGACAGGCAGGATTTTCTTGACGCTGTTGACAGAATTATAGGAGGCCTTGAAAGGAGAAGCAAAATCATATCTCCTGAGGAGAAACGGACAATTGCCTTCCACGAAGCCGGACACGCTACAGTAAGCTGGATATTGCCAAATGCAAATCCACTGTTAAAGGTTACAATCATTCCACGGGGAAGGTCTCTGGGGGCTGCATGGTACTTACCTGAGGAGCGTCAGATAACCACCACTGAACAGATGATGGACGAAATGGCTGCTACATTAGGTGGAAGGGCTGCAGAAGAAATTATTAACGGAAAGATTTCAACCGGTGCCTTGAGCGACCTTGAAAAAATCACAAAGCAGGCATATGCAATGGTTTCTTATCTGGGGATGAGTAAAGAGATTGGAAACATCTCTTTCTACGACTCAACGGAATCATCGGGATTCACAATTGGCAAACCTTATAGCGAAAAGACTGCTGAGCTGATTGATGCAGAAGCAAAGAGACTTGTTGCCGAATCATATGTTACTGCCAAGCAGGTACTGAATGATCACCTTGAGGGCTTTACAAAACTTGCAGAACAACTTCTGGAGAAAGAGGTTATTTTTGCAGAAGACCTGGAGACCATATTCGGGAAGCGTGCAGGCAAACAGTTTCCCCAGGAAGATGTCCTGCCCCCTAAAGTTGAAGACAACGGAGCTATACTGAAAAATGAATAATACAGTAGTCAGAACAATAAGCGGAACAATATTCTTAGCAATTATGATAGGAGCTCTATTAACGGGCCCTGTCATTTTTGCTTTAGTGATGTTGTTCTCAATAGGACTAATGATGGTTGAGTACGTCCAGATGAGCTTAGGAAAGAGTTTTAAGACAGCCCAGATGCTCTCTGTTACATCGGGGCTAATGTTATATCTTTTCATGTTCATGCACAAGGGCTTTGGAATGGATATCAAGTACATCTATCTGGTATCTTTTCCTGTATTGGGGATCTTTATAACTCTCCTGTATGAAAAGAATGTAGAATCTTACAGCCGACACCCATATCTGATAAGTGCCATTTTGTATGCAGCCCTACCGTTCGCTCTTACGAACTTTATTCTTTTCACTAGTACTGGTGAATACAAACCTCTGATTTTGCTCTCATTGTTTATCATAACATGGTCCTCAGATGTTGGAGCTTATGTGATTGGGATGTTGTTCGGTCAGAAAAAGGGACACAAGTTGTTCCCTTCAATTTCTCCAAAAAAATCATGGGAAGGCTTCTTTGGGGGATTGTTCTTTGCCTTGCTTACCGGGGTTTTGCTCTTTATTTTCAAGCTTACCGATTTCCCTCTTTTACATATGATTGCAATATCTCTGATAATAAATCTTTTTGGCGTTCTGGGAGATTTGGTCGAATCTCAATTAAAACGTAACTTTGGGGTCAAGGATTCAGGGAAACTGATGCCGGGACATGGAGGTCTGCTGGACAGGTTCGACGGTACATTAATCGCTTTTCCTGCTGCCATTGCATACATTAAACTTTGTTCACTCATATAATTTACTAAAATGCGAATTCACAAGGAGGGGTACGGAATAGTTCTCAAGGGTTTTTTTCTGATTTCAATTGCTGTCGCAATTGTTATTTTATGGAAAGGCTTAACCATAACAAGTTATATATCTGCTCTGGCAGGCTTAGTTATATTCTCTTTTCTGCTAAGATTTTTCAGGTCTCCCAACAGAGTTGTTTTGACTGACGACACGGCCGTACTTGCACCTGCTGATGGAAAAATTGTAATTGTTAAGGAGGTTTATGAGGGTGAATACCTAAAATGCAACTGTATTCAGGTTTCGGTTTTCATGAGTGTATTTAATGTACATATCAATTGGTTCCCTGTAGGTGGAGTTGTAAGTTACTTCAAGTATCATCCCGGAAACTACCTTGTTGCCATGCATCCTAAGTCCTCTGAGAAAAATGAGAGAACTTCAATTGTTGTTGACCATAACGGAACACCTGTGCTTTTCAGACAGATTGCTGGTCTTCTTGCAAGAAGGATAGTATGTTATGCAAAAGAGGGGACTGAAATCGAACAGGGTGACCAGACAGGTTTCATTAAGTTTGGTTCAAGGGTAGATATTTTTCTGCCAATAGATTCCCGGATTCAGGTTACAAGGGGACAACATGTAAAGGGTCGTCAGACCGTTATAGCAAGGTTTTAAGAAGAACGGCCATCTCTGTTGCCATCTCCCTGGCCTTTTCTGCTGCCACAATTGCGAATTTATCGCTTCTGTCGGCAAATATTATTGCCCTTGATACATTCACAAGCAGACCACAATGTCTGTTCATGCCATTTGCAGCAACTTCTGCTATAGAACCGCCTTGGGTACCTACTCCGGGAACAAGAAAGAAATGGTCAGGGCAGTACTCTCTTATTTCTGCCAGCTTTTCGGGACGGGTTGCACCAACAACAAACATCGTGTTCTCTTTAGTGCCCCAGGTCATTGACTCCTCCATAACTTTACGGAATAAAGGTTGCCCGGATTCCAGCTTTTCCAATTCAAAATCTTCGGCAGATGGGTTTGAGGTGAGAGCAAGAATTATTGCCCATTTGTTTTTGCATGTCAGAAATGGATCAACAGAGTCTCTTCCCATATATGGAGCCAGAGTTATGGCATCAAAATCCATCTTCTCAAAAAAGGCTTTGGCATAAAGTTTAGCTGTGTTCCCGATATCTCCCCTTTTGGCATCTGCAATAATGAAAATTGAAGGGTCAGTTTTTCTGATATATTCTACTGTCATAGCCAGCTGCATCCATCCTGCCACTCCACAGGCCTCGTAAAATGCAAGGTTTGGCTTATAGGCAACCGAATATTGTGCAGTAGCGTCAATAATTGCTTTATTGAACTCAAAAATAGGATTTGCAAGTGCACTTATATGTTCAGGAAAGAGTTCGGGGTCAGAATCAAGCCCTACACAAAGGAAACTGCCTTTGCGAACTATATTACTGTATAATTCGTCATAGTTCATCTTTACTCTCCGGATGCTTTTAACCTCTCCGAGTTTTCTGCTATCTGCAGTTGGTCTATTACCTCCTGAATAGCTCCATCCATAAAGACCGGAAGGTTGTACATTGTATAGTTTATCCTGTGGTCAGTCACTCTGGACTGAGGATAGTTGTATGTCCTGATTTTTGCAGACCTGTCGCCTGTAGAGACCATTGTTTTGCGTTTTGCAGAAATTTCGTTCAGGTACTTCTCATATTCAAGGTTATACAGACGTGTTCTCAGTTCGTCAAGAGCCTTCTCATAATTCTTGATCTGAGATTTCTCGTCCTGACACTGTACCACAATACCAGTTGGAACGTGAGTCAGACGAATTGCAGAATAAGTTGTATTTACAGACTGTCCACCCGGTCCGGAAGAGCAGAATGTGTCTTTTCTAACGTCACTTATGTTGAGTTCAACATCAAATTCATCTGCTTCAGGAAGAACTGCAATTGATGCTGCAGATGTATGAACCCTGCCCTGTGTCTCTGTCTGAGGTACACGTTGAACGCGATGAACACCGCTTTCATATTTCAAAACTCCATAAACACCTTGTCCTGAAACCTTACAAATAACCTCCTTGTAACCTCCCGAAGATCCTTCACTCTGGCTGTTAATCTCCATCTTCCACCCCTTTCTCTCAGCAAACTTTGCATACATGCGGAAAAGGTCGCCTGCAAAAATTGAGGCTTCGTCTCCACCAGAACCTGCACGAATTTCGACTATTGCATTTTTAAAGTCCTGTGGATCAACAGGTATGAGCAGGAGTTTAAGTTCCTCTTCTGCGATTGGCATCTTCTCTTCAAGAGATGTTATCTCCTCCTTGGCCATTTCGCGAAGTTCTTCATCTTTCTCGTTCTGTATGATATCCTTGGCAGCTTCCAGGTCCTCCACCATCTTTCTGTACTTGTCGCCTGCATTCACTATAGGTTCGAGCTCTCTGTACTCTTTGTTAAGAGAGACATATCTCTTCATATCCGACATCACGCCGGGGTCAGAGATCTGCTCCGATATTCCTTCAAATTTTTCCCGAAGCCCGTAAAGCTTCGTCACTAAACTGTTATCGCTCATATAATATTAAATAGTTTGCAAAAGTAGTGAATTTAACCGAGAGTAAAATATTTATTAGAATTCCTTCAGTTATGGCTTGCTGTCAGCCTTCCAGCTTGAATCTGATTCTCAACCTATTATCCGCATAATCTGTGCTAATTATCCTGAATATACCTATTTCTGAAGTGTTTTGAACATGTGAACCAATACACGCACAAACATCATAATCACCAATGGTGACTATTCTGACAGTATTACTAGCCTCATCCGGAAGTTTACTCAGGTCTACCTTCTCCGGAACCTCTGTCCGATCAACAAATGAAATTGTAATTGGCAAATTCTGATTTATCGTATCATTTACTTTATTCTCAATCTCCTTTATCTGGTCCGGTGTTGGTTCTTGATCGATTAAATAATCACACTTGCTCTTTTTTCTCTCTATATGAGTGGAAATTGACCTTTTACAACCAAACAGTCTTACCATAGTTTGGTTTAAAATATGTTCAGCCGAATGCATAGGTGGATATTCCGCCTTATTGTGATCATTTAATATTATTTCATCCATATTTATATGCAGTCAATTTCTAGTCGTTTAGTCGTGACTCAAAATCCATTTTATGATGTAGAATTCTGATAATTTCTAATTGGTTATCTTTCAAGTTTATTTTGTAAAATATGAAATGAGATTTTACTCTCGAACGAAAATATCCCTTTCTTATGTGACTGTAATCTGTTCCGGATTTTGGGTTTACAGTCAAGTATTCAATTTCGTCCATCAGTAAGTTAAGATACCTGTCAGCTTGTTCAAGAGACCAAGTCTCAAAGGTGTAAAGCCATAATAAATCAAGGTCATTGAAAGCTTCCTTGCTGATTCTATACTTCATTGCTTAATTACTTAACGGAATGTTTTTGTTGAAGACTTTTTAAAAAAGATTTTCGATTAAAATCTTCTACAAAACCGGATTTTTCACCTTTTTTAAGTTCGTTAATCAGTTCTGTTTTTTTTGTTTCTTCGTGTTCAAACATTCTTAAAGCGGTCCTCACTACTTCACTCGCAGAAGAGAATTTTCCTGTTTTAACTTGTTGGTTTATAAAATTATCAAAATAATCTCCTAATAAAATAGATGTATTTTTTGCCATAACCTTACTTTCAATTTTATTTCAAAGATACCAACTCTTGGTATAAACAACAAATTTTTTATGTGATAAGATAATACATGATTACATGGGGGTTGATGTTGATGTTGTTTGAATTTTGCTTCTCTTTTTTATTTGATTGATTAATTGCCTTCTAAGGCCGTGCGCCGCAATTACCCACTTTACGCTCCCACGCTAAAAAACAAAGGCGATTACCGAGATTATTCTAATGCCGATTAGATGCCGGTAATCGCTTGTTGTTTTTTGTGCGCTTAGGTCGCTGAGTGGGTACCCAATTGCTCTTCGTAATGCCTTCTCAGGCAATTACTCAATCAATTTTTAGAAGCAAAATCGTTACTCGCCTAAAAAGAGCTTCATATCCTCATCAACAGAACCAATCGGAGCAATACCGAAATTCTTTACTAGCACATTTGCTACATTAGGAGAGAGGAAGCCAGGAAGTGTAGGGCCGAGGTGTATGTTCTTAACACCAAGGGCAAGAAGTGCAAGCAGGACTATCACAGCCTTTTGTTCGTACCAGGCAATATTGTATGCTATAGGGAGGTCGTTTATGCTGTTTGCGTTGAAAATCTCCTTCAGTTTCATGGCAATAACTGCCAGCGAATAAGAGTCATTACACTGACCTGCATCCAGAACACGAGGAATTCCTCCTATATCGCCAAGCGCAAGTTTGTTGTAACGATACTTTGCGCAACCTGCTGTAAGGATTACTGTGTCTTTTGGAAGTGCCTGAGCAAATTCGGTGTAGTAATTTCTGTCCTTCATTCGTCCGTCACATCCTGCCATAACAAAGAATTTGCGAATAGCTCCCGATTTTACAGCTTCAACAACTTTGTCTGCCAGTGCAAAAACCTGAGCATGGGCAAATCCGCCAATGATTTCACCTGTCTCAATTTCTGTTGGAGATGCACATCTTTTAGCATGTTCTATTATTGGTGAGAAATCTTTGGCAAGGCCATCTTTTCTGTCTGCAATGTGCCTGAACCCTGCAAAACCAGAAGCCCCTGTAGTGTATATCCTGTCATTATATGTTGATGTTGGTCTCGGCGGAACAATACAGTTTGTTGTAAATAGTACAGGACCATTGAAGGTTTCAAAATCCTGCAATTGCTTCCACCATGAACTTCCGTAGTTACCTGCAAGGGGCTTGTATTGCTTGAACTTTGGATAGTAATTGGCCGGCAGCATCTCAGAATGGGTGTAAACGTCAACTCCTGTGCCCTCTGTCTGCTTAAGGAGTTCTTCCATATCCTTGAGGTCATGTCCCGAGATAAGGATAGCAGGGTTCTTGCGTACTCCGATATTTACTTTTGTAATTTCCGGATTGCCATAAGCAGAAGTGTTGGCCTTGTCCAGAAGAGCCATTACCTTAACTCCGTTTTCGCCTGTCTCAAGTACCAGTCCTGTAAGCTGGTCTACCGAAAGGTTGTTCTTTGTAACATCTACGAGGGCCCTCTGCATAAAAGCATAGATATTGTTGTCTTCGTGACCCAGATTGAAAGCATGTTCTGCATAAGCCGCCATACCTTTAAGTCCGTATACTGTAAGTTCCCTCAACGAGCGGACATCCTCATTTTCTGTTGCCAGAACACCTATTTGTGTTGCCTTCTCTTCCATCTCCTCGAGTTTGTCGGATGCCCAGAATGCTCCTTCGAAGGTGATCTCTTTTATATCGCCTCCCTTTGACATAAATACCGCTCTTACAGCATCTCTTATAACAATTGCCTGCCTTACCCTGGCAACAAAACGGTCCTTATCGAAGTTGGCATTTGTTATTGTCATAAACAGAGAGTCGGTGATAAACTTGTTCACCTCTGAATTCTCAACTCCCATCTCTCTTAAAGGGACTGAGTACATTGATATGCCTTTGCATAAAAAAACCAGCAGATCCTGCAGATTTGCCACGTCTGCGGTCTTTCCGCATACGCCTTGTATTGTGCAACCGCTGTTTCTTGCGGTCTCCTGACACTGGTAACAAAACATTTTACTCATAACAGTATATATTATTGGTTTATTTCTAATACAAATTTAGCATCGGCAAAACCATTAAAGTGTAATAATTGTTACACTCATGAGAAATATATATATTTACCAAACATCTCTTAAGTTAATGAATAATCCTGATATTAAAAAATGCCCCATATTCGGGGACGCTCTCTTAAGCGAAGACCCATCAATAATGGATGGTATTGAAAGCAAGACAAAAGTATATGAGAAGGGAGAGATTGTTGCCCGTCAGGGTGACATCTGTAAGGGTCTCTATCTTCTAATGAAAGGATCGGTAAAGACCGAAATGATTAATGAAACCGGAGGTGTATTAAGCATTGAGAAAATCGACGCAGTCCGTCCCCTTGCTCCAGCCTTTATTTTTGCCAAAGTAAACATCTTTCCTGTAGATGTGACAGCAACTGAAAAATGCGAGATTCTATTTATTTCTAAGGAGGATATTCTTAAACTATTCCAACGTGACACAAGCTTTATGGAGAGATATATCCAGTTCAATGCCAATAAGGCTCAGTTTCTCTCAGAAAAACTGCAGATGCTTACAATTAAAACAATCAGGGGAAAGCTGGCACACTATATACTAGGGATGTATTTTCGGCAGCAGAATGTAAATCAGAATATAAATCAGAATGTAAGGCTTCAGAAAAATGTAGTGTCGCTGGACAAGAATCAGACTGAACTGGCAAAATTATTTGGTGTCACCAGACCCTCCCTGGCCAGAATACTTCACGAAATGGAGCAAGAGGGACTGATATCGGTAACCAGAAAAGAGATCGAGATCCTGGATATGAATGGTCTGAAGGAGGCTAGAGGATGACGTTGCTAGTGTCAATAGCCAGAGCATTTTATTAAATAATATCATTGCATGTAATTGATAAACAAAGATTTGCTAAAACTACTGCAATGTGTATTGAAGTTTCCCACATGATTAAGTGCCACATTATCTGTAGGAAAAAGAGATTTTCGATTTTTTTTGTTTCTGATTATTTTAAATTTTCTGTTTTATTTTCTGATTTGACACTTTGGTGCAGTTTGATGTCTCGTAAACACTGCCAAAACTTTTGGTAGTTATCAGAAAATCTGCTATTTGTGTATTGGAAATAAGACACATATATATTGGTCTGCTAGTCAATTATTTACTAGCCGCTTTGCCAAAGGTGTTAGTAGAGTTTTGGAAAATTTAGCATTATTCAGTGCTCCTTAATATTTTTACATGATTTTATTAGTCATATGGGAAACTTTTAAAAACTCCCTTGAAGTTTTTTGTAAGTTTTAGATTTGTACACTAATACGCGATTTTTTTTAAATTAAAATTTTCAATAAATTTTTATAAGCAGCTGTATGATTGCTGTATATGAAAAACTTCAAGGGAGTTTTTCAATTGATCCGAGTTTTATGGATGAGTACTCTTAAGTTTTGGTAAAAAATAAAAGAAAAAGAGGCTGCCTTTGACAGACAGCCTCCATTTCACATATATCAGAAGACAAAAACTAGTCTTCGTAACTATCCAGAATCTCTTTAACCTGATAAGCTTCGAGTCTTCCGTACACCTTGTCGCCGATCAATACTACCGGAGCAAGTCCACATGCACCTACACATCTGAGGCAATCAAGAGAGAATTTACCATCGGGTGTGACACCTCCAACCTTGATCTTCAGCTGCTCCTTAAATTCATCCAGAACCTTCTCTGCACCACGAACATAGCATGCTGTTCCCATACAAACCGATATAGCGTGTTTGCCCTTTGGGGTCATAGTAAAGAAAGAGTAAAATGTTACAACCCCGTATACCTTGGCTACAGAAATATTGAGGATCTTTGCAACTACACGTTGAACATCCTCCGGAAGATATCCGAAAGCAGTCTGACACTTGTGCAGAATCTTTATAAGGTCACCAGGATCGTTGTTATATGAGTTACAAATATCCTCTATTGTTTTTTTATGACATTCTTGTAATTTAAATGCAGTCATGGTGAATTAGTTTTTATTTTTTTCGAAGTATTTGGTGTGAAGAAGATGATGTGCTTTTTCGCTCATAGGGTGACCAAGATAATCTTCATAAAGTTTTATTATATAAGGATTCTCGTGTGATTTGCGAATTGTCTTGCTTGCATCTTCTCTGTAGATTGCATCAAAACGGGCTTGAATAATGCTAGAGTCGCCATGGTGAAGCGGCTGACCTGCACCACCGATACATCCACCCGGGCAAGCCATGATCTCAATTGCATGGAAGTTATACATTCCGGAACGGATTCCGTCAAGCAACTTACGAGCATTGCCAAGCTGATGAGCAATACCAATGTGTATAGGAGTTCCGTTGAAATCAAGAGTAGCTGTTCGTATACCCTCAAGACCACGAAGCTCCTTGAAGTCTACCTTTGTAAGCTTCTTGCCTGTATAAAGCTCATAAGCAGTACGGACGGCTGCTTCAATAACACCACCGGTTGCACCAAAAATTACAGCAGCTCCTGTTGACTCACCCAAAGGACGGTCAAAATCCTCTTCAGACAAAGAATTGAAATCTATGTTTGCAAACCTTATAAGACTGGCAAGTTCTCGTGTGGAAATAGAATAATCAACATCCGGGTTACCATTGGTTGAGAACTCCTCTCGTTGGCACTCATACTTCTTAGCCAGACAAGGCATCACAGAAATTACCACTAAATCTTCCCTCTTAATGCCAAGTAGTTCTGCAAAGTAGTTCTTTGCAATAGAACCAAACATCTGTTGAGGCGAGCGTGCTGTTGAAGGAACGTCCAGCATTGTAGGATAGTTCTCTTCAAAGAAGTTTACCCATGCAGGGCAGCAAGATGTAAGAATCGGAAGCTTTACATCCTTATCTCCATTAAGAAACTTAGAAATTCTGTTCAGCAGCTCCGTTCCCTCTTCCATAATAGTAAGGTCAGCAGCAAAGTCAGTATCAAACACTTTGTCAAAACCCATTGTGCGAAGAGCCGAAACCATTTTACCAGTAACAAGTGTACCCGGTTCTAAACCAAACTCCTCACCAAGTGCTGCACGGACAGCAGGTGCCGTCTGAACAATAACTGTTTTTGTTGGATCTGCCAGGGCACGTATCACCTTTGCAGTATCGTCGAATGGTGTCAGGGCTCCTGTAGGACATACAGCAACACACTGACCACAGAATGTACAAGGTGAATCAACCAGATCCTGTTCAAATGCAGGAGCAACAACCGACATAAATCCGCGGTTTACTGCACTCAGGGCACCTACTGTCTGGACGTCATTGCAAATTGTCTCACAACGACGACACATAATACATTTGTCCATATCTCTCCTTAATGCAGGGGAGTAGTCCTTTCTGTAAGTAGACATCTCTGCATTCTCAACAGCATGTATCTCTCTTATTCCCATTTTCTGAGACAACTTCTGAAGGTCACACTGGCCTGAAGATGAGCAAACAAGGCACTCTTTAGGGTGGTCCGAGAGAATCAGTTCAAGAACTGTCTTTCTTGCATTGAGTACCCTTACTTTATTAGTGTAAACAACCATACCATCTGCACACAGAGTAGAGCATGAAGGTGCTAGATTCTTACGTCCCTCAATCTGAACTACACATACACGGCATCCACCGGGACGATTCTCAATATTAAGGTGATCAAGTTTTAAATAGCAAAGGGTGGGAATATCAATTCCATTTGCCTTTGCTGCATGGTAGATGGTAGTACCCTTACTAACCTCAACCTGTTTGTTATCTATAGTGATTTTAATTTTTTCCATAAAGAGTACGTTATTGAACATGAATAGCTGTAAACTTACACTTGTCGTAACAAGCCCCGCATCTGATACACTTGTCCACATCAATTATATGAGGTTGACGTTTCTCACCTGAAATTGCTCCAACAGGACATGCTCTTGTACAAGCAGTACAACCGGTACACTTCTCAGGGATTATAGTGTATAATTTCAATGCCTTGCATTGTCCCGCAGGGCATATTCTCTCTGTAACGTGAGCTTTATATTCGTCCAAAAAGTGCTCGATAGTAGACAAAACTGGGTTTGGAGAGGTCTGACCCAATCCGCAAAGTGCTGTATCCTTAATAACCTTGCTCAGGTTTTTCAGATACTCGATATCTGCCTCTGTACCCTTTCCATTGCATATTTTCTCAAGAATTTCGTGTAGTCTCTTGTTGCCTATACGGCAAGGGGCACATTTTCCACACGACTCTTCTACTGTAAACTCAAGGTAGAATTTGGCAACTGATACCATACAATCGTCTTCGTCCATAACAATCATACCACCCGAGCCCATCATCGAACCGGCAGCAATCAGGTTGTCGAAATCTATAGGAGTGTCAAGATGTTTCTCAGTCAGACAGCCGCCCGAAGGACCACCAGTCTGTACAGCCTTGAACTTCTTGCCATCCTTTATACCGCCGCCAATTTCGAATATTACCTCTCTTAGTGTGATTCCCATAGGAACCTCAATAAGCCCTACATTGTTTATCTTGCCTGCAAGTGCAAACACCTTAGTACCTTTGGATTTCTCGGTCCCGATACTTGCGAACCACTCAGGACCCTTAAGGAATATTGCAGGTACATTTGCATATGTTTCTACGTTGTTAACGTTTGTAGGTTTTCCCAGGTAGCCTTTTTCTGCAGGGAACGGAGGTTTTACTGTAGGTTCTCCGCGAAGACCCTCCATAGACTTGATCAAAGCAGTCTCTTCACCACAAACAAACGCTCCTGCTCCATATCTCAATTCTATGTCAAAAGAGAATCCTGTACCAAGCACATCATTTCCTAGAAGTCCGTAAACTCTTGCTTGTCTTGCAGCAATCTTAAGACGCTTGATTGCCAATGGATATTCAGCTCTGATATAGACAATCCCTTTATTGGCTCCAATACAGTATCCGCAAATTGCCATTGCCTCAATAACAGAGTGAGGGTCACCTTCAAGAATTGAACGGTCCATGAATGCACCGGGGTCGCCCTCGTCTGCATTACAAACCACATACTTCTGATCAGCTTTATTCGACGAAGCAATCTCCCACTTCAAACCTGTAGGGAATCCTCCGCCACCGCGACCCCTGAGTCCGGATTTTTTCATTATATCTATGGCCTGCTGAGGAGACATCTCTGTCAGGATGTTTCCAAGAGCTGCATAACCATCACGTGCTATATACTCGTCAATATTTTCAGGATCTATGAATCCGCAGTTTCTAAGGGCAATTCTTATCTGTTTCTGATAGAAACCCATATGTTTTGAATCTTCCACATGCTTCTGTGTCTCCGGATCTTCATAAAGAAGCCTGCTAACCTTGCGCCCTTTAAGAACGTGTTCGCTTACTATCTCTGCGCAGTCTTCCGGCTTAACCTGAGTATAGAATGTATTGTCAGGAACTATCTTGACAATAGGCCCCTTTTCACAAAAACCAAAGCAGCCGGTAACTACCACCTGTGCTTCATTTTCAAGGCCAAGTTTTTTTATCTCTGCGTTTAGGTTTTCCGTAATCTTTTCACTTTCTGAGGCTCTGCATCCTGTACCACCGCAAACCAGCAAGTGCATTTTGTAATGTGACATATCTACTACTTTTTATCGTTAATGGTTTGATAATTGACAGGAATGATTCCTTCAAGAAGTTCTCCTTGCAGTACGTACTTCTCAATTATATCAATGGCAACTTTTGAGTCTACATAGCCAAATACAACCGGATCTTTACCGGGTACCTTAACTTCTACTGTCGGCTCGGCATAGCAATAGCCCATGCATCCTCCCTGTGTTACAACTGCTGGGATTTTGTCTTTCTCTATCCTTTCGATAAGAGTGTTCATAACCGCTCTCGCTCCGGAGGCTATTCCGCAGGTTGCCATGGCTACACGGATCTGAACCAGAGACTCGGGCGAATTGCTTTTTTCACGGATGTTCATTCCGTTTTCAAGATTTTGCTTCATCTTTCGCAAATCGTCAAGTGACTTGATTTTATTCATAAATAATGCGTTATTTAAATTATTTCACAAAAGTAATAAAAAATTATTAAGCAAATAATTAACATTTGTTATATGTTGTCTGACATGAGCTCTCTCATCAGCTTAGGAAGCCCTGTTACAGAGCGCTCCCTTATATATGTTACTTTTCTGCTATTTATCTCAACAACTGATGGATCCACCACATAAATCACTGCTTGAGGAGGTGCATTATAAATCAAGGAAGAGGCCGGATAAACTGCAAGTGAAGTTCCTACAACTATAACAATTTCAGCAGTTGAAATAATTTCTTCCGCTTTTTCCATCTCGGGTACCTGTTCGCCAAAAAAAACAATGTGAGGTCTGAGTTGCCCCCCCTTTGGACATAAATCACCAATGTGAAGGTCGCCCGTAATATCTCTTATATATGTATCATCCTTCATGCTTCTGCATTTAAGCAGCTCGCCATGAAGATGGAGAATTTTTGTACTCCCTGCTCTTTCATGCAGATTGTCTACATTCTGTGTTATTACATCTACATTGAAGTTCTCCTCAAGTCCTGCTATTGCCAGGTGACCGGCATTTGGCTCAATTCCAAACAATTGCCGTCTCCTCTGGTTATAAAAATCCAGAACTAGTTCGGGATTGTTTTCAAGTGCTTCCGGGGTACATACATCCTCTACCCTGTGTTTTGCCCAAAGACCGTTGGCATCCCGGAAAGTTTCCACACCACTGTCGGCACTCACTCCTGCTCCCGACAATACTACCAAATGTTTTTTTATCATTGTTTTAACTCCTTTATATTCTCTCTTATCATATCCGTCAAAGTACGGATAATTGATGCATCATTAAGGGGAATCCCCTCAAGGATCTCCTTTACCTGAACAGTGTCAAAGACATACTCCTCCCCATTAAGCTTATAATTCAATATGAACTCTATCTCCGGATTGGAAGAGACTGTAAGTATGAACGCATTTGCCACATCACCCAAAGGGGGTCTGTCTATATTACTGTACTGGAAACAAGCTGTCACTGTTGTTCCTACCCCGGGTTCCGACTCAACCTTTATATACCCTCCACTCTGCTCTGCCGATTGTTTAAGAAGCGGAATTCCTAACCCCACTCTGCGTGTTGTCCGCGATGTATAAAAAGGGTCACTCAGCTTCTCAACCTGATCTGCCGACATCCCTTTTCCATTATCTTCAATCGTAATTGTAAGTCTGTCTCCTCTTATATCTTCATCAATGGAAACTATAACCAGTCTGGCTCCGGCACTCAAGGAGTTTTGAATAATATCCAAAATATGCAGCGCCAGATCGTTCATATTGGCAATTTATTAATGGCTAGTGCCTCTTTAATAGCATTAAAAGAGGGAGTGTCTATGTTCAGTTTTGTATATACCTCTCCAAAATCGCCAGGAAAATGGGCATCAGATGACTTTATAATATTATACTTCTTCAAATAACTGTTTTGTAACATGAAGGTGTCTGTATCTGCGTTTTTAGTCAATTCAAGCGCATCGGCCTTCAAGCCGGGAGGAAGAAAGCCAAGCTGACTTAATACAGAATTCTGACGTTTATCTATATGTGCCGGAATAAAGATACCTCCAAGTGAGTGTACAAACCTCTCAATCTGCTCAATACTCTGGTCTATTGCACTTATCAGAAGGTACTCTTCCTCTTTAATTATCTCCTCTTTCTCGTTTACTACAAGCTGATAGCCAAAAAAACCGACATTGTTGGGAATTTTGGGAAGGTGATCAGTAAGGTAAACCTGTAATTTTTCCAGATTCTCCTGACCATCTACAAATGCAAGAACATGAACCTCCTCTTTTGTGGTAATCTCTGCACCACATAACACAAATACACCCTCCTTGTCCCCTATTCGCTTTATTTCCGCACACTGCAGCGTTGAATTGTGGTCCGTAATGCCAATAATACCCAAACCGAACTCCTTTGCCTTTGCAATTATGAAGGCAGGAGTCATCTCAATGTCGCCGCAGGGCGATAAAACAGTATGTACGTGAAGGTCGGCCTTAATCATTTTAGCATATTGAACAGTATTCCTGAAAGTTCGAAAGCTTCCAGATCACTACCCAATACCGGAATACCCTCTGAGTTGGCAGTTTCAAGCGTGTCTGCCTCAGGTTCAAATCCTTTGACAAGAATTACAGCTGCAAGATCCTTCAAGGTAGCAATTGCCATTATGTTCTTGTGAGTCTGGAGGGTGATCCATATCTGTCCCTCTTTTGAATATCCCATTACATCGGATAAAAGGTCTGATGTATAACCGCCTTTAACCTCTCTGTCAAGTCCCTCTTTGGAAGAAAACACCTTGAGGTTTAATTTCTCTACAACTTCTTTTACTAACATATATCAGGTAATAATTATTTCTTTTTAATAAAACGGTCCTTGCCCCAGATATTTTCCATGATTGCAATAGTCTCTTCAAGAGACATTTCCCCACGTTTTTCATAAAGTGTCCTCAGGAATATGCATGAGTTTATATCTGCCTGATCCTTTACAATATCTTCTGCCAGAGCCTCACAGCTTGGTGCACCACAGGCACCACAATCTATTCCCGGGAAAAGCAGCTTAAGCTCCCTTGCTCCCTCCATCTTCTTTAGTGCCACTTCAATGTCTCTGTCGTATTTGACCATGGAGCGCGGTTCGATCTTCTCCATATGAATCACAGCAGAACAGTATTTTTTATAATCCTCTGTCAAATTATGTGTAACGGGCATTTTACAAGCATACTCCTTCATGCTGTTTGCCATCAGGAACCTGTTTCTGTGAGAGAGTATTCCGCCGGCGCAAGATTCATCACAAGCTCTCAACTCCAGAAAATCCATCCCTTCTATCTCCTCATTTTCCAGCATTTCAAGAAAATCTATAACATTGGCCATGCCGTCTATAGCCAGAGTCTTGCCTTCAATGTGCACCGACTCACCGCCGGTAGTGGGAAAAAGAACTCCTTTTGAAGAGATCTCCCTGCTCACCTTAACTGTCTGAGTAATTGGAATTCTTTGTTTATATGCAAGAAAAACCTTGTTAAAAAAGAAATCCATGTTTATTACTCCGTTTATTGGCGATGTGTACCCTCCTACCGGCGATTTTATTGCTGCAATTTTACCTATACATGGCGTCAGATAGAAGATACCCAGGTCATTTTCCGGAATTCCCTCTCTCTTGAACTTGTTCTTATAGTATTGAGCAGTAATCTCTATTGGGGGTAGAAGTTGCATTATATGATCTACAAGTGACGGGAACCTTACCTGAATAAGACGAATCACAGACGGACAGAATGACGAGATTGCAGGTTTGACTGCAGTTTTGAGATACTCATTCTCCTCATCCAGAAGCGAATCCACACTCTGCTCAACTGCACAGATTTCTGTAAAGCCTAATTCACCAATAATAGCATATATCTTTTCCTTTGATATGTTTTCGTCAAACTGAGCATAAAAAACCGACGGCACAAGCAATACTCTGTGCTTGAAATCAAAAATATGCTTAAAGTCATCGTCCATAACCCTGATTGCCCTAGTCGGGCAAATCCGGTAGCACTCTCCACAGTCGATGCACCAGTCCACGTGTATCTTTGCCTTACCGCCCGATACTCTGAGTGCCTCTGTTGGACATACCTTCATGCAATGAGAACATCCAATGCAGATATCGCTCATAATTTCCAGTGCTCTATGGTATGTTGTCTGGCTCATCTCTGTTTCTAAAATTTAATCTCAATATTGAGTGTCGTTCCCTTTCCTACTATTGTATCTATTGAAAAGTTGTCGGCATTTTCACTAATGTTGGGAAGTCCCATACCAGCTCCGAACCCCATCTCCCTTACCTCTCGCGAGGCTGTAGAGAAGCCCCTTTTCATTGCCATATCCACATCTGCTATGCCTGGCCCTTCATCTGCCAGCCTGAGCTGGATACCTGCTCCATTTATATCTGCATAAATCACTCCACGATATGCATGGGCGACAATATTCACTTCTGCCTCATAAAGGGCCACTACAACCCTTTTAATTACAGTTGCGTCTACATTGAGTTGCTTGAGGGTCTTCTTGATTTGAGACGAGGCATAACCTGCACGGGTAAAATCACCTCCCTCTACATTGTATTCCAGATGCATGCTAATAGACTGGTTTTAGTCCTGCAGAATAAAGAATGCCAGAACACCTGAACATGGAGTACGGACTCCTTACCAAAAGCATATGGTTCTCCTTTGCAATATTTATCATCTCCTGAGTCACCTCTTTGTTTCTGCATAAGAGCATGAATGGCACATCGGACATCTCCGCGGTTCTTATTGACTGAATATTTGCCAGCCCTGTAATCAGAATGAAGTTCTGGATCTTTACAGTAAGCACATCGCTCATGAGGTCAGAAGCAAAAGCATACTCCACATTATCATCCAGCCTTGACTCCCCGCATACAACGGTCCCACCTACCAATGAACATAGATCTTGAATTTTCATATTATGTCTTTTATATAACAACGTCTTTTCATATATGGATAGTGCTCATACCTCTCCCAAACCTTGTATGCAGAGTTGTCCTCTGCCTGAGGATTGGAAATTGCATATTTAACATCTAAGTTTTTAAGTCTTTCAGATATTGCTGTATGGTAAACAGCGGTTATGCCTTTGTTCTGCCATTCAGGAGCAGCCCCAATCATCATGAGGTCAATTGAATCATATTTACGGAATCCTCTCATTATATGGTACCATCCGAATGGAAAAAGTCTGCCTTTTGCTTTTTTAAATGATTCAGACAGGTTTGGAAAACAAATTCCGAAACCTGCAATATTATCATGTTCATCCTGAACAATAATGGTAAGTTCCGGTCTTAACATTGGAAAATAGCTCTTCCCTATTGCATTTATCTCTTTGGGGGTAAGAGGAATGAAATTGACTATGTTTTGAAAACTTTGATTGAATGTTTTAAAGAACTTCTCGACCAATACGTCAATATTCTTTAACTTTTTGATATCCATTATATTGAGACAATGTCTATCCATAAGGGACTCACTTATTCTTTTAATCCTTTCAGGAACATCCACTTTTGTGGGAATTTTCAACTGTATCCAGTCTACCTGCTTGTTGTATCCAAGCTCTTCCATTATTTCCGGATAATACGAGAAATTATACAGACAGTTGACAGATGGGGTATTCTCGAAACCCTCTATAAGCATACCCTGGCGGTTCCATGTATTGTAGCCCAATGGTCCGTGAATTTCGGTTTTGCCCTCTTCTCTGCCCCACTCCGTAACTTTATCCAGAAGAGCCTTTGCAACTTCAATATCGTCTATAAAATCAAACCACCCGAACCTGATTCTTTGGTAATGCTGGAATTCGTCTGCCCGTGGGTTAATAATTCCGGCAACCCTGCCTACTATCTTGTTATCTTTTGACCAGGCCAGCCACATCCTTATTTTACAATACTCCAGCGATGGACTTTTTGTAAGAACCGAGAACTCGTCAGAGTCCAGTACTGGAACATATTGTTTGTTTTCTTTATATAACTTATGGGGAAACCTTATAAATTTCTTTATCTCCGACGAGGTTATTACCTCTCTGATTTCTATTTGCATCTGTACACAGTTTAGAGGATGTAGGTTGGCACAAATGTAGTCATTTTTTTTGAATCAGGAATGGTATCAACCCACAAAATGCCGTATTACAACCTGAGCACAAACAGCCCCAAAAACTGCTGGCAGATAGGATATTGTACCAACTATGGACTTCTTGTTCTGCTCTTCTACTGCAAGAATTGCATTCCCATCTGGCAGTTCCTCTGAGAATACCACTTTAAAGCCTTTGCTTATGCCCTCCTTCCTTAGCCTTTTCCTGAGCATATAGGCCAAAGGACAATTAAACGATTTGGAAATATCTGTTATTCTTATTTTAGTTGCATCAAGTTTTGCTCCTGCTCCCATGGAACTGACAACGGGGACGGCTGTATCTAAAGCATACTTGATGAGGGCTATTTTAGGAGAGAGTGTGTCTATTGCATCTACAATGTAGTCGAGTCTTTCTCCGGCGAGAAGTTCCGCAATATTTTCTTCTGTAATAAATTCATTTATAACCTTAAGCTCTATCTGAGGGTTTATATCAATCAGACGTCTTGCCATAACATCGGTCTTTGCCATGCCTACAGTACTTTCCAGTGCAAGCAGCTGACGGTTCTTGTTTGATGGATTTATTATGTCTGAATCGATTATTAATATGGCACCAATGCCTGCCCTTGCCAGCATCTCTGCAGCATATGCCCCTACTCCGCCAAGTCCAACGACTGCCACCCTTTTCGACTTGAAAACCTCAAGGGTATCCTTTCCAAGAAGAAGTTCACTTCTTATTAACCAGTTTTCCATAACTCACTCACCCGTTTTCTCAAAAGTTTTTGCCTCCTCCCAGTACTTGTCCATCTGCTCCAATGACATATCCTTAAGAGAGAGCCCTTGTTTTATTGTATTTTCTTCCAGATAGTTGAATCTTTTGATGAATTTTCTGTTTGTCAGCTCAAGGGCCGTATCAGGATTGATTTTATAAAGTCTGGCGGCGTTTACCAGTGAAAACAGAAGATCACCGAACTCCTCCTCTGCCCTTTTTCCGGCAATCGTCTCTTTTACTTTTTCTCCCTGCATATCGCCGGTTCGCATCTCATGCTCGAATTCATCCAGCTCCTCCTTAACCTTATCCCACACCTGCTCCTTTATATCCCAGTCAAACCCCACTGCCCTTGCTTTATCCTGAATCCTGTATGCCTTCACCAATGATGGAAGTGACTTTGGCACACCGGAAAGAAGTGATTTATTCCCATGTTTCTCTGTACTCTTGAGTGATTCCCAGTTTTCAATCACATCCTTTGTACCATTCACCTGAGTTGTAGCAAATACATGAGGATGACGGTAAACCAGTTTGTCAGAAATCCTTTCCATTACATCTGCTATGTCGAAAGTTCCCTTTTCTGAACCGATCTTTGCATAAAACACAATATGCAGCATGATGTCTCCCAGCTCTTTGCTGATGTTAAAATCGTCGCCATCCATTATAGAATCGCTCAATTCATAAGTTTCCTCTATTGTTAGGCTCCTGAGCGACTCCATAGTCTGCTCCTTGTCCCAGGGACATTTTTCCCTGAGCTCATCCATGATATCCAAAAGCCTTACGAAGGCCCTTACCTCTTTTTCTCTATCCATTGTTGAATTTTATTCTTATTTCCGATGCGGTGCCAAGGTTTTCCAGTATTGCTATGTTTCCCTGGTTCACAGCAATCTCCAGTAACCCCATAGAGTTGAAAAGTGCAAGAATCTCTCCCGGCAGATGCTGTGAGTAGCTATGTGATATTGTTGTTATCTTGGTGTATGGTCCCTGTACAAAAATAGTGAAACTCCTCCCTCTCTGTAGCCTGTCAAATATTCCTCTTTCTATGTTTGTAATTGCATTACCAAATGAGTCTATGTAAACCACTCTGCCTGTTACGGAATCGTCGTTGTAAACCACCTTGGGCGTTATCTCTTTTTTGATGTTAGTGGCAAATGTATTCAATTCATAACTATTGTCAATTACAGACTCAACTCCTCTTACAAACAGATCCAGTGCAGAAAAATTTGAGAAATTTGCATCATCCTCAATTGCAAATGCTATGGCCGGCAATGAATCAAAAAGTAATGCAAACCTGCCATCGTTTACTCCTATGAAGTAATGATTATCTGCAAAAACCACAACCATTGGATTGCCGGCAGATGGTTCGCTCATAACTCCCAGAAGATGAATGGTTCCTTTAGGATAATACTTATAACAATTTTTAAGAATGAATATTTCCTGCAGGACATCAAAGGGTGGTATCGAATTTGTGACCTCCATCAGTTCAATATCTTTAGAAAGTGAGATCAGTCTACCCTTTAATGCACCCAGATAATAGTCACCCTTGCTCCAATCACTTGTTATAGTAACAATAGTCATTTACAGGCCATAATATTGGGCAAAGATAGAAAAATTTCATACATTTGCCGCTCCTTTTAAGGAGATGTATTTATTTAAAAAATAACTAAATATTAATAACTTATCATGCACACTAATTTAAAGTTCATTAGCGCAGACGAGGCGGTAAAGGTTGTAAAATCCGGAGACCACATCCACTTCAGCAGCGTTGCAAGTGCCCCTAAAATTCTGATTGATGCTCTAGTAAGAAGAGGCGATTCCGGAGAATTGAGAGATATACGCATTCACCACCTTCACACAGAGGGTTCTGCTCCATATACAGAGGCAAAATATGAAGGAATATTTTTCCACCAGGCATTCTTTGTAGGAGGCAATGTGCGCAAGAGCGTACAGGCCGGCTATTCAGATTATATTCCCGTTTTACTTAGCGAGACCCAGAAGTTGTACAGAAGCGGCACACTGCCATGTAATGTGGCAATGATTCAGGTTTCATCGCCGGACAAACACGGTTTTGTATCACTTGGAACATCGGTTGATGCAACCCTGGCCGCAATTGAGTGTGCAGAACACGTTATTGCTGTGGTGAACAAGAACGTACCAAGAGCATGGGGCGACGCAATGATTCCTCTAAGCATGATTGATTATTTTGTTGAGGCCGACGAATTGCTGGAACCAGCACATTTCACAGAGCCTGATGCCATTGAGGCAGCAATAGGAAGGAATTGTGCAAACCTTATAGAAGATGGTGCTTGCCTTCAGATGGGAATCGGAGCTATTCCCAATGCAGTGCTTGCACAACTGGGCAACCACAAGAACCTTGGTATTCATACCGAAATGTTTGCCGACGGTGTGCTTCCGCTTGTAGAAAAGGGCATTATCAATGGTGCAAATAAAGCGATTGACAAAGGAAAGATGGTTGCTACATTTCTAATGGGATCTCAAATCTGCTACGATTTCATCGACGACAATCCAATGGTGCTGATGATGGATGTCAAATATACAAACGACCCTTTTATCATATCAAAAAACCCTAAAGTAACAGCAATCAATTCTGCTCTGCAGATAGATCTTACAGGACAGGTTTGTGCAGACTCTCTCGGGACAACTTTCTATTCGGGTGTAGGCGGACAAGTTGATTATATTTATGGGGCTTCACTGTCTGAGAGAGGCAAGGCAATCATAGCAATGCCATCTGTTACCAATAAAGGAATAAGTAAAATAGCACCTGTGTTGAATCCTGGTGGCGGCGTGGTTACTACCCGTAACCATATTCACTGGTTTGTTACAGAACACGGAGCAGTGAACCTTTACGGAAAATCACTTCAGGAGAGGGCAAAACTGTTAACATCAGTAGCTCATCCAGATCACCGCGAATCTCTGGAAAGAGCAGCATTTGAAAGGTTCGGACCACATTTCAGGTTTATCGGCTAATCCAGTTTAGTCAATACCAAAACGTAAGAAAGGCTGTCTACTTTTAGATAGCCTTTGTTTTTTATATAATCGCCACCCATTTATGAAGTTGTGGTGAACTCATTACAAAAATAATCATAATTCATCAGAATTAAATCCTTGTAAAAAGTTGATAAGTATTTTTAAAGGGAGGGATGATTTTTTCTCAAAATCCTTTTTTTAATAAAATATCAAAAAAAATTGCAAGTATTTATATATCTGATTATTTAAGTATAATTAGAGATTCCTGCATTTTTTAATTAATTTTATTAATTTCTAAATAAATTATAAGACTATTTTTTTGATTATCATTATTTTATTATTTATTTTTGAACGTGTATGTACTACTTTTAGTGCATATTTTGAATAACTAATTTATTAATCAAAATTTTATTTTTATGAAGAAATTAACACTTTTATTAATTGTTGCAATTAGCACTGTAATGATTGCATCGTGTTCCAAGACTATCTCATCTAAAGTTGATGAGAAAACAAGTCAGAAGGATCTTAGTAATAAAGAATTTTTATTAGGAAATGTAAAAATTGAAAATGGTGTACTAAGATTTATTTCAAAAGAACATTTAGAATCAGTAACATCACTCTTGATCAAGATGACTACGGAGGAGCGAAATCATTGGTATGATTCGATAGGATTTATTTCTCAAAACACCGAGTATATAAATGTAATTGCTGAGTCGAATTTAATATATAATGAAGAGTCTTTTTTAGTTTTCAAGAATAAATATATTGATAAATACCTATTCAACAATTACACAGAAGGAGATGTAAATCCTTATTTGAAAAATAAAAATTTCATGTACTCATTTGTATGTACGCCCAAAGGTAATGTAATGATAGGTAGCAAATTAGTTAATTATAACACTTTAAATTCTTTTGAAGAGACTAATGAATATGCCCTGATGAGAAATATTTGGGTTAAATCAGAGGGTCCAATTCTTGGCGGAACATATTTAGAGACTTCTAACAGGAAGTTGTGGGTAGAAGTGTACCGGTTTGATCGTCAGATTTGGTTTAAATTTGTATCTCACAAAAAAATACTATGGTCTTGGCATTCATATACAACATCTTACGGATTAAAAATGATTGAAGCATGTCCAATTGAAAATTGGCTAACAACTTCTTCTCTTTATAATTCGTTAATTGCAAATCAAAATGAAAGTGGAATGGTTTGGACAGGTAATATCTCTAGTTCAACATTTATTTCTCTAGGAGATTTAATTGTTCAAACGAGTTATGTTTGTACTTCTACCAAATCTCAAGTTTCTGTTTGGGGGACATTTAATGCTAGGAATACCGATATAAGCCAAATTGGTGAATTTGATTATAATATTGGTGGGTGTATTGATTAACTCAATAATTAAAAATTTGCATATTTCATCAAATCACAATTGATGTTTATAGTACTAAAAAAGCCGTCCTCAGACGGCTTTTTTCATATAATCAAAAATCCAATTTAGGACTAACACTAACAGATTAATCTACATCATCACTATTGTCGGTAACTACTTCCAGCTGATATATTAGAGGCTGATATTTACCGAATGACTTTTGTGTTGCGCCGAATCCCCATTCAGAAGAGAAGAAAGTAATAGCTTTTCCCCCGTGCTTCATATTCAGGAAAGCTTTTGACTTCCCATTTATTATAGAACCGTCACTATTAGTAAGATCCTGAATTGTTGCCGATGCCGCTACATAACTCTTGGCGGAACTGTATAATTTATATTTTCTGGCAGTATCTTCAATGTTGGTTTCAATTACAAATCCATCAAGCAATCTGCCTACATACCAATAGGAGATATTATCACCGGACTTCAATGTGTCTCCAATACCCGGGTCCAGTGATTTAAAGTAAAATCCCTTGGATAGAGAGTCCAGCCCGCCAAAATGTTTTCTGCTGAATGCTTCCAGTGTATCAATCTCAAACAAGGCTACACTGTCTACTACCCGTAGTATCTCTACATCATATATGGTTGTTGATGAATGTATTCTTGTACTTCCCTGATAATTGTAGTCAGACATCCAGGAAGGCATGATTATTCTTGCCTTTGAGCCTACGCTGAGTTTTATAAGAGCTTCTTCCAATCCTCTGATAAGGGTATAGTTGCCCATCTCGAAAAGAACAGGTCCATAATAGGTGGAGTCTGCATATCCTCCGGCTAACTTGGCAACATTATCGTAAGTAGTGCTCAGATAATTATTCTTAAGGTCCATTGTTGAGTATCTCACAAACACCCCTCCGGTCTTTTTTACAGGAACACCGTTTCCTGCAGTTTGAGTTATAATGTACATTCCAGATGTGGTGGGTTGTATACTGTTATTGTAAACAACCTTTATATATGCATCTAATAATCTCTTCTCAACGGAGTCTGAACTCTCGGTTATTTCCTTGGAACATGAAATCAACACTGCAATTGAGGCGAATAAAACCGTACCTGCTCTTAAAAATCTATTCATCAAATTTCCTTTTCTTGGCTTTGTTACAAAAATCGTACAAAATTAGCAAAAATTAATTCTTTTTTATAGCCTTTATCCAAACCTCGAAAATTAAAGGCGACATTTTTGGAACTAATCCGACATCTTTTTTATCATAACCAAGGTTTGCAGGAAAAACAATGTATGAATGTTCCCCTTTTTTCGCCCCCCTTAGTCCTTTATCAAGGCCATCAATAAACATGCTTTTTCCAATTACACCTTTACCAAAATCAAAACCTCGGTTATAAATATTTATTCCCAGAGTCTCAGCAATTTCCGGAACATTAGTTTCGAACAACATGCCCAATCCAGACTGGAAAACATACCCTGCAAAATCAAAAGCTACTGAATCACCAACCATTAGTGTATCTCCCACACCTTCTGCTATTACTATACGACTTGATCCTTGATTCAGAGCCAACCTCTTGCCACTAAGCACCTGATTCTTGGTAAAGCTGTCAATATCCTTTATCTGCTGAGCCAGTTGCAGCTCCTTGTCCTCTTTTGTACAACCTGCCATAAAAGTAAACAAACCTAATAAAATGGCAATTAGTGGTTTCTTCATTTTTTTCAGACTCTCTACAAAATACTCCGACACCTTATCTATCGGCATAAAAAGCTTGCCTCCCGATGCTCTTTCATGTCCACCACCGTTGAAAAAATTCTTTGCCATATCATTTACAGAAAAATCATCTATAGATCTTAGGGAGACCCTTACATTATCTGCACTTTCAGTAAAAAGGGCAGAAACACTCACTCCTCTTATATTAAGAGGCATATTCACAAACCCTTCCGAATCTCCCTCCGCAAAATCAAATTGCTCTTGCTCCTCCTTTGTCAGCACTATATAACCGGCTTCCAGCTCAGGTAGTATTACCATTTTTTTCTGGAGCAGGTATCCCAGAAGACGCATCCTTGATTCTGTAAAACCTCCGAATACATAGTGTTGCAATTTTTCTTTGTCTATACCCAGCATTAAAAGGTCCGATGCCATCTGGAATGTTGTGCCAAAGACTGAATTAGAAAAGTTGTTAGTGTCTGTCATGAGACCTACATACAACGACGAGGCTGTTTTAATATCAATTTTAGCCGGGTGCTCTCTGTTTGCAGATTTTTCCATGGCCATTAACGACCAGTAGAGCAATTCGCATGTAGAGGAGATCTCTGTTGTAGAAATGACAAGATCGAAATAATCCTTTTCCGGATCTGGGTGATGGTCTATAAGAATTTTTTTTGCATCGGATTTTCTCAGTATTTTCTCAAGGTCGTCAACTCTATTAAGCTGATTGAAATCAAGAGCAATTATAAGGTCGCATTCTGACAAATACTCATCCACTGCTGCCTTTTGTGTCTTATATACCTGTATGTCTTTATCTTCGTCAAGGAAATTAAGATAATCCGGATAACAATTTGGAACAACAATAAGGGCGTCAATTTTTTTTGATGCCAGAAAATGCTTCATCGCAGTAACAGATCCCATGGCATCACCGTCGGGATTTGTATGGCTAATAATCAAAATCTTTCTGGCAGAAGATATTAGGCACCAGAGCCTGTCTATTTGTTCTTTATCTAAAAAGTCAGTCATGTCGAAATAATTGGCACAAAAGTAGGAAAATATATTGCGGGGTCTAAATATTTATTTTACTTTTGTGCATCATATTTTAGAATTATATATAATATAGAATAATTACCAATGAAAAAAATCTTAATTTTTGTTGTCCTGCCTATAATAATAATAATATTAGGCTATCTGATCTATACAAGCATCCAGGAACCGGTTATTTTTGAAAAAAACAAAAAATTCAGAGAAGGCCTTGCCATTGAGAGGCTTAAAGACATTCGTACCCTTCAGGTTGCTTATAAGACCAAGTTTGGTAAATTCACAACCGGCTTAGACACTCTTATAGATTTTTACAAAAATGGCCAGCTTACTCTTATTAAGCAAATCGGCTCTATGGACGACTCTATTGCTGTTGCACAGAAAAGGGTATTCCGCGATAGTATTAAGATTGCGGTTAAGGACACATTGCTGAGAAGACCCGGTTTCATTATTGATTCAATTGCATACATCCCTTACAGCGGAGGCAAAAAATTTGAAATGAAAGCGATAATCGGCCAGGTTTCAGGAGTTCCTGTTCCTCTGTTCGAAGCATCTGCTCCATATAGCCTTCTCCTTAAAGATCTTAACAGGCAGCTCGTAATTAACCTTAATTCTGATCGCGAATTATCGAGCCGTTACCCTGGTTTAAGAGTTGGAAGTATAGAATCACCAAACAACAATGCAGGTAACTGGGAATAAATATTATGCCAATAATTGTCAATAAGCAGCTCGAGCTGGAAAAGACAAAAGAAAACAGACTATCCATTCAGGCTGACTTGAATGGATTTTCTTTTTCTGTTGTGAACGATTCCGCCAACAAAGTGCTTTTCATGTATCAGTCCGATTTCTCCTGTGAAAGGGGACATTATGACTTTTTTCTGAAAAACACAGCACAGCTTATAAACTCCTTTGCGCTTTTATCATCTACTTTCAAAAAAGTCAACATTATTATTGACACCTGTAAATATGCTCTTGTTCCAAAGCAACTTTATAAAGAGGAGGATGCTTATCAGCATTTGAGCAAGCTTCACTGCCTGGACGAACTTGATGAGATAGACACAGTGGAAGTACCTGGTCAGGATATAATTATTCTGTTTGCAGTAAGCAGTACATTGATAAATCAGATAAAAAAGGTACAGCCTGAATTCCGGCTCTTTCCCTCTATATTTCCGATTATTTCGCAGGTGTCGGATTTTCAGGACCACAATAAGATTTTTTTCAGATACCTGAAAGGGAACGTGCATCTGATAGCTTATGAAGGGTTAAGACTGGTTTACTGCAACTCTTTTCCTGCCGTTCACTTCAATACTGCTCTTTATTTCCTTCTGTTGGCGCAAAGGCAGGTTCAGTTCAACCCTGAACTTACTACCGTCTATGTAAGTGGAAACATAAAAGATTTTGAGATTATGGATATCTCAAAGTACTTCTCCAAGGTAAAATATTTCAGGAACCCACGCATCCAGCTAGGCTCTCCGGACATAGAACTGAAATTCTCTTCTTTGACATTTGAACTTTAACAACTATGAGGATAATAGGCGGAGATATGAGAGGGAAGACTATTTCTCCTCCAGTTAACTATAAGGCAAGACCTACTACAGATTTTGCAAAGGAGGGGCTGTTTAACGTGCTGGCGAACCAATATGACTTTTCCGAAGTAGCGTTTCTCGACCTTTTCTCAGGTACTGGCAGTATCTCTTTTGAATTTGCTTCACGTGGATGCACAACCATAACATCTGTAGAGATGAACGCTGTTCATGCAGCATTCATCAAAAGTACGGCTGCAAAATTTGGCATTGAAGGTATGCAGGTTGTCCGTCACAATGTCTTTGACTTTCTGGAAATATGCAATCAGCAATATGATATAGTGTTTGCCGACCCTCCATACGACATTGCCGGGTTTGGTGGCATTCCGGAAAAGATACTCTCCCGCCCCATTTTCAAAGATGGAGGAATTCTGGTTTTCGAACATCCAGCGGGTTTCAACTATGAGGCAAATCCATTTTTCACAAAGGAAAAAAAATACGGGAATGTCCACTTCTCCTTTTTCGAGAAAAAATAAAAGTAAACGGAACAATAATTTTGCAAATATTAAAATGATCGCTATATTTGCAGTCCCAAAAGGGAAAAAGGTTTGGTAGTTCAGTTGGTTAGAATACATGCCTGTCACGCATGGGGTCGCGGGTTCGAGTCCCGTCCAGACCGCTCCGAAAAAAGCCTCTCAGTTTTGAGAGGTTTTTTTCTTTGGTACATGGGGACGCACATTGTGTACCCAAAAAAAATAATACTTTATTGAAGAAAATATTATTTTCTCTTTGCTAAATTTTTATATCCCCAAATACTGTAGAAACTGATATAGGCATAACCTATTAACGGAACAATAAATGACATTTGAATGCCAATCTTGTCTGCAAGATAACCTTGGAAAAGAGGAAGAAGTGCTCCTCCAACAACCATCATTATAAGAAGAGAAGAGCCTTGCGAAGTCTTTTCTCCAAGATCTTTAATTGCAAGAGTAAAGATGTTCGACCACATTATTGAGTTAAACAGACCCACAGCAATTACTGCCCACATGGCAACAACGCCAATGTTGGTCATTGTTACAAGTAAAAGAGTGATAATTACAAGAGAGAAAACCAACAGTGTTCTGGCCGGTTGATTTCTCCCGAGGATGAATCCCAATATTTGAAGTACTACAAATCCGGCATAAGGTAACATCTCCATAAATGATATTCCGTTTTTATAGTGGGCTATTGACATGATTAAAAGAGTGGTAACAATTGCAATAACAAAAATCAGAGCCCATTTGACAGTGTTGTTTTTGAAAGTGCTAAGAGAAATGCCACCGATAAATCGGCCAATCATAAGTCCTCCCCAGTAGAAAGCAACAAATGTACTGGCGTGGTTGTCGTCAAGCCCGGCAACCTCTTTAAGTTTAAGATAACTTATCAAAATACTCCCGATACAAACCTCTGCTCCGACATACATAAAAATTGCCCCCATTCCGTAGCGCAAAGGTTTATGTTTAAGAACCCCTAGCCCTTTAGAAATTTCGTCGTGATTTGTAAAAACTGGAAGATGGATTATTTTAAAGAATATGGCCAGCAAAACAAAAATGGTTGCAAAAATCAGATATGGAATTTTTACTGAATCGGCACCAGTGTATTCAGCACCAACGAAATATTTAAATATCATATATCCTCCAATAATTGGAGCAATTGTAGTTCCCAAAGAGTTGAAGGCCTGAGAAAGATTTAGTCTCCCAGAAGCACTTTCGGGAGTTCCCAGTATTGCAACGTATGGATTTGCAGATATTTGAAGTAAAGTAAATCCTAAGCCTAAGATAAAAAGAGCCGACAGAAAAAGAGGAAAAGATACAAACTCGGCTGCAGGAAAGAAAAGAGCGCACCCAATTGCGGATATTATTAAACCGGCAACTAATCCATTTTGATAACCTATCTTATTGATAGGATCACCTTTAAGGGCAGAATATATAAAATACAATAGAGAACCAATAAAATATGCACCAAAAAAAGCAAACTGAACCAACATCGCATTAAAGTGGCTCAACTCAAAAACACCCTTTAAGTATGGGATTAATATGTCGTTCATACACGTAATAAAACCCCACATGAAAAACAGTGAGGTCATAATTACCAGCGGAACTCTGTAGCTGATAGTAGATTCGGTTGATGTTTTCATTTTATTATATTATAAACAATATTAGATAAGATAAATTGCTTATCCAAATTTTAGTGGAGTATATTTATTATCTTTGTTTGAAGTAAAAGACTTTTCTGCTATTTTCCGTTTGTAATAATATGAAAATCAACATAAAAAATTTTCTGCTAAGCCTGCTTCTCTTGTTTAACGGGTTGGCAAATTCTGCCGAAAATCTGTTTGAGGCTAATAAATATGTAGAGAATATAAGTCCTTCAGCTTACATGGGTGGTCCCCAAGTGTGGACTATTGAGGTAGGTGTCGACGGATATGTCTATTTTGCAACAGGCTTCACTTTATCTGTATGGGATGGAGTTCGCTGGAGTTCATATAATCCGGGCAAAAGTTTTTATCTGAGATCTCTCAGCTATGACCCCCTTTCTAAAAGGCTCTACTGTGCCGGAGATAATATTTTTGGTTACTGGCAGAAGGATGAGATTGGCGATTTCTATTTTACCACGCTGTTTCAGACTAACAATGTTACAAACGGAAATGTCTTTTGGAGAATAATACCTATAAACGGATATTATTATTTACAGACACATGAAAGTATTTACAGATATAATCACATAGATAATAAGATAGTTCCAATAGTAATAAACCGTAATATAGGGTACATACACAATGTAGGTGGGGTTCTTTACGCTCAAATTGACAATAAGTTTTATGTAATTAGTCAAGACAATCTCTCTCCCATTGGAGTAGAAATATCTGACAGAGTGGTTAACATTATTAATGTCAAAGAAAACCTCTATTTTTTTACAGAGAATAAAGGTATTCAGGTTCTTCGCAACAATCGTTTAGAGCCAATTAATTCTGGACTGAATTCTATTTTAAAACAGCACCGTGTTTTCTCGGTCTGTTCATACGGAGATGGCTCTTTTCTTGTAGGAACGGTTCTCGACGGAGCTTATATTGTAGATTCAAAAGGCAACATATCGGAAAAATTCAGCGAATCCAACGATTTGAATTTTACAACAGTGTTGAGCATGGCTGTGGATAATTATCAGAATATATGGTTGGGGCTGGACGGGGGAATAGCCACAATCCCAAACAATCCCAGTGAGAGATATTACAAGAGCATAGGGAGGAAAATCGGCAACGTGTATGCGGTTCTGACAATTAAAGACAAATTATATGTAGGCACAAATAAGGGGTTATATATTGTTGAAAATCATAAACCTGCCAGACTTATTGTCAATACGCAAGGGCAGGTTTGGGATTTGCTTCAATGCGGAGAGGATATTATTGTTAATCACGATAAAGGACTCCTCCGACTTTACGATGATGACTCCTTTGATGTTATCCACGAGAACTCATGGATGATTAATCAATGGTATCAGGAGCCAAATATCTACTATGTTTCTGATAAAAAGGGGTTTGCTATTTATGAGATAAAGAACGGACACCTGACATTCCGGAACCGCTTAGATAATTACACCGGTTATTTCAACCGGAGTCTGGTTGATAAATATGGCAACATGTGGATAAACGGAATGAGCGGACAGGTAAGAAGGCTGGTAATTGACAAGGATAAGAGGGCGGTTAAAAAAAACATCCTTTATAAGATAGATTCTAAAGACAAATGGATTGGTACAAATATTATTGATAACGAGGTTGTTTTTAATGTCGGACCAGACTGTTTCAACTATGATATAGATAAAGATTCTATAGTTAAAAATCCCTATTTCTCTCAGCTGTTTCAATTACTGGGAGGGAACACCGATGCGGTTATTCAATCTGGCAATACTTTCCTATTTGCCTCAGATGCAGGAATATCAAGAGTAGAAAGGATAAATGATAAGTTTGTAAAGGTATCGGATATTTTCCCGAGCATAAAGGGACAGATGATACCTGTCGGGTTCAGACGGTTTCAGAAAGATAGCGACGGTCTAATATCCTTTGGTTTTGCAAACGGAGTGGCATTTTATGACTTGTTCTCCGCACCACCGCAACACTCATATAAATTGGACCTTAATAAAATTGAGTATTCCCAGCGAGGAGTCGTTAAGCACTCAAACGTTCAGGATCCAGCTAAACAGATAGAATTTCCTAACAATATTGTTGATCTGAAATTCTTTTTCACCGGGTTTCCGGGGACATATCAGATTGAATATTCTATTGATGACTCGCCATGGAAGAGTTTTTCAATTTCAGATCCCCTTAAGTTTGCATATTTAGAAGAGGGTGCCCATTCATTAAAATTGAGAGGAATTTTCTACAATTTAGAAGAACAAAAAATAGATTTTGATATTAAAAAATCATTTACCTCTACTATTTGGTTCCTTCTTTTGCTGCTTCTTGCTTTTGCCTTATTAATATATTTTGTAAGAGCAATAATAAGTAGAAGAATAAAGGCATTACACCTGAGGCTTCTTAAACGACAAGAGGAGGTTTTTGAGAGGGAGAGAATCAAGCATGAGAATGAGCTGCTTGCATTGGAGGTTCATGAAAGGGACAAAAAGCTGACAAGTATTGCTATGAATGATATTCATATTAACAATATGCTTAACGAAATTCAGGCCGAAATTCTGGAAATTCAGACTAATGACGCCTTAATTAAAAGTAAACTACGCTCTGTAATACGCAAAATAACATCCAGCAGACGAAATGACAATAGCTGGAAGGTTTTTGAAAAGTATTTCAATAATGTCTATGACGGTTTTTTTGACAAGCTAATGGAACAATACCCATCTCTCACAAATAATGATCTTAAAATTTGTGCATATATTAAACTCAGACTATCAAATAAGGAGATAGCTGTCCTTATGAATATTTCTCCAACCAGTGTAGAAACTGCACGGCACAGGTTAAGGAAAAATTTAGGAATATCTGCGAATGTATCTTTAACAGAGTTGATAGTAAAAATATAACCTCTATCATTAACTACTTTTTTGTAAGGTTTCCTTTTTAGAATAATACTCATAAAAACAAGCGTTTAAACATCTGAAATTTGATAGATGTAAAGGTGAAATGATCTCACTCCAATTTGGTGTAATATTTTTGTAAGGGTACAATATAGGGCATATATCGTTTATTTGTTAAACTTTATATTCAGAAAAACTACAAAAATTTTATTTAACACTCTAAACAAAACAAAAATTATGAACAGATTTTACATTCTGGTCATAGCATTACTCCTGATCTCCTCTTCTGTGTTTGCACAGGAATTTCGTCTTAAGGGTAGTGTTATAAGTTCAGAAGACAATCTTCCGGTAATAGGAGCGACTGTCTTAATTAAGGGTACTAAAATCGGTACTTCAACAGACATTAACGGAACATTCGAAATCACTATCCCAAAAACAGGTACTGTGCTTTCTGTATCTTTTATAGGGATGTCAACTCAGGATGTTATCGTCGAGAACACAAATCCAGTTAAAGTTGTCTTATCTCCGGATGCAACGATAATTGATGCTGTAGTTGTTACAGCACTTGGTATAAAACGTTCAGAAAAAGCACTTGGCTACTCAGTTCAGAACGTCAGCAACGACAAACTGATAACAGTAAAAGGTGTGGATGTAGGATCCTCTCTTACAGGTAAAGTCGCAGGTTTATTGGTGAAAAACTCAACAGATTTTGCAACTGCACCAAATCTTTCGATCAGAGGAGAAAATCCACTATTGGTTATTGACGGCGTTCCTTACGGTAATATGACACTAAGAGATGTCGCTGCCGATGATATTGAGTCTGTAAGTGTTTTGAAAGGTGCAACTGCATCGGCCCTTTACGGATACCGTGGTGCAAACGGTGCCGTTATGGTTACCACAAAACAAGGAAGTAAAGAGCAGGGCATTCAAATCTCTATTAACAGTAATACGATGTTTGATGCCGGATTTCTTGCTATTCCGGAAAAACAAGGAATTTATGGTCGTGGACAAACTTCGGGCGTTTATTCATATAATCTTGATCAGGCCTGGGGAAGAAAAATTGACGGAAGCGATCAATATCAGTGGGATCCTGTTGCCAAAGAGTACAGAACATATGCATATCTGCCAGTTGGTAAGGATAACTTCAAAAACTTCCTGGAGCAAAGTTATATTACCAACAACAACGTTAGTTTATCGTATCAGGGTAAATACTCTTCTGTAAGATCTTCAGTTACATGGGTAAAAACAAAAGGTCAATATCCAAATAATACACTTGATAAATATAATTATCAAATTGGTGGTGATATAAACCTGGATAAATTTAAATTCAGTTCAAACGTAGCATATTACAAACAATCTTCTCCGAATATTGGCTTCAATGGTTATACAAACTATGACCCAATGTATACATTATTAATATGGACTGCTCCTGACTACAATATTCTTGACTATAAAGATTACTGGACAATTAAAAATGAAAAACAAAATTTCACATACCAGAACAATACACGTCAGGGAGGTAATTTAACAACCAGTCATAATAATCCCTATTTTTCTCAATACGAGAAACTGAACATAATTAACCGTGATATTTTCAATGCTACTGCAAGTGCAAGCTACGAATTCACACCTTGGCTAAAGGCCAGTTTGCGTTCAGGTCTGGACTTTTATGCCGACAGACAAGATGTTAAAATTTCTAAAGACTCATACGTATCTTCAGGTAATACCGGGCCTAACGGCGGTTGGTACGGCAGTTTGGACGGGGCTTACGCAACAGGAAGAAATTCTGGTTATAGTATAAATAATGATTTGATTATTTCAGGAGAAAAAACATGGGATAAATTAACTGTGGATGGTCTGGTAGGGGGAACGATTTTCTTCCGACAGGATGATGCAATGGCAGCTAACACCGTTAACGGGATTTCAATTCCGGCTTTTTTCTCACTTAAGGCTTCTGTGGACAAACCAAATGTTACCTCTACTTTATCTAAGCAGCAAGTAAACAGTCTATACGGAAGGTTGGCCTTCTCTTGGAACAGAATGGTATATGTAGAGGGAACCCTCAGAAACGACTGGAGCTCTACACTCCCTTCGGATACCAGATCTTATTTATATCCATCCGTTTCGGGTAGTTTCATAGCGTCAGAACTTCTTCCTAAGAAATTTGACTGGTTGTCTATGTGGAAACTTAGAGGTTCGTGGACTATGTCTAAAACACCACCGGATGTTTATGCAACAAACAGTGTATATTCTGTAACAAACTCAGCCTGGGGCTCATTAGCATCTGCATATCTTCCAAACTCACTTGTAGCTACAGATGTGCTTCCACAGGCAGCAACTACATTCGAAGTAGGAACACAGGTTATCCTTTGGAACAACCGCTTGATGGTAGATGTATCATACTATGATAAACTAATGTATGACTTTTTAAAGAGTGCAGCAATTTCTCCATCAACAGGTTATGTAACCAGCTATCTTAATATTGACGAAGAGATATCACGCAGAGGCTGGGAGGTATCGGTTTCAGGAACTCCTGTATTGACAAAAGACTGGAGAGTGGACATTGGTGCAAACTGGTCTACTTATGCCAGATACTACAATAAACTCGATCCAAAATATTCTACTGATAAACCTTGGGTTAAAGAGGGTGAAAGAGTAGATGCATATGTTCTTAATGATTATTTGCGTGACCCTTCGGGTAATATTATTTACTCTAACGGTGTTGTACAATATGCAAGTTATACATCTAACTTCGGTTGGTTCGATCCGGATTGGGTTTGGGGTGTTAACTCTACAGTAAGCTTCAAAAACTTCTCTTTAAGTTTATCATTCGATGGCAGAGTGGGAGGATTAACAAACTCTATGACAGAAAGTTATCTATGGAATTCGGGTAACCATCCTGAATCACTTACAGAAACTCGTGCACTTGATGTTGCAACTCCGGGTTCAAAAAACTTTGTAGGACAAGGGGTAAAAGTTGTATCAGGAACTGTTGCGTATGATGTTTACGGAAACATTACAAGCGACACCAGAACTTTCGCTCCAAACGATATAGCTATTACATATAAAGATTATGTTAACAGAATTCATGCAGGCATTGCTTGGGGTGGATCCGGTCGTCCTGCCGATATATACTCTACCACATTTATTAAACTCCGAGAGCTATCTCTGACATACAACTTGCCAAAGTCAGCATATTCTACATTTGGTGCAAAAGGTGCATCAGTCTCTTTTGTAGGACAAAACCTCTTTTTCTGGGCTAAAGACTTCAAGTATTCTGACCCTGACGGAGGTTCAGACAACTTTAATGACCCATCTTTACGCTATCTGGGTTTTAATATTAAACTTAACTTCTAATTCTAATATAAGCGATGAAAAGAATATATATATGGTCAATGTTGTTTATACTGATTTTTGCTAATTCTTGCAGCAAATTTGAGGAGATGAACACAAATCCTGACAAATCGACAATGGCTACACCCGCCATGCTTGCCACAGGAGCTCTCATATCGACACTTAAGCAAGGAGGTGACAGCAAGGCTTATATAACCCTTCAGGCACTACCCAAATATGTTGGATATGTAGAATCTTCTGCATTGAACGAACAATACAATAAGATTGGTTCATGCAGTTTTGGAACTTATACAATACTTCCAAATCTAAAACAAATGGTAGAATACTCGGCAGGTAGTATTTCAGAAAATTCATACAAAGGACTGGCACTGTTTCTGAAAGCATTTAATGCTTTCAGAGTTTCAATGCAAACGGGTGATATTCCTTATTCCGAAGCAGGATTCGGAAAGGATGGATTGCTCAATCCAATATATGACACTCAGGAAAACGTTTTTAAACAAATCCTTGCCGACCTTAAACAAGCAGAAGAATATTTTGCTGTTGGAAGAACATTTAGCGGTGATATTGTTTTTAACGGAGATCCGGTTAAATGGCGTAAACTATGTAACACGTTCCAATTGAAAGTTATTATGTCAATGAGCAAACGTGTGGATGCCGCTACAAAAGCTCGTTTTGCAGCTATTGTTGCAGCAGGTAATATTATGACCTCAAATGCCGATAACTTTCAGCTGAATTATGCAAATCAAACTGGAAATTACCATCCTTTGTATCAGGCTCAAAAATTTACAGCAGCTACAATGATAAGTGATAATCTGGTTCAAATTCTTAAGAAACTCAATGATAAAAGGCTGTTCTATTATGCAGAACCATCTGCTTATCAACTTAGTCACGGCAAGGTTATGAGTGATCCTGATGCATATATTGGAGTTAATGTAGCAATCAGCTATACTCAACTTGCAGGTATCTTTGCTGGCGGGAATGTTTCATTGTTAAACAGAAGATATGCTTTTCTTTATGCTTCAGAACCTCTTGTATATGTTGGATATCCTGAACAAAACCTGATCATTGCAGAAGCAATTGAGTTGGGTTGGATGACAGGAAGTTCACAAACATATTACGAGGCAGGAGTAAAAGCAGCTTTGGCATTTACTATGGCTACAGATGTCTCCTATGCTCATGGTGTTCCTATTGACCAGGCATACATAAACGGATATTTTACCGGACAGGCAGCCTACAAAACTACAAGTGCAGACAGGCTGAAACAAATTTGGGAGCAACGTTATCTGTTTAACTATTTTCAGGATGGAACATTTGCATATTTTGAATTCAGAAGAAACGGATACCCTCTTTTTCCACTTGATCCGGCAACAAATCTTAATGCCGAAAATGTAAACGGCTTCCCAATGCGTTGGACATATCCTACAGGGGAGTCACAGTCTAACAAAGACAATCTGGTAATTGCTCTAGGCAGACAATATCAGGGATTTGATGAAGTAAACAAACTAATGTGGGTTCTAAAATAGGTTATAAGTTAGTTTTGAAGTGATGATGTGATGAAGCAATAAAAGCTTCATCACACATCATAAATTTATTACAATCAATCGGACAATAGTCTAAAATGAAAAATAAACTACAAAAATATATAATAATTGTTTTTATTGCAGCCCTATCATTCTCTTGTTCAAGTCATAAGGATGAGTGGAAAATGGTCTGGAGTGATGACTTTGATTACACAGGACTTCCAGACTCAACTAAGTGGAGTTTTGACACCAAAGGAAATGATGTTAGTTGGGGGAATTACGAGGCTCAGTTTTACACAGATAAAGACAGCACAAATGCCTATGTGTCCGATGGTGTATTGAGAATCACTGCCCTTCTTGATAGTGCCGGAGGCAAAAGATATACATCTGCACGCCTTGTTACCAAGGGCAAAGGAGATTGGCTTTACGGGAAGTTTGATATCAGGGCAAAATTACCCGCAGGAGTAGGTTCCTGGCCGGCAATATGGATGCTCCCCACCGATTGGGAATATGGAGAGTGGCCAAATAGTGGTGAGATTGATATAATGGAAAATGTGGGGTATAATACAGACACAATTTTGGCTACTGCACACACAAAAATTTATAATCACATATTGGGTACTCAGGTAAGCGGGAAGATTTTTGTACCGCAACCCTATGAAGATTTTCATATCTATTCTTTGGAGTGGGATCAAAACGAGTGGAGAGCCTATGTAGATAACGTCCACTTTTATACACATAAAAATGACGGTACAGGATTTGGAACATGGCCCTATGACAAACATTTTCACCTGATTATTAATTTGGCGATAGGCGGATCATTGGGTGGAAAATACGGAGTGGACGACTTAAGTTTTCCAAAAGTTATGGAGGTTGATTACGTAAAAGTTTATCAAAAAAAATGAGAGTTTTCTTTTCAATAGCTTTGTTATTTCTATCTCTGAACATATATGGTCAGAAAGAGACGATATCACAAAGAGTTGACACCCTGTTGAGTCAAATGACTCTGGACGAAAAGATAGGTCAGATTAATCAGTTTTCAGGAAACTGGGAACAGACCGGACCAAAAGCGGTAACACCCCAAATTCTTGACGAGATAGCCCAAGGCAGAGTAGGCTCTTTGTTAAATGTACACGGAGCAGCTACCACCCGTTCATTGCAGCAATATGCAATGAAATCGAGATTAAAAATACCTCTTTTGTTTGCACAGGATGTGATTCACGGCTACAAGACTACATTCCCGATACCATTGGCTGAGGCAGCAAGCTGGGATATCAAAGCAATTGAAAAGTCAGCAAGAGTTGCAGCAGCAGAAGCCTCTTCGGCAGGAATTCACTGGACATTTGCGCCAATGGTAGATATTTGCAGAGACCCTCGTTGGGGCAGAGTTATGGAGGGCGCAGGGGAGGATACTTACCTGGGATCAATTATAGGTGCAGCAAGAGTAAGAGGTTTTCAAGGCAACGGAATTGGATCTACCGATGCTCTAATTGCCTGCGCAAAACATTTTGCAGGATATGGAGCTTCTATGGCAGGAAGAGATTATAATACCACCGATATTTCCGACAGAACTCTTTGGGAGGTCTACTTACCCCCTTTTGAATCGGTTGTCAAAGAAGGCGTTGGTTCGTTTATGACAGCCTTTAACGACCTTAACGGTGTTCCGGCAACAGGTAATAAGTATCTGTTGACAGAGGTCCTTCGCAAAAAATGGGGCTTTACCGGTATGGTAGTAAGTGATTGGGGAGCAATCGGGGAACTGATACCTCACGGCTTTGCAAAAGACGGAAAAGAGGCAGCCTGCAAAGCACTCCTGGCAGGTTGTGAAATTGATATGGAGAGTCACCTGTATAAAAATAACCTCAAGCAATTAGTCCTTGACGGAGAGATTGACGAAAAGGTAATTGTTGAGGCAGTGCGCCATATTCTTTACAAAAAATTTGAATTAGGATTATTTGAAGATCCGTACAAATTTTCGGACGAAAAAAGGGAGAAGGAGACTCTTGGCAATGCCGCCAACAAAGCATTCGCAAGAGAAATTGCGGCCAAAAGTATTGTTTTGCTTAAAAATAACAACGAAATCCTTCCCTTGACAAAAAAATATAAAAAGATATCACTAATTGGCCCTCTGATGAAATCAAAAGCAGATATGAGAGGCAACTGGTCCATTGTCCGATGGGGCGATTCAGATATTGTTTCACCCTATGAGGGTATCCAAAAAAGAGCTCCAAAGGGGGCAGAACTTATATATTCCAAGGGTTGTGAAATAAGCACAAACGACAGGAGTGGTTTTACACAGGCAATAGAAGTGGCAAAGAACTCAGATGTTGTAATAATGGCAATGGGAGAGTCGTGGAACATGACTGGAGAGGCCAAAAGCAGAACAGATATATCGCTTCCCGGAATTCAGGAGGAACTTATCAAAGAGATAGTAGCAACAGGCAAACCGGTGGTAGTGTTGCTAATGGCAGGCAGACCAATGACATTTGAATGGACAGCAGCAAATGCAGGTTCTATTCTTTACACATGGTGGCTTGGAAATGAGGCAGGAAATGCTATTGCCGATGTACTGTATGGCGACTATAACCCTGCTGCAAGGCTCCCTATTACTATACCGAGATCTGTGGGACAAATTCCACTTTTTTATAACAATAAAAACACCGGCCGACCTTTAATTGATGAAAACAATGTTTCCTATGTATCGGCCTACATAGATTCTCCAAACACTCCCCTCTATTCATTCGGTTATGGATTAAGTTACACGCGTTTCGAATATTCTGATCTTGAGACAAGTAATACAAAGATAGGTAAAAAAGATACCCTTACTGTTAAATGTAAGGTCAAAAACATTGGTAAGTACGATGGCGAAGAGGTTGTACAGTTGTATTTAAGAGATATTTCTGCATCGGTAACAAGACCTGTAAAAGAGCTAAAGGGTTTTGACAAGATATTTATTAAGGCAGGAGAGACCAAAGAGGTTGAATTTAAAATTGGTAAAGAGCTGCTCGCTTTTTATGACATTAATATGAAACGGACGGTAGAGTGTGGAATGTTTGAGCTGATGATAGGGCAAGCCTCCGATAAAATTGTGCTCAGAGAAATGTTAGAAGTAATAAAATTATAGATGAGAAAAATAGTATATCTCATAGCCGTCGTTTCTGTATTTGGGTGCAAAAACATTTTGCAGGACAATAAACCGGCAAATTCAATAGCACAAAATCCTGCAGTGGAACATAAGATTGATTCTATCTTAAAGGGAATGACTTTGGATGAGAAAATCGGGCAGATGACACAATTAACTCTGGACGTTGTAGGAAAGGGGACAAGTATTTACGATAGCAAAATGCCTTTTGAATTTGACGAAGCAATGCTGGATACTGTTATCCGCAAGTACAAAGTAGGGTCAATCTTCAATACCCCAAGCAATACTCCGTTAACACCTCAGGAGTGGGAATCCATTATAAAACAATTACAAGAGATAACTATACAAGAAACC
>Ga0209417_1000602_pt1 | contig 81090 bp, 61 predicted proteins | sample RifGroF2_FD_184002 | JGI IMG/M metagenome (GOLD analysis project Ga0209417, IMG submission 184002) | Groundwater microbial communities from Rifle, Colorado, USA - Groundwater F2 (SPAdes) (version 2) | ecosystem: Environmental > Aquatic > Deep subsurface > Groundwater | place: Rifle, Colorado... | reverse complement strand
CCGACGCCGCGCTTGCGCAGTTCGGTGAGCTGCTCATGTGTAAGTTTTCGTGCATCATTTTTTCTCATATCCAATACGATAGCACACAATAAATAAAAGTCTATACTATTATGAGACGATTAGTAAAGGCGATGCTCCGATCGCCGCTTTTAAGAAGGATGGTCCGTTTCCGCACACGGTTGTGGATATGACGACGGTATATGAAGGACAGCTCAAGAGCGCGGTGCGTGGAATCGGTCTTTGCGAGGACGCTTCAGTGCTGGTGCAGGATGATCTTCAGGCACCTGACAGCAAGGTGACTGTACGCTGGGGCATGATCACTAGGGCGGAAGTCAAGATTACCGGGGACGGTGCGGCAATACTGGAGCGTGATGGAAAGAAACTCGAGTTCCGTGTCCTTTCCCCGTCCAGCGTGAAACTGAAGATCTACGATACTGAGAAGCCGCCGCGGGAATATGATGCCGAGAACAAAGGTACGTGCATGATCGGATTTGAAGTTCCCGTGGAAAAATCCGGCAAGGAAAGAATTTCAGTATGGCTGGCGCCCGCCGGAAAAGCGGGGAATGCGCCGGAACTGAAGGCGGTGGAGGAGTGGGGAAAATAGAAAACAATGAACTTCGAACATTGAACATCCAACTTCCAACATCGAATGGGGAGAAATGGATTGAGAATTTAGAAGACTGTAATTCGATACTTGATACTTGAAACTGAAAATATTGTTGGAGTTCACAGCTTTAGCGTGTCTTGATTGATGACGGGTGATTAGATACTTGAAATCGGAAATCGGCAATTGGCAATCGGAAATAGAAAATGAATACCGCAAATCAACCATTATTCACATGCGTCCGCTGCGGGCAGTGCTGCAGGTGGCATGGATATGTCCAGATCTCCGAGGAGGAGATCGAGCACATTGCGGAATTCACAGGAATGGACATAGCGGAGTTCTATGAGGAAATGATCATGCCCGGAGACGGCGAGGGAGTTTCACTGAGCGAGAAGGAAGACGGCAGCTGTCCGTTCTATGTCGATTCCCCGCCGGGATGCAGGATTTACGAATGCCGTCCGGCGCAGTGCAGGACATACCCGATCAAATGGAATAATCCGGAGAAGCCGTGCCCGGGGATCAGAAGGCAGAACATCGAACATCCAACATTGAACTTTGAATATAGTAAATTGAAATTCAGAATTTTTAAGGAGCGCTGGCATCTTGCCGGCAAAGAATGAACTTCCAGCATCAAGTCAGATGGACTCCCCCGCAGATTTACACAGATTAGCTCAGATAGAATAAAATACATGACCTTTGTTCCAAAGGTAGTTTGCCTATGGCAAGCATATTATACAGGAGTAATACGTTGCGTCTTTGCGCCTCTGTGTTAGAATACATCTTATCTGTGTGAATCTGTGGGCAAATATCTAAGCTTTATATTTATCTGAGCAATTCTGTGCCCACTTTCAAGCGGATTTATCTTGATTTACACTCAAGAGCTGGATATGTTAAATAAACTTGCAATTAGGATTTCGAGGGGCTGTAGATGAGAAACAGGGAAAGTACATTTTTCAAATTCAATTCCCATCGCCTTTTCGGGTGCCTGATCCTTCCGTTCCTCCTGTCGATACTCCCTGCATGTGTCAGCATTGATGATGTCATGACCGAGAGCAAAATCCTCAAGACCGGCAGTCCCGCGCAAAAGGCGGCCGCCGCCAAGAAGCTTGTCGAATACGGTTCAGATTCAGTAACAGAGCTCATCGATGTGTTGAAATACAATGATCCTGAGACCAGGCGGCTGGCGGTCAATGCGCTGGGGCAGATCGGTGATACGGACTGCCTGATGTCGCTTGTCGCCATGCTGGGAGATGAAAACGAACTCGTGCGCAAGGAGACAATTGAAGTCTTCCGGAAGTTTGGCAGATATGGATTTCCCGCCCTGCGGAGCGGACTCGGATCCGCCATGGATATCAAAGGGCGCCTCAATGCCCTCCAGCTGATCAGTGAGCAGAAGGACACCTCGGCAGTACCGGATATAATTCCTCTGCTAGGGGATCCGGACAAGAAACTTCAGGCCGAAGCAGTGCAGACCCTTGTGCTGTTCTCCCCAAGCTCCATCCAGCCGCTCATTAACTGTTTCTCCAGCAGCAACCCGGACGCCATGGCCAACGCTTCACTCGCTCTGGAAAGAATCGGAGAGCCGGCGGTAGTTCCGCTGATAACGGCAATGCAGTCGGATGACTGGCAGATCCAGGAGAGATCCATCCGCGTACTTGGGAAACTGAAATCTGAACAGGCGCTTGATCCGCTCCTCGACATCTTTTCCGATGACGACGTAAGCGTCAGGGAAGCTGCAGCGGCGGCCGTGGGCAACTACAAGGACCGGGGATTTTTGCAGATCCAGAAGAGGCTGGAAAGCTATGGACAGGATGAATTCATTGAACGTGAAGCATTGACTCTGGCGCTTGGCTACGCGCAGACTCCGGCCGCATTGGAACTTCTCAAAAATCTTTCCGAAGACAAGGAAGTCAGCGTAAGGATTGTCGCCGCAAGATCTTTGGGTCTCAACCGGACGGATGCAAGCAGGATTCTTTTGAAGAAACTGCTGGTCGACCGTGACTGGCAGGTCAGGCGCCGTGCCGCCGCCGGGCTGAAGGCGATGAACTGGAAACCAGAGCTGCGTCAGGAGGAGTTGGAATATATGCTGGCGGAACAGGACTGGCTCGGACTCGTCAAGGCCGGTAAGGATTCCTCAGGAGTGCTTCAGATAGCGATGAACGACGAATCCGGCTGGGTCCGGATATCGGCGGCCAACACGATGAACCAGATCAAGGACATCGATGCCGTCCAGTTGAAGAAAATGGCCGAGGGCGGCGAATCGGCGCGCAATTCGCTGTCAATGGTCCTCCGCGAAAAGGCGACTGCCGGAGACATTCCGGTCCTGCAGAATCTGATCGCCGACAAGGACTGGCGGAACAGGAAGGAGGCGGTTGCTGCTTTGGCGCATATACGCTCCGACCAGGCAGTTGATCTTCTGCTTAAGACTCTGGCCGCCGAAAGCGAACCTATTGTCAAAAAGAGCATCATCGAATCTCTCGGAGAACAGAACAATCCCAAGGCGGTGGCTGCGCTTGCCGCCGCGGCAGGCGACGAGAACTGGATGGTGCGCAAGGCGGCTTTGTCGGCCATCGCTGTAACGGATTCATTCAAGGACATTGAAATGATCCACAAGATGCTTTATGACAATAATCAAATGGTCAGGAAAGCGGCTGCTGCGGCACTGCTGAAAAAAGGCTGGAAACCTGACACTCCCCTCAAGATCGCCGAGATTGGCGCCGCAGAAGGCGACTGGAACAAGGTCGTCCAGCAGAAAGCGGCTGCACTGCCGGTGCTCAATCATATCATAAAGGCGGACTCCGATTCCGAGATCCGTGTGAACTGCATCAACTGCACCGGAAAGATTGGAGCGCCTGAATCCATGCAGCCATTGAATGAACTCCTTAAGAACGACAAGGATCCTGCGGTCAAAAGGGCGGCGGCTGAAAACTTGCGCGGATACGGCCAGTCATCGGTCAAGCTTTTTATAGAAACTTTGCAGGTCGGAGATATGTTTGCACGCAAAATGGCGGCTGACCAGCTGGGCGATATTAAATATTAAGAATGGTAAATATTCACTGAAGTATGGCCTTCAGTGAATATTTATGATGGAGGAATTGATATAATGATGAAGTTCCCGCGAAATTCAGTGGCTTGCATGCTTGTGCTTTTCATGTGCGCTCTTGCTGGCTGCAGCACGCCCCGGTCGGAAACTCTTCCGCAGGGCGCGAAGGGCGAGTCCATTGTCGGGCTTTCACGGAGCATGCAAGACGATGAGAGTCCTACGATAAGGGTGGCCTCAGCCCTGTCTCTTGGCAAAATCGGAAGCCGTTATCCAGACTTGGAACTTATCGATGCGATGAGATCTGATCCGTCGATCAATGTCAAGATAGCCGCCATCCGCTCCCTTGGACTGATCGGAGGGGAGAGGGCTCTCCAGGCGCTGAATGATTATTCCGTGGATTATACGACCAATCCAATGATCGCTCCTGAAAAAGCCGTGCTCGATGAATTGAAGAGCGCAATTGAGAAGGCTGGAAAAGGAGGAGGGAAATGAAAAGGGCATTCAATGTCTGCTCAATATTCCTGCTGGCGGCAGTGGCGGCCATGCTGCTGTCCGGCTGTTCAACTTTCATCAGTGCGCACAGCCAGAAAAAAGGCATGATGAAAATGTACGGCGGCGGCTACTACAGCCGAGCTTATACAGAGGCCGCCGACTATATGAAAAGCCGCCAGGATACCGGAGACGAACTGATGTGGCTGATGGAATGCGGCATGATCACGTTCGCCCAGGAGCGCTACAAGGAAAGCCTTGATTATTTCAACAGGGCCGAAGCGGTGGCGGAGGATTATGAGAACCGCGCGACCATCAATCTGCGCGGGGCGATGTCGGAGGTGGGGGCTGCGTATACAAACCAGAACGTCCTTCCCTACGAAGGGGATTTCTTCGAGAAGATACTGATCAACTACTACAAGGCCCTCAATTATTATGCGCTGGGGGAGCCCGAAGCGGCCGGCGTGGAGCTGCGCAGGGTCAGGTACAGGCAGAAGAATGCCGAACGTGATTTCCAGGAAGATGTCTACAAGGTGACCAGCGAAAATTACAGTACTGTCGGATCTCAGCTTTCCGGAAATGAGATCATGTCCAATGACCGTGTCGTCTCCGACAAGAGCGCGCTTGCAGTCAAATGCAACAATAAGCTGGGCCTGTATCTGAATCCTGCGGTTTCCTTCCTGTCCGCCGCGGTCTACCTGAGGGACAATAACTACAACGAGGCCCTGGTCGACTACCGGAAACTTTATTTTGTAGACGACGGCAATCCTTTCTTCCGCCGCGGCCTGGTGACCTGCGCCCGTGAGATCGGTTCAAATCCTCCGGAGGAGCTCGCCAAGGAAGCACCTTACGATTTCAAGCTGGCCGAAGACAGCGTGTTCATAATCTTCGAGAACGGCCTTGCTCCGGCACGCGAGGAGCGCCTCGTAGAACTTATCCTGCCGCCTCCAGTAGGATACATAGGATTTGCCTATCCAGTCCTGAAGTTCTTCCCGGACAAGATCAAAAACGTCAAGTTCTACGGCAGCGGCAATCTTGAGATCGGCGATACGATGAAGTTCTCCGACATGGAACAGATTATTGCGAATGACCTGTCAAATGACATGCCGATCATCCTCCAGCGCGCGCTTATTTCCATAATGGTCAAGGAAGCCACAAGCATTTCGCTCCAGATCGCGGCACAGCAGATCCCTCATGTCGGCGATGCGGCCAGGCTGATGGTCTTTATCGGTGCGTCGATCGCGAAAAAGGCTGTCAACCGTGCAGATACCCGCTGCTGGGAGACCCTCCCCCAGGAATATCAGTGCAGTCTTTTCAAAAGGCCTAATGACGGTATTGTCAAGGTCTGTCTCATTGGGGACGATGGCAATGTGATTGACAATGCGACCTTGAACCTCGGCAGCAGGCCGGGCCTGAAGCTCATCCTTCTGAAATCCAATGGATTTGGCTCCTTCAACCTTAAGCTTTTTGAAATGTAGCTGAACCTTGATACTGGATACTTGATACTGGTAACTGGGGATTTTTTAATGGAGCGCTGGCCTCCGGCCGGCAATTGGATTAGTATTAAAGGAATGTAATATGACAACTCATCGTCCTCCTCTGAAATGGACAGCCTATGTATTTCTCTTTGCATTTATTCTCACAATTGCTTCCTCTCTCATCTCTTCCGCCGCCAACAAGCCTGCGATGCCGTCAATTGCAAAACCTGTGATGTTCAACACGCCGGAGGCTGACAAGATCCTCGCGGCACTCCAGATCTTCCCACCGGACAATCCCTGGAACGAGGATATCTCCAAGCTGCCTGTCCTCAAGAATTCCAAGGCGATGATCGCAGGCATCGGCGCCGACAAGAACATCTCCTACAACTTGGACATGTCGTTCATCGTCGTGCCCGCCAACCAGAAGAAGGTCGATTTCAAGATCAAGGAATATCCCGACGAATCCGACAAGGGGCCGTTCCCGATCCCTGACAACGCACCTATTGAGAACTGGCCTCTCGACGGCCGGATCCTCGAAGCCGCACAGAAGGCGGAGGAGGATGCCGACAGGCATGTCATCGTCGTCGATCCGGTGAACCGCAAGCTCTACGAGTTCTGGCAGGGACGCAGGACGGATGCCGGCTGGGAGTGTTCATGTTCCGCCGCATTCGACCTTTCGTCAAACAAACTGCGTCCAGACGGCTGGACATCGTCGGATGCCGCAGGCCTTCCGATCTTTCCGGCGATCATCCGCTACGACGAGGTTGAAAAGGGAATGGTGGAGCATGCGATGCGTTTCACCGTGAAGAACAGCCGCCGGGCATATGTCTATCCCGCCACTCATTTTGCTAGCAGGAAGACCGATCCGGATCTGCCGCGCATGGGTGAACGCTTCCGGCTCCGTGCCGATTTTGACATTTCAAAATTCTCCCCGCACATCCAGGCGATCCTCAAAGGACTGAAGAAGTATGGCATGATCGTCGCTGACAACGGCGGCGACTGGCGCCTGTCCGTCGCCCCCGACAGCAGGATAAAAGGCCTGGAAGAACTGAAGAAGCTGAAAGGTTCTGACTTCGAGGTCATCCAGACAACAGGCCCGCGGAAGTAGGGCAGGCTTCGATGAAGCCGCCTATAATAAATTGAATATCCAATGTCGAACAAGGAATATCGAATGTCGAAGTAAAGACGGAAGTATCTTAACGAAGGCGGATGCCTTTGCCACTTTGCTTGCCGCGGCATAGCTTCCAGGCGAAGCCGGGTACCTATGTGTTGTAATCCGCTCTCTTCTCCGCGATCTTCAGAAGCTCCTTCTTTTCCGGTATTTCATAGATGAGCATCCTGTGTTTCCTGCTAGTCTTGCTACATCCATTTAATCCTGTTATCCTGTCTATAAGTCTTCTTCCCAGCTTCTCCGGATCCTTCAGCGCCTGGCATTCCCAGATGACAATTGTTTTCCATCCGAGCCTGCGAAGTTCGCAGAGATTTCTTTTGTCGCGCTCGATATTCCTTTCAAACTTCTTCTTCCAGAATCCGACACGCGTCTTCGGCATCGTCGCAACCTTGCACCCTTTGTGACGGTGCCAGAAACAGCCGTGCACGAAGACAGCTGTCCTGTGTTTCGGAAGGACAATGTCCGGACTGCCGGGAAGTTTTCCGTGTCCGAGCGAGTAACGGTAGCCCATGCGGTGCAGGACAGAACGGACGATAATCTCCGGCTTAGTGTTCTTCGACCGGATCCGTCCCATTATCCAGCTGCGCTTTTTTCGGGTAAAAATATCCATGATTTTAAACTCCAAGTTCCAAACACCAAAATCCAAACAAATCCCCAATTGAATTTATTCGTTTGTAGCCTGTCGCGCCCGTAGCTTCTCAGCGAAGGCGGATTAATGTCGCAAGACATGTTCTTGGATTGTTTTCTCCTTTTGAACATTTGGATTTGTTTGAAATTCGGAATCTAATATAAGGTTGCGTTGCCTAAGCGACAAATTGATTTTGTTTTATACACACGTATAGTACTCGAAAAGAGAAACGAGGAGGTTGCTATATGCGTAATATATTTATTGTCTTTGCTGGATTTGCAGTGCTGTCGGTGTTTTCCGGATGTGGAACCTTGAACCAGAAGGTAGGCGGACCGCAGCTGACAGCTCAGGCGATGGAATTTGCAAAACAGATCCCTGCCGATTCGTCGTACATGTCCATCTCCTACGAAGATAAATCTGCGTCCACCAACAAGTGGGCCTCCAAGGTATATCCCATCTTCCCCGTCTTCTATTGGTCAAACCTAGGAAGTTTCACCCCGCCGGCTCCGGACTATGGAGTACGCACTGCAACTATCATCTTTCCGGTTTTCTGGGTCTGGCGCGATTCGGTCTACAACGAGCGTGGCGAAAGGACAAACTCCGAGATCAACTTCAACATGGATTTCGTGCTCGGATATGAAGATCGCGTGACGCCGAAATCCTACGACTTCAGGTGCGGCATCCTCTGGATCCCCGGGATAGGTCCGTTCCTCGGGGTTGGTCCGGAATTTTTCCAGTTCTTCTGGGTGCCATTTACAGACTTTAAGTAAAGAGTGTGTTTGTCAGGTGCGAGAAAAGAGATTTCAGCGAAACGTTGGAGTTCACAACTTTAGTTGTGGGTTTTAGCTGCTGGGGTCCCGTAGGCAAGCAAGTAATATTGAAAATACATCATGGATGATAAAGACACAAAATCTTCAAGTTGGACAGGAAGCTGGATATTTCTGGTTTTTATTGCCGTGTTGGCTTTCCATGTGCTTGCCATACTGGGCATCGCTATTTTCAACGGCTGGAAGTTCCCCGGCACTGAAACAGCCAAGACACAGAATCCAACCCCGGTCCAGCTGCAGGCCCCAGAACTTGAAAAGAATAAGCTTCCGGAAACAGCAGAGATGCCTGTTCCGAAGGCGGAACCTGTCAAGCGTATCGAAAAGGTTGCTTCGCCTGAGCTTGATGCCTTGGCGAAGGAGCTGCTTGCAAATACGGACAATGAGGATGTGGTCGTTCCGATTCCGAAATCCCAGGAACCTGTTCCGACAGCTGCCAAGAAGGATGACGTGGACAGAATCATTGATGCCGTAGCCGATGGAGTCGATCATGAGAAAAACTTCCCGAAGACATCTTCTGTGGAAACAGTCAAAAAGGCGGCTCCCGCCGATCTCGACATAGCCGAACCTGTAAGGAATCCTGCATCAGCTGCAGCTCCGAAGGTGAAGACGGCTTCGCCAGTGAAAACGACCGCGGTGCCTCCCCTTGTTGTTTCAAATCCAACAAAGAAGACCTTGACGTCAGGGGACGCCTATGGAACCTACAATGTGCAGAAGGGCGACACCCTGAACAAGATAGCCCGCCAGTTCAACACAACTACCGACATTCTTTCCAAGATCAATCTGATAAAGGATCCGCACAGCCTGAAGGTGGGGATGACCTTAAAAGTGCCGAAGAAATGAATCGGGTTTGAGCAATCACAGAGAGTGTGCATACCTGTAAACTGGATGTTTGAATTAGTTTTAAGTTTCAGGTATTAAGTTTTAAGTAAAGAACAATATTGTCAGAAATAGCAAATGCTTTTCTTATCACCTCTTTTGTTCCATAACTATTGCCTTAAAATATTTCCAATCCCTGCTTGAATTGGTTTTGTCGGTGTGGTAATTGTATCGCCGTGAGCGGTAACGAAAAAAAGGAGCCATATGAAAAACACATCTTGCCTTTACTCGGTCTTGATTGCCTTGTCACTTGTTTCATGCCAGGAAAATACGCCCAAGCAGATGGCAGGGGAGCAAGCATCCGCGCCGGTAGCACAGACATCACCTGCGGTGAAAGCTTCCCAGCCGGCAGTCCAGCCAAAGGCATTGGCCGAATTCGATTTCACGAAGCTGAAACTTGTGGATGTAATTGACTGTGCCGCGGACAATGGCGCACACGAACTGCGCCAGTTCCCCGATGCCAGCGCAAGCGAGATCCAGGAGATACTCGGTAAAAAATGCCGCGTTCTCAAGATAGGCGATGCGGCAAGATACATGGCATACAAGATTGGCGCCGGCAAAGGGCTCAAGCCGAAAGGGGCATATGTCCTGGCAATTGATTATCCCGAGGACAAGCCGCGCGCGATGTTCATCCAGAACCGCGGATGCGAGACAGGAAGCGGCTTCGCCACAGGACAGGCCTCCGGCGACACCATCATCGGAAAATACGTGAACAACAATCCTGAATCCCTGAAATATCCGCTCGCGAACGAATACAGGAAATGGACACACTTCTTCTATCTCCATGAGAGATTCCCTCCGTTTGGAACAGAAAGACATGGGGATACTCTGAGGTCGATGACACCTTACCAGGGATTCTGGCTGATCATTTCACAGACTGATCTCAACAACGATCCATTGTCGGCCGGTGCAGCAGTTGCGAAGATCGCACTTTACGAGATTGAAAATCCGGAAGCGTACGACGTGAAAATAAACTATCCTCCGGCAAACCTTCCGCGCAGGCACATATTCGGTCGCGAGGAGATGGCGGACGGCGTAGTTGCTGTTCCCCACGGACAGGACAAGCCGCAGGCCCGTGGTCTGGACAACCCGAACGACTGGTTCGAGATGAAGATGAAAAACATAAGATTTCTCGGTATGAATACATTCTCAAAAGATCTTCTTGAGTTCGGGCACAACCAGGGTTGGGACCCAGGAGACGACAGTTGGATTCAGGCATCTACGCCGCAGCGCTGGAGCCAGATGGTAGAAACTCTTTCGACCAAATACAAGGATCTCTACGTCCTTCCATATTATGAATACGGCGGTGCCACAGGCAAGGGGCAGGTCGGGTACAGAAAAGTTGTGCAACCTCTTTCGAACAAGAAAGGCATGTTCTCGCACATTGATTGGATTGAGAAGAACGCACACATCGACATAAGCGATCCGGACGCGCTCGCTGATGCAAGGAGGATGCTTGACGCTACGATAATCCGCTACAAGGACAAGGTGAAATTCGTAGGAGCATGGATACGTACGCGTCCGACACAGATGCCTGTCAGCTTCAGCGACATGACCCTTGCGAGATTCGCAGAGGAGACGAAGGTGAAAGTCACGCGCGAACAGCTTGCCGCCGACAAGACCAAGCTTGATGCCTATTACAAATGGTGGTTTGAGAAAAGACATGCGTTCATTGCGGAACTCGCAAAATATCTCCGTGAAAAAGGTGTAGGCGAAGACGCCATCGTCCTTCTCACCACGGATACAAGCGAACCCGGACGCGAACTTCCGGGGAACGTTCTTGTCACGGATGACATTGAGCTGTGGAAGAATACAATGGACAAGCTTCCGAAGAAACGCACTCCGCTCTCCTATGACCAGGTAGTGAAGGACAACATGTATGGAAAGGAACTGCTCAAGTCGATTGGCGGAACCTGGGGCGAATGGGAATGGCAGCACTCGTGCCCTAACGCGGATCCTGCCAACTTCAAGAAGAAGGACGGGACTGTCGTAGATTATTCGTTCAACCGTCTCTATACGGTGTCTGCGCCAGAGGCGTTTGATGCATTCCGTTGCGGTGAGGGGCTCGCGATCATGCGGCATTATACTCTCAACGAGAACATGATGAACGACGCGAAGGACAAGGAGATCATGGGTTATTTCTGTTCGGATGTCGATCGCGCCGGACCGTACTGCATGATGGCTGAGGCCAGGGCGGTCGCGAATGGTGATCCGCGCTACATCGGATATCTCAACGGCAATACGATGGCCAGGGGGTTCCCGCAGTATGTGCGTGCTTTCAACGCCGCGTTCCTCGCGCTTCCTGCGCTTCCGAGCAAGGTGATCGCAAATGCCGCTTCGGATCCGGAAGTCGTTGTCAGGGAGATTCCGACGGGGAAGGACGGGACTTATCTTGCAGTTGTCAATACTGGGTTTTCATCCAAGAAGGATGTGTTTGTGAATATCCCAAAATGCTCGAAGCTCCTGGATGCGGCAACTGGTGCTGAACTTGGCATGACTGGTGGAAAACTGACAGTTTCGCTGTATCCCGGTGAACTCAGGGCATTGTGTGCAAAGTAAAGGAGCGCTGGCGTCTCGCCGGCATTATAATTGAATCGGCGTGGCGGAGTATAGGCAAAGGACACAAATATTGAATATCCAATATCCAACAAGGAATGTCCAATGATGAAGTGAAGAATGGACATCCAACTTCGAACATTGAACATCGGGTAGAGACGGAATCAAAAAAGTAACTTGGGCATTCTTGCCCGAGAGTATTCTAATTCAAATCGCGGGCTGAAGCCCACGCTACTTAAAGGAGAATTATGAAACACAAGACTTCCTGTTTGCGCAAGATAATTATGTCTGCCGCAGTTTTGGCTTTCGCGATGCCTCTTCTGATCAATGCCGCGGACGATTTGAAACCGCTCCAGAACCGCATCCTCAATGTCGTCGATTCCATAGGACATGTAGGCGCCTGGCAGGTAGATAACTGCAGGGCGCGTCCTGCAGCAGGAGTTGAGCCGAAAATTGGTGCCATCGCCGTGGAGATCCATGGGGACGCCAAACACGCAGGTTCTAAGGTCGACGCTCCGTTCTTCGATGGTGAACTCATCGGCTGCAAATCAATCTCTGTCTGGATATACGTGAAGCCTGAAAGCAATGCCACGAATGCCGGGTTCCAGATCAAGGACGCAAAAGGTGAGTGGCTGATGTATACGGTACCTGTTGATTGGACAGGCTGGAAACAGGTCGAGGTTGATCCGGTGGCAGCACCGTTCAAACAGGCATACGAGCAGAAGGAGCATGATGGAAAAGTCGATCTGCCTGTCACTTCCGTGCATGTCGTGTGGTTTGCGAAGGATGGGGGACCGACGTCCCTTGTATTCGATGCGCTTACCGCGAAGAGCGAACTTCGCAGCGGTGAGAGTGGAATACGGTTGAACACGGCAGGTGGCGGAGTTTCTGATGCCGGCAAGCCGCTCGATCAGCGGTTCATCGCGGAAAATTTCGATAATGCTGAACGCAATGCCGAGATCAGCTACACTCTGCAGACCAATCCAGCGCTCAATGATTCAACTCCGCCGGATCCTGTGCTCGGATTCGATCACGCGCTTGGCTGCAAAAACACCTGGGTTATAGACGGCAAAGAAAAAGGTGATGCTAAGATGTGCGACGGCGAAGATACTACTGGAGTTGAAACTCCTTGGGGGAAAGACTACAAGGAGGCGGTTGTGACCGTCGAACTCGGGAAGGTCCGCGACCTGATCGCCATGACTCTGCAGGCGGGCGATGCGAACTGGGTATGGAAGCTTGATGTGTCGGCTTCAGAGGACGGTACGAACTTCAAGCCAGTCGATGGACTCCAGAGCTATAATCTGAACGGCAAATGGGGGCGGCAGAATCTCCCATGGCCGAAACAGCCGGTGAAGGCGAGCGTGCTGAAGCTGCGCTTCCATGACGACGGCAACGGGAAAAACTGCATACGTCTTCCGGTATCGCTGATGGTCTTTGACGGAGCTGCGAACGATACGCTTGCGGTTCCAAAGACAGGGGAAATTGTTTCTTCAGGAAAGATAACTGCCAAGGTACCTGCGAACAATTTTGCTGAGATCTCATTGAAGGGGACGGATCCAATCGGACCCGGTTCTTATCTTCTCGGACTTGAAGTGACTCTCAACGGCAGAAAGGAACTGCGATGGTCGCAATATTTCGTGCGGCCCGTGGATCAAGTCGATACTGAACGCACGCGCCGTTTCGGAATAAACTCATCGGAGATTTCTGTTGCCGAGGATATGCGCAGATGCGGATTCGGATGGGTGCGCTTCGAAAACGCGAAATGGCAGATGTTCTGTACGGCCAAGGATAAATATGCGTTCGACGGCACGGTGGCGCCATGGCATGTCAACCACGATCTGATTTTCTCCACATACCAGAAACTTGGGATGAAAGTACTGCCATATGTGTTCCAGCCCCCGAAGTGGGCGAGGGAAGTGCCTGCCAATGTGAAGAAGAATGAAGCCGGATATCCGCCGAAGGATCCTGCCGACTACGGCGATGCGATATTCCAGCTCGTGGCGCGTGACGGAACTGCGACTGTCGATCAGTCTAAGCTCCTGACGCCTGACAAGAAGTCCGGGCTGAAACTTATCGATGCCGTTGAGCTTTGGAATGAGCCAAATCTGAACGATCCCGGATGGGGCCCGTTCGTCGGGCCGATCTCAAAATATTTCGAAGTGATGCGTGCCGGTGCCGAAGGTTCGCGCAGGGCGGATCCGTCACTGCCTGTAAGTTCCTGCGGTTGGGCAGGAATCGGGCTTGAAGTGATCGGGCAGATGTCACAGTTCAAATATCCGGACGGCAAGACTCCATTGGATTTTGTAGATATAGTGAACGTCCATTTCTACAGCGGACGCGAGGAGCCCGAGATATGCGGATGGGATCCGAACGTGGACCGTGGGACTGTCGCGAAGAGCGGCAACACATATCCGGAACAGATCGAGGATCTCGTTGCATGGCGCGACCAGCTCAAGCCGAAGGCGGAGATCTGGCTGACGGAGACAGGCAACGATGTCGGTGGCCCTATTGGCCGCACGGAAAGATATCAGGCGGCGAAAGTCCCGCGTACGATCATGATCGCGCTGGCTCTAGGTATTGAGAAAGTCTTCATATACCGTGAGAAAGGTTCCGATCCGGCGATGCATGCGGGTGCAGGGCTTCTGCGAAACGATGGCAGTGTCCGTCCGGTCTGGCTCACGACAGCGACATTGATCCGTCAGCTGCAGGGATTCAATGGGCGTGCCCTCAGGCTGCCATCGGCCGATCCCAAGGTCTGGATGTACTTATGGGAGGACGGACAGCGTAAAGTTGTTGCCACCTGGAGATACGAAGGGACTTCGAAGCTTGGTGTTGATCTCGGCAAGGCGAATATAACAGATTCTTTTGGGCATGCATCAACTGTGAATGGAACCGCCGATCTGACGATCAGTGAATTTCCTCTTTACCTCACGCTGACAGCTCCAGGCGCGGATTATGAGAAGCTTGTGTCGGACGCGAAGAATCTGGCGAAGGCAAATGCGGCAGAACGCGCATCTCTTGCCGCCAGACCTGCTTATCTTTTCGATTTCGGTCCGCCAACACAGCGTCTTGGCATACTGAAGGGATATGGCCTGCCCAGGACTTATACTTCGGTAAGCAAGGACAATGTATGGGATGAGAAGAAAGGTTTTGGTTTTGCGAATCCCGCAATGGATGATAATGACCGCCACTGGATCCGTGATCCTCTCGAACGCGATTCATGCAAGGTGAATCCGGGGAACACTTTCAAGTTCAAGCTTGCGCCAGGAAAGTTCCGTTTGAAGATTTCAGCGGAAGGTCTCAACGGCCAGGAAGGGAACATCACGCTCAAGACTGCCGCAGGCATGGAGCAGAAAAAGATCGCCGGCAAGGAGCATGTGGTCGAGTTCGTGGTTGACGGAGGACAAGTGCTGGAAGTCGGGATTCCCGGCTACGGCGGCCTGAACTGGCTCTCGGCGATAGGGGAGTAGGGCAGGTTTCTTTGAAACCGCCAGTCGTCGGTGGTCAGTGGTCGGGTGTCGGGTGTCGGGTGTCGGGTGTCGGGTGTCGGGTGTCGGGTGTCGGGAAAGATGATTAAGGCGGAGCACCCCGAGACCTGAGCACTCGGTTCAATAAAGAATGTGGTACAGGCGTCTCGCCTGTAATTCATTTCTTGTTCTTCTGTAAATTTCAAATCATAGGCGAGACGCCTATGTCACATTCCTAAAACCTCCAGTTTCAAATTCCTATGAAAACCCTCTGAGCGAGGGTATATTGTCAAAATAAGTAGGGTTTCAACCCGCCAACATAAACGTCGGGTTAAAACCCGACATACTTATAAGGATATCAAATCTCAAGGGGAAAAATTCATAACACCATGAAGCTCGAATTCTGTTTTGTATCGCGGCACAATCCCGGGACCTTCGTGAAGTCACATTCGCACAAAGCCCTTGAGATCGTGTATTATACCGAGGGCAGCGGCGAGATCGCGTTTGCCAACCGCAGATGGGATTTCTCAGAACACGACTTCCATATCGCGCCTGCGGGAATGTTCCATAAACAGAAGAACACCGAGGAGCTCTCCGGGATATGCGTCGGTGTCTCCGGCAGCGGGCTTGAGGATCTCACCGGTACCTGGCACGACTTTTCCGGAGCCCTCCGATATCCCCTTGAACAGCTTGTGAAGGAATTGAACGCAAAGGACGAATCCTACGAACTGATCGCCAACGGGCTCCTCGAACAGATCATCGGTCTCACACGCCGTATCATCGCTTCACAGACAAAAGGTGTCGAATCTCCAAAAAATGAGAAGATTGACAAGGCCCTCCATATCATACGTGAAAACGAAGGAAGAGTTTCCCTGGACAATATTTCCGACACCCTCTACATCAGCAAGGACTATCTAAGGCATCTTGTGAGGAAGTCCACCGGACAGTCCCCCCTGCGCCACATAATCAGTTCGCGCATGGAGAAGGCGAAACGGCTTCTTGAGACGACAGACAAGTCCATCGGCGATATCGCCACCGAGTGCGGATTCAACGACATCTACTATTTCTCCCGCTTCTTCAAGCGCAACGCCAAGGTCCCGCCGGCGGCGTACAGGAAGAGGATGAAGATTTGACAGGATAACAGGATTTGCAGGATGTCTCGGAGAACCGGCGTATCGGAGTATCGGCGAGTCGGCAAGAAAAATTAAGAACAGCCCTCACGGGCTTAACTACGAACGAATACAATTTACGTTGAATTGCAACTTGTTTGTAGTCAAGCCCGTGAGGGCTGTTCTTGTTAGCCTCTTTTGTGATATCCGGAAAGTGCAAAAATTACGCCTGTTTAGTCCATTGCGGATTCAAGCATGGAGAATATCTTAAGCGAGGTAAATAAAAAATCACGGGCAAGATGCATCTTAGCCTTGTGGGCAAATCTGCATGAGCAGCGGAGCTGCTTATATAGATTGCGAAGCAAGATATATAAAGGAGACATGGTTCATGAAGAAACCTATTCCAGTGATTCTTGACACCGACATTGGCAGCGACATAGACGATTCGTGGGCGCTTGTGATGCTTCTCAATTCTCCGGAGCTCGATCTGAAACTGATCACGACTGCCACCTTCAATACCGACCACCGTACGGCGATCACGGCAAAGCTGCTCCAGGCCGCGAATCGTACCGATATTCCAATAGGTACCGGAATCAAGACACTGGACCATCCGATACAGGTCAGCCCCTGGATAAAAGGCTTCAACATGAAGAAGTACAAGGGCAAGGTCTATGCCGACGGAGTTGATGCGATGATAAAGACCATCATGAAGTCAAAGGAGAAGATTACCCTAATCTCCATAGGGCCGGTGACCAATATCGCCGAGGCCCTGAGGCGTGAGCCCAGGATCGCGAAAAAATGCAGGTTCATCGGCATGCACGGATCAATAGCGAAGAAATACGGCGGTGAACCGGGCATTTCCGCGGAATACAATGTGGTTGTCGATGTCATTTCGGCGAAGGCCGTTTTTGACGCGCCATGGGCCAGCATGACAATTACCCCGATCGATACCTGCGAAGTGATCAAACTCGATGGAGAACTCTACAGGCGCGTCAAGGAATGCAAGAATCCCCTGACGAAAGCGCTCATAGATTCTTACCAAGTCTGGCTTGGCGGGAAAAGCGACGAGGGCAGGAGCTCGGTCCTTTTTGATACAGTTGCAGTTTATCTTGCATTCGCGGAGGACATGCTTGAAATTGAGGAGAAGCCTGTGGACATTAGTTTTGACGGATACACGAAAGTGAAGGAGAAAGGGAAGAAGATACGCTGGGCCCTCGAATGGAAGGACCTTGAGAAGTTCAGGGAGTTCCTGGTCGGTCGGCTCATATGAACGGAAGGCAGCGTTTCGCAGAAGTCATGAGTTATGGGAAACCGGACCGGACTCCCGTGCTTTATTTTGGGACCTGGCCGGAGACGAAGGTGCGCTGGAAGGAGGAGGGACTTGATGCCGTGATGATGAAAGGGGATTCGGCTGGCCCGCAGATCTCTGGAATGGATACCGACTGGGAGATGTCGCCCGACGGCAAGGGCAATATCTGGAACAGCCAGGGGCTGCTTGAATACCCGCCGCGTCCGCAAGGAAAATGGGAGACCATCGAGGAGGACGCGAGCACGAAGACCATGCGTACTCCGTTCGGGGGAATAGTGCAGGCCAGCAAGATAGGCAGCTCAATCTCGCACACTTTGAAACACGATCTCGATCCTACACGTGAATCCTGGGAAATTTATAAGAAGACTCTTGACTCTTCCGACATATCCCGATGGCGTCCGGGCTGGGAGGAACGCATCAAGCAGATCAACTCTCGCGAACATATGACATGTTTCTTTGGAGGAAGTCTGTTTGGGCGTCTCCGCGATGCACTCGGGGTGGAAGCGATTTCATATCTGCCTTTCGACGATGCTGCCTTATACGAGGAGATGATCGAGTTTCAAGCAGAATTCTACATTGCACTCAACAAACCGCTTCTCGAGAAGGCATCATTTGATTTCGCATATATCTTCGAGGATTGCTGTTTCAATACTGGACCGTTGCTTTCACCGGATCTCTACAGGACATATTTCGACAAGCGCTACCGCAGGATGAACGATTTCTACCATAAGATGGGCATTAAATATGTCCTGATAGATTCCGACGGCAAGATAGATGATCTGCTTCCGCTGTGGCTTGAAAGCGGGTTTGACATTATTTTCCCGATAGAAGTCGGAACTTGGAAAGCGAGTCCGGTGGCGTTCAGGAAAAAATACGGGAAGCGGATGCGCATGATGGGCGGTGTGGACAAGCATGTCATTCCCCACGGTGAAAAGGCTATCCGTGCGGAACTTGAGCCTTTGAAGGGAATTGTCGCCGAAGGCGGTTTCATCCCGATGCCGGATCACCGTATTCCTCCGGACTGCTCGATAGATCAGTTCAGGAAATACGTCAAGGTGTTCAAGGAAGTGTTCGGGTGAATGGGATGTAACTTGTAACTGGTAACTAGAAACTTGAAATTTAAGGAGCGCTGGCGTCTCGCCGGCAACTTGTCCGACTATCTTCTCAGCGTAGGCTGGAGTCAGGCACTCCGCTTGAAGACTGAAGAACGCGCAAACATGCGCTACTACAAACGGAAAGCCCTTTTTGAACTCATAACGTTTTCTGTAGAGAAAAGGATTAAGTCCGTATAGGGGCGTGTTCTAATTCTCTGGTCTTCATCTTTCTACTGACTACTGACTACTAGTCTTTCCTAATCGTCGCGCTTCTGCCATGTGCATCCAGGCCCTCGACTTCTGCGAACTTCGCAATGTAGGGAAGTTCCTTCAGGAAGGATTTCTTGTCGTACTTGAGGATGCTCGATCTCCTGAAGAACTGTTCGACCGTGAGCCCGCTGAAATATTTCGCGGTTCCGGCTGTTGGCAGGACATGGCTCGGTCCGGCGACAAAGTCACCGACCGGCTCAGGCGTCCATTCTCCGATGAAAATAGCTCCTGCAGAATTTATCTCTTCCGCAATGGATTCAGCTTTTCCACATAATATCTCAAGGTGTTCGGGCGCGTAGCGGTTTGCGATATCAACAGAATCCGCGATGTTCCTGACGAGGATGAAGAAAGCCCCGTTCGCCAGGACTTTGGAGACCGGTCCGGAACGTTTGAGCGTTGCCGACTGGGCAACAAGTTGCCTTTTGACTTTTTCAATCAAAGAAGCTGAGTCTGTTACGAGCACAGCCTGTTCAAGTCCGCTCCCATGTTCAGCCTGTGAAAGCATATCGGCGGCGATGAAGTCCGGACGGGATGACTTGTCGGCTATCACCATTATTTCGGAAGGTCCGGCGATCATGTCGATCGCGACATCGCCATAGACAATTTTCTTTGCGGCTGTGACATACGCGTTTCCGGGCCCGACTATCTTGTCGACTTTCCTTATCGTCCTCGTTCCATAGGCGAGTGCGGCAATGGCATATACACCACCGAGTCTGTAGATCTCGGTGGCTCCGGATTTTGAAAGCGCATAGAGCAGTGCGGGATGTATCTTGCCTTCCTTGTTCGGAGGCGTAGCGGCGACAATTTCCCTGACGCCTGCGGTTTTCGCAATTGCGACCGTGTGGACTGATGTTGAAATGAGGGGTGCCGTGCCGCCGGGAATATATGCGCCGATCCGGTTGAGGGGAGAATATTTTTCTCCGAGGGAGACTCCGGGCCTCGGCGAGAATGTCCAGTTTTCAGGAATACGTGCTTTTGCGAAAGTCGCAACATTACTTATTGCGACGTCGATGGCTTTCTTAGTTGAAGAATCAATTTCAGCGCTTGCCCTGCGGATCTCGGAGTCCGATACGCAGAACTGTGACGGGCTGAGTTTCGCCGAATCGAACTTCAGTAGATACTTCAAGACAGCCTTGTCGCCGTTCTTCCTTACATCATCGACGATCTGCCTGACAGGCTTTTCAATATTTGCAGGGCACGCCTGCCTGGTGAAAAGTCTTTCAAGTTCAGGTTTGAAGCATTTATCTTTGAAACTGATAATCTTCATTTGTACATATCCATATTTATTTTGGTAAATCTACACTTGGAAAGGATATTTGCCATGTTGGCGGAAGCAGAATCGTCACCGGGCAGCGTTGATTTTCCTGTTGTACTGCTCCTCAAGATCGGCGATCTTCTTCTGATACTCCTCCTTGACAGCCCTGTATTTTCCCTTGCTGGTGGGATATTCGCCGGGGGTTATGACCGTAGCACCGCACCCGATGCATGACCATCCCGTGCCGTCCCAGGAATGGGTCGCCTTCTTGCCGCACTGCGGGCATGGCATGCTGACGCCTTTGGTTTCCAGCGTCTTCAACTCGGCGCGGATCGCATCGAGCTTGGTATTGCCTTCAGCCTTGAGGGCGGCAATTTTATCGTCGCGTTCCTTGGTAAGCTTCTCTTTTGTGTCACTCTTGTTCAGTTCAGTGGTTTCAAAATCCTTGTCCGGTTTTGATGCGTTCCTCAAAAGGGCGCTGTATTCCTCCGTATATGATTTACCGTTACTTGTCTTGGTGTTGCTGGCGTTCATGCTGTATCCGCATTTCGGGCAGAACACCTTGGACTTCAGGGAATCCTCGCCGCCGGTAAGATATGCGGACATCGGGTCATTGCCGCATTTCGGGCATGGCCTGTTGGAAGCCTCTTCCATTAGGTTGTAGAATTCCTTTAGTAGAGCATCGGCGCTTTTTGCCGAAGCCTGTTTTTCCTTTTTGACATCCTGGATCTGTTTTTCAGTCTTTTGCTGGAGAGGTTTCGGTTTCTCAGGCTCCGCAAGCTTCCTCAGCGGAATAGTAGCGGTATAAAGATTACTTTTGGAGGCGTTGACATTGAGACTCCTACGCTTGCCCTCGTAGCCCGGCGCGGAGACATCGACCTCGTCCTTGAAGATCGGGATGCTGGAGAACTTGACGCTCGAACCGCTGCCGTTGTAAGAGTTGTAGCCGTTCAGCTTGACGGACGCCCTTACCGGGGATCCATCTTCCTCATCGACGATCTTCAAGGAGACATCCGCCTCCTTCTTTTCCATAGGAAGGACTATCTCCTTTTCCTTCTTTACGTTCTTGCAGCTGTCATCCGCCTTTGCTATCCTGTCCTTCAGGAACTGGAAGCTGTTGATCCTGGAATCTGCATCGCCTTTCAGATCGACTTTCGAACTGCGATTCTTCTCCTCCTCCTCAGCATCCTTCAATGCCCGTCTGGCGACATTGATGTCGGCCAGTGCGGCCCTTGCCCTCCGCTGTTCCTCCGGATCCGTGCTCTTCAGGGAATCCTGGATTTCCTTTTCCATCCTATCGAGCTGCGTTTTGAAGCCGGTAAATGCCTCGGCCTTGGCGCCGCCGGTCTCAGCCTGCTGCTTGTCCGCGGTCTCCTTCGCCTTTGCGGCTATTCTGCGGTCGTAGATCGTCCCGCCGATGGAGGTGCCGATATCATTTATATTGACAAGCGGCTGTACGGTGACTCCATATACGAACTCTCCGCCCGTCCTTGCAAGATAGTTGTTGAACATCCTGAGCCTTGCGGCGGTCAGGGATGGCTTTTCTCCACGGCCAACGGCTTCCTCATACTTTACGAGTTCCTTGAAGGCTTCGTCATATGCGATAGTACCGGCGCCGACAACGACTCCGACAGCAGGAACACGGATGCCGATTATTGCCACTCCTGCAGCAGCGCCCTTTGCGGAATACTTGAGAATTGGATTTGCATCGTCGGGCAGCATCTCGCCCGCCTGGTTCCACCAGGTCACGGCGTTGACGAGGCCGTCCGCGATGTCGACTCCGTTGCGGAACTTGGGACTGTTTACCAAGCTGGGCCTGACCTGCGCCGGAGGCGGATCAAGATTAAACTGCTCGTTGATCTGCTTGTTTCCGGGGATTTCTGCGGTGAAGGAATCAATCAGTTTCGTCCTGCTTTTCTTGACCAGGATCTCCTGGACCTTGCTTTTCGGAATCCTCTCTCCGGTGTTCTGGCTTATGAATTCGATATCTCCGGACTGGCTTATTGTCTTCTTCACGGGTTCGCCCTTGACATAGGAGAGCACCTCTTCGCCCTGATTGCTGACCACGCCTTTTTCACCGGCATGGCGCTTCTGCCTGAAGTCGTTCAGATCATCCATGTTCTTGTTGAAGGAGTCCTTTGCGGTCTTGAGTTTCTCCTTGGCTTTTTCCAATCCATCCAGATCATGTTTCTTTACGGCTTCGCCGCATTCCTTCTTCGCATCCTGCATCTCCTTCCATGAATCGTTCCTCTTCTTTGCGAGATCCGCATCCCTGGCGTCTGCCACCTTCTGCGTCTCCGTGAAGCAGTCCTTGACAGTCTCCTTGATCCTGTTCTGGAGATCCGTCTTCGAAGTCGTGGTGCGGACACCCAGTTCCTCGGGAACTTCACCATTGTACAGCCTGTCGCATTTATCGAGAAGGTCTTGGAGCTCCTTTTTCCTGGCAGGAGGTGCGTTCTCGAGATTGCTGCCGTAGGTGTTCCTTATCATGCGGCCTGTCATCTTTCCGGTCTCCTGCCAGTTGACATATGACATGTCCTTGGCATCCTTGAAGAGGTTGCCGGTAGCTTTCTTCATGTTGTCCAGGTTGAAGACATGCTTGTCGGAGACCTTCAGCGTGCCGTCCGGCTGTGGCTCCACTGAAATGAAGATCTCCTTGTCGTTTGCGCGGCTGTACGGGAATTCGTTCGTGGGCTTGCTCCTGTGGATGACTATGTTGTCCTTGAGAAGCTCGATCGCTCCGTCGGCGCGCAGCTTGTATGGGATCTTGTTGTCCTTCATCCTTTTCAAAAGCGCTATGAAATCCTCGTCGTCGCGGATCGTCTTCAGCTGTCCAGTCTTCAGCGTGCCCTCATAGTCGCCGAAATATCCCTGTCCTTTCCTGGGATCGCGTCCGGTGAACACGAAATCATCCTCAGTGAGCCCCATGTCACCGAGCAGTTTCTTCATCTTGTCGGCGCGATTTTCCATACTGATGTTCTCGTTCTGCCAGTCCTGCCTTGCAGCCTGGTATTCGGCCGGATCCGTGACGCCTTTTTTCCTTAACTCGGATATTTTTCCTTCAAGGACCTTTTCGCGTGCGTCCTTCCAGTCGGCATGGCTTGCGAAATTCCTGGGAGCCTGGGCATGTAGGAATACAGGAAGCAGGAGAACGAGCGTTGACGCCAGGAGGAACTGTTTGAAAAATTTAACAGGTATTTTCATTTACATGCCTTTCTCCAGAAGGCTTGCCGCATAATTCTTGTTGAGTCCGCCTGCGGATATGACTTTTCGGAGTTCAGCCTCGGCCTCGTCCTTTTTACCCATCTTGAATTTCAAAGTGGCCAGGGAGATCCTTGCGGTCTCGTTGTCCGGCGAGTTCTTCAGGATCCGCTGGAGCGATGCACATCCTTTTTCGGCCTGCGAATCGAGCAGGTAGCACATTGAGAGCGACTTTATGACAGGAGGATTGTTTGCAAGGGCTGGATTCGACTGCAGGATCTTTTCGAGGAGTTCCGCGGCAGAGGCGAATCTTTCCTGTCTGAAATAGCAGTCGGAGAGGAGCAGCGACGCCTGGATGTTCCCCGGATCGGCCTCGAGGGCCTTCAAAAGATATCCTTCTGCTGCGAGCTGCGAGTCATAATCGTTGCCGATCTGGGAATAGAGTTTTCCTGCGAGGATGCTGTATCTGGCGTTCGATGGTTCAATGACGGCTGCGGACTCGGCGTAGGATATGGATTTCAAGTAGAGATCTCTGTCATTTGTTTCAAGGGCTGTCTTTGACATTTCGACCGCCTGTTCGAAACGTTTTTTTGCGAGTTTCGCAGGATCCTCTGCGGGGATTTTTGCTGCCACGTGCTTTGTTTCAGCTGGTTTCTCTATTGTCCTGGCAGCTTCGGACTTCCTTTCAGGAGTTTTCCCTGCCGTCCTGCTGTCTCCAGTGAAAGTGGGCAGGTAATCCGAGTCGTCTGAAGTTGAAGTGCCGGATTTTGCAGGAACTGCGCTTGAAACGGTAAAATAAACCAGCAGGCTCAGTGAAATCAGGCATAGGAATCCTGAAAGCAGGGATGATATTATGAAGAACAGCTTAATGGGCAGGGAATTCTTTTTCCATCTCGCGACAAGCAGAACGGCGAAGATGAGAGCTGACAATCCGAAAAGAATCAGAAGGAAGCCTGTTATAAGGAATTTCATTTATAGGAACTCCGTGTCCAGAAACATTATTTAATAATTCTACAGGCTTTACGCGCCAATTCAAGAATCAAATGTTTGAATACAAAAAACTCTGTGGTATTTTCAGAGCCAGGAGAGGGGGACAGCTAAGGATGGTTAAATGGCGGAATCTGAAAACTTGAATCAAGAAGAAAAGCATGAGGCGAGTGGCATTGCGGCTTTCCTGAAAAGAATCTTCGGGCACATAAGCTACAGGTATCATATCGGGCCCCGGCTGAAGATCCATATAAACAGCCTGATGATAGTTTTTCCTGCCTTTGCCCAATATCTTTTCTTTGACGAACTGGAATACCTGGTTGCATTTGTGCTCTGTGCCGCATTCCTGTCGTCTCTTTTCCTGCTTGCAAAAGCGAGACTGCTTCTAACGTTGCCGTTCGTATTCATGTCCTTCATCTATACGCTGTTCCTGGTCATATACTCTAAATCGCTCGGAGTCACCAGCATAATGGCACTTTTCAACACTAAGCTCGAAGCCATGGTCGGATTCGCGACATCTCCGAAAATGATCACGGGGACCATGGCTTTCATCATTGTCCTCCTCCTGTATGTGCGCTTCATCATTTTGAAGGGGGCTGGCGAGGGGAAGGAGGAGCTTGTTCCCAAGAATAAAAGATATATTCCATTATTATTTCTTATAGCAGTTCCGGTCTTCTTCATACTGGAAATGAGCTATTTCAAAAAGGCATATCCCTTCTCGTTCATGTATGATTCCGGTTCCTATATGAAAATCCTGTCGGAGATGAAGAAGAGCAGTTCGGCCCCGTATTTCTTCGAAGGAAGGCTGGACAGCAGGTTCAAGGACAACACGGGGATCTTCATACTTGTCCTGGGAGAGTCTTCAAGGAGGGCCTCCTGGTCGCTATACGGATATAAGAGGAAGACCAATGTATTCATGAAGTCCTTCCTGGACAAATATCCTGACAACATCTTTCTTTTCAAAAACTATATCACCACCGGACAGACCACCTATCCTTCGATGATGAGCTTGTTTTCAGTCATGCCGTCCAAGGACTTCGCTGAAATCCCGAAATATCCGAGCTTTGTGAGGATAATGAAGAATGTTGCATACAAAACATACTTCCTCTCGACTTATGATAACATCTTCCTCAACTACATATATGCAGACGAGAACATCATCACCCCGTCTGATGATGACGTTTCCCTGCTGCCGACCATGAAGAAGGTCATCTCCGAGGAGACGCACAGCCATAAGAAGCTGATCGTCATGCATCTGAAAGGAAGCCACTTCGCGTTCAGCGACTACAACTACACCTATAAGGACTACATCTTCCCGAGCGACAATCCGATAATGGACAAGTATGACAATTCATTAGTGCATACGGACATCCTTCTCAAGGAAATAGCCGATGAAATCATGAAGAATCCCGAACCGATCTGTGTATGGTACATGTCGGACCATGGCGAAAACCTCAATGATTTCGGGGATGGCAACTATGGACATGGATGCGGAGGATTCACATGCTATGAGCTTGAAATCCCCTCGGTGATGATCTACAACAACGCATACCTGGAAAAGTACCCCAAGATAAGGACGGTTTTTAATAATAGGAATTTCACGGTCTCTCATAGCAATGTTTCACATACCATAATGGGCCTTTGCGGGCTTTATCCGCGGGAATACAAGAAGAACTTCGATCTGTCTTCGGACAACTACAGGTATGAGGAGCCATATGTCATAGACGTTGATCTTTTCCCGATTAAATATTCAAAAGCAAAGATACAGGACTGAGCATGGCCAGTGCAGCAGACAAAGATTCCGCCAGGAAGGCTGTCACCTGCGCCGAGGCCTCCGATACCGGAAAACGACTCGATTCCTATCTTGCCGGAAGATTCACCTATCATTCACGGACTGAATGGCAGAAGATGATAAGCGGCGGGAAGATACGACTCAACGGAGCCGTGGCGAGGAGTTCCCGGAAAATTGCTGGCGGCGACAGGATTGAATATGACACCGCAGGCATTGTGGAACCTGAAGTCGACGGGAATTTCCAGATCATCTTTTCCGACGAACATCTGATCGTGGTTTCAAAACCGGGAAATCTTCCCTGCCATCCCTCAGGCCCCTTTTTCAAGAACACACTGTGGCATATGCTTGCCGGTAAATTCGGGAAGACATATTTCGTCAACAGGATCGACCGGGAGACGTCAGGGCTTGTTATTATCGCCAGGAGTCCCCGGATAGCCTCCGAAATGTCGGAATCCCATGCTGACATCAGGAAAAAGTATATTGCAGTCGTTCACGGCAGGTTTCCGGCGGACTGCCATGCGAGAGGATTCATGTGTGCGGACACGGCAAGCGCGATCAGGAAGAAACGGAGATTCTACCAGGGGCCTCAGGCGGGGAAGGATGATGAATATTCCGAAGGCATATTCAAGTTCCTCGAGTCTAAGGGCGGCCTCAGCATTGTTGAGGTGGAGCTTGTGACAGGACGGCTGCACCAGATACGCGCCACGCTTTCTTTCCTTGGATTCCCGCTGGTAGGAGACAAGATCTACGGTCTGGATGAGAACTTCTATCTGAGGTTCATAGAGGGCTCGATGACCGATGAAGACAAGGTGAAGCTCATGATTGGAAGACAGGCGCTGCACTCATCAAGCCTTGAATTTACCCATCCTGTCAATGGCGAGGATATGCTTTTAAATGCCGATCTGCCGGAGGACATGAAAAACCTGATAAATAAGGAAGGCTGATTTTATATTAGATTAATTGAAAAAGACGGAAGAGAGTTTATTTTTATATCTGATATGTTTTTATAAAGGATTGTTATGTGGCTTTTCTCAATATTGGCGATCATAATGGTGGTAGGGACGGCGATATGCTATCTGGTGATGGGAACGCTGCCCGAAATGTATATCCACATGTTCGCCTATGGATTTCTTCTCGCCGGAATCGGCTACCTGATCGAGCTCATGAAGAAGAGGGAGAAGAACATGGAAGCCCATATGGAATGGATACTCGATAAGAAATTCAAGATCTTTGCCGAGGAGCTCAAGACGATAAGGACCTTGATTTTAAAGCTCGAAGATAGAAGGGAAAGCAGTGTTGAACCTTTGGCGCCTTTCATTCCGCCTCTTGTCCTGCCGAGAAGAGAGAACGGCCTCAAGGATGAGAAGCCTATTTTCTCGGCTCCGATTTCCAAGCAGAAATTTGAAGATTGAAACAGAATCACTGGTTCAATTATGCCAGATATGAAAATCCAAATCCCTCACAAGTCAAGCTGGCTCTTCGGCCGCCCGGTATCGGTATAGAATGAAAACGGGAATGCCTTTCGACTGGAAGCCTATTATATACCGAGGCGTAGAATCGGAGGAGCTCGACTACAAGGCCGCGCAGAACTGGAACAACCTCAACAGGGCCGGAAAGGCCCGCTTTGCACGCCACTGCATGGCGATCGCAAACACCAAGGGCGGCTATATCGTGGTCGGAGTGGGTGAAGACAAGTCCGGACGCCCCTGCATCTATACGGGGGTGAACGACCGCCAGTGCAAGTCATTCGATCCGACCGATGTCGGGAATGTCATCAACAGGTTCTCGGATCCGGCCATAGATTTCGACATTGAACGGCCGGTTGTCGACGATAAAAGATATGTGGTCTTTGTCATCAGGCGCTTCTCGGAGATACCGCACGTCTGCAGCTACAGCTGCAACTCCGAACTCCAGCAGGGCGTCTTCTACATCAGGACGGCCGATGCTTCGAGCCGGCCGGCCTACAAGGCTTCAGAGATACACGGGATCGTCCAGCGCGCACTCAGGAACCAGCGTGAACTCCTCGGCAGGATGCTAAGAGGTATCCTCTATGAGGGGAGGAAGACGCTCGCCCCTGAGGCCAAGAGCGAATTCATTGAACAAATAAGCCATTCATTCAAGATTTTCGACAAGAGGAAGAAGGAATTCAAGCTTGACAGGGGGACGGTGTGGGAGATATCGGTCTTCCCATCTGAATTCATTGTGGACAAATGTTCTCTTTCCGAAATCCGGAAGGCGGTGGAGAATTCAGTTTCCACGACACTTGAGTCGTCATTTGTCTTTCTCGAGGAGAGCGAGGAGAGTTTTTTCACCAATGTTGCGTTCCGCACATTTTCCAAGGAACGCAGGCAGTACTGGCAGGCCTTCAGTTCCGGACTTTTCCACTATATAACAGTTGTCGAAAAGGATAAAAACTCACTGAAATACGATGACATTGTGAAGATGGTCTCCAGCGCGGTTCATTTTCTGGGCCAATATTACTATGAGCTTGGTTACACCGACGAGCTTTTCGGCCTGAAATTCAAAGTCTCCTCCGTGGAAGGTGTACGCCTGACAGGAATCGGAGGCAAGGCAGGTGAAAGTTCTCATGTGTGCCGCATACCTGAAATAGAAGTCAAGATCCAGCGTACGGCCGCCGATCTGATGAGCGGCAATGCCGGACACAGCGCAAGGATAATACGCGAGATCTGCGAGCGCTTCAATTTTCCCCAGGGCAAACATGTGCAGCTTGAAAATATGATAACGGACTTCCTTGAGAAGAGAAATATTTAATTCTGCGGGAGCAGAACTAAATATGTCGGGAAGCCGAGGACCTTGAAATAGGTCAGGACTTCAAATGTCTCCGGATCGTCCGGATTTTCCGCATGGTATTTGACTTTTACAAATCCTTCCAGCTTTCCTGTGACTTTGGCATTCCTGAGAGTCGTCAGATCCATCGCCTCGCAGTTCTTGCACCAGCTTGCAGTAAAGTCGATCAGCAGCGGCAGTTTCTCCTTTTCCGAGTTGGCGAAAGCTTCAGGAAGAGATGAAAGCCATCCGCTTTCAATTGGCGCAGGCCCCTTTTTTGAGATGATGGAGTAGCCGGAATATGCGTAATAGGTTGCAATGGCAATTATGAAAACCCCGAAGACGTATTTGACCTTGACCATCCATGCTCCGGGTTTTGGAAGAAGCGCAAGGCCGGCTCCGGCGAACGGCCATGGCAGTGCCATTCCCGCGCCAAGGAGGAAGGGGAGCAGAAGCCCGTAGAAATCCCCCTGGGAATAAAGATATGACGAGAAAAGCAGGACAGCGATCACGACGGGAGCTACGCATGCTCCCGCAAGCAATGCCGACACAGCGCCCATGGTCATCGCCGTGATCATGCTCCGGCTTTTGTTGTCGGTGCCGGACTTGAGGAATTTTGAGAAGTCGATCGGGAATATGTCGAACATGGCGAGAGCGAGGAAGATAAAAACCAGCGCAGCTGCAAAATTAAAAAATGGAGAGGCGTTGATCGCTCCAAATGTGGATCCGGTGAGGACGGCGGCAATCCCGAGAAGGCCATATGCAAGAGTTATCCCGATTCCATACATCAGCCCGAGGACGAAGCCCTGGAATTTCGATGTGGCATTTGCTCCGGCTCCGATTATGGCCAGGTTCACAGGAATCAGCGGCAGGACGCATGGTGTCAGATTCAGAGCGAGTCCTCCGAGCATGATCAGCAGGAATGAGATTATCAGGTTGCTGTCTTTCAGATTGTCAAACAGCGAATATTTAATGGTTTTTCCCGGATTCACGGAAGATTCGAGGAATGATATGAACTCGCTTGCATTCATATAACCGACTTCAGATCCCGCGAGTTTTGACCTGGCGGCGAGTTCCTTCCACGTTGCGGGAGCTGCAATTATTTTCTCCGGTTCCGGTTTGGGGGCCGGAGATTTTGTTTCCTCCGGAATGGTTTGGATGGTCAGCTCGATCTTCTTGGGCGGATAGCAGAGGAATGGTTTCCTGCTGCAGCCTTGGAACTCGATTGAGGCTTTCAAGGCGCCAGCCAGTCCATCCGAGGAATATTCCCAGATGTTCACGCCTTCTGGATATACAGAATGTTCCTTGTTGAATGCGTCTTTTTCATTTACTGTTTCGGGAGACCGCAGAAGCTTAGCTGTCTTATCGGCTGAATCGGCAATCTGGATCTTTGTCTTGTCGCTGTATAAGTAGCAGTCCTTCTGGATATCGGCTTTGATTGTGATCTTACCGTCCTTTGAGTCGGATGTCCAAGTGAAAGGAGAAGCGGCATCAGCATTTGGCACTGATGAAAGCAGCAGCATTGCAATGATAAATAATTGCTTCATTCGGGTAATCTATCATGGAAACTGGAATTATCTGTTTTTGGAAACGATTTTGATCTCATATCCTACTTTGTCATCAGCGTTTCCGTAGAAGACATTCTGTTCGGGCTGGGGCTGTGCCGGGGAAAGAAGCTCGAATCCATCCTTGGCATAAAGCCTGACGAATGTCGAGAGCTGCATCTTGTTCAGGCTGACTGATGAACTCAGTGTTCCGGAGTCATCGGCTGTGAATTTCAAGATGTCCGCCTTCACTCCGGTTTTATTCAGGCATTCTTTCGCCTTGGCGATAGCGTTGCCCATATCGTCGGTTGTCCATACTTGGCTGACGGAGTCGGGAATTATTGCAGGTTTGTCTGGCGAATATTCCTTCTGTGCCGGAGTCATGAACCTGATGTCCGGAGATGTACTCACGTCCCTTAGGTTCCGAATCTCGATCTCGCCCGGGATGCCGGCGATTCCGGCCGGAGCTTTTTGCGGGATCGTCGAGACTATGCTGGCTGGCGGAGATGTGCGGAGCGGCTGGCTGCCGGTTATCTTGGAATTGCTGTCGGTGAAATTTTTGATATAGACGAAAATTCCTGCGATCAGGATGAAGACGGCTGCTGCTTTCATGAACTGGATAATATAGAAGGGTACCACGGGGTTTTTCTCTGCGGAAATCTTCGAACGTACTTTTTTCAGCATGGTTTCCGGAAAATCAGCATTTTGCTTTTCTTTCATGTTCCTTGCAATGGCTCCGGCCATCTTCGCAAAATCTTCCAGCCTGGACTGGCATTCCGCACAGGAGGCGATGTGGGCCGATTCCGGGCCTTCCTTGGGCAATTCGCCGTCAAAGTATGCGCAGACGATCTCGTGATCCGGGCATCCGGTGGTGTTTTCTTTGATGTTCTTATTTCTGTTCATCTTCAATTCGCTCCGCCCCTTGATTTTACTTCGTCATCTTGCCTTGCAGGACAAGTTCGATACTTGCTCCGCATCAGCGGAGTTCCGTGTTCGATACTGGACATTCACTTTTTAGTCTTTCTGAAAGCGTCTCCCTCGCCCTGGATATCCTTGACTTGACCGTTCCGATGTTTGCTTCAGTGATTTTTGCGATGTCCTCATAGCTCATATTTTCGACATGTCTCAGGATTATGACCTCCTTCAGCGTCTCAGGCAGGGCGTCTACGGCCTTCATGATCCTCGAATTTTCTTCAGCGCTCTCAATTGCCTTTTCCGGACCATTGGAGATGTCCGGGACATCCATGTCCTGGTTTTTGCCGTCATTGCCGAAGCCTTTTTCCGCTGACATGCTGATATTCTGTCCGGCGCCTCTCCTCCTGTTCCAATGGTACTTGTTCCTGGAGAGATTCATCACGATCCGGTAAAGCCATGTTGAAAAGGACGAATCACCCCTGAACGTCTTCAAATTCCTATATGCCTTAACGAAAGCATCCTGTACAACCTCCTCCGCGTCCTCACGGCTACCGAGAAGCCCATGTGCGACATTGTACATCTGTACGCTGTACTTCCTCACAAGCTCGTCAAAAGCAGCTTCAGAACCCGAATTGAAGCTCCTTACAAGCTCAGGATCGTCGTTTTTAACTGTCTCTTCCATTATAGACACCGGATTCCCCGTAAAGTTCCATGCTTTTGAAAAATATCGGATGGTAAGATAATCCCTGAACTGGAAAATTGCATAGCAACTGTCTTTAAATATCTTACGGCTCGTGAGTCTTTGTTTTTGTGAATTCTCTGGCGAGTTTCTGGAAGTCTGCAGTTGTCTCGACCTCCTTGAGCTGTCTTGTCAGCCGGTTAAGCTCAAGGATCTTCCTGGCCATCCTGCCTGCCTCATCATCGTATGCTTCAATGGCCTGGACGGCCTTCTCAAGCTCCTCTTCCTTGACACTGACATTCCTGAATGGCCGTGTCGCATCCTGCAGTGTGCTGGTTATTTTATCAAGAGGATAGGAGTCTTCGATAAATGCGTATATTGCAACTGCGGTTTCACGATCACCTGTTTTGCTGAATGCTCCGTATAAGGCTTCTAATGCGAGCATGCGCGGATGCGCCATGCTCCAACTCATTGAGGCTCCATCTGCATGTGAGCAGGTTATTAGAAATCCGATGGATATCCCGAATCCTCCTTTTATGAACTGATGCTTACACTTTTTCCCCATAATCCTCATATACAATTCCGGAAGAATCCTGGGAATATCTGGACTGAATGTGTCTGAACTCATGAGTCCCCCTGAGGATTGGGAAAGGACAGTCCGTCTGAAAATCGGCAGGCCAAATAGTTTGATTTCCCTGATGTCCGCATGCTGCAGGCACTTTGGACAGATTGCGCTGATATCCCAGGTTTCAATGCCTCCACATAAGTCCACGGCAATAAAAACAAGTAGCGCTATGAACAGGCAAAAGGATATGCGTTTAATTGGAAATCGCCGTTTTGCTTGATTACTCTTAATCATTGCATGTTCTTGGGATTAGAGAAGTAGTAAAAACACATTTGATTATCCCCCAGACTTGCCGTTGCTGGGAGAGAGCCTCCCCCTTGAAAACAAGTCTAATATATTCTGGGCGCAGGCATATTGCAATCAATTGCCAGTACTGGACTTGTCCTTCGTGAACTTCGTGCGCTTCGTGGTTAAGAAATTCTATTCTTTCCGCCGATCCGCCCACTGATAACCCGGCATAAATATTTCGAAATTCGATATTCAGTATTCGACATTCATAATTTCTGCATGTGCCTCTTTTCGCCTCAAAATCCTTGAATCCCAGGCTTTCCGGACTATCTTCCATCCTGAAAAATATCTGACATTAATATGCGCAATAAAGGATACATACAGATCTACACCGGCAACGGCAAAGGCAAGACAACTGCCGCCATCGGTCTGGCTGTCCGTGCCGCAGGAGCCGGACTCAAAGTCTTCATCGGACAGTTCGCCAAGGGCTCGAAATGCAGCGAGCACAAGGCCCTTGCGAAATTCGCAAAGAACATAAGGCTGAAGCAGTATGGCGGGAAATGCTTTATAGGAAGAAAGCATGATGCGAAAGATCTTGCGATGGCACGAAGGGGCTTTGAAGAAATCAAAAGAATGGTCGCCTCGGGCAGATACCCTCTCGTGATACTCGACGAGATAACTACCGCCAATAAATATGGATTTGTGACTGTTGATGAAGTCCTCATGCTGATCAAGTCGAAGCCGCAGCATGTGGAACTTGTCCTGACTGGCAGAAATGCCGACTCGGAACTGATTAAGTCCGCTGACTTGGTGACCGAGATGAAGGAAGTGAAGCATTATTTCAAAAGAGGCGTGCAGGCGAGGGTGGGGATTGAGAAGTGAGATGATACTCGAAACTTGATACTTGTAACTCGTAACTTGAAATTCGAAATTGTAACCTTGAAAAATGCACGACGATAATTTGTTTCTGTGCCTGTCCTCCCTAGCATCTCAGCGAAGGAGGATGTTCTGTGGTTGAAAATCGGCAATTGGAAATTGGCAATCGAAAATGAAGATATTGAATCAAACATTTCTCCAGTGGTGGAAGAAGAACAGCTGCGGATACCGGGCGCTGCTCTTCGACATCGACGGCACGCTCATCGCCGGACGCAAGGTCATGCCGGGGGCTTCAGCTCTTATCAAATGCCTGGAGGGAACAAGGTTCCCGTTCTACCTTTTGACCAATGACGGCAACCATTCCACCGAGGAAAAAAGCGTTATGCTGAAACGTGCAGGTCTGAACATAAGGCCCGACAGGATCGTTTCCTGTGCCGACGCCCTTGTCCCTTTCACCGAGAAGAACATGCTCAAAGGCAAGAAGTTCTTTGTCATGGGCGATCTCGGCAGGCCGAACTTCGCGGAAAAGGCCGGATTGAAAGTCGAAAAAAAGACCAGGAAGATCTGCGAATGCCAGGGCGTGATCGTGGGCGAGGGGACATACAACTGGCAGTCGAACATAAACGCTGCCATGAACTACTTCATTAAATATCCTGATAGATATCTGGTTGTTCCTAATCCTGACAGCTACTGGCCGAACGGTTCAAGCGGTGAACTTGGAATAGGAGCCGGTGGCAAGGCGCGCTTCATCTGTACGATCCTGGCCGACTATGGAATCCGGAAAAAGCCTACTTACCTTGGCAAGCCATACGGCGCGATTTTCAATTATGCCTTTGAAATCCTGATCAAAAGATTCAATCTGCCTGCAAGCCTGCAGAAGAAACAAGTCCTCATGCTCGGGGATTCGCTGGCCTCAGACATCCATGGCGCGAACAGCTTCGGCCTGACCTCGGGTCTTGTCCTGACCGGCATCACCAACAACGACCATATTAAAAAAGCCAAGCCGTCGTTCCGCCCGGACTTCGTATTCCCAGGGATAAACTAGTATGTTGGGCTTTAGCCCGACGCATTTTGCAGATCCATGCTTCAATGAATATTTACAAATAATCCCAAAGTTATAAAATAAATCCGTCAGGATTTATTTTATCATTTCATCCCGAAGGTCTTTTCCTTCAGGTCGAGATAGAACACGTAGTTCTCCCAGCTGACGTCCGGCGGACAGCGATGGTCGCAGAACGGGATGTATCCACCGCGTTCGACAAGAGGGATAAGGGAATTCATATATTCAGTGATGGCCTTGGGGCCGGCGATCATCTTCGTCTTGTCAAAGCCTCCCATGATCCTTAGATCCTTGCCGTATTCCTTCAAGAGTTCGCCGGGATGGCAGCAGCACATGACCTCGAACGGGAAAAGGCAGTTCACTCCGCCTTCGAGGAAATACTTGAGTATCGGCCTGACATCACCGTCGCAGTCGATCCACCAGATGTCAATGCCGTGTTTCTTGAGCTTGGCATTGATACGCTTGTAGCGGGGCATGACCTTGTCCTTGAAGAACTCGACCGATACAAGCGGGCCGTTCTTGAAGCAGATGTCCTCCCAGCCGCTCGCGTAGTCGAACTTGAAATGCGGAAGTATCTCATCCAGGAAATTCTCGATAAGAACGCACTGGTTCTCGATCATGTCCTCGACCATTTCGGGATAATCATACATGGCATAGGCAAGTCCTTCGACAGTTAGCAGATCCCTGACTCGTCCAATCATGGAGCCGCAGTCGACGCCGAGGGGATAGTCGCGGTTCTCCGGATGCTCCGCCTTCAGCTTCTTGATATTGGTCTTCCTGGCGGGATTGCCGGGATTCAGATGTTCTTTCTTGACTTTCTTCCAGTCGTCGGGTGTCTGTATGGATGAACCGATATAATGTGGAATGGTGCTGTGCCCGTCCTTGGGAATTTCACAGATCAGCCCGTTGGAATCAACTATGGTCTTGGAAGTGGCGGTCTCGGAAATAACCTTGCGCTCAAATGAAGGGATGAGCCAGGGTGTGCCAATGCCGGCGATCCTGTCGAAGCTGAAGTAGATATTGGCTTCACCCTCGTTTGTAATCTTGTTTTCAATGAAAGGCTTCCAGAGGCCGTAGTTCTCCTGCCAGTATCCGAACTCCATGTTGAAGCACCTGTCGATCGGCTTGTAGTGCATCTGGTTGTTGAAGCGTTCAAGGTCGGTCATCTTGCTCTTCCATTTCGGACGGCACGGAGTGATGTTGCTCATTGGGCTCCTTTTTAAAGAGCGGACGTGGCAAGCACGTCCCTCCATTTTAAGATTAGCATTATCTTGTTATAATATTTATTCCACTGGCATTGAAGATGCCAGTGGAATAAATATAATCAATATGTTTAAATTGCTAATAACTGGATTATATTGCTATTATGAAGAGAAGAAACTTTAAATTAGCGCTGGCGAGTTCCCCGACGCAGAAGGAACGCCAGATGGGGATCTGGGTTATAAGTTCCGGACACTTCGACACGGCCGACCACGTACTGAAGTCCAGGACTTTCGAGCAGTCCCTGCTCCTGTATTGTCTAGATGGCCGCGGCTCGTTCAGGCTTGGCGAGACAACATACGCCATAGGCAATGGCGACATCTTCTACACGCCCGCCCATTTCAACCACGGATACGAATGCGATCCTCTCGTGGGCTGGAATCTAAAGTGGCTGCATTTTTCCGGAAGCTATGCTGAAAATCTCCTGCGCATCGCCGGGTTCAGCGCAGTCAGTCCTGTTAGGAACATCGGACAGAACGACTCGGTTTCAAGGGGGTTTGACAGGATGAGGTCTATCCTCAAGTCGAAACAGATGGACTACAGCATTGATGCCACCCGCGCGTTCATAGACGTGCTGGTGGAACTGATCAAGGTTTCAGAACCGAAGGACATGTCCCGCAACCTGCTTGAAGCCGTGACCCTTGAAAGTCAGAACCTTGAATCCGCCGCAAGGAAGGCTGGATATTCAAAGTTCCATTTCTGCAGGCTTTTCAAGAAGGTGACAGGTGTGACGCCTTGGACATATGCGGTTAATCTCAAGCTCGACAAGGCGAAGGAGCTTCTGATGAATTCAGATGTCTCCGTCAAGGAGGTCGCGCTTTCCGTAGGGATAAACGATCCGAACTATTTCACCCGCATCTTTGCGAAATACGCAGGAATGTCGCCGGTCAAGTACAGGAAACTCATGTCGGAGAGATAGGGAAGGGGGGGGGCAATCGAATGACGAATAACGAACAGCCGAATAACGAATTTCGAAGTATCGGATTTGATATGTTTAGAGAATATTTGCTTGTAGTTAACGCATTATTGCGTGTTCTTCGCTTTTTTTTAACACAGCCAATAATGGCTTAACTACTAGCATTGTAGAAATAATTTCACAGGAGGATTTCAAAGGAGCGCCCCGAGGCCCGGCGCTCGGGGCAAAAATGTAGCATAGGCATCTTGCCTGTGATTTCTCAATTCTAAATTTTCAGTTGCCGGCGAGACGCCAGCGCTCCGTAACACAGGCAAGATGCCTGTGTTACATTATCAAATCCCAATACCAGATATCAACAATAAATCCAGATTCGAAGTGGCTTCTTGAATCAGATGATTTGCAGAAGGCAGTGAAATTAACAAGGATCTAATCCATCCCATATAACTTCCGCGAAATAAATTTTGCGAAACTAGGAAATGCTCTTTTGAATAGATCGTTTTGAATTCTATTGGCCGTTAATTATTCCTTGCACCATCTAAATGTATTTGCTCCGCGGCGGAATTTACTCGCCGCATGGCGTCCATCAGTTCAGCATAAGGCTTGTCTTCAATAGTGACAATTCCGTAGTTGGAGTTCTCTCCGTCGGGATGCCTTCCTTCCTTCGGCTCATCGGCATATTCGAACCAGTGGTAGCCGACAAATGAAGGATTTTCCAATGCGGCGGCAGTGAACTTCTCAAACGTCCTGGCACGTTCCGCCTGGTTCTTTACCCACATTCCGGCACCCTTAGTGTTGGGCAGTCCGGAGTCCTCGCTCCTGAACGAGTATTCCGTAATCATGCATGGTTTCCCATGAGCAGAATATTTTGCGAGAGACGAAAGCGGTTCCGGAGCGTAGCAGTTGAATGAGATGACGTCGAGATGCCTTGCGGCTGCGGCGATCACCGGCTCCTGCGGGACATATGCGAAACGTGCGCCAAGATTGAGATGGTTCGGGGCCGCCTCCCTGATCGCGGATGATACCGCACTAAAATAATTTTCGGCGACAAGCCCTGCGAAAGCTTCGCAGTCCGCGACGAATGACGCACGTTTCGGATCGGCTTCATTTGCCTTGCGTTCGACTTCCTGGTTCTGCATGTACATGGCATCCCTGCCATAAGGCTGATCTATTTTTCCGGAATCTCCAAGCGAACTCCATCCGCTGAAACTGGTCTTCCATACCGAGTTGAAATCTGCGATGGATGGATATCGGGTCTTGAGCAGCTCTACCGCCGCCCTTCGACCGGGACTGTCTTTCGGCATCGCAAGAAAGAGAGTGAGAAGTTCTTCCGGACCGCGCCAGTCGGGCCCCCAGCGGAGTTCGTTGTCGGCAAACCAGCCCAGGATATTCTGTGTGTCAATATGAGGCTTGCAGATCTTCTTCATCGAGGAAACTGCGAATTTCGCAAAGCGTGGATCGAAGACGTCCGGGAATATCCCGTGGAGCCATGCGTTGCTCCCCTTGTTCATTTCCGCCACGAATCCTGAGGCCGTGTTCAGGATGGGCGTGATTGCCATGCGTCCGCCTTGGACTTCGATTTCCGCCAGCGCGGAATCGGACCAGGCACCGAGCGTGTTGAATCCGAGTTCGCGCAGCTGTTTCACCGTTGCTTCACGCCAGTCTTCTTCTGAACCGTGTTTCTTCAGGCAGTTTTCGGCATATGGGACCTTGTCGGAATTCATGATGCGGTCTGCATGGTAGCCCACATGGCATACCGCCTTGCAGAGGAATTTTTTGCCGCTAGGATCGGTGAACCACCATTTTCCGTCGAGTTTGTCCGTCTTATAAAATCCCATTGTCCCTCTCCTTTATTAATGTAGCACAGGCGTTCTTCGACAATCTCAGCACAAGTCAGGACAGGTCTTGCCTGTGCTTTATTATTTCATCAAAATGCAGAACCTGATCTTCCCGCAAAGATCCTTTTTGAATTCAATCGAATAATATTTTCCTGACCTGTCAAAAATAATTTTTATCGGATTCTCCTGCTCAGGGCTTATCTCGAGGATGAGATGTCCGCCATCTTCTAGACTTTCATGCGCTGTGGAAATAAGTCTCCTGATAAAAGTCAGCCCGTCCTTGCCGGCGATCAGCGCCGATCTCGGTTCATATCTGCGGATTTCGCAGGGCAGGGCGGCGTAGTCCTTTGCGTTTATGTAGGGAAGATTTGCCGTAATGACGCTGAACTTCCTCCTTATACCTTTCAGAAGATCCACCTTGAGGAATTTTACTTTTCTGATATCGTTCAGCCTCATGTTCCTTTTCGCATACCCGAGTGCGACAGGACTGATGTCGGAAGCGTTCACCTTCAGGTCCGGACGTTCCTGCGAGAGCGAGAGGGCTATGGCTCCAGTTCCGGTAGCGATGTCAAGGACTTCTGAATTTTTCGGAGCAAGCTTGATGGCATGCTCTACAAGTATTTCAGTTTCCGGCCTAGGGACAAGAACGCCAGTACCGACTTTTAGGACAATGTTCCTGAAATATGCCTTTCCGAAAATATACTGGAGAGGTTCGTGCTTCAGCCGTCTTTCCAGAATGGAATTCATATTTTGGTTTTGAGCGGTTGACAGGATCTGCTTTTTATCGAGAAGCATTTCGAGCCGCGGTTTTCCTATGGCTTCAGACAGGATCAGTTCAGATTCAAGTCTTGGATCGGAGGTCATGGCGGATTTCAATTTTATTTCAAGGTCGGCAAGAGCACTGGCTATGCTGATCGGGGACTTCACTTGGAAGCCTCCTGGAGAATGTCGGAGAATTCATCCGGGGAGACTTCTTCGAGCTTTTTGCCTTTTGTCTGAAGTTTCTCATTGACCTTGACGGCGGTCTCCGTCATACGCTCATGCGTCTCCTCCGATCCTCCCATCAAATAGAAATTATCGCCCTTGGTGACTCGCGTGTGGCCGTCCTTGTTGTCAAGTCCGAGCCCGAGCATGAGGGCTTTGGGCTTTGAATTCTTCCTGTCTTTTCCAATGTTTTTCATATTGCATAATATTAGAACTTTGCCTTGTTTATTTGCAAGGCAAAGGGCTAATTTGAAATGAATTTCTTTACGAATTCGGTTATCTCATGAGGCTTATCCTCGAAGAGATAGTGTCCAGCCTCATACAGGGGGAGTACTGTCGCCTGCGGATATATGTCCTTCCACTTCTTTAGGAACCCAGGATTGAAACACCAGTCCTTCATGCCCCAGACGATCGCCACCGGCTGTTCGCGGAACATCCACAGTCCGTGCTCGATGCCTACAAGGGTCTCATAGGACGGATCTTCTGGAATAATCGGTATATCCTTTATGAAATTATATACCGCGATCCTGTTTTCGTAGGAGTCGTAGGGGAGGATGAATCCGTCCTTTACATCCTGCGGCATTTTTCTGACGGTCGTCATGCTGAGCGAGGCTTTGCAGAAAAGATTGAATTTCCTTACAAGCATTTCACCGAGCCATGGAGTTTTGCACAAGGCTATCCGCGAAGGCAGCCGGGTGTCCGTGAACGCCGCCGTGTTTGTGATGATCAGCCTCTTTATCCTTTCCGGATACCGTATCGCGAATCCAAGCCCGATCGGGCCTCCCCAGTCATGGACAAGCAGATTTATGTTCTCGAGGTTTAGTGCAAGAAGGAACTCCTCAAGATTGTCTATGTGGGTTTCAAGCCTGTATTGGAAGTTCTGGGGCTTGTCCGACAATCCGCATCCCAGATGGTCCGGGACGATCACGCGGTGCTCCCTGCTTAATTCGGGGATGAGGTTCCTGAAGAGGAACGACCAGGAAGGATTGCCATGCAGCATCACAAGCGGTTCGCCGCGCCCTTCGTCAAGGTAATGGTAATTGTAATTTTTTATCTTGAAAAAATTACTTTTGAAAGGATACATGTCTTTTATTTTTGATATATCCATCTAAATATAATCCCTGATTAATTTACTGACACTCCCACTTCGTCCGCTGCAGCGGAACTCCGACACCAGACACCAGACACCAGACACCAGACACCAGACACCAGATTACTGATTACTGTCCTCTGTCCTCTCCTCACCATTCAACGCCCAGCATTGTGCAGTTTATTCCGCTTCCGATCCCGAGCAGGGCCAGCTTCTGACCGGTCCTGACTTTCCCTTCCTTTACGGCCAATGCCGCTGTTATCGGACATGACACCGAGCCTACATTCCCGAGGGAGGAGAGAGTCGGGAAATCTTTTTCAATGTTGATTCCCAGCGTCTCATACATGAGCTTCCTGTGAGCGGAGCCGACCTGGTGCGTGCAGAAGCAGTCGGGAGTATCGTTTGTCCATCCGAGCTCCTTCTTGAAGAGCTTCCACGTCGAGGCCGCCACCTCAACGCCCTTGAGCATCAGCTCTTCCGAATCCGTGCTCATCAATGTCTCGGTGTTGTCGGACATCCCCTTGTCGGCATTTCCCCTGCAGAGCCTGTTGTGCGAAGTGACCGCGAGCGAATGTCCGCCGATGAACTTGTGGTTCGATGAGCTGATCTTCCTGTCGGCAAGAACGACGGCGACCGAACCGGAGCCGATTGTCAGCGATGAAAAGTATTTCTTTATGGACTGCCGTGTCAGTGACTTGTCATCAAGCATCACCCTGATCGTGCTTTCGAGAAGCGGACGGCTGTTTTCCCCTGCAACAAGAAGCGCCGCCCTGATCTGCCCGAGTTCGATCATGTTTGCGGCGGTTATCATGCCTGTCAGTATACCGAGACATGCGTTTGAAATGTCGAATACTATCGCATCTTCGGGGAGGCCGAGTGCGCTGTGGACAACTGTAGCCGTCGCAGGTTCCAGGAAATCACGGCAGACGGAACACATTATCAGGCAGCCGATGTCCTTCTTTTCAATTTTGGATTCTTCGAGGGCGCTGCGTCCAGCGAGAATGGCTGCATCACTCGGCATGGTGCCCGGTTTCCAGAACCGCCGTTCCTTTATCCCTGACATCATCTCAAGCCTGCCGAACGGGAGTTTCAGCCTCTCATAGACGGGAGAGAGCTTTTTCTCGATATCGTCCGAGGTTATCACCTCCGGTGCGAGCTCGTAGCCGAAAGATTCTATGTTGACATTCTTATAAATCATAATTTCCCCTTTTCAGGGAAAATTATATTAAATGCAGATTTCCCAATTCGATGTTGGAAGTTCGACCTGTCCCCCGTAGCCTTGGCGAAGGAGGATGTTGGAAGTTCGATGTTCATTTTTCCCTTCTCAGTTCCTTTCTCAATATCTCCAGCGCCTTCGCTTCGGAAAATACGCCTTTCAATTTGCCTTTCATGAATACGGCGAGCTTTCCCTTGTTGCCGCCGGCGATCCCGATGTCGGCGTCACGGGCCTCTCCAGGGCCGTTCACGGCGCATCCCATCACGGCAATTTTCCCGATCCTTATCCTGCCGCCGGACTTCCTGATATTTTCAATTTCAGCTTCGACTTTCCCGGCGAGGCCGATAAGATCGAACTTGGTCCTGCCACAGGTCGGGCACGACACTATTTCAGGCTGCGCCTTCCTGAGCCCTGCGCTTTCCAATATCATAATGCCGGTTTTCACCTCTTCAACCGGATCGGAGGTAAGACTTACCCGGATTGTGTCTCCGATCCCTTCGAGAAGCAGTGCACCTATGCCGACTGCGGATTTCACTGTTCCGCGGATGAGAGTGCCGGCTTCCGTGATCCCCAGATGAAGCGGATAATCGGACTGCTGTGAAAATTTCCTATAGGCCATCACGGTCGCAGGGACGCTTGAAGCCTTCAATGATACTTTTATTTTCCTGAATCCGTATCTCTCAAGGATACGGCATTCATTGAGAGCGCTTTTTACAAGAGCGTCTGACAATGCCTCGTCATGGCGTGGCATCCCAGGTTTGAATAGTTTCAATAATTCCCTGGGCAGGCTTCCGGAATTCGCCCCCACGCGGATTGGGATGTCCTTTTCTCCTGCCGCTTCAGCGATGAGCCTGACCTTTGCCTCGTCCCCTATGTTGCCTGGATTGATCCTGATTCCGTGGACGCCAGCTTTTATCGCTGACAACGCGAGCCTGTAGTCAAAATGGATATCTGCGATCACAGGTATCGGGCTTTCCGAGAGGATCCCGGCAAGTTTTTCAGCTGCCGGATTGTCGGGCACCGCCACCCTTATGATGTCACAGCCTGCGTCGGACAATCTCCTTATCTGCCGGATTGTAGCTTTGGCGTTTCCGGTGTCGGTATTGGTCATCGACTGCACGGAAACGGGCGAGCCGCCCCCGACGGGTACTCTTCCGACAAATAGCTTTCTTGTTTTCATATGTTTTGACATAACCCTTTAAAATACACTCAAAAAAGATTTTTTCATAAAATAATCATTTCCATATTGTGTTATTGGCATATAAATGTTAGATTTCGTCTCAATTTACATTCATAAAAACCAATTTGGAGGAATAATAGATGAAAAAGATGCTGGTACTTGCAGGTTCTGTGCTTGCACTCGGCTTACTCGTAGGATGCGAAGACAAGCAGGCTGAAGCGCAGCAGAATGCGAATATTGAGAGTCTCAAGTCGGATATCGCCAGGATGAACAGCGACATTGGTTCGCTCCAGAGCGAAAACAGAGAGCTCAGAGGCAAGATCGGCCTCGTCACTGAATGGCTGAAGAAAAAGGTGCAGGAGGAGAAGGATAAGGCCGCGAAGGCCGCAGCAGCCGTGGCCCCCAAGACCACAACCGCTACAAAGACTGCAACTGGCGCAAAGACTTCCGATCCCAAGAAAAAGATGTTCCCATAAAAATTGCTCCGCAATTTTTATAAATATAAATAAACAAGGCGATGGATTTCCCCATCGCCTTGTTTATTTATCAGGGTATCTTGTTTGGACGCAGCATGGTGTTTGTGAAGGAGCCGGGTGTAAGTGACTCCACATGCCAGTCCGCAAACAGGCAGTTTGTCTTTAAAGCGCCTTTTGTCCCGCTTACTCCGGATTCACGCCAGCGTATCTGCTGCTTGCCCAAAGGATCAATCCCATCAGTGTTCACTCCGACCGTGACCGGGTTGTTCAAGGTGAGGCTGGTTGAACTGTAGGCCGCTCCCCAGACAGCAGCACTGTCAATGGACTTAGCCATAGGTTCCGCGCTCCATTCGCTCGTGGATCTGTACTGGACGCCATCCAGGAGCACAACGACTTCACTGAACCGTCCTATCTGGGGATATGTGATCGTGTCCACTCCTATGGCAAGGTCTGTAGCTCGTATTTCCCGCATGACTGCAGGATTGCAGCTGTAGTGGTAGCCGCCCATCACCTGCTTTGTAGCATTCGGACACATCGATATCTCGGGTTTGTTGATATAGCCGTCGATTACCACTTTCCGGTATTCAGTCTGGTATCCACCAGCCACATCCCATGCCCTGGGCATACGGTAGTTGTTGTCGGACAAGTATAGATCAAAGGCGGTGCCCATCTGTTTGAGATTGCTTACGCATAGGATGCTCTTGGCCATGAACTTTGCATTTCTCAGCGCAGGCAGCAGGAGTGCTGCGAGAATTGAGATGATCGCTATTACGACGAGTAATTCAATCAACGTGAATGTATTTTTGCTTTTATTCTTCATCGTTAATAATATGGCATGTTAAATCGATGATGCCAAAATGTTTATTTCTTCTTTTCCTTATATGTAAAATACTCGGACGGTGTCATGAAGACGCATCCCTTGGCCAGAAGATAATCGACCGCACTTTCGAAGTTTTTGAACCTTTCGCCCTTCCATCCCATTGGATGGCCCTGCAGGACGATATATTCCTTGTCGACAGCGAGCTTCTCGTAGGCCGTCTTGAACTGCTCGAAATCGGGATTCAGCACCGGCTTCTCCAGATCCACGGTTCTTTCCAGTATCAGTTTCTTGCTGAACTTCGGCTTTGCCGGACCGAAGAACCAGACCTTGATCTCAGGGAATTCCTCAAGCACCTTCTCCGTATCCTCGCTGCACGTGTTGAACGGGGTGCCGATGGCGGCGAAATCAAATCCAAGCTTCTCCTTCGCCAGTTTCTGGCTTTTCTCAAGCGTGGCCTTCTGCTCCTCGAAAGGCACATTCTTGAACTCGTGGATCTTCTTTCCGTCGACAAGTTTCTCGGAATGCGTCTGCCCGTGGTTCCAGAACTCAAGTAGCCCCTTCTTGTTCTGTGCTTTTATCCATTCGAAGAATGCGGGCTTGTCCGCATCCAGTGAGTTCGCTATGATCCCGACCGACGCCTTGATCTTCTTCTTTTCCACGAAATTTGCTATCTGCTGCCATCTGGTCGAAACTCCGCTCGCGTCAGCATCCTTGGTAGTCAGATCATCCAGCTTGAGGATTACGATCTGAGGCGCCTTTGCCGGAACCGCTTCCTGCGAATAGAGAGTTGCCAGCGGGGCCAGCGATATCGCCAGAATACTTGCAAACTTTATCATTCTTATTGAATCAGTCATTTTCTTCTCCCTTATTCTAATCTTATGAAACCAAACTTGCTTGCGTCATATGCATTTGTTCCTCTGGCATCCTGCCAGAAAAGCTGGCTTTGGAGCGCCTTGCTGTCATCGACGTCGGAATCATTCAATCCGATGTCGAATCCGATCACGGTTCCGGACTGCGGCTTCAGTTCCTTGAAGCGCTCCAGGGCTACAACGACTTTGACTTCGTATCCTCCAGCTACTGTCCTGCCGGTCACAGAAATTCCCTCCTGCTGTGACAAGTCAATCTTCTTTCCGGAACGGTCCGCCACTGGAACAACGACTATGTCATCTATCTCCAACGTACCTGATTTCACATTCCACATGCCGGCCTGCAGGCGGAATTTCACGGTGTCAGCAGGGATGTCATACTCCATGGACTGCGCGGCCCATTCCTTGCTTGTGCCCTTGAAAGTGATCATGTCGGGGTATTCTCCGGCATGGGCGCCGGCCTTGTCCTTGAACTCGACCACAAGCCGTCCAGTATGCCAGCTCTTGTCACCGGGAACAATATTCTCGTAACGCGCCCGGCATGAAACCTTGATTTTACCCCACTGCGGTTCCAGCGGGATGTCCTGCTGTATGATCGAATTGCCTTCTATCCTGGCGTAGTTGCTCGCTGCTTCCTGGACTTCCTTCGCCTTTGCATCCTTCGGCACGAACCATTCGGTAATGCCTTTCTTGAAGTTGCCGTTCTTGACGAGAGCCTTCTCCGTATCGAGAGGCAGCGGTTCCCAGGAATCCTTAAGTGGTGCGGCGATCTTCAGATGCAATACGCCATCTGCGTACTTGGATGAATGAAAACTTGTTTCCCCGCGGCAGTCCAGGAAAAGTTCGAGCCCGTCGGCGCCCTGTACCCCGCGGCTGCTCCGGACCACCTTGTTGTCTGTTACCTTTGCCATGACCGTCAGGTTTTTCTCGTTCCATCCGACAGATGCCGTGCCTGAGAGATCGCTCTTCCCCTGCCAGGTCTTGCCGGTCTGCTCGTCCCAGACATTCGCGTTGCGCTGCTGTGCGGAATCGATAATAATGTTTTGAACCGTAGAAAACTCACCTTCGGGACATTTCTTCGCCAAAGCCATGCGCGTCACCTTCAGATGGATCGACTGCTCCAGGGGAACTCCGAGTATGTCCGACTTCAGCACGTAGACAAGCTGATCTTTTCCGCCGACCGCCTTCTGCGGGACATCAACGGATTTCTTCTCGCCGGGCCCGAGCTGGAACTGCTGGTTGTCCAATCCCGGACCCTGCACTGTGAAAGACGCGGCCGACTTGAGCGGATTGGTGATGCTGATGTTTGCGGTGAATTCTTCGCCCTCGCGGAAATCGTTCTTCGGCTTCCCCTGCTGGAGCGACGCGACCTGGAAGATTTCCTTGGACGGTCCGGCGTCCCGAGGGAGCCCTGTCATTATCGCGAATTTCTTCCTCGTTTTTCCGGTCACCATGAATCCATTTCCCTTCAGGTCCTCGCGAGTGTTGGCGCCCAGGTGCGGGAAGTTCCAGAGGACGACACCATCCTTTTTGTCGCATGAGAGTGAAATAGTGTCTTCTCCATAGACGGACATCATGAGCAGGGGGCCGCCTGCAGTCTCAAGCCAGAATCCATCCACGCTGCCCTTTCCGCCAAGTTTCCAGACGGACTTCAGGTGTACCTTCTCCTCGGAAAGTTTCAGTTCCGGCCTGAGCGTATTCAGACATTTGATGATGCGTTGGAACGCGGTGTCGATCCTGCTGCGGGCCGCAGTATCTATATTCTCCAGGCCCTTCACCTGCACGTTGCCGGAGGCATTCTTGTATTCCGCTTCGAAGGTCTTCAGGTCCGGAAGCAATGAGCCGAATTCGAAGCTGGTCGAACCGTTCACTGAGGCGTAGAGGTTTTCAGTAAGCATGTTCTTCGATGACAGATCCTTGGAGTTGGGGGTCTTGCTAGACTTCCAGCCAAGGTTGTTGCCCCTGATCTCAAAGAGTATGTTCTTCTGGAACTTGTTGTTGACTCCTTTGTATTTCTCCCTGTCACCGCCGATGACAAGACCGGAGCTGCAACCGATGATTACGTTGTCCTGCATGTCGCCGTGCGCCGAGTGGGCATACATGATTCCGACGCCGTTTCCGAACGAGACGTTGTTCCTGAATTTTCCGGTGTCGGATACTTCGTAGAAAAGCCCAAGTCCTTCGTTGCCGAAAGACGTGCAGTCCTCGATGGTGTTTCCTTCGCATTCGATGTCGAACCAGAGGGCCGCGCCGAAGTTGAACGCCGTCGTAAGCCTTCTGACCGTGGTATTCTTAGTGTGATGTAGCTTCATGCCGCCCGCATCCCAGGCTATCTTGTAGAATTTACGGTTGTTGTTGTGGCTTATGCAGTCTTCGATAAGGGCTCCGTCCAGATGGAATTTCGTGCCCAGTCCATATTTGCCGTTGTATCTGAAGATGCAGTTCTTCACTTTCGCGTAATCACCTCCGACCCAGAGCCCGCCGGCGTTCATGTATTCGAAGATGCAGTTCTCGACTGTCCAGTTGTCGCCGGAGATAACTGCGCCAGCTCCGACAAATCCCTCGCAGGTGTATCCGAACGTCAGATTTTTCAGAATGATGTATTCGCAGTTTTTATACTTTGCCGCATCCTCGAATTTCTTTCCACCGCCGCGCACCTCGGACATCCCTCTCGGGAAAGTCCCCCACGGACCGCAGAGCACCGCGCCACGCAGTGGAATTTCAATTCCGGCCTTTTCCGGATCGTCCAGTCCTTCAGGCGGATGAATAATAAGTTCCCCTTTGCCTTCGGTGCTGCCGTTCCAGAAGAAACGCCCCGGCGCAAGATCCTCTTTCTTCGGAACCCACTGCATCGGAACGCCGTACATGAAGACATTCTCCATCCTGGCTGCGGACATGAACGGGGAGTTTTCGTTTGCGACTTCCGGATAAGTCGATTCATCGCCCCAGTGCCATTTGAAGACATGTCCCCACGGGCGCTTTACCCATAGCTTTTCTTCTTTTGAGAAACCGGAGATCTTGTTGGCGCCGGTGATAATGACTTTGCCTTCTCCGATGAAACTTATAGGTGCTTCCTTGGTTCCGGAATTCATGATCTGAAGATTGCTGCGGTAAGTTCCCGCCTGGATATGGACAGTGTCGCCGGCCTTAGCCTCTTTGCCTGCCTTGTCGAGACTGGCCCACGGTTTTTCCAGCGTACCGGGATTCTCATCGGCAGCACCTGCCTGCTGAGAGACATAATATTCAGCGGCAAATCCCGATGCTGATACCATCGCTGCCATCGCAATTGAAATTAATTTCTTAAAAATCATTTATTTGTCTTTTTCCTATCTAAAATATTTCTTTAGTATTTAAACTCTCGAACTCCCGAACTTTCGCACTTTAGAACTTCCCTGTCAATTCTTATCCCTCTTGTAATACCAGTCCGGATCCCCGTTCTTTCCAGACATCAGTTCGATCTGACTCATCCAGGAGACATGGAGGTCTGCCCAGAGCAGATCGATGCCCTTGCGGTGACGGCTGCCAACTTGGGGAATGAGAGTTCCTCCACCGGCTGAAACAGTGGGAAAGAGATATGCGACCTGCCAGGATATGGTCATCCAGTCTGTAGTGTCGCCGACAATTATGGTTTCCACCGGTCTGGGGATGCGCCCCATCTGCTGCCTGCCAATATCGAATGAAGGGCGCTTCGGATCATTATATCCCATGATGCGGTTCCATCCGTATCCGCCGTCGAACTTTGCAAGTCCGCCTGCCGGGCGCTTGTATGATGGACAGAGGAAGACTCCACGGGTAAGGCTTGGTGACAACATGCTGGTGGCGTCTTCAGCTCCGACATACGGTGCGATTGACAGACGCCACTGCAATGGCGTGTCACCGCCGGTTCCGTCGCTGCGTACGGGATCGTTTGACACTGGAATCCACATCTCATTGTCCGCCGCATAGAGCGCAACGCCTGCGCCTAACTGTTTGAGGTTGCTCAAGCAGACAACTTGTTTGGAAAGCTCCTTGGCGCGGGATAGTACGGGAAGGAGAAGCGCGCAGAGGATCGCAATGATGGCAATTACGACGAGTAACTCGATCAACGTAAATAAAGAGGAAGATACTCGTCGCCCTGAGCTTGTCGAACGGGCCACCAGGAGCTCTATCAGGGTGAACCCTGATGAGCGCTTTGCCCTGCGGGCTACGCCTTGGCAAGCGAGCAATTCGATCAAGGTGAATCTGGCTGAATTGTATTTCTTCATAATAAATATTATGCCACAGGCAGAATATTTATAAATGGATAAAAACACAATTAATAATGCCAAATTGTTTGAAGTGCCTGGTTCTCATGTCTATAGTAGATTAATGCAACAGCGGGGATTGTCGTAATGAATAAAACAACACCTAACATACCACAGCTGGAAAAGGCTGGATACAACATCCACCAGTGCCCGAAGTTCGGGTGCAGGAGCATCCACAGGTCTTACGGGCTGTGGATCATCTCGTCGCGCCGAAGGCAGTCGCCGAACCCGGCCTGGCTGCCAAAACTCCGATATTTCGAGTTCTACGCGATAAGCCACTTGATCGAGGGCAGGGCGTTCTACTGGGAGAAGGACGGAGGCGCCAGACGCGCCTATGAACCTGACCAGGGCGTGATAATGGTTCCGGACCGCCTGCATTACTATGGACGCGACAACACCGAATTCTACGAGGATACGATCCGCTTCACCGGTCCTGTTGCGGACCAGCTCTTCAAGTCGGGAATACTGAAGCCCGGGATAATACACATCGGACATTTCCGCCGTCTGCTGCCGATAATGGATCTGGCCGACAATCCTTCCGACGCCGCCCAGGTCAAGGCGAACATTGCACTTCAGAACTTGCTGATCGAGCTTTATTTTGAGAACCAGAACCTGAACCAGAAAAACCATTCCAGCCAGATCTCGGAACTTCACAAGATAATCCAGTCGGAACCTGCGAAGTGGTGGTCGCTCTCGGAACTCGCCGATATCTGCCGGCTGAGCGTCAACCAGTTCAGGAACGTCTTCAAGAGGGAGACCGGGATGAAGCCCAAGGCATACATCGACAAGATCAAAATGACAAAGGCCGCGGAAGAGCTCTGCATCACAACCAGGAATATTTCCGAGATAGCACTTGCCTTCGGATATGACGATCCGTACCATTTCAGCCGCAGGTTCAAGGAGATCATGGGCGCCTCGCCCGAGCATTACCGCAGGAGCAATACTGTGTGACAAAGAGACCTTTGCGATGAACGCTTCCTCGCCAGACATCCGCCGTGTCGGATTAGCTGAATGAAAATGGTTGGAAACTTATATCTTTTCTTTTTGTTTATACGTCAGGCGCTTTGGCCTGACTTTGGACTGCGGCACCCCTGTGCCGCTTTGCATTTATTTCCAGTTCTATCTGAATTCTGAATCCAAAGCGGCAGAGGGCTGCCGCATCCTGCCCATGGCAGGACAAGCTCCAAACTCGTCCCGCAACCTGCGGGAGATTCGCTTCGCTCATCAATAAATCATTCAATTCCGGAATAGCCATTTCTCTCCTTGATTCCCGGGGCCGCGGAGATATTCATTCTTTTCCTTATTCGCAAAATATAGGCATGGAAATCTAATTTAAAGGCATATGCAGACCATTTTATTATCTATAAGTATCTAATAAATAATTAGTTAAGTGGGAACGTTCCTGTTATGGCTGTTATGGCCCTGTAATCCATCTGCATAATGTTTCAATATGGATCATCTTTCTATAATGCCTATTGGGCTGGCATCATCTTTTCTTTGTCCACCCGTTTGGGCTGCCAGTCGCGCGACGGAAGCTCTGGTGCAGGCTTTGGCGGAGGCTCTGTTGTCTCCGGGTAGGGATAGAAGTCGAGTGTTCCTTTGAGGGTACTGCCATCCATCATGGCCTTGCCTACGACCCAGCCGTCCTGAGGGCTATGTGTGTTGCCGCCGATCTTGCGACGGAAAGATCGTGGCCTCGATTGTAGGCTCTCTCCTTTCAGACCCAACAGCAAGGTGAAGTAGAATTCGCCCCCGAAATCGTATATGTCGGGCACCGGGATAGGCTGAGTATCATCACGGTTTACGTCGGTATACATCGCGACCAGTTTGCCGTCGCGGCGTTCAATCTTCAGTTGCACCGCCAATTACAGGGACGTTCCCACCACACAAATTACAGGGACGTTCCCACTTAACATTTTAATAATCATGATTACACAAATAATAAACAGGCAAAAAGAGGCTTTAAATTGCAAAAACATGCCATAAAATCGAAATTAAGCTAAAGATATCTGCTCAATGACTGATTAGCCCTTTTTCCTCCTTTGATGAAATAGCTTGCAGCCTCTTCGCGGACTTTCAATGACTTTCCGGAAGAGGATGTTTCGGTCTTGCTGAGTTCCTTACTGCCAACATGGATGCGACCGGCGATGCCTTTGACCCACTCCCTGTCGCCTACGGCCAGCGACTCCGTCCAGAAAGACTCTCTTGAAAGCTCCCCGGCCTTTATCTTATCCTCAAGAGTCCTCTCATACCATTCGGTGAACTCCTTCTCTGAACCGTGCCCCGTCTTCCTGATGAGCAGGTCCCGGTTGACAATCAGGCATCTCTTCCTTTTGCCGGCGGTTTCCGCGTACGAGCTGCCAATCCATTCGCGCGGATGCCCGACCTGCCCGTTGCGGACCATGTTGAGGTCGATGTAGAACATGCATCTTCCCAGATGGACTCCGTCCTGGATCAGCGTCGACTTGTACCGGCCCGACCAGTAGGACCCGCCACGCTCCTTGCGCCGGTTGTACCTCTGCGCGGCGGTACCCTGCAGGAACCTCAGCCCCTCGGATATTTCCGCAGGATCCCTGGCCCAGAGAAGAAGATGCACATGGTTGGAAGTGACCATGTAGCCCAGCACTTCCACCTTGTACCGCCGTGTCATCTGCCTCAGCAGTCCAAGATATCTGCGCCTGTCCCTGATGAACTTCAACAGGAACTTGCGGTCATGGCAGCGGTGGGTTATGTGATAGCTTCGGTGTTCAAGCAGTTTTCTGGCCCGTCTAGGCATCTTCTCCAGCCCCCCTCACAATTAAAATCATATCCCGAAATATAGACGCCCTCTGTAAAACATGAAAGCTTATATTTGTAATTTTATGGCATAAAAATCGCATTTAATGGCGCTTTTCAGCATGTTATTATTTGTAAAGCATTATTTGTAAATGACATAGCTGGGAACGTCCCCGTAGTTCACCCGTAGTTGAGCAAAAAGCAGTTGTCCCGAGCGCAAAGTGCCTCGGGACGCTCCGGGGGACAGCTCTTGCGAGCTTAACTACAAACGGATACAGGTTGAAAGAAAGAATATGGAGAGACACGGGCAAGACCCTGTCATCTGACAGGGCAAGTGCTAGCGCTCCAGTAATTAAGAAATTCACAGGCTAAAGTTTACCCGCCTTTGGCGCCGCCGTCGGAGACTGTCGGACTTAGGGTTTTCATAATTGTTTGTAGTCAAGCCATTATTGGCTGTGGTTTTAAAACAGTAGAAGAACACGCAAGAATGCGTTAACTACGAACAATAATACTGCCTGTCACGCTCATTTCTATGTCCGACAGGCTCCGTCGGCGGGTAAACATCTTGCCTGTACAAGTTTTTCTAATTCTTGAGAATTAAGAATGGTACAGCCTTCCGACCTCTCCTAATGGCTATGCCGGCCACGGAAAGGTCGTACCTGAATGGAATACAAATACTGGTACAGGCTTGAAGCCCGTACCTACTTATAATGGGGGAAGTATGGCTGAAATTATAGATCTCTACAGGTTCGGGGAATTTGCAGTAAAGAACAAGTATGTCGATGAGGGGAAGGTCAAGTACTGGCTGATTTGGGTGAAAAGGTATTCGGCCATGGTAATTCCGCCTGGAATCGACAAGTTGTCAGACAGGATTGGGTATTATATCAACAATCTGAGCTGCGAGCCGAAAATTGAGGAGTGGCAGGTCCGGCAGGCGGAGGAGGCGGTAAGGATATTTGAGACGGTGTATAGGCCGGCGTTGAAGAAGCAAGAGGCAGAGGTAAATGCAAAGGATCCATTGCCGGCCGGAGGCCAGCGCTCCGTAAATACAGGGGAGGGACTCGATTGAGGGGAGGATGCGGGAGATACTGAGGGTCAGGAATTACTCCTACCGGACTGAACAGACATATATCGAGCGGGTAAAATCCTATTTCACCTATGCCGAGAAGAACAGCTCTTGCGAGCTTGACTACGAACGGAAGCAAATCACAGAAAGTCGAACATTGAACATCGAATGGGAAAATAATAGAATTCAAGAGGATTCCTCTAGCAAAGCCTCCGTGACTTTGTGCGAGATAGGTGGAGCTACTGGGCCAGGTGTTTTTTTAGGAAGGTGTCCATTGCCTTTATGAAGTCCATGAACTCCTTTCCATCCTCTTCGAAGCCATGGCCGCCATTATGGATGAAGAGCACGCTTTTTAAATATTCTGTACATGCTAAAGCACGTACCTACCTGCGCATAATATAAGGATATGAGAGACGGCATACAATGGGGAGCAATGTATTGACCGCCCCTCATATCCAAAAAAACAATATGCTAAAAGAATCTACACGCTTGCATACTTTATGATATATAATATACTTATCAAAGTAATAACGGTATTTTTATTGAAAATATTCTGGAGGCAGTCCTATGAAATCCTGCAAAGTGGTACTTTCACTCATTGCCTTGGCGTTCGTAGCATCAATGTATGCCAAGCCTGCCGATACGAACGCCGCACGCGGGATCTTCCAGACGCCGATAAGTGCGGCGGATCTCGATTCTGCGAGTTTCGCAGAGTATGTGGACGGGCAGGAGAAGAAGATCGAAGCGGCAGATGCGAAGGACAGGAGCGCCAGTCCGCAGTGGCTGATCTGGACGCAGACCGATGGAGGTGGCCACAGCGGGAGGAAGTTCGGAGAGTCGAAGAAGCCCGGGTTCAGACATCTCAGGATCGGATTCCTCTCGGAGAAACCAGTCGGTTCGATAATGATGTCTGGGGATAACAAGGTCAGCGTGTTGAAGCCCGGGGCTGCATATCCCGGGAATCTCGCCGATGAGTCGCAGTGGCTGCAAGGCGAAAGGATATCCAAGGACAAGATCTCATCTGAAGAGCCGGACAAGGAGGGGAACCTGTTCATATGGAACCTGCCTGCCGGCACAAAGACAAGGGCATTGCGGATCACGCATGAGGCGCAGGAATCCGACAAGACATACAATGGATATATTGGCGGAGTCTATGTGCTTCCAGAAAGGTTTGCGAACATCGCACCGCAGGCGCAGTCCGTAACGCGGAGTTCGTCGGAGAAGGCAGGCAGGATCATCAATCAGAGCACCGACGGATTCTGGGGAGCCTGGGAGAACATGAACAGCGAGGACTCACGTCCAAAACTCATTTCCGAGGATCCGGAATGGATGATGCTGGCCTGGCAGCGTCCGACGCCTTTGCGCGGGATCTGCCTGGAGTTCCCGGGCTTCAAGACGGCGGAACTCTATATCTACAAGGGCGCGGAGACGACACATCCCCGGGACGCGGTTGAAACGGACTGGGAGAAGCTGATGGATCTCAATGACCTGAAATGCCTTTATTCAATGCCTCTTCCCGTATGGTTCTTCGATTTTGGAAAAGTTGTGACGACGCGCGCGATCCGCCTGAAGGTCACGGAACCGTTGAATGAGAAGGAGCAGCATCCGCACATAAAAAACAAGATCATGGTCGGTAAAAGGATATGGCTCGGAGAATTCATGGCTTTGCGCGCACTCGGTTCCGATGCGCTTGCGACAGCGCTTCCTGCGGTTACTGAGAAAAAAGTCTCACAGGACCTTCTGATACCGGTGAAGTTCACTCTTCCTGAAGACGGATTTGTCACGCTTGTCATAGAGGACAAGGACGGAAAACGCATTCGAAACCTGATATCTGAAACTCCGTTTCCGAAAGGCGACAACATCGCCTACTGGGACGGCACCGACGATCTTGGACGCGACATTGAAGCCGCAAAGCACGGACTGTATCACATACCGGCGCAGTTTGTTGCCCCGGGGGAATACCGTGTCCGCGGACTTTGGCGCAAGGAGATTCATTCCTTCTATGAGTTCGGAGTATACAATCCCGGCACGCCTCCATGGAGCGTAGCCGACCATACCGGCGGTTGGCTGTCCAACCACTGCGCCCCGATGGCGGCGGCATTTGTCCCGGCGGAAAAATCACCGACAAAGGAACCGGCGATGTTCCTGGGATGCTATCTGACTGAAGGCCCCGACGGACTCGCCTGGGTCGATCTCGACGGGAAAAAACGCGGTGGAAAAGGATGGATCGGCGGCAACTGGACCACTGCTCCATATATCGCATATGACTGGGGGGCGAAGGCGGATCCCGGAGTCCATCTTTATGTCGCATCAATGGGCAGGGCTGAGAGCGGTGAGACCGACAAGAAGAAGAAAAAGGACAATCCGATTCCTGAACTCCGCATCACTGCGCTGACGTCAGGCTCTGACAGGCCGATACTGAAGCATGAATTTGAGATGCTCCCCGACGGCCTGACGAATGTCGGCGGTGAAATCGGCGGGCTTGCGGCATACGACAGCGTTCTCGTATGCAGTCTTACCAGGACAAACCAGCTAATGTATGTCAACGCGCCGGCATCGCCTGATGCGAAACAGGGCAAGGCTGCCGGAACGGTAATTGGAACGGTCAAGGTCGATTCTCCGAGGGGGCTTGTCTTTGATCCGAAGGGGCGACTGCTTGTGATTTCCGGTAAGAAGGTAGTTGAAGTCGAACGGTCAGCCGAGGTGAAGGAGCCCAAGGTGATTATATCCGAAGGTCTTGAGGATCCTGCAGGCATAACTCTCGACGCCGACGGAAACATCTACATCAGCGACCGCGGGAACAGCCATCAGGTGAAGGTGTTTTCGCCGCAGGGCAAATTCCTCCGCGCCATCGGAAAGGCCGGAGCGCCGAAGGAAGGGCCGTATGATCCGCTGCACATGAACAATCCGCGCGGACTCGCCATAGATCCGAACAGGCATCTGTGGGTCGCGGAGGACGACTACATGCCGAAGCGCGTGAGCGTGTGGACATTGGACGGCAAGCTTGTAAATGCATTCTACGGGCCGTCGAAATATGGTGGTGGCGGTACGATCGATCCTGTCGACAAGACGCGTTTCTACTATGCTGACGAGGGCAGGGGGCTGATGGAGTTCAAGCTCGATTGGGAGAAGGGGGTTTCGCAGCTGGCGACAATCCTCTGCCGCAGGGATACAGAAGACCAGAGGCTTCCGTTCCGCAGCGCGGCTCCGGAGACTGTGATGTACCGCGACGTCGGCGGGAAGAAGATCAGGTACTTCACGAACTGCTACAATTCGAACCCGACAGGGGGGCATGGCACCGCATTCATCTTCATAGAGGAGGACAACGTGCTCCGTCCTGTCGCAGGAATGGGACGCGGCAGCGACTGGAAGGAGATGTTGAAGGGCGATGAGTTCAAGGGGCTCATCCCCGAGGGCGTGATAAACACAAAGGGAGAATTCAAGAATCCATTCTTCTTCATGTGGTCGGATCTGAATTCGGACGGAAAGGTGCAGGCGTCGGAACTGGATTTGCGGCTGGGAACAAGCGGAGGAGTGACCGTGCTGCCGGACTTCTCGTTCTGCCTGGCGCGGTTCGGCCAGGAGAAGGAACCCAAGAAATCGATCAGGCTTCAGCCGGTGGAATTCACCGACAAGGGCGTTCCGAAATATGATTTCTCCAAAGGGCAGATACTTGCTGAAGGCGTGAACGGGCCGGCATCGTCCGGAGGCGACCAGGTGCTTGTCGACGATGCGGGCAATGTTGTGGTGACGCTTGGCATATCGCCGTTTCCGGCGCATTCGATCAGCGGCGGGAAGATTGGTGCTGCAACTTGGAGCTATCCGAGCATGTGGCCCGGCCTTCATGCTTCGCACGAGGCGCCGAAGCCGAAATTCCCCGGAGAGCTGATCGGCACTACGCGGCTCATGGGCAATTTCATCAATCCGAAAGGATCTGATGCCGGACCTGTATTTGCACTGAACACCAGCATGGGGGAGATGTATCTTTTCACTTCCGACGGACTTTTCATCGCGACGCCGTTCGTGGACAACAGGATCTCGGAGAGCATAAGGAGTCCGGTGACAAAACGCAACATGAGCCTGGACGGGCTGTCGCTCGGAGGCGAGAATTTCTGGCCGATGATTACGCAGACGAAGGACGGTACGGTCTATCTTGTCAATGGCAACCATTCGATCTTCGAGAGGATCGAGGGGCTGGAGACGATCCGCAGGATCCCGCAGACGACATTGACGGTAACAGCGAAGGATCTGGAGAAGGCGCAGAAATACATGGCGGAAGTGGAAGTCCAGCGGAAACTGGAGCAGGGCGGGGGCGTGATGTATGTCTCGCTCAATGCACCTGCGCCTGCTGTCGACGGGAAGATCGAGGACTGGCCGAGCACGTGGGTGGAGATCGACAAGAGCGGTTCGTCCGCGTGGTTCAACTCGAATTCAAGGCCGTACAACATCAAGGGCGCTGTCACCATAGCGAACGGGAAATTATATGCCGCGTGGCAGACAAATGATCCCAAGCTTCTCAGGAATTCCGGCGAAATGCCCATAGCGCCGTTCAAGACCGGAGGTACGCTGGAGCTCATGATAGGTGCGAACTCCGCAGCAGATTCGAAGCGAAGTGCGCCAGTTGAAGGCGACATCCGGCTGACAGTGACTGAGGTGAAGGATCCCACAGACAAGAAGGGGCTGGCGCAAAAGACTTTTGCGATTCTCTACCGTCCGGTTGCTGCCGGGACGAAGACGGACAAGGTTCCGTTCAGTTCGCCGTGGCGCACGATCAATTTCGACCGTGTCGACGATGTGAGCGACAAGGTTCAGCTGGCGTCTGACGGAAAGGGGAACTATGAAATCTCCGTGCCGCTGGAAGTTCTCGGACTGAACCCGAAACCCGGAATGAGGATCAAGGGCGACATCGGCATACTGCGCGGGAACGGTTCGGAGACGCTGGCGCGCACATACTGGAGCAACAAGGCGACCTCGATAATTTCAGATGTCCCTTCCGAAGCCGCGCTGACGCCCGGACTCTGGGGGACTTGGGAGTTCAGTTCGAAATAGAATGGAGTTCCAAAATAACGGAGGGCGGACTTTCCAGTCCGCCACTTCGCGGGTTGGAAAACCCGCGATCTTTTGAAGAGGAAATACCTTGAAATTATTATGAGACGACTAGTAACTACCAGCGAATGGCAAAAATATAAAATTCAGAAGACAACTCATATTGATTTTCGCATCAATTTCTGATATTATCTCTTCTAGGGCTTGACATTTAATACTTTATAATATATAATATACTTAATAAAGTAATAGTCGGAAAGAGCCGGTTTTGGCGGTATCCAAGATTTAAACTGAGGCGAAAATGGAAAATACATGCCAATGCCATGGAAAGGCTTCTGAACTGCTTGTGGCTGTGCCCGCCATAGCTACGAGGGTGCTTTTGCGCCCGAGAGCGACGGCGAGAGTGACTCGATTTACATTAATCGAGTTACTCGTGGTCATTGCGATCATCGCAATCCTTGCGGCAATGCTCCTGCCTGCGCTGCAGAACGCGAAGGAGACCGCACGGAGGATAGTCTGTGTAGGAAATCTCAAGCAGGTGGGCACTTTCTGCTTCCTCTATGATGCCGACTACAATGGGTGGTTTCCACCGCATAACCGAAATGGGAACTTTGTTACGCAAACCAGTTTGATCTATGGCGGGGAGCCGTTCTGTGTCAATGGTCTGGGTTTTCTGTGCCGCACCAGGAAGGCTGATGCAACTCCTCCTTCGTATATACCTGAAGATACTCCCAGTTATACCGCGTCGGGGGATGTTTTCTTCTGCCCGAACGTTGACGGTGGTTCGATAGCGGTGGCCAGTTCGATCTTTCCCAAGGGCAAGACTCTAGACTACTTGTGGCACGACAGGGGAGTCCAGGGATATTTCTACCATGGAGATCCCTGGGATACATACACTACGGGGAAGATGGACTTTGAAAAACTTTATACAGGAGCTCCAGGATTCCTATCCGGGTACATATACGGATCAATGCGCAGACAGAACAACGCTTCGTCAACGTCGATCATCCCCCTGATCTCCGATCTCATGCAGGAAAACGGGGATACTTCCTATTTCCGGCTGCACTCGCCTGGGAAAGTCGGGTATATCCAAGGCGGCGGGAATACCACCTTCGGGGATGGACATGTGGAATGGGTTGACGGAAAGGGATGGAGGACGTCAGGAGGCTTCAACAATTACTACCGGCCTTACTACTACTGATCTGCTTGTGCATGAATATTAATTAAGGGGAGATGTGGTCTCAAAATCTAAATTTACCTTGACCGAATTTCTGGAGGTTGATTGTGTGGCCCGTTCGACAAGCTCAGGGCGACCAGTAGTTCGCTCAATGTTTACATTGATCGAACTACTGGTCGTAATTGCGATCATCGCAATTCTTGCGGCCATGTTGCTTCCTGCGCTCCAGAACGCGAAGGAGACCGCCCGGAGGATAGTCTGTACAGGCAATCTCAAGCAGATCGGATCAATGTGCTTCCTCTACGATTCGGACTATGATGGCTGGTTTCCGCCGGGGTGCCGCGGGGGCAACACTTTTACGGCCTCTAGTTTGGCGATGAACGGCACAGTAGGAAATTTCCACTGGGTGATGAATTTGGGTTTCCTGTGTCGCCCCACCCCCTTTTCCGATGATAATCCGGGCGATACTCCGACCTATACGCCTTCTCCTGACATTTTCTTCTGCCCGAACATTTTTGGAAATAGTGCAGCGGTGTCCAATTCAGCCTTCCCGACTGGCGATGCTCCGAATAAGACCTGGCATACCAGGGGTAAGCAGGGGTACGTGTATGACGCTGATCCGTGGAACTCTAAAAATGATGGAGGATATGATTTCGTGTTCGACAGCCTTAATAAAACCGCTTACTTCGGGGCAAGCGTAGGAGTCATATTCGGCTCCAGCCGGAAGTCCGTGTCCAAGGCTTCGACGGCCAATATCCCTATGGCTTCAGACTTAATGCAGGAAAATCCCCCGGGCTATTTGCGCCTGCACTCGCCGGGCAGAGTCGGATATATCCAGGGCGGCGGCAATGTCGTCTTCGGGGACGGGCATGCTGAATGGCAGGATGGAAAGATATGGAGGAAGGATGGAGGCTCGAACAACTACTGCCGGCCGTACTATAACTGAATATGATGGAAGATTGGAACTTGTATCTTAAAGGAGTGCCGTGATTGCCAGGAATAATTTCACCTTGATCGAACTTTTAGTTGTTGTTGCGATCATCGCAATACTCGCGGCGCTGCTCCTGCCCGCGCTCCATCAGGCGAAGCGCACTGCAAAGGATGCAGTATGCAAGGGCAATCTCAAGCAGATAGGTGTTGGTACGCTTGGTTATGATATGGACTACCAGATGCTTATGCCCGTCGGCAACTACAACAGCGCCCGTAAGGGATATGTGAACTCCTATGATCAGCTCAAGGTGTCCTTTGGTGTCCTGACCCAGGATTATCTAGGCGCCCGCAATGCAAAGGTGGATACTGCATATGCCGCCAGTTCAGAACCAGCTCAATATGGTCTCGCCCTCCGTTTCCAATCGTCGGACGTGGTGAATTGTCCTTTCAGACCTGCGGCTCCGGCAAATTCCGGAGATGCGGCAAATGGAAGGAAGACAAATACGCAAGGCATGGGATATGGATATTATACAGGAAGCGCCTATGACAGGAAGATCAGCAGCTCCAAATCTCAGGAAATGCTCAGGAATTTTCAGGGTGTCACCGGACGGGACCTGGGAGGAATTGCGGCAATTTTCGGGGACACGTCGGACAATGGATATCCTGGAGAGGACAACAACCGCTACTCAAATGCAAACCATAAGAAGAACGGGGCTCCCGCCGATGTGACCTCCCATGCCCAGGCCAATGCCTGGCTCGACAATTCAAATGTCGTGCATGTTGACGGGCATGTTTCCTCATATAGCATCAAGCCCTTGCTCATAGGATCCTGGGCGGCTGAATCCTGGTGCTACAAGCAGTCCGGCAGCCTAGGGAATCCCGTAGTGAATCCCGCATCAAACGTCCAGCCATTTTGCGATGCAGATGGGTTGATTTCCAGCAATCTCATGATTTTCGGTCCATTCACCAGGACTGTGTTGCCATGAACCAGGAATCTGATTTATTTCAGGAGAAGTTTTTATTTTAAATGTTATCAAATCAGCAAAATTACAAATAGCAATAAAAGGAACAGGCATTATGAAGAAGATTCTTTGCGCTCTGGGGTTTTTGTTCTGCGTTTCAGCCATCAACGCCGACGAGCGTTCGATGTCGTTGAACACCGAAATCCAGGTGCTTCCCGCCCCCGGCCCAGTGGTCATCGACGGGAAGACCGACGACTGGGATCTTTCCGCCGGCGTCTGGAGCTACAACGATCCCACCCTGGTAGGGCAATACAGCCTGTGGACCCATCTGATGTGGGACGACAAGGGCGTGTACCTCCTGGCGCGCTACAACGATCCCAACCCTATGAAGAACGCAGCCTCCGGAAAGGATTTCCAGCAGAGCTGGCGCGCCGACTGCTACCAGGCGCGTGTCATTTTCGACGATCGTGCGAAGGATGAGCACATCATGCATGTGAACATGTATTATTCCTCATTCGACGACAAGCCATACATGATCATCAAGCACGGTGGATTCAAGAACAAGGAGCCTTATGATGCGACAGGTCCGGACCGTCCCGACCAGCTCGAGAAATGGGGCCCGACTATGGCGAATGCCGGCGGCAGCATCGCGTTTGCGGCGTGGCCTGATGGGAAAGGCTACAACATGGAGGCGTTCTGGCCGTGGAAATATTGCCGTACCAGCGGGGAACCCCTGAAGCCCGGAGACGCATTCGTGTTCGGCATCGAGGCGATGTGGGGCAATATCGACGGGAGCATGCTGTCACAGAGGCTTGCCGACGGAATAAAGGATGACAACGTGAACCGCATCTTCATGTTCCGCGCCAGGACGGGCTGGGGCAAGGCGGCCATCAGCGACAAGGGCAAGCTGCAAATCACCGAACAGCAGATCGAACTCCAGAAGATCAGGCTTAAGAATTTCGAGGATTACGACAGCTACGGAAGCGTGCAGATCAGTTATGAACTTCCTGAGAAGCGCGATGTGACGATCGCGATCGACGATGAACAGGGAAAACGTGTCAGGAATCTTTTCGGACAGTATCCGCGCGATGCGGGCAAGATCACGGACAAATGGGACTGCCTCGACGACAACGGCAATGCGGTCAAGCCCGGGAAATACAAGGCGACCGTCGTACATCATCTTCCGATAGCGCTCAAGCTCTACAACAGCTGCTACAGTTCTGCGACACCTCCGTGGGTGACCGATGCTGGCAAGAAGCTGTGGGGGTCAAACCACGGGCATCCGACCTCTGTCGCGACAAGCGGCAAGAGCACGATCCTTCTTTTCACTGGCACCGAGGGCGGCTCTGGCATCCAGCTCATAAACGATGATGCGATCATCCAGTGGACCGACGGCAATGAGTTCGTCGACGGGACGATGGACGACAAGTTCGCCTACGGTCTCTCACGCTCGGGCTGGCAGAAGAAGACGCTGCTTTTCAAGTTCAAGTTGAAGGATGGACAGCTGGTCGTGTTCGACGATGCGGACAAGTCTCCAACTTCGACACTGCTGCCTGACACTGAAATTACAAACAGCAGCAGTATCGCTCTTGCGCACGGCAGCCTGTGGGTCTGTTTCCCCGGGCGCGCATTGCAGAAGGTGAATCCTTCGACCGGCGCCGTTGAGCAGACAATCGAAGTTGGAAACCTTCTTGCCGTCACCGACCGCGATGACAAGCTCTACGGGCTTTATTCCGATGGGAAAGTAGCGACGCTGGATGCTGCGGCAAAGCCGACGGACATATTCAAGGCTGAAGGTCTTGAGAAACCGGTTCGTCTCGGTATCAGCCATGACGGCAAGCGGTTCGCGATAAGCGACACCGGAGTCAACCAGGTCATAATCTTCAGTCCTGAAGGCAAGAAGCTGAATGCGGTTGGAAGCGTCTGGAAGGGCGAGGACCGTCCTGCAGGCAAATTCATAATGAACGATCTGGTCCGTCCACTAGGAGCGGACTTCGACCATCTCGGAAGGCTGTGGATCACGGAGAGCGTCAAGACCTGCAAGCGCGTGACATGCTGGGACGAACAGTACAAGATGATAGACCAATACTGGGGACAGGCGGACTATGGCGCGATGTCGGGATTCCCGCTGGTCTTCGATCCGACCCGCTTCATCGCGCACGGCGTCGAATTCAAGCTTGACCCGAATCCAGATCCCTGGAAGCGCAAGACAAACGAGCAGCCGATCGTGTATCATCCCGAACTCGCAAACGAGCGCGGATTCATCTATGATTACAAAGGACACGAGTACGCCTGTGGCGTGCCGGGATTCAACAAGCCCGACGATCTCAGCATCTTCAAAAGGGACAAGGCTGGCATTTTCCGCCGCTGTGTAAAGATCAATTTTGCAAAGGTTGTCAAGGGTAAACCTGAAGGTGGACGCGCATGGATAGACAAGAACGACAACCATGCCGAGGATGCAGGCGAAGTGACCGAGAAGGTCGATTTCCGCAGCATCTACTGGTCGAACGGATGGGTTCGTCCGGATATGACCATAATGAGCACCAACGGTCTGCGCTTCGACCTCAAGGGGATGACTGCTGAAGGTGTTCCTCTCTATGATTTCGCAAAACCTGAGACAATCAAGAACTGGGTCAAGATTTCAGCAAACCAGGGTTCCTGCGGAAGTCCTATCATGGACATGGCAGGCAATGTGTCAGATGGAATTTCCTACAGCACGGTCGACGGGCGCACGGGTTCATATCCGAATCTCTACGGACGGCATGACGCGCCTGCGGCACGGAGAGGTGTGCTGATCGCGCCGTTCCGCACGAACGGAGTCGTCGAGGACATTCCCAATATCGGCAGCATGACTGCGCTTGGTGGCGACCGCGGCGAATGGTTCCTGATGTCGATGGACGGGATCTATCTTTCCAGCATCTGCCAGGACTCTAAAAGCAGGATTACGCTTGATGAGACGTTCATCGGACAGGAAAGTTTCGGCGGATTCATCTGGCGCGATAAATCGTCCAAGAAAGTATATGTCCAGCTGGGCGGCGCATCGTACCGCCTGATGGAAGTGAAGAATCTCGAGACATGCGTCAAGGAAGTAAAAACACTGAACGTAGGTGACAAGGACATAGCTGAAGGCGTCGAGATCGCGAAAAAGCGCCAGCAGCAGGCGGTACCCGAACCTGACACTCTCCGTGTTGCGAAAGTGAACAAGCTTCCTACGGAACCGGCTCCGGTGCTTCAGGCGATGAACCGGCCGCTGATCGACGGATCAGTTGATTTCAAGGTTGGAGAGCCCGGCAATCCTGCGGTCTGGTGGCGTGCATCCCTCGCGCATAACAACAAGGATCTGGCTGTCATGTTCCAGGTTTCTGACAGCAGTCCGTGGAAGAACGGGCAGGGTCAGTTCACGCATGCCTTCATCGGAGGCGACTGCGTCGATCTCCAGCTTGACGTTCCCGGACGCGGCCCGATCCGGATACTCGCCGCCAGCGTCGGTGGAAAGAACACGGTCACATACTGGCAGAGCAAGGCGTCGCAGAAGGAAAACCCCATGACGTACATGGTTGGAAACAACGTGGCGAACGCCACCGAATTTGATGTCGTGAAACGCCTGGATTCTGCGAAAGTCGCAGTTGATGCAGGTATCAACACCTATACCGTGCTCCTGACGATACCTCTCAAGGACATAGGTCTCGACAAGGCGATCGGCAGCAAGATAACCGGCGTGCTCGGAGTGATCTATTCCGATCCGTCCGGAACAAACCGCGCAATGCGCCTCTACTGGCACAACAAGAAGACGGGGCTTGTATCCGACGTTCCGAGCGAGGCGCGCCTCGACAGCAAACTGTGGGGAATGATCGAACTGGACAAGTAATTAGATGCATGGAACAGCTCTTGCGAGCTTGACTACGAGCAAATTCAATTCCTGAGATTTGGAATATGTTTGTAGTTAATGCCGCAAGGCATGTTCTTTGTTCGTAGACATTCGAATACATGAACGGGTGTGTTTTATATGTTTTGCTGGTAGTTAACGCATTCTTGCGTGTTTCTTTGCTTTAATGAACACAGCCAATAATGGCTTAACTACTAACAATACAAATTTAGGTGTTTTATATTATAGGGAGTTTAAAATGCATTTCCACAAATTATTCCTGATGGCTTTTGTTTTCGCAGTCAACTTCTGGTTTTCTCAGGACTGCATTGCCGCCGATCCGAAGGCGCCCACCCCTGAAACCCTGACTGACGACTGCTATGTCAAGGTCTCGACTGCGGCCCAGCCGGACGCATCCTACGCGTTTACCGAGGCGGGAGATGCGCTGCAGGTCGTGATACGCATTGCAGGTGCGACCGGCGCGGTCAGCAAGCCGAACATCCAGCTTGCTTTCAGCAATGGGAAACTCCTCAGGCTCCAGTCGGCGCAGGCACGCTACTTTGAGAAGAACAAACTCCACCATTATGTCTTCACGATTCCCGGCAAGAGCGCATACATGGAGAAGCTCAACATGTCGTTTTCCGCAGAATGGGCTGGCGGGCCGTATGGAAAGGCATTGAGGCTTGAGCACTACATGGTCGATGACACGTCTGCCACGCATGATCCGCTACCGGAAAACAAGATGAGCTGGCAGCTCGTCGACTTCAAGGAGTACCGTCAGAAGATCGAGGACGCGCGGAATGTCATACGCTTCGAGTATGAACAGCCCTTCGAAGGGAAGTCCACGGTCGTCATAAACGATTCAAATGGCGACAGGATTCGCAATCTCATCAGCGGGGAAAAGACGAAGGCCGGCAAGATGAGCGCCGAATGGGACGGCCTTGACGACAACCAGAATCTCGTAAAATCCGGCAAATACACATGGAAGGTTGTCAGCCATCAGGGGATAACTCCGAAATATCTGATGAGATATGCGGACGGGAAAAACGACAAATGGAGGAGCTTCGGAAGCAACCACGGTCACTTCGTGCAGGCTGTGGCTGACAAGGATTATGTCTATCTCGCCTCGCCGATAACCGAGGGCGGATGGGCGCTGATCGCAGTTGACGGAGAAGGCAACTGGATCAAGGGCTTCGATGAAATACATGGGACTGGATACAACGGAGTGGCGGTGGCGGTTGACAACAAGTATTTCTATGTCGCCCACGAGGGGCCGTTGCCGGATCAGGACACAAAGATAAAAAAAGGCTCGAAGGAAAATCCTGAATTTGAATACGGGATCAATATCACGAGATACAATCTTGCTGAGCAGAGGCCTGTTCCATACGGAAGGGAATCCTTCAAATGGCTGAACAGCTATGAACGCCTCAAGAAGGAGAAGAAGCAGGGCCTGCAGGGAATGGTGCTCCTGGACGGGCTTCTCTATATCAGCAGCTATTACAGCAAGGGGATCCTTGTAATTGATCCGGAAAAGGCGGAACAGAAAGGCCTGATCCCCGTCAACGAGCCGGGAACGATGGCACTTTCAGGAAAGAAAATATTGATCCAGTCCGGCGATAATATCTGCAGCATCGATCCGAAGACGCAGGAGAACACGGTCGTCCTGAAGAACATCAGTGCAAGAGGAATGTACCTTGACGAAGCACAAGGTCTGCTTTATGTTTCGAATTCCGCGACGAACACAGTCGATGTATTCAAGGGTGCCGACAAGGTGAAGAGCATCGGAGTTCCCGGAGGAGCATATCAGGGTAAATTTGTTCCAGAGCGCATGGTGAATCCCGCCGGGCTCGTGGTGTTCAAGGGGAAGCTGTGGGTCACCGAAAACCGTGTCAACCCTAAGCGCGTGCTTTCCTGGGACCTGAAATCCGACAAGGTTGCGGTCCGGCTCTTCGGCAATCCGCCGTATGGAGGTTCCGCAGCCGGATTTGATCATGCGGACATCGGCTCCTTTGTTGGTTTGCAGGGCCTTTGGAAAGTTGATCTCGCCGCGAAAACTGCGGAATTCACAAGCGTGTTCCAGAAGGATGCGAAGCATTTCGGCGGTTATAACTGGGCTTACAGGTATTCCTTCCATCACGAGGCAGGACGCAATTTCCTCGTCGGCGCAGGTTTCATAAATACCGTGTCGGAGATAATGCCCGACGGAAGCCTCAAGGATCTAGCTGCCCAGTCCACTGTCGGTTCCTTCCGCTACGGCTGCAACTGGAATCCCCCGGAGAATTTTGAAAAAGTTCTCGAGAAGCATCTTAAGATCGTGGATCCTGAAGGGAAGAATGCCAAGAATTTCACTACGAACCTCGGCGTCTTCTGGCGCGACAGGAACGGAGACGGTCTCTGCCAGGAGGACGAATTCGAGTTCACTGGAAAAGAGGCTCTGCTCGCAGGAACTCGCTGGGGACATATGATCGACGGGATCACATACCGTATTCCGGCGACGATCGGCGGCAAGGACGGTTTTATCGTCATGAAGCCAGATGGGTTCGACAAGAACGGCGTGCCAAACTACCCGACCATGGAACAGGCGATCGCGAAGGCTGTCACCGTATCCAAGACTGAAAGCCTCGGACAGTTCGCCAGCATCCGCGCCGAGAGCCAGACGGACAGGTTCGGGAACCTGATCCTGAACAGCACTCCCAACATGGTTGCATTTTCTCCGGAAGGAAAGAAACTGTGGTTTTTCAAGAACAACTGGGTCGGCGTGCATGGCTCGCACAATGCTCCACTTCCTGTCAATGGACAGATGCAGGGAAATCTGTTCTTCCTCGGAGCAGCAGGAATTGACGACAAGACCGACGTCTTCATGCTCAACGGAAACCATGGCCGCTTTTTCATACTTACAAACGACGGGTTCTATCTGGACGAGATGTTCAGGGATGTGCGCATGGGCGGAGCCCGCGACGATATGCTGATCGGCGGTGAGGCGTTCGGAGGTTTCTTCGGAAAATCCGACAAGGACGGGAAATATTATCTGATCACTGGCAGCAGCGGTTACCGCATCTACCAGATCGAAGGGCTCGACAAGATCAAAAGGAGCTCGGGTGAGATAACAGTCACACAGGAACAGCTCATTTCATGCGACAGGAAGTTCAAGGCGCGCCGGAGCGAGAAGGCCGATGACGTTGTTGGCATTGCCCTGCGCATGGACAAGAAACCGGTCATTGACGGCAAGGACGGGGAATGGCCGAAGACCAACAGTCTGAAATGGGATGCAGGCGTGTTCAAGCCTGACGCCAGGATCTGCTGGGACAGCGAAAACCTCTACCTCTACTACAAGGTGAAGGACGAGTCGCCATGGGTCAATACCGGAAAGGACTGGCAGAGCCTTTTCAAAACAGGAGATTCAGTGGATCTGCAGATCGGTACGGATGCTGCAGCCGATCAGAGGCGCAAAGGGCCGGTACCCGGAGATATCCGTCTTCTCATCGCCCCGAATGGCGAAGCCAACATCGCCGTCCTCTACAGGCACAGGCTGAAGAATGGCGATAAGGGCAGTCCGGTCAAGTTCACCAGTCCGTGGCGCAGCGAGACAGTGGACGATGTACGGCGAATAGAAAATGCGAAGATCGCAGTCCAGCGTTCCGAAAGCGAATACATGGTGGAAGTGTCTATTCCGCTCGCGGAACTCGGGCTGAAACCTGGTCCCGAAAACTATATTGCAGATGTCGGTGTCATCTTCGGAGACGATGAAGGCACCATAAATCTGCTCCGTTCGTATTGGAGTAACAAGGCGACAGGCCTGGTGAACGATGTTCCCGGCGAGATCATGCTGAGTCCCGACATGTGGGGCAAGATAAAATTCGAAGGGGAGAAGTAGGGCGGGTTTCCTGCCCCGTCGGATGACTGGGGCAACCCGTCAACTGAGTTTAGGAAAACGTCGGAATGAATTCCGACATACTTTGGAGAAAAATATGATTAATCATCTCAGAACGATCTCGATGCATTTCCTCTTCAACGGAGCGCGGGTTTTCCAACCCGCGAGTTGGCGGACTGGAAAGTCCGCCCTCCTTTATTTGGGGACTCCATACTATCCCGTGACTACTGGTAATTGCATATTTACTTCTGGGCGAATTGGCATGGCTTTCGGATTTATCATGATAACTTTCCTGTTCCTTGCGAATTTCGCAGAAGCCGCCGAAGGAATCGTCTTCGATGGCGTCCTTGGAAATTCCGGGGAGAAGGGTGATTCTCTCGTCACGACCTCGAAGAGTGGAAACCCGCGCGACACGCTGGGATCGGTCGTCGACCGTGCAGGTACGATCTGGGTTTCGGCCGGAAGCGGAAAACTCAATCGCTACAGCCTCGACGGACGCCTCCTCGCAAGTTTCAAGGCGCCTGCGGCAAATTCCAGGAGCATGATGACGATCGTAAATGATACGATCGTGATCATGGCCGACCGCGACTGCAAGCTGTTCAAGCTTGATGTCAACGCCGAACCAGGATCCAGCCCGGTCCCGATGAACGTAAAGAATGTTGATGAGATCAGCTTCGGATCAAAGGACGGGAAGATCGCATATGTCACCGCGGACAGCAATCTTTTCCAGCTTGATGTGAAGTCCGGCGAGAGCAAACAGCTCGGTCCGACAGGCGAGGGGCGTTGCAACGGCGTGGAAATGACGCCTGACGGAAAGATATTCCTGAACATCGACAACAAGATGTATGCGTTTGAGAACGGTAAGATCATGAATGAGAAGAAAGGCCCTCCGGCGCCGGGAAGCAGGCCGCAGTATATCGACGGATTCTGGTACGGCCACGTCTGGCACGGCACGATCAAGAAGTTCCAGAAGGACTTCGAGAGTTCGCCCGGCGTCGTCTACGGGGGAGCCAGTGGCTCATTCATAGGCAAAGTGCGCTGCAACGAGGAATTATCGAGCGGAAAGTCGCTCTGGAAGATCGGAGCGAACCTGTTTGTCGCTTCAGGGATTGGCGACATCGTATTCATCCTAGAATGGAATGAGGAGAAGAAACAGTTCAATGAAGTGCGCAGGATCGGTGCGCTCAGCTGGCACAAGGACGGTATAATCATGGATGACGAGGGCGACATCCTCGTGCGCAACGGACGCTGGCATTGGAACGACAGGCCCGAGTCGCCGTTCTATGAGACGACCGGCTTCAGGATCAACGGGCAGCTCGCTATGACGCCCGACAAGAACATAGTCGGACCCGGACTTGTATATGACGCTGCGATTGCATGGGTCAGGGGGAGGATGGATGATGTAGGAGGAGTACAGCAGCGCTGGATTGAGAAAGTGACCTTGCGCAAGGAAATGAGCGGAACGGCCGTATATTTGTCCAAGGACAAGAAAAGATGCGTGCTGACAATCGACAAGAATGGCGAGGGCGTCCTGTATTATGTCGACGGGAAATGGACTCCGATGGAAGATAAGAATGTCAAGCTCGCGACCGCGCAGACGACCATGGATTGGAACAATCTTGCTACTGTTGACGGCTCAAGCCTGATCGCTTCTGCAGACGGCAGTATAATCGAATTCTCCCCTGACGGCGACAACTGGAAGGAAGTGAAGCGCTGGAACAGCTGGGGCGACAAGCCGGACCAGAAATTCGGCAACAAGCTTTATATTTCCCTGCACAACAATCTTCTCTGGGTGTCAGACACCGAACGGCACCGCGTGCTTTGCTTCAAGAAGGATGGCAACACGTTTGTCGGTCAGTTCGGCAAGACGGACAAGGCTGGGACCGGCATTGGTGAACTTTCCAGGCCGACAGGCATAAGCAGCAGAGGGACGAGGGCCGCGTTGATCGATGCCGACAACGAACGTGTCGTGAAGCTGGTATTGAAGTAGGTACGGCCTTTCTGTGTCCGGCGTAGCTTGATTGCGAAGACGGAAGGCTGTACCATGTATTTGTTAAGAGATCTTACTGACAGGATAACCGGATTTACCGGATTGTAAATTCTAAAGACTTACACTGATAAGATGTCTATCTCGATTTCATAACATTGCGACATTGCGCCTTTGCGTTAACATACTCTTTTCAAAGTCCTTCCAGTCTAGTGAAGGTCTGTGGCAAACAAGTCTTGCTTTTCCAGTTCGATGCGCTACTTTCTCCGCAGTCATGGTATTCTCCTTTCTTTTGTTTTGTAGCTAAAGCCGATTTGAGGGGAATGCCATGGCCTTTATCCAGCATCCAGTATCATCTCCTGCAAATTTACTTTTCCCTGAAATATGCTAGACTACCACAATTGACATGTGGCAAATTAAACAAATATAATTTTTCAAAAAAGAGGAATCAATGTCAAAAACCGGAATTATCGGTGCAGCGTGTCTATGCTGCATACTGACTGCTGCAACTGCATTCGGCCAGGATGCGAATCCTTATGAAGGCGCCATTATTATTGCCCGCAGCGAGATCTGGCAGGCCATAAACAGCGGCAAATGCGGGAGCGCCACCGTTGCAGTAATGGCCGACGGCAAGGTCGTCTACTCTGAAGGTTTTGGCATGGCGAACAGGGAGAAGGGCATTCCTGTCGATAAAGATACGATCTTCAATTTCGGTTCCATCGGCAAAATATATGTGTCAACTGCAATCATGCTCCTCGTCGATGATGGCAAGGTCTTGCTCGACAAGCCTGTCACCGACTACCTTCCGGAATTCAAGATGGCTGACGACAGATATAAGGCCATTACAGTAAGAATGTTGTTGAACCACGTATCCGGCCTGCCAGGAACTGCGGGGCCGAACACATTTGGATACAGGTATTATGACAACGTAAAGCTGGAGACAATCAATACCCTGGCCCGTGAACATCTCAAGCATGCCCCGGGAGCAATCGCAGTATACTGCAATGATGGATTTACATTGGCGGAAATGATCGTTGAGAAGGTGGGCGGAAAAAAATACATCGACTTCCTTGATGAGAGGATCTTCAAGCCCCTCGGCCTGGAACACACCGGAATGGGCGTGGGCGAGGTCAGGGGCAGGACCATAGCGTTGTATTATGACGCCAAGACCGGGAAGGTCCATCCTCCTGAGACGATCTCTGTCCTGGGCGCCGGCGGCTTGTCGTCAAACGCCGAGGATCTCTGCCGTTTCATGGATTCTTTTTCAGAAGAAGGCAAACTCCTGAAGAAATCATCCCTCGCTGAGATGAGGAAGGCGCAGCCTTCAGCGTTCTGGGGCAAGCTGAGGAAAAACTCTTTTTCATTCGGGCTGGGCTGGGATCTCACAAGTCTTCCCCGGTATGATGCGGCAGGAATCCAGGTGTTCGGCAAGAGCGGGGGCACAGGACATTACTCTTCGATGACCTATACGGTTCCGGACAAGAAGATAACTGTAGTAGTGATTGCTTCCGGGGCAGAAAGCGGTGCTATGACAATATCGCTGGACATTCTGGATGCGGTACTGGTCGCGAAAAAACTTATTTCCAAGGAGGAGAAATCCGTCCAGGTCCCGGTGGAAGCGCAGAAGCTGCCGCAGGATCATGCTTTATTTGCCGGTTATTATGCCAGCGACACCAAGCTGGGACAGGTAGTGTTCGATGCGGAAAAGAACACCGCTACCCTGTATGGTTTCAAGGACCAGGAGAAGATTCCGGCAACCACGCTTATATATAATGACGGGTATTACCACGATGCTTCAGGCGGCCTTTGCTATTTTGCCAGTATAGACGGAGAAAGCTACTTTGTGAGCCGTTCGCTGCTTGGTGGCGGGATTGATGTGATCGCGATGCAGAAAGTGAAGCCGCTTGAAAAACCAAGGAGCCTCAGGATCGACATGGATGGTAAAATCTGGCTGCGGCGCAACGTCGCTCCTTTTGAGGCGAACATGCTCTCGGAATCGCTTTTGATGAAATCATTGTTGTATAAGGATTTGCCGGGATATGTTTTTTTCCATGGCGCCAAGAGGATCGAATCCCCGGAATTTGCGGGCATGCCCTTGAATGCCGTCCGCGACCAGATGGAACTTTTACTTTTTGAAAAGAACGGGAGGCCATGGGTCTGGCTTTCTGACATGTTGTATTGTCCGGCAGATTCCGCCGTTGCATTGAAGGCGGGCGACAATTCCATAAGGATAGGAAACGACGCCCATAACGAGTGGCTGGCTGCCAATGAAGGAATGATCCTGGGTTTCATCAAACCTGAGAACGGCAGGATAATAGCATTCTCCCCTGAGATTGAACCAATATATGATAGCTCCATCGACGGCATGGGCGATATATATGTTCCCAAAGGTGGCTTCATTCAATTTGCAGGTCTTGCAAATGATGCGTTTACAGTGAAGGCCAGGCCGGCAGCGGCTGCCTCCGGAAAATAGGATATTCCAGTTGATATGAAGGGATTTTAATATGAGGAAAACAAGGCAGGCATAGGAATACTTAAGGAAGAGCTGAGGAAGTTCGCCTTGGAAAGGGACTGGGATAAGTTCCACTCTCCTAGGAATCTGTCCATGGCATCGTGTAAGAAGTATGATGAGTTGTGAGGGGGATGATTAATGCTAGATGCTGGAAACTAAAATCAAAAGTGGATGCCGAAGGAAAATGACATATGTACATGATTGAAGGGGAAATAAGGACATTCCGTCATGGGAATAATGATCCTCAGCGGATTAAGCAGGCTGATATCAGGAAGGGATTTGGCGCAAGCAGCGCTTTCCCGATCAAGGATTATCCTGAGCTGGTGGCCAAGGTGGCGACCCTCGGATTTAAAAACAGGGGCTATTTCCTTTTGTACAGGGGCCAGCCCGAAGATTTTTACGCCTCGAGGGGCAGCGAACATTCTGTTTCCCTCTATCCCTCGATATTCCGCTCTGACAAGGTAAAGAACATCTCATACAGCAAGGAGTGGAAGCGGCGCTGGCAGGACCTGAAAGAAAAAACCAAACAGCTTCTGGACAGATATCCCCAGGAGACAGGCGACCAGAGGGAAGCCCTCAGGTATCTGCTGAGGAATGAGGAACTGTGCTGGGCAATATTGCAGCACTATGAGAAATGCCTGACGCCGTATCTGGACTTGACCCATTCCCTCAGGGTTGCAGCTTCATTTGCAACGCAGAATTCAACAAATGGCTATGTTTATGTTTTTGGAATGCCTTACCCGCATGGCACTATCAGCCATTATATAGATCAGGACATTGTATTGATACATCTGCAGTCGGCCTGTCATCCTTCGGCAAAGAGACCCCATTTCCAGGAAGGATGGCTTGCAGGTTCATATTATCTGAATCCTGATGATGATAACCGGGCGAAACAGAACTTTTCGAGAAGGCTTCTGGCGAAATTCCATATCAATAACGCCGGCAGATTCTGGTCCAAGGAGTTTCCAAGATTGCCTGACAAGGCGCTCAAACCCGGCGACGACAAGGATTTTTCGTGGGTCCTGTGATTGGTAACTGGTAACTTGATACTCGATACTTGCAATCGGAGCGCCAGAAACACCATTTGCTTTTACTCCTGCAAAATGCGATAATTGCAGAACTGAAATGGAGCTGGAGGAGAATTTTGAACAGGGAAAAAGATCAATTGAAGAAACTCCTCCAGCCCGTGCCTCTTCCGGGCGGAAAGTCCATTCCTTCGCGCATACTGCCGGGACCGATGGAAGGGATCATGACCGCTGATTTCTGCCGTACAATGATGGAGTTCGATCTTCTTTCCTCGTGGATAACACCTTTCATCCGGATCTCCCACAGCACGCCGCGTGCAGTCAGGCTCGATGAGCGTCTGATATATTTCCGGCCTCTGCCGATCATCGCCCAGATCATGGGGACATACCGTGAACATCTTGCCAGAACGACAAAAATACTTTCCGGACTAGACGGAGTTATCGGCGTCGAACTCAACTGCGCGTGTTCAAGCAATACCGTCCTGCGGAGCGGCGCAGGAGGAGCCCAGCTGCGGAATCCGGAATGGATACGCGACACGCTCCTTGAAATGCGCAAGTCTTCGCCCGGCACAGGAATAGGCGTCAAGCTTCGCACAGGTTTCACATCAGCGGACGAACTGCCCGGCATCCTTGAGCAGGTCCGCAAGGCCGAACCCGACTGGATTGTCATCCATTATAGGACTTCAAAGGAATTGTTCAGGAGCGTTCCGGACGGACTTCAGCGCCTGAGAACGGCGCGGGAACTTCTGCCAAAAACATTCCTCTTCGGCAGCGGTGATCTTTTCACGTGCGGGCAGGCGGTGGAGATGATAAGCCGGACAGGAGTCGACGGCATCACTCCTGCGCGCGGCCTCATGCACAATCCCTGGCTGATCAGGGACATTGAAACCGTCTGTAGAGGGGAAACTCCTCCTGGAAGAAACGTCGTGCCGTTCCTTCTGAGACTTCTGGACCTTTCTGCCGATAATCCCGTGTGGCGCAACGGCCTGATCCTGGAGATAACCCGTAACATCTGGGGAAGGGAATCCGAATTCTTCAAGTCGCTCGCCAGGGAGCATAAGGCGGCGGCTATGAGGAGGATTCTGGAGAAAAAACAGACGACAGAGGACAGAGGTCAGAGGACAGATTGATGCTGGATGATTAAAACATAAGAACATTCAACCTCGAATAAAGAAATGGAGCGCTGGCCTCCGGCCGGCAATTTGGAATTGTGATTTGAAACTGGAAACGAAAATCAAAAATCTTTCTGAAACCCGACACCCGACCACTGACCACTGACTACTGACTACTTATCCCTACTTCCCCTGCACTTTGACCATGCGGTAGTATAAGGTATAGGCTGGAGCGTTGCTGCGGGCATCTGGCCATACAAGACGGAAGCTACCGTCTGGAGCCGTATCACTATAGACCTGGTCCTGTCCTGGTGTCCTAGGCTGTCTGGGAGTTTTAGGTTCAGTCGATGTTGCCGTTGAGATCCTGACAGGAGTGGAGAAAGTAGTTCCACCGTCTACGGAGGCCGTAAAGTAGATGTCGAACTCGTTGTTCCCCTGTTTCAAGCTGTAATATTGGACGCCTATCACGCCATCTGAATTCACCATCAGGCTGGAGGAACCCGCACCCCATCCTGACGGAGTGGAAGGAACGATTGACCGGGGAGCTGTCCATTTCAGACCGCCATCATCGGATGTGGTGAGCATGAGTTCCGCAGGCTGTTTGGGTCGGCTCTGCGAATATGTCAGGTAGACGCGCTGGCCTTTCCCCCATTTCCCGACCGCAAAGCCGCCAAGGCAGCTTGCATCTCCGGCTCCGGCGTCATTTCCAATCGAATTCTTGCTTGCTATCTTGATCGGAGCTCCGAATGTAACAGCTCCATCAGTTGAACGCAGGCAGTAGATGTCTTTCAGGCTTCCGGCATAATTGCCGCCGCCATCAGCCAGCATGGTGTGTGATGTCATCATCGGTATCAGCAAGGTTCCATCTGCGAGGATGGCCGGCGCGAATACAAATCCAGTCTGTAGCTTTCCGATGCCTATCGAGGCCCATACCTTGACGCCCGGCTGAAGCTAGGGAGTTGCTACGTCGCGTCCGGCGAGAGAAATGATTGCAGATTTGAAAGTTGTACCACCGTCGCGGGAATATTCGATCCCAAGCCCTCCACCTGAAAACGGCCGGCCGGCAATGTAGATCGAGCCCTTGTAAGGGCTAGCGGCATTGCGGTCGCATATGATGTGAGGATGATCAACTGCGATGCTTAGTGAGCGTTTGTCCTCCCAGGTGGCTCCGCCGTCCTTGGAACGACGGTATCCGAGTTTCTTGGAAGATGAATTGTCAATGAATGAGAAGTGTGCGGTACCTGCCAGATCGTAAGCCACATCGGGATCGCCGCTGGCAGGCTGTGACAGCAGGTTCCAGTTCGCTCCGCCGTCGGAGCTGTGGAAGAGAATGGTCTCCTTCTCGGAATTATTCTGCTTGGCGGTGATGCACATTTCCTTTCCATTCGCAGGATTGGTGCGCAGGTCGGACTGGTACTGGTTCCCGTTGCCTTTCCCAACGTTGATTTCGTCCGAGAGGATGATTGTCGGGGTGTCATAGGCAATGCATGAAACGATCAGTGTCCAGACGGAAAACAAGGCAATGGCAGTCTTTTTCATCGGAGATCCTTTGCTGGATATTATGATTTCTATAAGTCCTGAAGATAATCAGGATAGCTGGAAAAATCAAGAAGAATTTCTGGAAGCGCCCACGAATCACACAGATGAACACAAATGAATTATCCTCTCGCAAAGGCACAAAGTAATAATATTCAACCTCACGATTAAATTGAAAACAAATCCTTTCAGGATATATTCACGCCCTTGTTTAATTTTGTACTATGGAATTTGAAGTTTGGATATGGTGCATCATATATGATAACTGAAAAATCAAGTAAACAGGAGCATATTCAAATGAGAAACAATGACAGCAGGAAATGGTTCAATGAAAGCCGCTACGGCATGTTCATACACTGGGGGGCGTACTCCGTCGCCGGGAAGGGCGAATGGATAATGAACAGGGAGAGGATCGGCAAGGAAGAGTATACAAGAAAACTCATAGACAAGTGGCATGCTGAGAAATACGATCCTGCTGCCTGGGCCGATCTCGCGAAGAAAAGCGGAATGGGATACATGGTACTGACAACCCGGCACCATGACGGATTTGCACTCTGGGATTCGAAGGTCAACAGCTGGAACGCCGCAAAGCTCGGACCGAAACGCGATCTGGTGGCGCCATACGTGAAGGCCGTCAGGAAGGCAGGACTCAAGGTCGGTCTATATTACTCGCCTGCTTCCTGGACGCATCCGGACTATCCCGGACCTTTCTACCGCGACTGGCCGGGTGAAAAGGACTGGCGCGACGCAAGTTCAAAACGGCGCTTCATCGAATATTACCGGGCGGAGCTCCGCGAACTGCTGACCGGATACGGCAAGATCGATTATCTATGGTTCGACGGATGCATACCGGAGAACATCGAGGGCGATGAGACTCTGAAAATGGTGAAGAAGCTCCAGCCGGGAATCATCGTCAACAACCGTCTCGGTAAACCTTTCGACATCAAATGCAGCGAACAGACGATAAGTCCGGCGGCTGCGGGACAGGACTGGGAGGCGTGCCTGACATTGAACGGCAACTGGGGATATCATGCAGGCGACAGACGCTGGAAGAGTCCGGCAGATGTGATCGACATGCTTCTGACCTGCGCCCAGAGCGCGGGAAATCTCCTCCTCAACATCGGACCGAAGGCCGATGGAACCGTTCCGGAGGAGTCAGTGAAGATTTTACGTGAAGCCGGTAAATGGATAAGCCACAGCCGTGAATGCATTTCAAATTCGGAAAGGCATCCGTTCACATGGAACAGCACCGCCAGGCCGATCACCGCAAAAGGGAAAAAGGTCTATCTGCACTTCCTGAACGATCCCTGCGGCAGCTACTGCTGGGGCGACTTGAAGAACAAGGTGCTGTCGGCAAAACTGCTTAAGAACGGAAAGAAAATCGGATTCCGCCAGGAAGGCGACAGGCTTTTCCTCGAAAAAATACCGTCACCAATGCCGGACAGTCCGGCGACAACGATAGTCCTGGAACTTGACGGCAAGCCCGAAACGCTGACAAAGCAGACGACATTCTGGATCCCGCAGTGATTTGCGAGTAGGTACGTGCTTTAGCATGTACCATCTTAAGGCAGGCCGGAAGCCGTGACCGGCCAGGAAACATGAACTTCGAACATCCAACATCGAACTTTGAACCTCGAATGAAGCAAAACACACGGAGTATCGGCGTTGCAGAGCCTCTTTCGCTCTTCTTTCATGATCTTAACGCCGTCTGGCGTGGAGGGACGTCCTTGCGACGTCCGCTCTTCACCTTTATTCTTAACGGTCGCGGCCATTCGACAAGCTACTTCGACCTGGCTCAGTACAGGTCATGACAGGCAAGCGCGACCCTCCACGGCTTCGCCGCATAAAGATAAAGAACAGCCCTTGCGGGCTTAACTACGAACAGATTTTCCGGATTATTCATGCAATTCGTTTGTAGTTAACGTCGCAAGACGTGTTCTTGCGCGATTTCTAATGTCGCAAGGCATGTTCTTAGATTGTTTGTCGTTTGAAAATTGGAAAATAAAATCTGTTTGAGATTTGGAGCTTGGAACTTATTTTCGTTCCCGCACTCCGCCGGTCTTGTTCACCAGCATTTTCAGTTGCAGATCCTTTGACGCAGGTTTTCCCGAGAGGACATCCTCCTCTTTGAAGGATGCCATGAGGATGGCTCCTTCCATGTAGCGCTGGTAGTCGTAGATGATCCTGATCGCGCCGTCCTTGTCCTGGACACCATCGGGATATGAAACGCCTTCCCTCTCGTCGAGAAGAAGTCCGCCTGTCCAAGTTGCCCCGTCGTCCTCGGAAATGAATGCCGTGAGATGCGAACGCGGACGCCAGGTCTTTCCTTCAATGAAAAGTTTTACAGCCTTTTCAGCAGTGATGTCGGCATGATTTATAAGAAGAAGATTGTCGGATGACAGACGTCTGATGAAGAACCTTGAGTTAGGTCCACCGAGATTCGAGTTTTCTCCTGGCGTCCAAGTTTTCCCTTTGTCGCTGGAGAAACTCTGGCCGATTCCGTATTCTGTCCGGACAAGCATCCAGAGTCGTCCATCCTTCTTCTCAATGATCATGTGTTCATCGTAAGATCTGTGCGGGACGTCGGCGCCTCCTTGGAGTTGGAATGTTTTGCCGTTGTCGGAGGAAAGTGTCATGTTGGAGAAACGGGCGTGCTTCAGTTCTTCCAGCTTGGGACCTGTACAAACCCATACCGCGGTTGGCATCGCCCATTCACCCGAGGAGAGGATTATAGGCTTGTTCATCATGACTCCGTCGGCAATACGGACAGGTTGAGAGAATACTGGCTTGCCCGAGTTGGAATCTTTTGTCCATGCGCCCCAGACTCCAGCCCTGCCGTCATGGATATTCCCGTCCTTTTCGCTGTATGACTGCGCCCAGAACATCCACATGCGTCCTTGCGGATCGTGCCAGAGTACGGGATCGTAGGCGCGGACGTTCCCCGGAGGATCGACTACGGCGACAGGCTCGGTCCAGGTTTTGCCGTTGTCGTCGCTGGTCACGAGCAGGACATAGTTGTCCGGTCCTTCATTGACACCGCCGGAGTACCAGGTGGCCCAGAGTCGTCCGTTGGGAGCGCATTCTATTCCGGGTATCCCCTGGAACTGCCTGTTCGCCGTATAATGCTTGTTCTTGTCCGGAACTGTTATCTCTGCGGGAGACATCGGGTCTTCAGTATGGTCGTTCATTTATCTTTCACCCATCATCCATGCCGCGGTCCTGCCTGAACTTGCCGAAGGGCTGCGGAACTTGAATGAGTCTAGTTAAGAATTTATATCTCTATGTATTTACGTCAGGCCATCTGGCCTGATAGACATATAAGGTTCCAGACTTTTCTGAAGTTATATTACAATTAGCTTCGAAAAGTAAAACAACTAGAAAGAAAGGAACCTTACAATGGAACTGTACTGCGGGATCGACTTGCATTCAA
>Ga0209417_1000599_pt1 | contig 81296 bp, 72 predicted proteins | sample RifGroF2_FD_184002 | JGI IMG/M metagenome (GOLD analysis project Ga0209417, IMG submission 184002) | Groundwater microbial communities from Rifle, Colorado, USA - Groundwater F2 (SPAdes) (version 2) | ecosystem: Environmental > Aquatic > Deep subsurface > Groundwater | place: Rifle, Colorado... | reverse complement strand
TTCTTTTCCATCGGGCATTATGAGTTCTCCTGTATATGGGTTTACTGCAAAAAGGCGGAGAAGGTATTTTTTTATTTTAAAAAGGCGGTTGCATCTTTTTATTTCCAACTCTTTTTCTTTTCTTGTTTCGAGAGAATTTATATATGGCTGTAAAACTTCTTTTTTGAATTCCATATTTCCAGGGAATGGCCGTTCGGAAAATGCTTTTCTGTTTTCTATAAATTTATCAAGGGATACGGCGGCATCATCAATGGCAGTTGCCGGAGGGGCCCCGGAGCTTTCCATGCTCATCTCATCTGACGCGGAGAGGAAACAAAAACTGAAAAAAACAAGACAGACGAACAGTTTTAAAATATTTTTACCTTTCATAATTTTACTCTTCAGTTATTTTTAGCCTGTGTATTCTGGTATTCCGATATTTTGGCGGCAAGTTTTTCACGTTCTTCTTTTGTTTCTTCCGCGAGTTTCCCGGAATAATTTTTATAAATCATGAAGGCTTTTCTCGTATTGCCTTCAGCTATGAATAAATTGGCCTCGCTGGTAAGTTTGTTCATAAGTTTTTTGACCGCAATCTCTCGGAGTTTTACTATATTCTGAATATATGTTTCAGTTTTTTGTGTGAAGGCTGCTTCTTTTATTTCCTCCCTGAGCGCTTCCATTTTAGCGAGAGCGGTCGCAAAATTTTCTTCTTGTATGAGGGTATTTGCTTCCTGAACTGTTTTTCTCCAGTGTTCCCTTATTTTATCTTCGGCCTCTTTTTTAATCCGTTCCTTTTTCTCAGCCTCTGCTTGGAGTTGAACTTGTTTTTCATACTCCATTTTCTTTTTCAGATCGAAATTTTTCTTGGCGTTGAACAGAAAGATTGCGGCTATTATTACCGGCAGTAATACGGCAATAAGAAATATTAATTTTTTTCCTGTTTTTCCTTCATGCCTGTTCATAAATTTTTTTCCCCGTAAATTATTTTAATCATCAGTCAATACGTTGTTATTCAAAAAATCTTAGAGCTTTAAAAAGCCGGAAGCGGAGAGATTCCGCTTCCGGCCAGAAGAAAGGAGAGTTTATTTATCCAAGATGATTTCCATCTTGTATGTGCAATGCTGACATCCTTTTTCATTATGGTCCGAAACGGGACTTATAATTTCCCCATTTCCGGATTTGATGAGTTCCATAAATTTATTTACGGACAGAGTGAATTCTTCATCTTTATAAACCATGGTATCGGCGATTTTCTGTTTTGCCTCACAGCATTTCATCATGAATTCAGCGGTGGCGGCGTTCCCGGCCTGATTGAACTTTGAGGCTTCATCCATGAACTTCTGAGCTTCCTCCATGAGCAATGCCGGGGTGGCCCCGCACTTTTCACAGCGGACGACTTCGATCTCATCGTCATCTTCCGCGTAGATCCATGTGAAAAACCCGAACAGCGCAAACAGCAACAGCATTTTTTTCATAATTTTTTCTCCTTATTTTATGAGAGAATACGAATTCATTTCCTTAATCTTAGTTTTTTATTTTGCAGTACTGACAAATTATGTGAGTTAAACTAGAGATAATGAAACAGGTATTTCGATTAATACGTATATCTGTTTAAAATCTTAGAGAAAACAGGAAAAATTTAGCAAAAATAAATATGAAAAACGCTTTTGATAATTATAAAAAATCATCTCATATTAGAAGAGCGTCAATGGAGTGATAATGGCCAAAGAGAACAAAAACTACGATCAGCTTAATACAAGCATTACATTCATCGGGAAACTCAAGGATGAAAAAGAAGACATGTGGTCGCTTTTTTATGACAACTATGCCTCCATGATAATAAATTTTGCCAGAAAAAGGGGCTGCTCAAAGGAACTCTCCGAAGATGTCCTGCAGGAGACCGCAATGGCGCTTTTTCGCTATATGCCGAATTTCGAATACGACAGGGAAAAAGGCAAATTCCGCTCGTTTCTCTTCAAGATAACCGAGTCGAAAATCATAGACGCGTTCAGGCGTTCGGGTAAACTTTCACTGTTGAAAAATTCAGAGATTTTTGACAGCCGTGCGGTAAATTCCGAAGAAGAATTCGCCTCCTCAACACATCTCTGGGACCAGGCATGGGAAGAAGAGCTGCTTTCAAAAGCCGTAGTTATAGTACGGCAAAAAGTTCAATCAAAGACTTTCAACTGTTTTGAAAAAGTTTTTCTCAAGGGGCTCACTGCAAAAGAAGTGGCTGACGAATACAGAATTAACACAAACCTGGTTTATCAGCACAAGCATAAAGTGTTTAAAATGGTGGTTGATGTTGCAAAAAAACTGCTGAAAGAATATAATAATCAGTAAAGCAGGGCAGTATATTATGTTTGAAAATAAATATGACACATCGGCAAAGCTTCATACCACGCTTATTTCAAATAAGGAAATCAATGAAACACACCTTGCCAAAATTAAAAACAGAGTGATATATGTTAATACCCTGATGAAACAGCTTCCGCTTCCATCCGAAAACGGCGCTTATATACTGCTGGTGAAAGAGGGAAACCCGTTATCGTATTTTTCCCTTGTAAAAGACAGTATCAGCATAGGGAGAAGCCAGGACTCTTACATACCCGTAGATGATGGAAATGTTTCGAGATTGCATTGTGTAATTGAACGGAATAATTCCATATTTACCATAAGTGACAACGAATCAAAAAACGGCATGACAGTAAACGGCGAAAAAATGCAAAGCCGCATTCTTTGCGATGGGGATATTATGCGAATAGGAAGCTATGAACTCATATTTGTTCTGAATAAAAATTTAACAATGTGATGTTTATTTTTTCACCAATTTTTTCCTGTAATTTCCGGGAGAAGGGCCGAATTCATTTTTGAAAGCCCGTGAAAATCTGTGGAGGTCGGGAAATTCAAGGGCATCCGCTATCTGGCTGAGATTGAAATCCGAATATCTGAGCAGTTCGACAGCTTTTTTCATGCGTTGCCGTTTGAGGTAACGCATGGGCGTAATCCCGGTTTCTTCCGTAAATTTCCTTATAAAATGATTTAAAGAGAGCCTTGCTTTTGAGGCTATTTTATCAAGTTTCAATTCTGAAAAAGAGGCCTTTTCCATATAATTAATTGCCGCAGATATTCTCTCATCAGATATTTTTCCTGAAGAACGTTTATTTTTTTCAGGCAGATTGAGAGAGATGAATAAAGCATCCAGAAGCTTTTCATTTACACGCCTTGAAACATCATCATCGCTCTCTACTTTGGCGAGAATTTCATTTATGATATTTTCAGAAGCCGCAAGTGGAACAGTAAAAGCCCGTCTATTGGCAGTAATAAAATTTTCAGCTTCGAATTTTACGTTTTTATAAACCCCTGCCGACGGGACAATAATTTTGTGCTCGCAGTAAGGAGGAATAAGGAGAAATTCCGAGGGAAATAATGTAATGGTTTTATTTTCGAGAAAGACTTTAATTTTTCTGATATCAGGTGAATAATCCATCTGCCAGTAAGGATGAGAATGTAATGGTGTCGAAATCTGTTTTCTGAGAAGAGTTGATTTCTGTAAAAGGATTTTCATAAAGTTATTTTTGTATAATTTATCAAAAAATATGTTAAATACATGAATAAGAACTTGAGATATAATATAAGGCATGAAGATGATAATTGTCAAATTAGCAGATAGAATACCTGCACTTCGTGAAAAACATCGTTTTTTCCGTAGTGCCGCTCATTTCATTGCGGCAGAAAAAGAAGGACAAATAACAATTTTCTATACAATCAAATTATATGGGATACTCTTATGAAAAAAATGTCTTCACTGGAAAGAACGATTGAAGCCCTGGAATTGAGAACTCCGGACAAGGTGCCGTTTCACGCTTATGAATCCCCTGAACACGCGATAAGACAAATGGGCCATAAAGTTCACGAAATGTACCTTGAACCGGAACTTGTTCCGCAGGCAATGATAAACAGCGCAAAACTTTATCATAACGATATCATATACATAAGGCCGGGAAATTATGTGAAGGATAAATATAACCTTGAAATGCGGGACGGTTCCTTAATCTGGAAGGACAAAAAAACAGGCGAAATCGCAGGCCATGTTTTGTATGACAGAAAAGATTTTATTCCTCTGGAAAAAAGTGAACCCCTGATAAAAAGCGCGGAAGATATCGATAAAATCGAAATAATTCCGTACAAAGAAATCCTTGAAAAACCCGAAATCAAATCATTGCAGGCTTATATCAGGGAATTCAAGGGAAAGCGTTTTATTTTCGGTTTTGCATGCGCCCAATCGGCAAATGCGCTTGACTCATATCTCGGCACGGAAAACGCGATGATTGCGACAGTTTGCGATGAGGGGCTTTGCAGGGCGATAATGGAAAGAAAATATGAAGCTCTGAAAGAGCAGATATTGGCAATGAAAAGTCTGGGTTCGGATGGCATTTATACAGGGGACGCATGCGCTTCATGCAGTTTTTATTCCCCTGAAACCTATAAAAAACTTTTCTTTGAATATCAGAAAAGGTCAATAGATTTTGTTCATTCGCTCGGCATGAAGGCGCTTCTTCATATATGCGGCAGGATAAGTCTGATACTGGAAGACATGGCGGAGACAGGGGCCGACGTGATTGAATCGCTGGACGCTTTATCCTCCGGAGGTGATACGGAATTGAGTGACGCAAAAAGAAGAGTGGGGAAAAAAACTTGTCTGAAAGGAAATATTGACGCCGTTCATGTGATAGAACCTCTCTCATCGGAAAAAATTTATGAAGCCTGCATGAAGGCTTTGAATGATGCCGGTCCTGATGGATACATTCTGTCGACAGAACAGATTACAAGGGATACTCCGGCAGAACATGTGATGGCGATGATACAGGCAAGAGATGATTATTCAGCCCGTTTCATTGGCACAAAATAGATTAGACATTGAAAATCCCGATTATTGGAACATCTTATTTCATGCTTGATAACCGGGAGGAAGTATGATTAAAGGGGGTCTTGTATCAATAAGTTTCAGGGAATTGAAACCTGAAGAAATAATAGAATTGCTCTTAAAGGCAAAACTTGATTGCGTTGAGTGGGGCGGCGATGTGCATGTTCCGCATGGAGATCTCAGAAGGGCCCGGGAACTAAGAAGGATGGGCGCGGATGCCGGAATTTCTGTTTCATCCTACGGGTCTTATTACAAGGCCGGAGAAAGCGAAAATACCGGCTTGCATTTTGAAGCGGTACTTGGTTCAGCACTGGAACTTGGCGCTCCGGTAATCAGGGTGTGGGCGGGAATAAAGGCTTCTGCCGTCGCCACTCTCACATACAGGGAAGAGGTTATCAGCAATTTAATGGAAATAAGCGCTTCCGCCGAAAAGTTCAAAATAAAAGTATCTCTGGAATTTCACGGAAATACCCTGACCGATACTAATGAATCGGCTGTTCAGCTTATGAAGGAAGTTTCTCACGAAAATTTAAGTCTGTACTGGCAGCCCCCTGTCGGGAAGAGCTTTGAATACCGGCTTGAAGGTCTGAAATCAGTATTGCCTTATCTGAGTCATCTGCATGTTTACCACTGGCTGACAAATGACGGCAAGCATGACAGACGCCCTCTTGAGGAGGGTGGAACGGAGTGGGTGGAATACCTGAAACTTGCCGAAACCGCAAAAGGAGACCGTTGCGCCCTGCTTGAATTTGTCAGGGACAACAGCAAAGAAGCGTTTTTGAAAGACGCGGCCACTCTGAAAAAATGGCTCCTACTTGGAAAGTAGGCAACCGGGGGCAAAGCCCCTTTTATTCCCGCTTCGCGGGCGTATTTTCCGTACTGCCGCTCACTTCGTTGCGGCAGAAACCCCCCCGTGCTCTTCGCAAACGAAGTTGAGCGAAGATAATAAAAGGCACTCCGTACCCCCTCATTCCCAGGCTTTTTCAAGGCCTTCGTAATCCTGAAAGACAACGCCTCTGAAAGAGGGGTATTTCCCGATATTCTTAATGACGTTTTCCATGTCTTTACAGATTCTGAACCAGCCTTTCCATGAGAGTGAAACTTCGCGGATATCGCCTCCGTTTATGTTGACACTGGTTTTAACAGCCAGGAGAATGCTGTTCTTTTTTTCAGTATGCCTGATGTTGGGAAGAATGTATTCGAGGATATCTCTCCATTCGCTGCTGTATGCCGAAACCATGAGATAATCGCAGTGCTTGAGGAAGTCGTCAGTTTTTCCAAGAGAAAGTTTTCCGCTTCCGGCGTCACTGTCATAAAACCAGGCTACTTTTTGTCCGAGCTCCACAGAAGGGGCGCATTTTCTGGCTTCCTCAAGAACGACGAAGGCCTGCTTCATGAGCAAATCATTATCTTTTCCAAGCCCATAGGAAGTATCAGAATTCCATTTATACATTATGCCACTTTTATATATTTGGGCATCTCTGGAAAATTCATGAGGCTGTATATTGATAAACAATCCATCGAATTTATCTGTGCTGCCGCCTGATTTTTCATTAAAAGCGAGAACATTTTTAATTTCTTCAGCGGTTTTTTTCCTGTCATCCGCATAAATTGCCGGATCGTGAAGCATGGCATGGCAGCGGATCTTCTTTGAGTGAAGCGCGCTTATAATAGTTCTCAGCTTAAGGGAAAATTCCTTATCTTTCAAATCCTTGTTATTAAAGTAAAGATAAACATCGGTTATGCCGAGAACAGAGCAGCGGGCGGCAAGGACATTTTCCCTTTTTTCATAAATTTTATAAAGACGTTCATTCATATAAACGGCGCATTCGGAACATTTTGAGGAAACGGATTTTTTAAAGAGTGCCGCGCTTGAAACCATTTTTGGGGAAAGTTCGGCTTCTTTATTGATATCCCCTTCAGGCTGAGTAGCCGTTACAGCATGTTCAGGCTTACTGTTATCCTTGAACAAAGAACATGAAGAAGTAAGAACACAGAGTAAAATCATGCAAAAGGACAATGAAAAGATTTTAGACATTTTAAAAACCTCAGGCTGTTTTAAGGGAATCGTTTTTAATTCCGGTGCCGAAACAATTATCCCAATCCTTGAATACCGGCTCAAGGCCTTCAATTTCCAGCTGGGAGGCTATTTCCGCTACAGAACTCTTATCTTTTACCGTAAATTGTCCCAGGCCCTTGTCTACATTGACGGCGTATGAACCTGGGATTACCTTTGACGCCGCGCTTATATGGCTTACACAGGTCATGGACATGCGTTTTCTGAAATCCGCGTTTTCACGGGTGGAAAGGTAGAGGTCGGATTCCCTGAAAAAAATTCTGAAAGCCAGAAGCAACTGTTCAAGTTCAAGTTCCGAAACTGGATATGGTGTTTCAAAAGAGCCTTCAACCGGGGTAATTCTAGGGAACGAAAACTGGACTTTGCTTTTCCAGAAATGTTTTCTGAGCCATAGCGCGTGCGCGGCCATCGAAATGGCTTCAATATGCCAGTCGTAAAGGCCGAGAAGTACGCCGAGGCCGATATTGTAAAATCCGGCCCTGGCCCCGTCCGCCGGAGCTTTAAGCCTGCCCTCATAATTTTTTTTAGGACCTGAATGGAGCTTGTCATAAAGTTCACTGTCATATGTCTCCTGAAACATTGTCAGTCCGTGAACACCGGCATTGAAAAGTCTTCTGTAGCCATTTTCATCCATAGGGTATATTTCGATGGATATGTATGAAAACATTTTTTTAAGTTCCGCGACAACTTCCTCGAGGAAACTTACGCTGACGGCTTTGGGGTCTTCACCGCTTACAAGAAGCAGGGAATCTATGCCGTAACCGCGAATGACTTCCGCTTCAGTCAGTATTTCCTGAAGGGAAAGACGTCTCCTGTCGGCCTTGAATGTTCTTCTGAAACCGCAGTAAACGCAGTCATTCACGCAGTAATTGGAAATATAAAGGGGGGCATAGAAACGGATTGTTTTACCAAAATACATTTTTTTAACGGCAGAGGCTTTTTCTCTCATTCTGTCAATGAGGGGCAATGCGGCCGGCGAAACAAGATTCATAAAATCGGTAAAGGATATCTGATCCTTTTCAAGGGAAGCTTCAACATCTTCAATTGTGAGTTTACCGTAATAGGCTTTAATATCATTTTCTTTTAATTTGCAATAGGGAAACATTTTAAAAACACCGTAAGTTAAAGGTTATTTATTAATTCCAGTCAAATTTTCTGCTTATGGTTCGCCGCATCCCGTCAATAAAGGAATTCGCGGATTTTCCCGGCACATAATTTTCAAGGTCTTTTTTTATTTCAGAGGCGTCCTGATAACGCCTGCGGGGATTTTTTCTGAGCATCATGCCTAGCACATCCAGGAGGTAAGGCGGGAAATCGGGGAAAATTTTTCTGGGGTCATCTGGCTTGTGATGAATGACTTTTTCCATAAGTTCCGTAAGATTGTTCGCGTCAAAAGGTTTGCATCCTGTAAGAAGTTCATATGAGACAACGCCGAGGGCATATATATCCAGAAGTTTGCCCACTTTTCCATATTGGAGATATTCCGGCGCCATATACCCGGGCGAACCCATAAGCTCGGTGGTCATAGTCAGGTCGGAGGTTGGAAGATGACAGACCCCGAAATCGGTTATTTTTACGGTAAGCTGCTTATCCACAAGGACGTTGTCAGGCTTAATATCCCTGTGAAAAATATTTTTTGCGTGAACTGAAGAAAGAGCGTCGGCAATCTGATGGATGATGTGAATTTTACTTTTCAGGTCGATTTTGTCAGGTTCATTGATGTAATGCTTCATGGATACGCCTTCGAAGTATTCCATGACAATATAGGGAATGCCGGTGGCAGGGTCGGAACCGACATAACCGAATTCGACAAAATTGACAATGTTGGGATGTTTCAACTGAGAAATAGCATTGCTTTCATGAATGAAACGCCTTATCGACATCTCGCTGGATTTATCGCCAGTTGGATTCAATCTCAGGGTTTTAAAGGCACATTTTATACCGTTATCCGTTCTTTCGCAAAGATATACAGTCCCATTGGCGCCCTCGCCTATTATTTTTAAAAGCCTGTATTTGCCTATTATTTTGTCAAAACTGATTTTCTGTGTTTCCGCCGCTTTAAGCAGTTTTTTTGTGCGCGTGTCTTCCAGCTCTATTTTTTTAAAAGTTTTCTGAAGGCTTTCTATTAGCTGTTTTTCGACTATGGGTTTGTCTATGAATTCCTGAAAACCTTTTCTGAGAGCGTCAAGAACGGTTTTTCTGTCTTCAGAACCTGTTATGACCACAGCCGGAATGGCGATATTTTCCTTGTTCATTTCATCAATCAGTTCAAAGCCTGAGAGATTGGGCATTCTGATGTCAGTGATAAGAAGGTCTATATGTTTTTCAGGGTCCTGTGTGGAAGATTTGATGTAATCAAGCGCTTCCTTTCCATCACGGACAGCTGATACATCATACCCTTGACGCCCCAGAAGGACCGTCAGATATCTGCGGATGCTTTCTTCGTCTTCTGCTAATAATATATGCTTCATGGCCTGCTATGGATATTTTTCCAAAGATAGTATGAATGTATTGCAAATTCAAACTGCTTGAAAAATATCAAAAAGTTAATTTTAAAAGTTTGCCGGAAATTAAGGTTTTTTTTTAAATAATACTTGAAAAGTTGAAATATGGCTGTAATATTATTTGGATGTTTTTAGTTTTTGAATCTGTATTTTAACTCAATGCGGGTATTTTCCCTTAAATATATATGCTGGATGGAAATTCATTTTTAGTTGTCTTTCTGATATTATTTCCTTTGCTTCCGGCACTTCTTCTCCTGATGCTCAGGGCGGAAAAAGCTGTGAAAATAGTGGTAAATATATCCATTGCCGTCATGTCCATGGCTGCCATAACTGTTGCTGTTATATTTGTGGGAGGAATTACTGATTTTATCAGTCTTTCACATCATCTGGACATGCTTATAACGCTCGGGGATATCATAATCGCTCTGGTTTTCATGTATCTTGCCCGCAATCACCGTTCGATGCGTTACTGGATACCGCTTCTGGTTATACCGCAGTATTCTGCCGTAATATTTTTTGAGCTTACCGGAAAAATACCTGAGTCCTCAAGCACCTTTTTCATAGACAACCTTAGCATCATAATGGTGCTTATAATAGCGATAGTGGGCGGCCTTATAAGCATATATACTCCGGGATATATGAAAAAATATCATGAAGAACATCCCGAAATAAAAGACCGCCGCCATATATTTATTTCTGCCGTTTTCCTTTTTTTCTTTGCCATGTTCGGAATAGTTTTGAGCAATCAGCTCACATGGATATATTTTTTCTGGGAGATTACCACGTTATGTTCGTTTATTATGATAGGCTATTCACAGAAGGAGGAAGCTGTAAGGAATTCTTTCAGGGCCCTCTGGATGCTCCTGCTTGGAGGCGCCGGCTTTGCAGCGGCGATTATATACGCGTCTCTATACTGTGACACTGTCGAAGTTACAAAGCTCACGGCTGCGGGAAAAACAGCCGCGCTGATACCGGCTGTACTTATATGCTTTGCGGGTTTCAACAAAGCGGCGCAGTTTCCATTTTCTTCATGGCTTCTCGGCGCGATGGTTGCTCCGACCCCATCTTCAGCTCTTCTGCATTCAAGTACAATGGTTAAGGCCGGGGTTTATATATGCATAAGGTTTTCTCCGGCGATACATAATACCGCATGCGGGACTTTTCTGGCTTTTATAGGAGCGATTTCCTTTTTTGCGGCTTCGGCGATGGCCATATCACAAAGCGATGGAAAACGGGTGCTTGCGTATTCCACAATCGCCAACCTCGGCCTGATAGTGCTTTGTGCCGGCGTAGGTTCTTATCTTGCTCTCTGGTCCGCAATACTTCTCATAATATTCCACGCCCTTGCAAAGGCCCTGATGTTCTGTTCTGTCGGTATAGTCGAACAGCAGTGCGGGAGTAGAAATATCGAAGACATGCACGGCCTCATATCAAGGATGCCTTTTGTATCCATAATGATGATAGTGGGGATTTCCGGTATGTTTCTCGCGCCTTTCGGGATGCTCATAAGCAAGTGGTCAGTGCTTGAGGCCCTCGCAAATAATAATCCGATACTGCCGATTGCCGTTATACTCGGGAGTTCGCTCACTCTTTTCTTCTGGAGCAAATGGATGGGTACGCTTGTCGCGGTAAATGAAGATAAAACCGATATTGAAAAAGGCATCGGAAAAAGTATATGGTTTCCACTTTTTTCGCTTTCGGCGCTGACTATTATCGTCTGCGCGTTTTTCCCTCTGATAGGGGCTGTTCTTATTGAACCCATGTACGGACCGGACTTCACAGTTATGGGCCGGGGGCATATAATAATGGTAACCATAATGATGTCGATGGTCATGTTCCTGCCTGTAGGCTTTCTTATAAACTGGCGCAACCTGATACATGTAACTCCTTATCTCGGCGGTACAAATGTAAGCGATCCCAACAGGTTCAAAGGTTCTCTGAAAGAGGAAGAATGGACTTTGAGAAATTATTATTTTGAAAATTATTTTGGGGAAAAGAAACTTCTGAAAATAAGCAACATTGCGGCAATACTCATTACGCTTGCGTTTCTTACTATAGGCTGGTTTTTATGACGTTAAATATTATTTTTGTAATATTATATTTTATTTTTGCTCCTCTTCTCGGAGGCCTTTTTGCCGGTCTGGACAGAGTGGTTTCGGCGCGTATGCAGGGCAGGGTAGGTCCTCCGGTCTTCCAGCCTTTTTATGATGTTTTCAAACTTCTAGGCAAACAGAATTTCACTGTAAACCGCTTTCACAGTTATTATCTTGTATGTTATCTGCTGTTTGCCGTGCTTAACGGGGCTCAGCTCTATCTGGCGTGTCTTTTCAATGCCGATGATATATTGTTCGTAATTTTCACTCTCACTCTGGCTGACATATTCCTTGTGATGGCGGCCTATTCGGCCGGTTCGCCTTACAGTTTCATCGGGGCTGAAAGAGAGCTGTTTCAAATGCTTGTGGCGGAACCGCTTCTCCTGATTACGGCTTTCGGTTTCTATATGGCCACGAAAAGTTTTGATGTGGTCAAGATTTATTCTGCCGATCACATGCTGTTTTTATCACTGCCCGGTATTTTCATAGGTTTTGTTTTTGTTCTTACAATAAAGTTCAGGAAATCACCTTTCGATCTGGCTACGTCACATCACGCACATCAGGAACTTGTTAAAGGCCTTACCACTGAGTTCTCCGGCCCCACCCTGGCCCTTTTTGAGATAGCGCACTGGTTTGAAGTGGTAATGCTTCTCGGCATAGTATTTTTGTTTTTCGCGTCTTCGCCTCTTTTAGGGCTTATAATAACGGTACTTACATATTTTGCCACGATTCTGATAGACAACACTTATGCCAGGTTCAAGCTGCACCTGACTTTTGAAGTCGCATGGATAGCCACATTGATACTTGGCGGTGGAAATCTGATGGTTTTATATTTCTTAAAACTTGTGAATGGATGATAATATGGCTTTTTTCAAAAAATCACCTTGGATAATTCACTATGACGGCTCAAGCTGTAACGGCTGTGACATAGAGGTGCTTGCGTGTCTTACCCCCCTTTATGATGTCGAACGTTTCGGTGTTGTCAATACGGGAAATCCCAAACACGCCGATATATTTCTCATCACCGGGGCCGTAAACTCACAGAATGTCGATGTCATCAAAAATATTTACAGCCAAATACCTGAGCCTAAAGCTGTTATCGCTATAGGCATTTGTGCTGTAAGCGGCAATATCTTCCGTGACTGTTACAATATTATCGGAGGTATTGACAAGGTAATACCGGTGGACGTTTATGTGCCTGGCTGCGCGGCGCGTCCCGAGGCCATAATTGACGGCGTGGTTCAGGCGCTTGGCGTTCTTGAAAAAAAATACTCCGACTTGAAAAGCGGAAAACTTAATGAAAATAAACAGGCCCTTGTATGATAGAAAAACAGGATATTATTACTATTGAAGCGGAAAAAGTTCTTGAAAAAGTCGAAAGCCTTTTCAATGATAATTACCGACTTGTGCAGATAGGCTGTACAAGGATAGGAACATCCCTTCAGGTGGATTATACTTTTGATAAAGAATATGCCTTCCTTAATCTCAGGCTTATCCTTCCGCTGGAAAACGCTAAACTGAAAAGTATAAGCGGAATTTACTGGTGCGCGTTTACTTATGAAAATGAGCTTCACGACCTTTTCGGTATAAAAATTGATGGCCTGAATATAGATTTTTCAGGTAACTTCTACCGGAAAGCCTCAAAAACGCCTTTCATCACGCCTGCGGATGCCGCCCCCGGAAAGGAGAATAAAGGTTAATTATGCCAAGAACAATCATACCGTTCGGACCTCAGCACCCCGTACTTCCGGAGCCTATCCATCTTGACCTCGTCCTGGAGGATGAAAAAGTTGTTGAGGCCATACCTTCAATAGGTTTCATACATCGCGGCCTTGAACTTCTTATCACAAAAAAAGATTTCACTGAAATGCCTTACGTTTCCGAACGCATCTGCGGAATTTGCAGTTTCATACACGGGCTCGGTTACTGTCAGGGCGTTGAAGAAATCATGAAGCTGCAAGTCCCGGAAAGGGCCAAATATCTCCGCGTGATATGGTCGGAGCTTTCAAGGATACACAGCCATCTGCTTTGGATGGGACTAGCCGCTGACGCCGCCGGTTTTGAAAGCCTCTTCATGCACTGCTGGAAACTCAGGGAAAAAATCCTTGATATTTTTGAAGCGACTACTGGAGGCAGAGTCATTTTCAGTGTCTGCAAAGTGGGCGGTGTCCGCAAGGACATGGACAATTCCGTAATTCAGGGAATTGTAAAAACTTTGAAAGATCTCGCTGAAAAATATGACAGCGTGGCCAGGGTTTTTAAGGGCGATTATTCCATGAAACACCGTTTATGCAATGTCGGCGTATTGCCGAAAGAAGATGCACTTAAACTCGGTGCCGTAGGTCCTACCCTTCGCGGTTCAGGCATCGCCCAGGATATGCGAAAACTTGGATATGCCGTTTACAATGAGCTTTCTTTTGAACCTGTTGTCGAAGAAGACTGCGACTGTTACGCGCGCTGCATGGTCAGAGCGCGTGAAATAAACCAGTCCATAGACCTTATAGCACAGGCCGCTTCCAAAATACCGGACGGGCCTCTGGATGTAAAAATTTCGAGCGGGCCGGATGGCGAATTCTTTTCAAGGCTTGAGCAGCCGCGCGGCGAAGTCGTTTATTATATAAAGGGCAACGGCTCCAAATTCCTTGACCGTTTCAGGGTCAGGACGCCTACTTTCGCCAATATTCCGCCCCTGCTCAAAATGCTCGGAGGATGCAATCTTTCCGATGTCCCCGTCATTGTCCTTTCAATTGACCCATGTATAAGCTGTACGGAGAGATAATATTATGCGCCATGTGATGGAAATCCTCGGAATTGTAATGAAAAGCCTCGTATTCGGCTCCAAATGCAAAATGTATCCCGTGAAACCGGCAAAGTTTTTTGATGCCACCAGAGGACATGTCGAAATAGAAACCGACAAATGCATACTCTGTTCCCTCTGTGCCAAAAAATGTCCCACGGACGCGATTACCGTCGAACGCCAGAATAAAATATGGAAAATCGACCGCATGAAATGCATAGCCTGCGCCTTGTGCGTTGATGTCTGCCCGAAAAAATGCCTCAAGATGGCCAATTCATACAGTCCCGTCGGAACATCAAGGGTAAACGAGGAAGTTTTCAACATCGCTCCCCCCGCGAAAAGCCCGCCACCCGCCCAGTCCAAATATTAGATTTTGGGATTTGGCAGATGAATTTGAGCTCAACTTATCCGTCAGGTCGTCAGTTGACCATGAACTTAACCGGCTTTGCCGGGGTTTTAAGACGGTTGCGACAACGCGCAACCCTCCACGATTTTTCATTGATATACACTTGGCGTGGAGGCCCGCGAAGCGGGATTCATAATGGCGCTTCGCGCCCTTCGTCAAATCCGCTTTTCAGAGACCCAAATAAGGCGGACCAATTACAGTCCTATAGGGCTTTTGCGGGTAGAGTATAATATTAGGGGAAATTAAGCAAAAAGTGGACTATATGCTTTTTGTGCGGAGTTTTTGCGAAAAAGCCAAGAATCGCCAGGAAAAGACAGAACTGGACTGCTTGAACTTAAATTGAGGTAAAAAAATGGAGCGAGCGAAGGGGTTCGAACCCTCGACAATCACGTTGGCAACGTGAAGCTCTACCACTGAGCTACGCTCGCTTGAGATACGGACATATTATTACATGATTTTATTTAAAATCAAATTCTTTAAACACTTTTTCAGAATCTTTTTGTTATTGTCTCACTGCCGGAAGATTATCGGAGTTGTATCTTTTTTTGTGATTCCTTAAGAAAAGTATTGACTTTTTATTTGCAGTGTTGTATAATCTAAACATAGTTGTACATATAAGCGTGGAGCATATGATATCGGACATTAAAATAGACAAGATAAATTTGAACTCAAAAGTACCTAAGTACTGTCAGGTGAAAGATGTTCTTTTCAAAACAGTTAAGAGCTTGCCTCCTGATGACGCGCTCTTATCGGAATGTCAGTTGGCGGAACATTTCAACGTGCACCGTTTTACGGTAAGACAGGCCATAAGCGAACTGGTCAAGGAAGGCATACTCTACAGGATTCACGGCAAAGGTACTTTTGTTTCAGGAAGCAAGCAGAAAAAGAATTTTTCTCAGGAAAGGAATATCGCCTGTTATTTCAGAAATGTCAGGGCAAAAAGGGATGATGACAACTTTTTCCTTGAGATATTCGAAGCCATTGAAAATGAAATCGGAAAGCATGGCCTTTACATGCTGTACAAAAAGATGTCCGATGAAAAGGACGGGAATGTTTCCGCAATAAATTCCCTGGCGGCTTCCGGCGTGAGAGGTCTGCTCCTTGATGAACGGATTACCGATGATATGATCTGCAGAATGGAACTTTCAGATATTCCTGCAATTGTGGTCAACAGAAAGACGGGAATAGAAGGTGCGGGAAGCGTTTCCTTTAATAACAAGGATGCTTCCCTGAAAGCACTCGAACACGTTTTGGAAATGGGACATAAAAAAATACTTTTCGTATATAAGAATACGGATCCTAACCAGTTGGAAAGGGCTGAAGGCTTTCTGGAAGCGTGCAGAAAGCTGAAAGTGCCTATTGAAAACATATTGCTCAAAGGGGCATGTGAGTTTGATCTCAGCGGCAGAATGTACCGCAAAGCCATAAAGGAGGGCCTTGAGGAACTTAAGCCGGGCGCCGTAATAAGCGCGTTTGACTGGATAGCCGTCAACGTATATGCGGTAGCTTCCGAAATGGGCCTGAAAATCCCTTCTGATTTAAGTGTGCTAAGCATCGGCGATATAACATTGGCGCAGAATATGACGCCTCCTCTGACTACAGTGAAACTGGACACTTACGCCATGGGAAAGGAAGCTGCAAAAATGCTGATAGAGGAAAACAAAAATATCCGTTCTATAGAAATACCAGTAACTTTAATCCGCAGAGGTTCATGCGTTAAAAGAGGTAATTAAAATGAAAAAGCTGTTCACTCTTATAGAATTGCTGATTGTAATATCTATAATAGCCATCCTTGCCGCGCTACTGCTTCCGGCGCTGAAGAATTCCATAAACATGGCTAAGGAAATAAAATGCAAAGGCAATCTAAAGCAGCTCGGCCTCTGTACCTCGAATTATGCCGATGATTACAAAGGATTCGCACCCTGCGGCGATTTTATTACAGGTTATCTATATTCATATCAATTAGGAAATGTTTTTCCCGATTATATTCCTGGAGCAAGAGTAAAGGACAGCGCAGGTAAAATACTCCCGGTTTTGTCCATATGCCCTTCAGGGACTAGAACTACAAGTCCATCTTTTAGCTATGGTTTCAATTACAGATTTACAATAAACAGTTCAACAGATACTCCTAATTTTGTAATTCCTACATACAAAACAAAATTTCCCGTGGCTACTTTTTTAATTGCTGATACAACTTATGCTGGAGGTAGATTAAGAGTTAATACTTTATTTGCATCTTGGCACAGAGCTGGGCTTAATATTCTTTTTGTTGACAATCATATTGAATGGTGGAAATATACAAAAATACCTGCTGCTTACACCATTGACCCAATAAATTTTTACGGATTTTAAAAAATAAGGAGGTTTTCTGATGAAAGTTTTAAAGGGAGTTATTTTGTTCTTAATGCTAACGGGTGCCGCTGTTTTTGCGGATGACAAAAAAAAATTCTGCCATTTTTCATTTGATGAGGAAAAGGATATCAGCAGTCTGAAAGGCAATGGCTTCAGGTATTCAGAAGAAGGAAAATTTGGCGGATCGATAGAATTGGATAGCGTGAATAATTATGTGTTTCTTGATTCTGAAGTCGCTAGGCAATTGTTTCCGGGAAAAGAAGAAAGTTTTACCATTGAAATGTGGGTAAAACCTTATGGAATTTCCAGCGTAAAACAGCCTTTGGTATCTTCTAAAGATAATTCAGAAAAAGATGTTTGGAAAATAAATATAAACAGTAGAGGTAGGATAGGCATTTCTGCAAGAACCGAAAAAGGCAATAATAAAGTAAATATATTAGCTCCTTCAGACTGTGGAAAATGGAGTCATATAGCATTTGTAAACGATTCTGAAGAGGGGATGCTAAGATTTTATTTTAATAATAAACTGATAAAAGAAGAAAATTTTTCTGGTAAACTAAAGATAACGCTTCCTTTAGTCTTGGGCTCGGAAAAAAAGGAAGAAAATTTTCAGGGACTTGTTGATGAATTGTTGATAACAAAAGGGGCTAAACGCGATTTCAATCTTGAGAGCGCAACAGATGAAGACGAAAGCACTGATTCTGTTTACAAACCTGCTGTCGCAGTTGTTGAAAAGCCGAATCCTGACATTGAAAAGAGTTGGAATGAAATAGACAAATATAATATATGCATTGTTCCGTGTCCAAAAAAAATAAAAATTACAGGAGCAGTACCGCTTGATGCAAGCTGGAGCTTTACCGTAAAAAGTGAAAAACTTAGCGCCGGTATTGAAGAAATTAACAGGAGCATCAAAAAATTGGGAGGAAAAGCTCTTGAAGTAAAAGATAGTTCCGGCGGGAACCGGATTGTGGTTGGTAAATTTGAGGATATGAAGGAATTTCTTGCAGTTATAGGCAATCCTGAAAAACCGAAGAGGCAGGGTTACATAATTGATTTCTATGAAAAGAACGGGAAAAATATCTGCGTTATTGCCGGAGCTGACACTGAAGGCGCTCTTTACGGTTGCGTTACTCTTTCGCATCTTTTGAAAAAAGATGGAAAAATCGAACTCCTGAAATGCAAAGTCACGGACTGGCCCGATTACGGAGGCAGGATGTGTTTCAGTTTAAGAGATTTGGACTTAGCTTCCTGCAAAGATGCGATTAACCAGGCATTTCAATCCAAAATTAATATAATTTGGGGCCGTACTGCATATAATACTTTAGAAGAAATAATGAAAACTTCAGCACAAAGAAAAATAATATATGACTATGCAAAAGAGCGGGGAATAAGAGTTGTAATAGGAAATTATTTTAACGTTGCTGATGCTCCTCTACCAAAAGACTGGAAAGGTTCAAGATCGTATTATCCGTATAAAGCTGATGAAGGGCTTATAGGTTCCATAGGAAAAGCATTTACATGGACAAGGGACGACCTGCTTACTGAAAGAGGAAAACTTTTTGCCCGCTTTATGAGGGAAAGTGGTGCGGATACATTTTACCTTCATTGCATGGATACCGGAGGCCGTTTCAATCCTGAAAATTGGAATAACAGAACCCCTATGGACATAAAAAGATGGGGTAATGACAGGGCTTCCGCAGACTATAATATGGTCAGCAGAATATATTCCGAAATGAAAAAGGAAAACCCTGACGTAACTGTTTTTGCCGTAGTTTATCCTTATGTAGCAAGTTATCTCCAATACCCTGATATTAAGGACTGGCTGAGAAAATTGTCAGAAAAGCTTCCTGAAGAAATATTTATCTGCGTAAGGGAGGATTTAAGGAAAAATATGAAACTGTGGAGGGAAATCTCTGCGAAGCAGGATTCTTTTGTTTATCACAGTCCTTCTTGCCTTGATTGTTTATTTTCCGCGGCAGGACGTTACGCAAAGACATTTTTCTTTCAGGACAGGGATATTTACTGGTTTTGCTCCGGTGGTTGTATTACCGGTATCTGGGTTGCCTCTGAATATTCCTGGAACACTGAAGCACCTGGCTGGGGATGGCTTCCGAAGGAATTTAGTAGTATCCCTCAGGTTGAAGCATGCCCCCCAGAGATATCAGAAAGACTTCTTCCACGTATAATTACTATTCTTTACGGTAAAGAAACTATCGCTGAAATTTCAAAGATACTTCTTGCAAATCTTTCCCAAATGCGTACTGGTAGCATGAAAGGTTTTTATGGAGCTAGACCGGAAGGTTTTTTTGAAGCTAAATACCACGCTGCTCTGGAAGCGGAAAAATTAATAGCGGAAGCTGAAAAAAAACTTAATCCTGAATTTGCCGGAAACTTTTCACAGGTTAAGGCTTTCATCATTGCATCAAGATATCTAACCGAGGCGAGGTACAGATATTATGTTTCCAGAAAACTGCTTGCTGAAAACAAGTATGATGAAGCAAAAGAAGAAATAGAAAAAGCAAAAGCAGCTCTTCTTAAACTCGGGTCTAAAAATGAATTCGCAAAAACAATTTTACAGGAACTTGATATTGCTTCGGCTATAAAGTGGCGGAGGGAATTAAACGAATATATAAAATTGCATCCCATTAAAAACAATATCTCTTTTGGCATATACACCCCTCATAACCGAAAAGCTTTTTTCAAAGGCATCCTTGAAGCTCTCTCTAATATACCGGGTTTAAAGGTGTCTGTCTTTGATGATATCACAAAGGAGATTGTCAAAAAATACGATGTCATCATTTTTCCTGCCGCCGATGATGTAGGAGATACAACGGAGGACTGGAGAGTGAATATCAGGAAGTTTGTGGAAAATGGCGGCGGTGTGATTTTCTCTCATAATTCCGTGGGCCGTTTTCCCGGCTCCGCGTTTGACAAACCGTTATTTCCTGAAATATGCGAAGGTTTTGAAAGACAGCATGCGGACAGGACGCTTATTGTCTCCGGGGAACATAAAGCCTTGGGAGAATTTAGTGAAGGTTACAAATTCGAGCACGCCTATAATGACCACATGGATATCAAGGCAGGCCCGGAAGGAAAAACATTGCTCACAGACAATGAAGGAAGAGCTGTTATGTTTGCGGGCAGTGTTGGAAAAGGCAGGGTAATATATACGGGAGAAATTTTCGGTCTTAATCAGAAAAACGAGGAAAAAGCTCCGGAAGGGGATGAATGGAAAGTTCTTTTCAACATGATATTATGGACCTCCGGCAAGAACTGAAATTACCAAATCAATCATAAAATAGTTTTGAGGAAAAATTTGTGAATGAAAAAGAAAAAATAACTGTTGCTGCATATTATTTTCCCAATTTTCATGTCGATAATCAAAATGAAAAAATTCATGGAACAGGATGGACAGAATGGGAATTGGTCAAAAATGCAAGACCGCGTTTTCCGAATCACAGGCAGCCCAGAATTCCTTTGTGGGGATATGAAGACGAAGCAAATCCTGAAGCAATGATACGCAAAATAAAAACGGCAGTTTCTTATGGAATTGATGCTTTTATATTTGACTGGTACTGGTATGATAGCGGGCCTTTCCTTGAAAAAGCTCTTAACAACGGGTTCTTAAGAGCTTCTAATATATCTTCAATAAAGTTTGCGTTAATGTGGGCTAACCACGATTGGGTAAATCTCCATCCGCTTAAATATTCAAGAAAGCCGGAACTTTTATTGCCCGGAAAAGTTACACTGGAAACGTTTGAAAAAATAGTTAATTATGTGATAGAAAAATATTTTAAACACCCTTCTTACCTGAAAATAAACGGATGCCCTTATTTTTCAATCTATGAATTATATCGCTTCATTGAGAGTTTTGGAAAAGCTGAGGATGCCTTAAAAGCTCTTAATTTTTTCAGAGAAAAGACTAAAAAAACCGGCTTTCCTGATTTGCATTTAAACGCTGTTATATGGGGAATAAAAATTCTTCCTTGTGAAAACGGAATGATTGAATCGGAAAATGTTGTCAAAATGTTGAATTTTGACAGTATCACTTCATATGTATGGATACATCATGCCAAACCAACGCAATTTCCTGTAACTTCCTATACTGAGATTTTTTTAAAAATAAAGGACTACTGGCACAGTGTCAATTTAAAGTTTAAACAACCTTATTTTCCAAACGTTACAGTAGCTTGGGATACAACGCCTAGGACTGTCCAATCTGACATTTTTGAAAATAAAGGGTATCCATATTCTCCTGTTATTGAAAGTACACCTAATGAATTTGAAACGGCTCTTCATTCCGCCAAAGATTACATTTTTGGGAATCCAGATGGTTTAAGATTGTTAACAATAAACGCATGGAATGAATGGACTGAAGGCAGTTACTTGGAACCAGATAATTTTTACGGATATGAATATTTGGAAGCTGTAAAAAGAGTTTTTGGTAAATAATTATACTATTAATCCATCTTGTAATGGATTTTGAAAAACGAAAAATAACGTTACCAGACGTTGCCGAGGTGGATTCTGGTGAAGCCGCGCTTTAATGCGCGGTCGCGGAGAGCGTAAAGGGTTACCGGAGGGGTTCGAGGGCTTTCGTCATATTTGTAGTCGGGATGATAGGCGGAGAAATGGATAGGCAAATCCCTGTTTATTTCTTTTTCAGCCCAGTCAAGAAAGGCATCGAGCATTTCCATTGAGTCATTTTTACCGGGAATTACCAGGTTGGTTAATTCAACGTGTTTGCCGAGAGTATGCAGGTATTTTATCGCATCAAGCACAGGTTGGAGGTGCGCGGAGGTCATGCTTGTATAAAACTCCTCCGAAAAGCCCTTCATGTCTATGTTCGCCGCGTCTATCAGAGGATAAAAATCCTTTGCCGCTTCCATTGTTATGTACCCGTTTGAAACGAGGACTGTGGCTAAATTCTTCTCTTTCGCAAGCTTCGCTACGTCTATGGCGTATTCGGCGAAAACAGTCGGCTCGTTGTAGGTAAACGCAAGCGAAGCGCAGTTATGTTTCAGTGTCAATTCAACAATCTGTTCAGGTGGAAAATACTGATATGGCTGCTTTTCACGGTAAACAGCTCTGGAAAGATGATGGTTCTGACAGAAAACACAGGCAAGGTTGCAACCGAAAGTCCCGAAAGAAAAAGTCTTTGTCCCTGACATGAAATGCGAGAGAGGTTTTTTCTCAATCGGGTCTATCTGAAGCGCCTGCGGATAACCGTAACTCAGGGAAAAAAGCTTGCCGCCTGTGTTTTTGCGTACCCCGCAGAACCCTGTCCTGCCGTCCGCGATCAGGCATTTCCTCGGGCAGAGGAAACATTCGACTTTGCCATCTTCAAGAGTTTTGTACCAGTTTGCTTCTTTCATATCCAAATGCTGATAGAATAATGATTTTCCACTTCGCCCGATGGGCGACCAGCGATTTCAGCGCTGGACCCTGACCCGGTACGACCGGGAGCGATATTGTTGGAACAATCTATGTTCGCAGAGGAAACCTTGACAGTTCAAGGTTTCCCCTTGCATCCCTCTTCCAAAACTGGGACGAAGTCCCTTTTATTATCTTCGCCCAACTTCGTTTACGAAGGTGACGGAGTCACTATTTTTCTTTTGCCGCAACGAAATGAGCGGCAGTACTAAAAATCCACCCGTAAAACGGGAATAAAAGGGGCTGTCGCCCCCGGTTGCTTACTTTTCAAGTAAGTCAGGAATTCTTTTTTTCGAATTCGTTCATGAAATCTATGAGTGTTTCAACACCGGAAAGAGGCATGGCGTTGTAAATGCTGGCCCTGATGCCTCCGGCGGAACGATGGCCCTTGAGTCCGGTCATTCCCTGCGCGGCTGCTTCCTTTACGAATTTCTCTTCGAGTTCCTCAGTGGGAAGACGGAATACAACGTTCATTTTGGAACGGCTTGAGGGTTCTGCCGGGCATCTGTAAAAGTCGGAACTGCTGATGCACTCATATAAAGCTTCGGATTTGGCGTCGTTTATTTCTTCTATTACTGAAATGCCGCCTTTTTCTTTTATCCAGTCTGTTACAAGCGCGAGCATGTAAATCCCGAATGTAGGCGGAGTATTGTATAGGGAATGCTCTTCTATATAGGTGCTGTAACGGAGCATTGTGGGTACTTTTTGGCCGGTTCTTTGGGCAAGGTCTTTTCTGATTATGACCAGAACTACGCCGCTGGGGCCGAGATTTTTCTGAGCGCCAGCGTAAATCAGCCCGAACTGATTTACATCGATTTCCCTGGACATGATATCACTGGACATATCGGCAATGAGGGGAACTTCCACTTCGGGGAAAGAATGGTACTGGGTCCCGTAAATGGTGTTATTGCTGGTGATGTGCAGGTAGGACGCGTCCTTGCTGGGTTTCCAATGGCGTATTTCAGGAATTTTGTCGTATTTTGTTTCCTTGCTGCTGGCGATGACTTTGACTTCGCCGAAGAGTTTGGCTTCCTTTATGGCTTTTGAAGCCCATGTGCCGGTGTCGGCGTATTCCGCGAAACCGCCGGGAAGCATGAGGTTCATCGGCACCATGGTAAACTGGAGACTGGCGCCGCCCTGTATGAAACATACCGCGTAATCATCGCTTATATTCATGAGTTCGCGTATATTTCTTTCGGCCCTTTCATTCACCTCGGAAAACTGGCTTCCCCTGTGAGAAAGTTCAAGTATGCCGCAGTTTGTGCCGCGATAGTTGCAAAATTCTTTTTGCGCGAGTTCCATGACTTGCGCCGGTAACATTGCCGGCCCGGCATTGAAGTTATATACTTTCATTTTAAACCCTTTATTTTATTGGTAATAATCAGAATAATTCGGGATAATCTAACATCAAGTCAAAATAATAAAAATAGTTTTCAGATGTTTTTTTCAGAGAAACTGAAAAACAGGTGTAAAAACACGGAACACAGTGAAGACACGGAAAATTTTAAGAGAGAATCAGGAAAGGTTTGAAAAAAATCGAACAGCGCATGGATGAACACGATAACATTATTTCCATACACGCAAGAATAATGGGACTATTGCAGAACGCTGTTTACCGCGACGAGAAGAAAAGTCCGCAAAACTGTACTTTTCCGGATTGCCCGCATAAAAAACAACCGTAAAAAAACAGTTTTTCAATCGTGACAGGATAATTCATCACCTGACGGGTGCAGATCTGATTCAGAAAGCGTATGATGGAGATAATAGTGTCTTATTTTGCCGAGCTTCTCATCAAGTTCATAGACAAGCGGCGCGCCTGTCGGGATATCAATATTCAGAATTTCCTGTTCTGAAAGATTGTCCAGATATTTTACAAGCCCCCTCAAACTGTTGCCATGAGCGGCGATGAGAACAGTTTTCCCCGAAAGCACGGCCGGGGCGATTTTTTCATGCCAGCAGGGAAGCATGCGCGCCGTGGTGTCCTTGAGGCTTTCAGTCAGGGGAATGTCTTTTTCATCAAGATCTTTGTATCTGGGGTCATGCCCGGCATAACGTTTGTCGTCCCTGCTGAGAGGCGGAGGAGGGATATCGTAGCTTCTGCGCCAAAGATGCACCTGTTCTTCGCCGAGGCGCGCGGCGGCTTCGCTCTTGTTGCGTCCCTGCAAGTCGCCGTAATGTCTTTCATTAAGCCGCCATGAACGGTAAACAGGAAGCCATAGCACGTCCATAGTATCCTGAACTATCCACAGTGTCCTTATTGCCCTTTTCAGCAGGGATGAAAAAGCCATATCGAAACTGAAGCCGTTTTCCTTGAGAAGCAGTCCGGCGCTGTGTGCCTCGGAAATACCTTTTTCAGTAAGATCGACATCAGTCCAGCCGGTAAAGCGGTTCTCTCTGTTCCACTGGCTTTCACCGTGCCGGAGAAGAACTATTCTGTGCATTTTTCAGCCTTATGCCACGGTAACTTCGTTTGAGAGATAAACATCCTGCACTGCCTGTATCAGGCTTATTCCTTCCTTCATGGGTTTCTGGAAAGCTTTTCTTCCCATAATAAGCCCCGTGCCTCCGGCGCGTTTGTTTATGACTGCTGTTTTGACTGCGTCATGGAGATCGTCCTTGCCGGCGGCGCCGCCGGAATTGATAAGCCCCATGCGGCCCATATAGCAGTTGGCTACCTGATAACGCGTAAGGTCAATCGGGTGCGCGGAGCTGAGTTTATCATAAACAAGCGGGCTTGTTTTGCCGAAGCCTATCGCCTTGAAACCGCCATTGCATGTCGGGAGTTTCTGTTTGATGATATCGGCTTTGATGGTAACACCAAGGTGATTCGCCTGTCCGGTAAGGTCCGCGGCTTCCTCATAGTTTACGCCATCATGATTGAAAGCGTTATTCCTGAGGTAACACCAGAGCACGGTAAACATGCCAAGCTCATGAGCGCGCTCAAAAGCCTGTGAGACTTCTTCAATCTGCCGCCGCGATTCGGCGGAACCAAAATAAATAGTCGCGCCAATGCCCGCCGCGCCCATTTCATAACCCTGCTCAACAGAGGCGAATAATTTCTGGTCGTAAGTGTTCGGATAAGAAAGAAGCTCATTATGGTTTATTTTGAGAATAAACGGTATCTTTGGGGCATATTGCCGCGCCACAGACGCCAGGACACCGAGAGTTGAAGCTACTGCGTTACAGCCTGATTCAAGGGCCAGTTTAACAATGTTTTCAGGATCGAAATAAATAGGGTTCGGCGCGAAAGATGATGCCGCCGAATGTTCAATTCCCTGATCAACCGGCAGTATTGAAAGATAACCGGTTCCGGCAAGCCTGCCTGTATTAAAAAGCAGATGCAGGTTTCTAAGTACATTTATGGATCTGTCGGATGGAATAAAAATCTTTTCCAAAAAATCCGGCCCGGGCAGGTGCAGAGAACTCTTATCAATTGTGGAGCATTTATGGCCTAGAAGATTTTCGACATCTTTTCCAAGAATTTCGCGGATATTCATATTTATCCTCCTGTTGTTATGCGGAATCTACACCGTATCCGGCTGATATACAATTATAAAAGTCGCGCCCCCAGCACGCCAAGCATTTGTCAACGCGACGCATGGAGAGCGGAGCTTCGTCGCCGCCTCAAGGGACGAGGTATTGAAACCCAACTGAATAAACAGGAAAAACTGAAGGATTCAAAGAAGATTTTTGCAAAGAGCATTGGCGAATCAACTAAAGACCCCTTATTTTTAAAAACCCAGCGACATGGAATTGGAAGAATTTAAAAACCATTTGACGGACTTGTAATGAGCAATGAAACAAAAAAAGACGTTGAACGCAACGTTCTTATTATCGATGATTATTTTCTGGTCAGGGAAAACCATAAACTGATTTTCAAAAAAATCGGTTTTAATGTAATTGAGGCAAATAACGGAGAAGAAGCTTTTGAAAAAATTCAGGAGGCAGGGGTTGAAAAAATTTCTCTGATAATAGTTGATGTGCTGATGCCGGTTATGGACGGTGTTGAATTTGTAAAAAAGGCGCATGAAAAGTTCGATGCTGAGCTTCCTCCTGTTTTTGTATGTTCCAGCGCTTCTGATTTGCCGCTTGTGAAAAAAATGGCCTCGATAGGCATAGCCGGATTCATGGTAAAACCCGTGGACTATAAACTTTTAATCAGCAAGCTTCAGCGTTTTTTCCCCGACATCAGCTATTCATGAAATATAGTTTTTAAGGATGTCTGACAATTCCGTAAAATGTTTTTCAAGCAGAACTGTGTTTTCCGAGCTGATACCATAAATTCCCTCTTTCGCGGCATTTTCAATTTCATAGGAAATTTTTCTCAGTTTTTCCGCTCCTATGGATGATGCTTCACCTTTTATCTTATGTGAGATACTTTTGATGGTTTTGAAATCTTTATTTTTAACGGCGTTTTTAAGTTTTTCGACATATTCCGGCGTTTCCTCTACAAAAATCCCTACCATGTCTTTGAGAAGTTTTTCATTTCCGCCCATCATCAGTTTAGCGCTTTCAATATCAAAGATTTTAAGTTCTACAACATCTTTTTCTGCAGGAACTTCCATTAATAAAGGTATTCCCGGTTCCGTAAGGAGATGTCCCAAAAATTTTACAATGACTTTATGGAGAGAAGCTTCCTTAACTGGCTTTGTAAGGTAATCGTTCATTCCGGAATTTATGCATTTTTCCTTTTCGCCCTGAAGGGCATTTGCGGTTATGGCTATGATAGGGACAGCCGGGGACAATTTGTTTTTTTCAATTTCCCTTATTGAGACAGTAGCTTCAATTCCATCCATTTCCGGCATTTGCAAGTCCATTATGATGAGATCATAATTTTTATTATTAAATCTGGTCAGGGCCTCGGCCCCGTTCTCCGCGGTATCAATTTTACAGTTACAGGCTTCAATAAAAAGCGTTGTTATTTTTCTGTTTATGGCGCTGTCATCGGCAACAAGTATTTCAGGGGCCCTTTTCCATTTGAACTCAATCATATTGTTTTTGCCGGAAGAGGCTGAGCTTTTGTTCTTGTCCAGTATTATGTTAAATGAAAAAATGCTTCCCCTGCCGGGTTTGCTTTCGACTCTGATGCTGCCGTTCATTTTCCCCACAAGGTGCCTGCATATGGAAAGTCCCAATCCGGTGCCCCCGAATTTTCTTGTGGTGGAGCTGTCAGCCTGAGTGAATTTATCAAAAATACTGGTAATTTTGTTTGCCGATATCCCTATCCCGGTGTCAATCACCTCAAAAAGAAACTCAATTTTATTTGAAGCATTTACTGCGGAAGCTTTGACATTGATTTCTATATGACCTTCAAACGTAAATTTTATGGCATTTCCTATTAGATTAAGCAGTATTTGTATGACGCGTACTGAATCGCCTGTCACAAGTGTTTCTTCACCCATATAGTTGAATATGAGTTTCAGACCCTTCTTTTCAGCCTGGTATTTCATTGTATCGCAAAGCTGTTCAATACTCGTTCTGATATCAAATGGAGAATTTTCAAGCTCCAGTTTTCCGGCTTCTATCTTTGAAATATCAAGAATATCATCAATGATGGAAAGGAGTATTTCGCTGGACTGTATGAGGTCGTTCGCATATTGGCGCTGCGTCCCGTTAAGTTCAGTCTTAGCCAGGAGTTGGGCCATGCCGATTACCCCGTTGAGGGGGGTCCGTATGTCATGGCTCATATTCGCGAGAAATTCGGATTTTGCTTTTGTGGCCGCCTTTGCCTGGACGGCAATTTCTTCGGCATTAAATTTTGCCTGCGCAAGATATTTTTCCGCCCTGTCGCGCAATATGAAACTGCCTATTGAATTGCCTATCATCTCAAGAACAGCTTCCTCGTTGTCCGACCATTCCCGTTCAGAATGGTATTCATCAAACCCTATGAAACCCCAGAAATTACTGTTCAGAAAAATCGGGGTTATGAGCATGGAAACTGTATTTCTGCCGCGGAAAAATTCGCGTTGCTGTTCCGGAAAATCCCTGACTAAACCTTTTACTGTATTGCCTTCTGAAAGCTCTTCATACCAGCCTGGGAAAAAAATTTCATAGGAAAGATTTTGCAATTCCTCGTTATCTATGACGGACGAAGTGCCCTCAAAAGACCATTCGAATCTCTGGCTCATAAGGTGTTCGCCATTTGAAATGCTGTCATGGTTTTCAAATATATAAACTCTGTCCGCGTCAACTGCCGGGCCCACCAGTCCCAGAGCGTCGGCTATTGCGGCTTCAGAATTTTTGGCGCTCAAGAGCAAACTGCCTATATGTGAAGTAGCGCCAAGTAATAAATCCCTTTTCCAGAGGGCTTCTTCAGTTTTTTTCTCACTGCTGATATCAAATCCTATGATCCATGAGGACCATCCCGGCACCGGTGCGTTTTCAGAAAGTTTTGACCATCTTATTGTTTTCTGGCTTCCATCTTTACATGTTATATCTATTTCAAGTCCATTGAAATCCGAGTTATCTGCAAATTTTCTGAGGACCTGTGATCCATCAAAATTTTCAGGATATATATTTTTCAATATTGATGGATCATTGCTAACTTCCTCACGTGAATAGCCGCTCAAATTTTCAAATTCTTTATTCCATACCACGATATTACCGCTCTCATCAAACGCGCTAATCAGTACGGGCATATTTTCCAGTACTCTTTTGAGCCGGTCTTCTCTCAGCCTTATATTTTCTTCCAGCATTTTATATTCTGTAATGTCGGAAATTACACACTCAAAGGCTACTTCTCTGTCTGACGCCGGAAAACTGGTGGCGACACATTTCCATAAAAGAGTCTCCCCTGAACATAGGATTGAATGCCCTTCAAAAGTCCAGTTCCGCCCTGTTTCAAAAACCTCATCAACAGCGGTTTTCCACCTCAGAGGGTCTTCATGGCGCAACATGAAATTGAAACTGTCCATAACATCTTTTAAGCTATCTTCATAGAAAGGATTTATGCTGAAATACTCAATTTCATTATTTCTGAAACATTTGAAGGAACATATTACAGCTGAAAGTCCGGAGCTTGATATCTTAAATTTATCACTTAATTCCTTCAGTTTTCCAAAAACATTGTCTTCCGGCAGCTTCTTTCGCTCTGAAATCAAAATTCCTGCCACGGCAATGAGAATGGAAAGAATTGTAATGGCAGGAATTTTGAGGTAATGGGGTATATTAAGGTAAAAAATAAAAAGAAAGACAGCTTCCAATATCAGGAAAAAAAACAGATATAATCTGATTTTATTAAGAAATTTAAACATTTTGCCGCCTTTATTTCGTGAATTTTATTTTTTTAGAGTCCTTCTTCTTTCTTTTTCCGTCAGCATGGGCTTTATGTTTTTTGAGGAACAGAAAGGACATTTATTCAGTTCATCATATTTACGTGTATATTCTTCAATATTATCCGCCTTTATTTCCGGCTCGGTGAATGGAAAATCCTTTTTACAGTCTTCGCAAACCATGGCAAATCCGACTTTGCCGCCGCATTTTGCGCATTTATTGCTATGTATGTCAATAACTCTCTGTTCATCAATTTTGCCGCATTTAACACACATAATCATTGCCTCTGAGCCTCTTATAATCTCCTGTTTGTACGGGCCGGCTATAAATCCGAAGATATAATACCCGATGTTTGCGAAAAGCAGTATCAGGGCCGCAAAAATGAGGATTGTCAATATGCTCTGGATAAAAGGTGTATTCTTCCTTTTTTGTGCCCTGTAAATTCTTTTCCTTATTTTTTTTATTTCATCAGATACGCGTTTTTCCTCTTCAGAAATTATTTTTTCAGCGATGTATTCTTCATTTACCGGCTTTTCCTCAAGTTCTTTTTCAACTTTCTCCTCTTTTTTCTTTTCAGTTTCAAGCTCTTTATATTCAATAAACTCTATCAACTGAGGAAAAGTATATTCAAGTTCCTTCAGAGAAGGCCTTTCATCAGGGGCTTTATTAATCATGAGGCTTATTATGTCGGAGAACGGAGATGAAACAGATCCGTCAAAATCTTTTAGCTGAGGCGGATTAAAATTTATCTGCCTGAACATCGCCACTGTGGGCTTTTCAGACTGAAACGGATTATCGCCTGAAAGTGCTTCATAAAGAGTTATACCCAGGCTATATATATCACTCCTGCTGTCAACCGCGCTTTCACCTGTCAAAGCCTCAGGGGGAAGATAAGCGGCAGTACTCCATATTTCCGCGTTTATGGGCAGCGTTGAATTTTCTCTGGGTATTGTTATTCCAAAATCCCCGACTTTATATCCGCCGGCATGGAGCATTATATTTTCCGGCTTGATGTCAAGATGTACAATGTTCTTTTCTGAAAATGCCTTCAGTCCTTTTACTATGTCAAAAGCAAGTTTTGCCGCTTCCAGTTCACTTAATTTGCGCTTCTTCAGAAGGGTCTTCAAATCTCCCCCGTCAGCATATTCAAGTACCACATACAATTGACTGTTATATTGGCCGTACTCAAAAATCTTTAATACATTGGGGCAGTCTATATTTTTTATTTTTTCAGCCGTCTCAATGAAAGGCTTTGATATGTTTTCAGAAATAAATTTTTCATTAAGAAGCTTGACTGCCAACGTAAAATTATCATTTTTAAGGTCTTTTGCCATGAAAACTACGGAATGTGAACCGTAACCGATAAGTTTTTCAATCCTGTAACGCCCTGCCAATTCCGTATGGTTTTTAGCCAGATCAATATCTTTCTTATGAAGAGATGAAGTATATAGAAAAGTTTTAAGCTTCGCTATAAGGTGTGCCTCTTTTACTGGTTTGAGCAGATAATCGTTTGCTCCGGCGTTGAGGCCTTTCAAAATATCCTGTTCATCATCATGCGCCGAAACGATTATTATCGGAATATTTATGCCTTCAGGCATTTTCCTTATTCTACTGCAGGCCTCATTTCCATCCATTTCCGGCATTTCCACATCCAGTATAAGCAAATCCGCCGGTTTTTTTCTGAATTCTTCTACAACTTCTTTTCCGTTTTCACATAATGCTACTTCATGGCCCATATAATCAAGGACATGTGAATAAAAAGCCAGGGCCATTCTACTGTCATCTGCTACAATTATCCGTGCCATACTTCAATCTCTCCAGGTTGCGACGAAGCGCAACCCTCTAAATTTTACATGCCGTGGAGGGATTTGCTTTGTCAAATCCGTCTTCCTGTTAACAATTTCACTGTGCTTTTCCCATAAGATAAATATTTTTCACCTCTGTATCCGAAAGTCCTCTCTTAAGGACAATTGCCTCATCCATCAAACCTTGAAAATAGGAACTTGTCTCCATTGTTGTCGTTTTTCTACCGGCTATTTTGGTTTTGCCGCCCTGTTTCCCGGCCGCGCCCAATAAAAAATTAGCGTCAGTTACGCTTGATGAAATGCCTGAACCTTTTGGTTTTACTGAATTACCCAGCAGTTTGCCGTTAACATACATTTTATAATTTTTATCCCGTGCCGTCATTGTTATATTAACCCACTGGTTTTCCTGTTTCAGGTCATCAGGCTGAGCCCATCTGAAGGTTGATGTTCCAAAATCGGCTTCAAAATTCTTATTGAGAATATACGCGTCATACTGCGCGTACTTCGGCCATTCGGATTTTGAAAACAGTGCCTGGGTGGAAGTAAGCTTGTCAAAATTAACCCACACGGAAATTGTAAAATCATCTTTAAGCGGGTCGAAATCCAATGCCTTTTTGCCGGGAACTTCAACGAAATCGTTGCGCCCGTCAAAATAAAGCGCGTTATTAAAGCCCCATCTGCCGCCTCCGATTTTCCATTCAGGATCATTTATCAATACACCGTGGTAATTGTTCAGATCAAACTTTTCGGCATCACACGCTACAGCCCCGTTTTTAAGGCCCGGGAAAGAAGAACCCTGATATTCAACCGTGAAATCAGGATAGGCAAAATTGAAATTAAGAACGGTATCGGGATCGCGGTTGAACTGGGCGTTATAAGCCATCCATCTTACATATTTGGCTCTCTGTTTTGCTTTTCCTATGCCGGGAAGAATCATACCGGCAAGCATACTTATTATCGAAATGACTATAAGAAGCTCAAGGAGCGTAAAAAAACTTTTTCTGATATGGAGTTTCAAATCCCATCCCCTTTATTTTCAAAATATCCCTGAACTGCTTAAAATTAGCACTTCTTTACAGAATTTCATATCTGGAAACATATAAAGGGGATTATTTCCGGAAGCCCGGGGAGGAGAATAAATTTTTACTTCGCAAATAGAGGTTGTCAGTTTTTCTGCTTAATGAAAGACGTATCGTGCTGATGCCTGACTATTTTGCCGGTTACCATATAAATAACGTCTTCAGCTATATTAGTGGCATAATCCGCAATCCTCTCCAGATGCCGTGATACACTCAGAAGATGAATATAGTACTCGACTTTTTCAGGGTTTTTCTTAATGAGTTCCAGCACCTGTTTCTGCATTTGTTTGTTCATGGCGTCTATTTCATCGTCATGGGTCAGCACCTGCACTGCCAGTTCCGCGTTCATTTCGATTAAGGCGTCAAGGGAGTTTTTCAGCATGGAACGCATCTTGTCCATCATGGGATAGAAGTCCAGGAATATCGGCTCTTCACTGAATTTAGCGACAGTAATAGCCCTCCGCGCGATGTTGACGGCAAGGTCGCCTATTCGCTCGAGGTCGTTGTTCATTTTCAGGCACGCTATGACATAACGCAAGTCGTTAGCCACCGGCTGATAAAGAGCAAGTATTTTAAGACATTCCTCTTCCAATTCTATTTCCATAGAATCTATCCTGTCGTCTTTTTCCTTTACTGATATCGCCAGGTCTATGTCCAAATTTGTCACCGCGTCCACGGCGCTTTTCACGTTTTCTTCTACCAGCGCGCAAAGCTTCAATACCTTGTTTTTCAGTTTCGCTATCTCTTTTGTAAGATGAAGGGCCATTTAAAATTCTCCTTATTTTTTGTCCTGAACTTAACCGGCTTTGCCGGGGTTTTAAGACGGTTGCGACAACGCGCAACCCTCCACGATTTTTCATTGATATACACTTGGCGTGGAGGGATTTGCTTCGTCAAATCCGTTCCCCGGATAACAATTTCCTATACGATATATTTATATTTTCATCCCCTTCGCAAACGAAGTTGAGCGAAGACAATAAAAGTCACTTCGTGCCCGTTACCCGAAGCGTCCGGTTATGTAGGCTTCGGTTTGTTTTTTCTGCGGTTTTGTAAACATATTTTCAGTCTTATCAAATTCTACGATGTATCCTTCATAGAAAAATGCCGTATAATCGGAAACTCGCGCGGCCTGCTGCATGTTGTGAGTTACTATTACGATGGTATATTTGTTTTTCAATACCTCTATGAGGTTCTCAATTTTCAACGTTCCTACCGGGTCAACCGCGGAAGTCGGCTCGTCCATGAGAAGTATTTCCGGCTCCACCGCTATGGCCCTGGCTATGCAGAGCCTCTGCTGCTGTCCGCCTGAAAGGGCAGTACCCTGTTTTTTCAATTTGTCTTTGACTTCGTCCCAGAGGGCCGCGCTTTTCAAGGCTTTTTCCACGCGTTCGGAAATTTCCCTTCTGGAAAGTTTATAATGAAGTTTCAGCCCGTAAGCTACATTGTCAAAAACGGACATTGGAAACGGGGTCGGTTTCTGAAATATCATGCCTACTTTTTTTCTAAGTTCGAGGACATCTGCCGCCGGGGATAATATATCCTCCCCGTCAAGTAAAACTTCCCCTGTCGCGTATTGGTCCCTGTAGAGCTCGTATATCCGGTTATACACTCTGAGATGAGTTGACTTGCCGCAGCCGGACGGCCCTATTACCGCAGTAACACGGTTCTTTTTTATTTCCATGTAATTGTTGAAAAGGGCCTGATGTTTTCCATAAAAAAAATTCAACCCCTTTACGGAAATCAGTGTTTCAGCGGGATCGTCCTTGAAAACACTGCTGAAATCCGTATCGAAAAGCGCATTATTTTCTTGCATGTTTAGCCTCCATGAAAATGATTCTGCAAGCTATGTTAAGCATAAGTACTACAAGCGTAACGAGCAATGCCGCTCCCCAGGCCTTGATATGCATCTGCTCAAAGGGGGAATTCGTCGCGTATTCAGTGATTGTAACAGTAAGGTTGGCGGTAGGCTGAGTAAAATAACTTGTCGGCCAGCTGTCGCTCCAGAGCGCTGTAAACAGGAGGGGGGCCGTTTCGCCGCTGACCCTGGCCACCGAGAGCAGTACGCCTGTTATGAGCCCTGATTTTGCCGCGCGGAAAACTATGCTGAGGGTCGTCCGCCACCGCGAAGAGCCGAGCGCAAGAGCGGATTCTCTGAGTGAATTCGGTACCATTGAAAGCATATCGTCAGTAGTCCTGACTACAATCGGAAACATGATTATGGCAAGCGCCACAGAGCCCGCAAAACCAGAAAAACTCTTTGTAGTATAAACCAGAAGCGTATATACGAAAAGGCCTACTATTATCGAAGGTATGCCCATCATGACATTGGCTGAAAACCTTATTATATTCCCTTTCTTTGAATTCTTCGCGAATTCAGAAAGATATACTCCCCCGAGAAGTCCCAGAGGCACACCCAGAGCCGATGCGCCGAAAGTTATAAGCAGCGTTCCCAGGAGCGCGTTCGCTATTCCTCCGTCAGCAACCCCGTAAGGCTTGGTCGGCTCAATCAGAAACGAAAGTGAAAAACTTTTAAACCCGAATTTAAGCACTGTAAACATTATCCAGGCAAGAAAGAAAACCCCGAAAAACGCCGCCAGTATCGATACTGCCTTCACCACTTTGTCAGATGTTTTTCTTAAAATGAGGGAACGGCTTTTCATATATTCCCCCCGAACTTGCGGCGCACCATATTGAGCCAGAACTGCGCGGCTATCTGTATCAGAAATGTTATGGCGAGAAGCACCAGGCCCAGCTCCAGCAGCACACTCTGAAAAACTCCCGAGGATTCCGCAAAATTGTTTGCCAGCGTAGCCGATATAGTAGTCCCGGATTCAAAAAGGGACGCGCTTATTCTGGGAGTGTTGCCTATGATGAAAAGCACAGCCATGGTTTCGCCTACAGCTCTTCCAAGGCCCAGAAAGACAGCCCCGAGAAGTCCCTGCATACCGTATTTCATCGTTACGTCAAATGTTACTTCCCAGGTGGTCGCGCCGCAGCCGTACGCGGATTCTTTCAGCACAGGCGGTACCATTTTGAAAACATCCCTCATGACCGCGCTTATGAATGGAAGCACCATGAAAGCCAGCACTATTCCGGCGGTAAGCAGTCCGAAGCCCGTACATGGGCCCTGAAAGAGCGGAAGCCATTTCAATTTTAACGTATCCGCCAGAAAAGGCCCTACATAATTCTGCATGAAAGGAACGAAAACGAAAAGCCCCCACATACCGTAGATTATACTCGGTATGGCGGCCAGCAGTTCAATCGCCTGTCCTATAATTCTGCTGAGAACAGGATGCGCCATTTCAACAAGAAAAAGAGCTATGAGAAAACTTAACGGCACCGCTATCGCCATAGCGATAATGGTAGTAATCGCCGTCCCGTATATCGCGCTTGCCGCCCCGTATATGTTCCTTACCGGGTCCCATTCTCCGGAAACAAGAAAAGTAAAACCAAATTTTTTAATTGCCGGAAAGGAGTGAATAAAAAGCTGGACAAAAAAACCGCACATTATAACCAGCACCAGAAAAGCGCAGAACATCGTAGTAATATAAAAGATGCGGTCTGCTGCGCTTTTGTCCTGTTTTTTTTTCTGTTTCATCTTTTTATTTTCATAAAAAACGGGGCGATATACGCCCCGCATATGTTGTTCATGCCCGATTTATTCAGTAACGGATTTGCCGTCACATTTAACATTGTTTTTCCAACTGTCTTTTATCATTTTAACCACATTTTCAGGTATTGGAACATAATTGAGCGTTGAAGCCGTTTTGCTTCCTTCATCAGTATAGCACCAGTTAAAATATTTCATCATTTCCCTGGATTTCACGGTATCTTTCTGTTCCTTATATACGAGAATATAAGTTACACCGAGTATGGGCCAGCTTTTTTCTCCGGGCTGATCCGTAAGTACCATATAGAAGCCGGGAGCATTTTTCCAGTCCGCATTTGCGCCTGCTGAAATAAAAGATTCTATTCCTGGGGCCACAAATTTGCCCGCTTTGTTCTGAAGGGCGGCACAACTGAGTTTACCTTCAAACGCGTATGTGTATTCCACATAACCGATTGAACCGGATATTTTCTGGACGTTATTGGCTACGCCCGGATTTTTCTGACCGCCTACTCCGACGGGCCACTTTACGGACTTGCCGTTCCCGGGGCCTTTTGCCCAGTCTTCAGAAATTTTGCTCAGGTAGTTTGTGAATATCCATGTGGTGCCGGAGCCGTCTGAACGGTAAACCACTGTAATCGGCATTGAAGGAAGTTTAAGACCGCTGTTGATGGATGTTATCGCGGCATCGTCCCATTTTTTTATTTTCCCAAGAAAGATATCGGCGAGGACTTTCGGTGTCAATTGAAGTTTTCCGCTTGCGACTCCGGGTATATTTACAACCGGGACAACGCCTCCCATCAGCATGGGAAACTGTGTCATTCCGTATTTGTCGAGTTCTTCTTTTTTAAGCGGTTCATCGGAAGCGCCGAAATCCACTGTTTTCGCCTTTATCTGCGCTATGCCGGCGCCGGAGCCGACCGCCTGATAGTTAATCCTTGTACCGGTTTTTTCCTTGTACCTGTAGGTCCATGAACTGTAAACAGGCGCCGGAAAAGTCGCTCCCGCCCCGTTGATTGTAGTTTCAGCTCCATTTGTCGCGACTGCCGCCGTCAGGATGCTTGCCAGACCTGAAAGCAGGAAGATTTTTCTTTTCATCTCATTTCTCCTCTTTTTTGGTTTTATATATTAACAATAAGCCCTGATTGTTAGAGAAATGTTAGGACGGAATTAGAAGTAGATAAAGTTTTGTGCTTAGGAGCGGAAAAATCAGGATTTTCTGTTTTCGGGCAGTGAAATAGTGAAAACACTTCCTTTGCCGGGCTGACTTTCCACAGTCACCGAACCTGAATGCATCTGCGCGATATGTTTGACTATCGCCAGTCCCAGGCCTGTTCCGCCGAGCTTTCTGCTCCTGGCCTTATCAACTCTGTAAAAGCGCTCAAAGAGCCGGGAAAGATGCTCTCTGGCTATTCCGCATCCATGATCTTTTACACTTATCAGAACATTATTTCTGAGAGTCGAAACGCTTATTTCGACACTGCTGTTTTCATTGCTGTATTTCACGGCGTTGTCAATGAGGTTTACAAGCGCCTGTTCAACCATCGGTCTGTCCACTTCGGCTTTTATCAGGGCATCGCAGTCTGAAACAATTTTCACCTTTTTGCCTTCGGCCTTTTCCATGCATAATTCACAGGCCGTGTTTATAATATCCGCCACGGAAGATTCAATGAAGCGCGTTTCATCTTTTTCATTTTCCTTTTCTATGGATGAAAGGCTCAGTATGTCCTTGACTATGGCGTCAAGTCTTTCAGCGTGTTTCATTATTATATTCATGAATCGCTCCGCGTCGGCGGGATTTTCCCACGCTCCAGACTGAAGCGTCTCGATGGAACCTTTTATCGCCGTTATCGGGGTCTTTATCTCGTGCGATACATTGGCCACAAAATCATGCCTCATTCTCTCAAGTTTCCTTATCTGGGTTATATCGGTAAGCGCTATGAGACCGCCTATGACATTTCCGTCCGCATCACATATCACACTGCCTTTCAGCTGGAGAAAAAGATCTTCGCCGTTGTGAAAAACCAGTTCGCCCTCAACAGGGTTCTTTTCAGAAAGTATTTTTTCAGCGAACAAATGAAGGGCCGGATTTCTGACAAGTTCGTGTATGGTTTTTCCTTCGGCGCCCTCCTGGATCCCCAGCAGCTTCAAAGCCGCTTTGTTTATGCTTATCACCGTGGTATCCATATCTATCGCCATTATGCCCTCTATCATAGCCTCAAAAACGGCATCCCTCTCATTTTTCTGCTTTGTTATATCACGGAAACGCTCTTTAAGGGATTTGTCCATCGCGTTAAGGTTTTCGAGAAGTTGTCCTGTAGTTCCGGGGAAAGAGGGGAGTTTGAGATCAAGCTCTCCTTCCGTTATTTTCTTCAATCCTTTTTTGAGCTCCTCAAGAGGCCTGCATATTCTCAAGGAAATCATGTACGCGCCAATTCCGGCGATAAAAAGAAAAATTAACGTCGCCGCGGCGGTTTCTGAAGTCAGTGTTTTCATCTGCGGGACTGAATGAAATATGATATGGAGTTCGCCGGCTTTAGCGCCGTTCCGCATCATACGTTTTGAAGCATACCCTTTGTTATTTAATAAAAGGAGATGGTAGGATTTATTGTCATCAACCTGGAAGACGTGACCAAAAAAAATTTTATAATCTTTTTCAGGCCCGTATATTATTTTGCCGTCGGCGCTTTTCAGAATGATGACGGCATTGCATTCTTTTTCCAGTTCAGGGCATATTTTATCTATTTCTGAAGTATTCATAAGGACCGCTTCGATAAGGGCCGTTTTCGAATAAATCCCATTGAGATAATCCTGTCCCAGAAAACCGTTGAAATAATAGGAAAGAATCAGAAACAGAAAACAAGCGCCTAAAAAAAAGAATCCGTAGATTTGCAGAAATATTTTTTTCGAAAGCATTTGAGAATTCCGTTGTTTTCAGTCTTTAAAACGATATCCCACGCCGCGTATTGTTTCTATGTATTTTCCCAGAGTTCCCAGTTTTTTTCTCAAGCCGACTATTTGGACATCTATCGCCCTTTCCGTAACCGGGTAATCGCTTCCCTTAATCTCATTTACTATCTGATTCCTCGTATAAACCCAGCCGGGCCTCCTGGCAAGCAGATAAAGTATCTCAAATTCCGAAAAAGTCAGTTCCAGCGCCGTGTTTTTCATCAGGACTTCACGTCTTCCGGGATTTATGGTCAGTTCGTTGCGTTTTATCACTCCTCCGGCGTCTTCCTGTTCCTGCCCCTGAATCCTTCTTAAAACAGACCTTATCCGTGCTATCAGCACTTTCGGGCTGAAAGGTTTCGGCAGGTAGTCATCGGCCCCCATTTCCAGACCCGTTATAATATCGGCCTCTTCGCCTTTGGCTGTAACCATTATTACCGGTATATGCGCCGTCTTGGAATCGTTTTTAATTATTCTGCAAACCCTGAGTCCGTCTATGCCCGGAAGCATCAGGTCCAGCAGTATCAGGTCGGGCATGAAATAGCGTGTTTTTTCCAGACAGATTTCACCGCTTTCAACGCATATCGTAGAATACCCTTCTCTCTCAAGATTATACCGTATCAGTTCCAGAATGTCTTCTTCATCTTCAACTATCATTATTTTTTCTTTAGGCATGTCTCTGTTCCTTAAATAAGTTCTCTGTTCCGCTATATTATATTTACATAGTTTTAAGAAGACATTTATAATATGTTAGGATTAGGTTAAATTAATAGATTTTTAATAACTTTTTAACCTTTTTCCGCAAAACTGTGCTATATTGCTGAAACTAGGTACTGTCAAAAATTGAATGAAAAGTAATGAAAGAGAAAAGACGGTAAAATGACGGGAAGAGATACTCTGTCTAGGAGAGTCGTCAAGGCATAAAATCGGCATAAAGCCGCGGCGCTGCGCTTGCTATTTATACGATTTGAGCCGTTGACTTATCTCCGTCGACAGAGTGATAGAATAGATATTCAGTAAAAACAAAAAAATGTTTTTACTATGTTGATTGAAAACCGGATTTTGAAAATTAAGAAAAGGCTTCTTTGAGAAGCAATTCCCATTGTTTAGGGAAGAACTGGGCGTCTTTCAGGAACTCCAGAAAGACAGGAGGATGTGGCTTTTTCCAGAAAGAGTGAGGCCTCATGAAATTATAGAAAGCGACGAAGAGAGTAGTAAGACTTACAGCGCCATCAAAGCTTTTGAATCCGGCCCTTGGCCGGGTATGGAATTTGTAGGTGCGGTTAAGCCTTTCGACAATCTGTTTGAAGGGTCTGAACTCACGGCTTTCGTCATCGCAGTTTTCCAGGCCGATAACTGTTTTGCGTTTGAGAACGGGTTTTTCCAAACCCTGATTATAAGCCATTACAGCGGCGTCATAAGAGCTGAGTCCGTCGGCTACCAGAGTTGAAGAACGCTGTTTCTCTGATGGCGGTCCGTAGGCGTTATGGAGAGTGGCGAGAGCTGGAACAGTATCTCTGTGAGTGGAAAGATTATAACCGCAAACAGCGCGATTGAATTTGTCGATAATGAACCATGTGTAATGCCATTCGTTATCGACGATGACGTAAGTTTCATCGGCAGCGGCGATACCTCTTGGGACTGGCAGATTTTTGTCAAGCCACGGCGAAATGGCGGCAGCGGCGGCATTGACATAATTAATCACTGTCTGGTGGGAAAGCTCAATGCCGAAGAGACCTTTCAATGCATCGCGGGTCTGCCGTGAAGACAGGCCGATATTGATGAAAAGGCTCAACACCAGACCTACGACATGATAATTGTTATGAATGCGGCTGAGGTCGACTTTCGTCTGAGTTTCAGGGCGTGCCGGGGCAATATCCGCAGGCGACAGATGATATTCTCTGAACTGGTAACGCAGCTTGAAATTGGGATTGTAAATATTGGTGCGCATGGCCTTTTCTTTGGGAGTCAACGCGGAGAGAGCTTTCTTATAATGCGGACATTTGACGTTGGGACATTTGAAAATTGTTTCGGTCGGACGTTCCTTCCATTTTGAAAGCGCATAGCCGCAATGCGGACAGTAATATTTCGCGAGACTTTCACGGCGCGTCCGATGGGTAACGCTTAATCCGCCGCAGATTTTGCAAAGAACCTGAGAGCCTTTTTTGCCGTCATTAAGATACAGATAACGGCTTGGCGCGTTGCAGTGTTCGCAGGTGCAGCCAACTAAGGGAGCTTTAGATTTGTCATGGCGGACAACAGGATGCAGTTCTTTTCCTGTGCGTTGTTTGTAATCGGCCTTGAGTTCCAGCCAGTCTTTCGTTGGAGGCTTGGCAAAAAGCTCCGGCGGTGCAGTCAGCGGCGGAACGTCATCAACACGGAACTGACGGTAATTCGGCGGCGGCTCTTCCGGCTTGAATTTGATGTCTTGGCGGGAGCCGCTCAGGACTTCGTGAAAGATGACAACTGCCGAAGACAGTTCGTTAAAAGTCAGGCGGCGGCAGAACCATTTTACGATACGCAATAATGAATTTTTCAAGTGAAAGCCTTCGTTGTTTTCTTGATGTGAAAAAGTTACGGGGGTCTTTCACTTGAATATCAAAATCCGAAAATAAAAGAGGGGATAACGGTTTTTTATCCAGAATCCCTTGATAATCAATAAAATAGATGATTTTAAGTAATAAAATTTTTGACAAAACGTGAAACTAAAACAGGAGATATTAACATGAAAAAAGCTCTTTTTGCCTTTGTGTCAGTGTTAATCATGTTTTCCAGTGCCTTTTTATCGGCAGACGAAAAAGGAAAATGGATGACCGACTTTGAAGCGGCTAAAAAACTTGCCGAAAAAAACAAACTTCTTATTCTCGCTGATTTTTCAGGCTCCGACTGGTGCGGATGGTGCATAAAACTTGATAAAGAAGTTTTCTCAAAAAAAGAATTTCTGGATTTCGCGGCAAAAAAATTTGTCCTCCTCATGGTAGATTTTCCCCAAAATAAAAAGATTCCTGCCAGTCTAAAAAAACAGAATGACCAGCTTGCGGCAAAATATAAAGTTGAAGGATTTCCAACTGTACTAATTATGGACAGTAAGGGAAAAGTCATTCAAACTATGGGCTATGAGCAGGGCGGACCGGCAAATTATATAAAATCCCTTGAAAAAGTAATCCAGGCATCAAAAAAATAATAACACAGGCAAAACACCTGAATTTATCTGTGAGAACACAATACTTTTTATTGCTGGCGGGTTTTCATTTATTTTTTGGTTTAACAGTTTCTGCTGACCAATCTTTTAAATGGAAAGCTGAATTTGAAGTTAATAAGATTATCGTCAGTGTTAATGTTCCAGACGCTCTTTATCTCTATAAAAATAAAGTATCTATTGCTCTCACAGATAATGCTGGAAAAAAGCTTTCCCCTTTGACTGAACCTGCCGGAAAAGAGCATACCGATGCTTTTTCACAGAAGGAAATCATATTACCGGGAAAGAACATATATTCATGGATTTTCACGGCGGACGGCAAATTCCCTTATACCGTCGAAATCAAATATCAGGGATGCAGGGAAAAACCGTTTATATGTTTCCCTCCAAAATCTGAAAAACTGCAAATCAATGGAGAAAAAATCAACTCCGGTACTGTTCCTCCCCCTGAAAAAGCTCTTTCCGCGAATAAACCGAACAGGCTTGACGCTCTCCTGAAAAATTTTGATTTACCCGGGCGTTCCCAAAGCGGTTATCTTAAGTCAGAAGACTTTATTTCTTTTCTAACAGACAAAAAAAGCGGCGGCGACATATTTTCGGGAATGAACACCCTGTGGGTGATAGTCCTTGTGATACTTGGAGGAATGGCCCTGAATCTAACGCCCTGTGTGCTTCCGATGATACCGGTAAATCTTGCGATAATAGGCGCGGGAATGAACGCCGATTCTAAAAGCAGCGGTTTTATAAGAGGCGCCGTTTACGGGAGCGGCATAGCGGCGGCTTACGGGGCACTTGGTGTTTTTGCCGTAACGACGGGGGCCAAATTCGGCACTCTCAACGCCTCATGGGTTTTTAACCTGATAATAGCGGTTATTTTTATTCTGCTGGCGCTGGCAATGTTTGACGTGATAACAATAGACTTTTCGCGCTTCAGCTCAAAAATCGGGGTATCAGACGCCAATAAGGGCAAACTCATAAGCGCTTTTTTTCTCGGAATAACAGCGGCCCTTCTGGCGGGGGCATGCGTCGCTCCGGTGGTAATAGCCACTCTTCTGTATTCCTCATCTCTTTACACACAGAACAACTATATCGGGCTCTTTTTGCCGTTTCTGCTCGGCATAGGCATGGCCCTGCCGTGGCCCATCGCCGGAGCGGGAATGTCCATCATGCCCAAGCCGGGAAAATGGATGCTCAGGGTTAAACAGTTCTTCGGAATTTTCATAATCGTCATGGCTGTTTACTATGCTAAAACAGCATTCGGCCTCATGTCTTTTTCCTCCAATGAAAAAAGCTTTAACCCTTCTTCCGAGATAGCCCTCCTTGAAGAAAAACTGGCGGAAGCCGTTAAAAATAATAAACCTGTTTTTATTGATTTCTGGGCCGGCTGGTGTAAAAACTGTACTTACATGGACGCGACGACTTTTAAAGATCCTTCAGTCATAAAAGCCCTTCAGAATTTTGTCGTGATAAAATTTCAGGCCGAAAAACCCGAGCTGCCCGAAATAGAAAAAGTGCTTGATAAATTCAAGGTACTCGGTCTGCCGACTTATATCATATTGCACCCTCAAAAAAAGAATGAAAAATAAAATGTTCATTCCCCGGATTACAGTAACTGAAACATTCAGCAGCATACAGGGTGAATCCACTTATGCCGGATGCCTCTGCTTTTTCATAAGGCTCGCCGGATGCAACCTCAACTGCAATTACTGCGACACCCTGTATTCCAGAAAAACCAGCCATGGAAAAAGTACGGATATCCCGTTACTTGTCGAAGCCGCTCTCAAAGAAAATATCAATTTAGTCGAGATAACCGGCGGTGAACCCCTATTTCAGAAAACAACTCCCCTGCTCTGCGCTGAACTTCTCAGAAACAATTTCACGGTACTTGTCGAAACAAACGGTTCCCTGCCGATATCGCTTCTGCCTGAAAACGTCATAAAAATAATGGACTGTAAAACTCCCTCCAGCGGAGAAGCCTCCAAAATGGATTTTTCCAATTTCGACTTGCTCAATCCCATCGATGAAATTAAATTCGTCATCGCTGACAGAACTGATTACAACTATTCGCTGGATATTATAGAGAAGTATAAGCTGAATGAAAAGACCCCGAATATCCTCTTTGGCCCAGCATGGGGAAAAATCGAAAGCGCCGAACTTGCCGGATGGATTATTAAAGACAAAGCCCCGGTAAGGCTCCAGCTCCAGCTTCATAAATATATCTGGGGCCCTGAAAAACGAGGAGTATGATTTTATTATGGCAGAAAATAAAAAAGCCGTTGTGTTATTGAGTGGCGGACTTGATTCGGCAACATGTCTCGCATTTGCCCTTAAAGAAGGCTTCAAGGCTTATGCCCTGAGTTTCGATTACGGACAGAGACACAGCTTCGAACTCAACGCCGCCAAAAAAGTCGCCTCCTCAATGGGCATTGCCGAACATGTCGTGATAAATATAGATTTGAGGAAATGGGGCGGTTCAGCCCTTACTTCAAATTCTATCGACGTCCCGGAGGCAGGTACTGAAAAAGGCATTCCACCAACTTATGTCCCCGCGCGTAATACCATTTTTCTCTCGTTCGCCGTGGCGTGGGCTGAAGTCCTTGGCGCGCGTGATATTTTCATCGGGGTGAATTCAATAGATTACTCCGGCTACCCCGATTGCAGGCCGCAATTCATAAAAGCCTTTGAAACCTGCGCCACTCTCGGAACAAAAGCCGCCGATGAAGGCTGGGAATTCACAATACAGACCCCCCTCCAGAATAAAAACAAGTCCGAAATTATAAAGCTCGGACATGAACTGGGCGTGGATTATTCCCTGACGCACAGCTGTTACAATCCCTCCCCCGAAGGCATATCCTGCGGCAAATGCGACAGCTGTTCCTTCCGTTTAAAAGGCTTCCGCGAAGCCGGCCTCACAGACCCCATCAAATATCAGAATTAGAAGAGCGGTTACTCCTGTTGAATTTGGAACAGATGACGCAAAATACGTAAAGTTTATATCAGCTGAAGTATTTACGCCAATGTTTTTCTGTATCAATCACATTTACCTTTTTTAGCAGATTTTTAAATAAAAAACTTGCCTTTTTCTTAAAAATATAGTACTATATACGTTATTAAATAACAAATAAGTTACTTAAATGTCAAATAATTCAATAGCAAGAGTAATATCTGTACTCAAGAGATGTGTCGAAATGCCTGATGGCGCAAGTTTCAGTGAATTGAGAAAATATTGCGGGAATTTGGAAGCGTCTCAGCTTTCGAGAATTCTTAAGCCCCTGATCGAAGAAAAAATGATAACGAAAAATCCGATAAGTGGAAAATACCTGCCTGGAAATGTCTTTATAAGTATTGCCGGAGAATATTTTTCAGGAAAAAACAGGGAAGAAATCATCAGGCCGCTGATAAAGGAATTATCGGAAGCATCTGAAGCGTCAGCGGCATATTTTAAATGGGACGGGACTTGGATCGAGCTTAAAATCAAACATGATATGCCTAATTCATTTCACTACGCCGGGGAGGGTTGTCGAGGTCATAAAACAAACCATACATTTTTTCGCGTCATACAGGCTTTCCTGCCGGAAAATGATTTAAACAAGGTATTTGAAAACAGTGAGGAAAATCTTCCTTCTCTTAAAAACGCGTTCGAGAATATACGCAGGGAACATACTTTGGCGCAGGTGGAAAATGTAAGAGGCGTTATTACAAGAATAGTCGCTCCTGTTTTTTTGAAAAATGAAATAGTCGGGGCCGCAGGTATAACTGTTTTATGCGCGGAATTGGATGAAAAAACAAAGAAAGTTTATGAAAAACAAGTTAGTGACTGCGCAAAAAAGATAATGAAAATGTTTGAAAATATTGAAACCGCAAAGGGAGGACAGTTATAATGAAAAAACCTAATATAATCCTTATTAATTGTGATGATCTGGGATATGGAGACCTGAATTGTTACGGCTCTGAACATAATAAAACACCATATCTGGATAAAATGGCTTCAGAAGGAATTCGTTTTACGGATTTCTATATGGCATCACCGGTATGTTCTCCGTCGAGGGGCGCCATGATGACAGGGTGTTATCCGCCCAGAATAGGCTTTGGAAGCTTTGATACTCCATGCCCTGTATTAACCGCAGGTTCAGGGCTGGGGCTTAATCCAAAGGAAACAACAATCGCCTCTCTTCTTAAAAAAACCGGGTACGCTACAAAACTTGTGGGAAAATGGCATTGCGGCGATCAGCCGGAATTCTTGCCGACACGGCATGGTTTTGATGAATATTACGGGCTTCCTTACAGTAACGACATGGGCCGTCAGAATGGTCGTACGAACAATCCACCTCCCCTGCCATTACTTCTAAACGAGGAAGTTATTCAGGAACAGCCTGATTTGTCAGCTCTGACGGAACGTTATGTGGAACAGTGCGTAAGTTTTATCAGAAATAACAGAAACAGTCCTTTTTTCCTTTATTTCGCGCACATGCATGTACACCGTCCTATTTATGCTCCGCAGAGTTTTCTTGAAGAATCGGAAAACGGCCGTTACGGGGCAGGAGTCGCGCAAGTAGATTGGAGTACCGGAGTAATATTCAGCGAACTTAAAAAACTTGGCATTGATGATGACACATTAGTCGTTTTCACATCGGATAACGGTTCACGCGCCAGTGGAGAGGGAGGCAGCAACGCGCCTCTGCGCGGTACAAAGAGAACTACATGGGAAGGCGGTATGAGAGTTCCGTGTATTATGCGCTGGCCGGGACATATAGAGGCCGGACAAACTTGCAGTGAAATAGTCTCTTCAATGGATTTTTATGCGACTTTCGCGAATTTAACCGGTGTTTCCGTGCCTGATGACAGAATTACAGACAGCCTTGATATCAGTAGTCTGCTTTTAGAAAAAAATAAAAGATCTCCGAGGGATACATTTTTTTATTACTATAAAAACGATTTGGAAGCCGTCCGTCATGATGAATGGAAACTGCATATCCGCAAGCATGGAGAAAAAACAATTGAATTGTATAACCTGAAAGAAGATATATCGGAAACTAAAAACATTTATAACGAACATCCTGATATCGTAAAAAAACTTGAAACTTTACTTCAATCGGCACGTAATGACACAGGTGACGAGGCCCTTGGGATAAAAGGCGCTAACTGCCGTCCTCCCGGTATCGTAAAAAACCCGCGGGCATTAACAGAATACAATCCTGAGCATCCTTACTTTCAGGCAATGTATGATCTGAGAGACAGCGGATAAAAAAGCTGATTTGATATTATGCCAGATATTTGGATGCTTCCCGCACGGCAAAAGGTTTCATGCGTTTAGCGTATTGAAAAAGAAACTTTTTTACTCTTGATGGATTGTGTTTTGACAACTCTCGCAGATACCAGCCAATGGACTTTTGAATGAACCACTCATGGTCATCAACCATGCCGGATGCCCAAGTGAGCGAACGTTCAGGGTCCATGCCCGGTTTTGTCTGATAAAGAGTAAATACCAGACAGGCGCGGCGAACCCAGAAATTTTTATGCGTAAGCCATTTTCTTTCCATGATATCCAGATATTCCGGCAAATCCCGCAGGACTTTAAATCCGACATGAGCTAAAGAATCAGCCATTGCCCATGAGTCAAAGTTTTCTTTATACTTATTCAGGCGTTTCCATATTTCCGGTAGATTCGCCAGTTTATTGTATTCCAGAAATTTTCCGACAGCCATATGAGCTTCATGGATATTGCTTGCCCATAAATCATCGCACAATGGCAGGATTTCTTTTTCATCAAGCTTATCTATCCAAAGATCCGTCAGTTTTTTGATTTGCGGAACACGTACTCCAAGATAGGGCCTGTTAATTTTGTGATAATCCCTCATTGCGGGAATATCCGCCGGATTGCCCAGTCGTTTTAATTCCGTGAGAAATAAACTTATTTTTGCTGCTGCCATAATTTTATTTCACGTTTATTATTTTCAAAATTACATCGGCAATTTTCAGGTGTCCGTTTTCATTAAGATAAATTCCGTCAGGACTGCTTTCAGTGTCATAGAGAAGCGAAGAAACTATATATTTCGGCAACAGTTTAACGTGATATTTTTCACATAAATCCCTCTGAATTTTTGAATAAACAATGTTTATCGGCGATACAGGTATTTCAAACATTATTATCAGTCTCCCACTTTTGACAAGCACTTTCATCAATGCTTCGAGCTGCTCTGAAAAGACTTTTACGGGAAGTTTGGAGATTATCTCATTTCTACCGGTCTCAACTATAACTATGATTTTGTTTCCATAGATTAAATCAGCTCTTTCGAAAGAAGAAAATATGGTATTTTCAGGAGTACACAGACTTACGACAGGCATATTGCTTCGATTTTTCACAATATTATACCATAGATTATCTTTATTCACATCTCCTTTATCAGTAAGAGTATCGCCAAGTATAAACAGCTTTTCAAATTTTGACAGATTATTGACGGATAAGTTACGGATAGTATATTCCTGGTAAAAGATATAAGCGGCCCCCATAAAGATCAGTGCCCTGCAAAGATTGATAAAGGGCGCAGTGGTTTTTGATTCCATGCTCAGTGTAAAATACAGTGAAAAAATTGAAATTAGCATAACTGAGAAAATAAAATTTGACACGGAAGTAGCGGAAATGACAATAAGGACAAGGCCTAGAAGAAAAAGTACCCTCATAAGTATTTTGTAAAGCGGTTTTTTATTATAAAAAAACGAAAAAATGACTCCTATAATAATCATGACAGATCCGGGGAAAATCGGATAACCTGAGACAAAATAATTTGCGAAAGCGCTCATAAATGGAGTCCCGCGTCTTCAATCATTTTCATATCGGCGGCAATATCCCTTCCGGAAGTAACAAGGTAATTTCCAATCATAAGAGCATCTGCCCCGGCTGAAAATATGCATGACTGGAAATCCTTGAGATTACGTTCCCTTCCTCCGCATATCCTGATGTTTTTACGGGGCATCATAAGCCTGGCGGCGGCAATTATTTTCAGGCATTCCATGGGGGTAAGCTCATTGAGGTCTTCAAGTTTTGTGCCGGGAATTGGATTAAGAAAATTTATCGGTACTGAATCAATATCAAGACATCTGATGGTTTCAAGCAATTCAACGCGCTGTTCTTTAGTTTCGCCAAGGCCGAAAATACCACCGGAACAAACTGAAAGCCCGTTTTCCTTCGCCCTGTGAACGGTATCAATCTGGTCTTTGTAAGTCCTTGTACCGCAGATTTTATTAAAATAAGTTCCTGCTGTTTCAAGATTGTGATGATAACGTTTGAGTCCAGCGTCCTTCAGTTTTCCAAAAACTTCTTTTTCAAGTATTCCGAGAGACGCGCAGGGAATTACGGGGAGTTCAGCTGAAATTTTCTTTATTGCCCTGCATATCGTATTCAAATCCTTCGAAATTTTCACGGACCTGCCCGAAGTAACTATACTGAAATGGGAAACTTTATTTTTTGAGGCCACTTCGGCGGATTTGAAAATTTTCTTTTCAGAGACCAGAGGATAACTTTTAAAAACGGCTTTTGAAATTTTTGACTGCGCGCAGAAAGAACAATTCTCTGAACATCCTCCGCTTCTGGCGTTTATGATAGCGCAAGTTGTTATTCCAGCTCCGAAATATTTCCGTCTTGATTCAGAAGCCCTTTTAAAAATATCAGAAAGTTCAGATTCATTATCTGTTTTAAGTATATCAAGGGCTTCCTTATATGAAATACCATTCATTTTCATCCTTCTTTAAAAAAAAATTCCAACTGTCAAAAGGGGCTTCAGTCTTTATTAAAATTCAGCCCGAAAAGAAATATTCAAGTTTTCAAACTGCTGTGAAACGCTTTTTTAAAGGGACTCTTACTTACCTTGCAAACCTAATTGCTCACTTTTCAGGTAAGTCTATATTGCTGATTATTTCTTCCAAAATGGAGTTGTAATCGCCAAGTCTTTCTTCTTCTTTTTCGATCAGGGGGATTTTACTGGCCGTGGCTGGAGAATTCGGGGCAAAGACCGTGCAACTGTCGGGTACCTGTTCGTTTGAAATATCAGAAGTTCCCATTTTGCGGGAAAGAACAATCGCTTCGTGTTTATCCATGCCTATCAGGGGGCGCAGGATAAGCATTCTTACCGCATTATTAATGGTACTCAGGTTTGATATTGTCTGGCTGGCCACCTGACCTACTGCTTCACCTGTGGCAAGGGCTGACATTTTATTCTTCAAAGCTACTTTTTCGGCTATCCTGAACATCATCCGCCTGTAAAGTATGGTCCTGTAACGTTCCGAGCATTTATCCCTTATCAACTTTTGGATTGGCGCCAGATTGCATATAAATAAAACGCCTCCCCTCTGATATTCATTTATTACTTTTACAATTCTTTTAACCTTGTCAACCGTTTCAGGGGGGGTGTAGGGGGAACTGTGAAATGTTATGAAATTCACCGGGGAACCGCGTTTCATTGTCATATAGGAGGCAACAGGCGAATCAATGCCTCCGGAAAGCAGCACTAACACTGAATCATTGCATCCGACCGGAAGCCCTCCGGGAGCGGCACAGACTTCATAGAAAACAAAAGCAAATTCCTCTCTTACCTCGCAACAGACCGAAACAGCCGCGTTCATCAGATCAACATCAAGATTTTCTTCCCCATAAATTTCAGCGATAAGCTCGGCGAGCTTTATTTCAATTTCTTTGGAACGGAACGGAAATTTTTTATCGCTTCTTCTGGCCCTTATCCTGAAAGAAAGCGGACCTTTGCTTTTTTCCATCGCGGGCTTAAAAATATTGTCCACGCTTTTTCTGACGGCCGAACGGATTTCTTCCAGATCCGGCTTGCATAAAATACCGGGGGAAAAAGATTCCATTCCGAAAACTTTAGGCAGTTGTTTTTTGATTATATCGAGTTCATCCTGAGTGAAGTCGTTTCCATTTTTGAGTTCAATCCATATTCTGCCTCTGACCCTGGAAATTTTCAAGTTTTCTATTTTTGCCAAAGCGCCCCGCATATTTTCAACGAGGCACTTTTCAAACATCGACCTGTTGCCGCCCTTGATGGCAATTTCATTATATCTGCATAATACCGAATTGTAACAATAACTCATTTAAAAATCTTTCTAACAAAAAAAGGGGGTTCCGTCTTTCGCAAACAAAGTTGAGCGAAAACAATAAAGGGGACTTCGTCCCCCCCCTAATATGTTATTGTTTTTGGGAAATGCCATACAAAACAAGGACTTATTTTGTATTTGGGATACCTGCTCCTATACGGACGCCGTTCTCGCCGGAATTTTTCAGAGGTGAATTATCGGGCAATTCAAAGGATTTAAGTGTAAGTTTATTCTTTTTGAGGAACCCGTCAAAGAGTTTATTGAAATCGTCGCTCATATAATCAACGGGAATACCGCTTGTAAAAACGAGATTCTTGATTTCGATGGAATGTTTTTCAATGCCGAATTTGTCCTGGAGCCTCTTAACGCCCAGAGGAAGCTTGATATCCGATGGAAAATCTTCAAACCCGCAGAAATTGTAAGGGTCAGAAGGAGAAAAATACCATGCGTTGTAATCGCAGACAAACTTTATATTTTTATTCTTCGCCTCGCTGAAAAAATCCTTCCACTCGCCATTTATGCCGACCCCATGGGCCAGAACTTTCTGTTTGCTCAACCCTGCGAAAAGATTATTTTTTATTATCACCTCAGAATTTGCGGCAAATTTAAAAACATTGAAATTACTTATAAGGGTGTAAAAGAAAGTATTGCCCCTGAATTCTATATTATTGATATAATGGCCTGCAATTTGGGCTGGGGAAAACATAAAAACATTATTTATGAATTTTATATCAAAAACATCTTTAAGTACGGTACTTTGATATTGGCCATGCGCATTAAAAATACAGTTGCGGGCTGTTATGTCTCCCGATCTTATTATTTCCAACTGACCATAATCCATTCCTGCCCTGTTGCCGAAAAGCTTTGCGGAAAAATTTTCCAAAACAATTCCATCAATGACAACATGACTGCAAAGGTCCAGCAATATCCCGCAGGGCCTTGTAAAATTAGAACCGTCGATGACAGCCGAACCGCAGTTTTCCGCCTTCAGGGTTATTTTGAAATCGGGAAGGCCTGAAACCACAGGGCGGAATGTCCCTTCATAAACTCCGTCGCATAAAATCACCGTATCGCCGGGTCTCACTTCAACACTCGCTTTTTTGAGGGATTTCCACGCTGTTTCACGGCTCAAACCGTCATTGCCGTCAGAACCTTTCGGAGAAAGATATAAGGTCCTGCATGCGGGTTTTGTAAATTTTGCCGGAGTGGTAAAGCTGGCAAGTTCCGTTTCGGCGGCTTTCCATGTTTTCATAAATTTTTCCAGCATTTTAAAAGGCGGAAGATTTGTATCGGGAAGCCATACTTCAGGATTTTTCGGAACCTCTATTTTGAAGTAATATTTCTTTCCGGCTTCCAATCCGTTAATTGTAACACTGTTGAATATGTCGCCCAGAGAAACGATTTTTTTGCCGCAGTCAGGAGTTGTGCCGTATTTCAGATATGAAAGAACAGGTCTTCCATCGGACCAGCCCCCCCTTACTCTCCATAAGACACTGCTGGTATTCGGCAAAGTCCAGCTTATTGAAGCAGAAGAAGGACTGAGATAATTTACTTTTACATCCGTTATTTCCGCTACTGGAACATCATGCCAAATTTCAAAAGCGCCTATCGCCATGCCTTTTCCGTCCATACTGGAACAAATTGAAGATGGCGAAAGATAAGGCTTTCCATCAACAATCTTGAAACAATCGGGAGATGATATGCAATAACGCATCCCGTTAACATATTTTTTCATCGCATCCAGAGAATTGAGTTTGTTGTTATCTATCAACGCAAATTTATTTTCAGGGCTTATGAAGTTGTTATATTCTGAAAACAGCGCCGGACTTTCAGAAGAAACAATCAGGTATTCTTTTGCTGAACTCAATATTGAATGATGCAGCTCAACGCCGGAAGATTTTCCAATTTTTACCTCTGAAAGTATTGTGGAATATCCAAGCTGAACATTTTTGCAGGAGAGGATTTCAATATTTTTCGAACTGTAAATTCTTTCCAGTTTCACGTCCTGTGAATTTTTTATCAATGCTTCTGTTATGGATAGTTTTTCTATTTTAATATTTTCAGCATTATCAATCAGCAGGGATGATACCCGGGCACCCGGGGAATTGCCTCTGGAACGTATCGTCACGGGCTTTTCCGGAGTTCCTTTTACGCTTACAGTCAAAGGTTCTTTATAAATTCCGGGAAGACTCCGGCTTTCAATTTCTTTGAAGCTTTTTCAAGAGTTAAAAAAGCGGATTTAACGCTCAAGCCGTCATTATTGTCATTGCCGTTCGGAGAGACGAAAAACACATTTGCTTCGAATTGATATGCCCCGGCGTCTTTTCCATCAGGGCCTTTTTTTCTATAAGGACTGTCCGACTGCAATCTGTAATCCAGGCTTTCAGTATCACAGAAATTCGGATTGTCTTTAGCGGGATTGAAAATAAGGTTGCTGTTGTTGGGGTCAAAAACAAAACTTGGAGTGGCAAAGGTATTCCATAGGTCCTTTATTGGCTGCCCGCCCTGTAAATCACTATAATTACATCTCTTACATTCATCAACCACATTCCTTTCAGCAAGCCTGCTTCCGGCTGTGGCTTTATAATAGAGGCCGATACCGTCATTGACTATTATATTGCCAATTGCTCTGACATTCTTAGCGTGCCCATAAAAACGCAGGCCATGATTAATTCCGTCTGTAATAATATTATTCAAAGCTGTGCAATCCGTACTTTTCATACTGAACATTATCTGCCCCAATTCTCCGTAGCCTAGGGCCAGATTGTTTGAGAGGCGGCAATCCCGGATGGTATTTTTCAATCCGTAGGAATCTGAATATCCTCCACAATTGTAATGGAACTCACAGTTTCTTATCAGAATATTTTCACATTGATAAGTTCTTATGGCGTAACCCCATCCCGCCATGCGCGAATCCTCAGCATAGGAACCGCAGAAAGAAAGATTTTCAATGACCATATTCTTGACATTTACAGGATTTAATAAATATCCCGGAATTACGGTAACTTTAAATGAATGGGACTCTGGTGATTTTCCATCGCTTGAATGGATGTAAAGTTTCTTTGAAGCCTTGTCATAACAATATGATGACCTGAACGAATCCATGTCTTCAATGCCGGGGGCGGGATCAAGCATCTGTCCGGTGTCACTTTCAATAACATTAAACACATTATTCTCAATTTCGGCAACGTACGTAAATCTGGAGCCTGAAACGGCTTTGAAGTCTTCCCCGTTGATATCCTTCCAGCCCTTCAATATGCAGAATTTTTTATCCGTGCCCCTTATTACAATCGGTTTTTCGGGAGTCCCTGAACATTTTACAAGGGCCTGTTGAAGATATTCGCCCGGAAGTATAGTAAGGATATCTCCGGGTTTCAGGATATCAACAGCTTTTTTAACGGTTTTAAAAGCCGAATTTGCAGAAGTGCCGGGGTTTGAATCATTTCCATCAAGGCTTATGAAATATTCAACGGCCCTCAAGTTCAGCAACAGAAATAAACTCACTAAGAACAGTGTAATTTTCCTCATTTTTTATTTCTCCTTTATTCCGGCCTCTTTTGCCATTTCGTTTACATCAACCCATGTTTCAGATGCCGATGAACGGTATCCGGCATATCCCATTACCAGCGCCCAGGCGCCATCTTCAATCCTCGAAGGGCTTTCTCCTTTAGACCTGACCATGTCCGTGAATGCCTTCATTATTCTGGGGTCGGCACCGCCGTGATTACCGCTTATATTATTTGCCTTTACATTATATTCTGAAGCGTTCCATCTGGTATTCACTTTCAGTTCCTGATCGTTAAGGTTATACTGGAGACTTCCATGCGTCCCGAATATCCCGATTTCCCTGCCGGGTTTCGCGGCAAAAAGTATCTGTGCGTAGTTTAATCTCAAGCCGCCCCTGTATTCGGCTATCAGGTTGTTCATATCAGTAAGAAGCGATTCTTTATAAACGCAATTGTCGGGTACATAACCTCTTGAATTGGCGGGAGACTCTCCAATATAAAGATCATTATAATATTTCAGGTCTTCGCGCTTATTCATGACCTTTGTCATCTCATGCTCACACTCAAAAGCTCTATCACATTCATGACAATTCTTGCGGGCGTTTTCTCCGCCGAGGCCGAAAAGTACCTTTTTACAGGAAGCAAAAATTTTTTCGGGCCTGTCGTCTATCAGATAATTCACCAGGTCAAAATCATGGCATGACTTTGTTATAAACATGCCTCCCTGTTCATGCTCAAGCCTGCCGGAGAGCCTGCGGTAATAACTGGCCCCGTGCGCTTCCCTGAGCTTTTCCAAATAATGTATGAAAAGAGGCTTTCCTATATCGCCGCGCTTTATTATCTTCTTCACTTCCTCCGTCAGCGGATTATAGCGCAGATTGAAGCCCATAAACACTTTGGCATCAGCTTTGGCACGAAAGGCCGTCAGTATTTTATTGCATCCTTCAAGGCTGTTGCTCAACGCTTTTTCCATGAAGACTGGAACATTAAAAGAAAGGGCCTCTTCAAATAAATCCGTCCTTACCTTTTCCGAAGCCGTAAGAAGCAGCGCGTCTATTTCATTTCTATCGACTTCTGAAAAGGACTTTACGAAATTGACTTTCGGGTGGCAGTATTTGTTGTTTTCGTTGTCGGGATTGAAAAACCAGTGGGAAAAGAAGAATTTTGACTGTTTTATGTCCGTATCGATTATCCATTTGATTTCAACGTCAGTCCCTGAGTCAAGCAGAGGCTGCACAAGCGAAACCCCTCTTGAACCAAAACCCAGAATACCGATTTTTATTTTTGCCTTCTTCATCTTCTAATTCTCCTGTAATTGTAAATTTTTGTTAATATTCTTTCCAGAAAAAACCAGTATCATAAGAACTTCCGTATATCGGGACGTCACCCCTTTTCATACATCTGATATGTCCGTCAACAAAACCGATATTAGCGCTTTTATTGTGTCTGAAAGCCATTACATCCCTATTTTCACAATATCCTCCCCGCGCGGTATCGCTGTTCCAGTGATCTATTCCAACAGTGCAAACGAGCATTCGTCCGGAAGGGTTTACAACTCGTTTCAGACTTGCGGCATAAGCTACATTCAGCGGAATTGACGCGTTCGGACAGCATAAAAAGTAATTTATCGCATAGCTGTTGTTCATATTGCGCGTCCCTTCAGTGTACAACGTACTGAAATAAGGGTTCGTATCTCCATAGCGCGCTCCCTTGGAACACATCGAAATCGGGGGCATAATACCATATTTTGAACCTCCAATATAATAATCTTTGTTAATTCCCAGATATCCCGCAATCCCTCCTCTTATATCATTCATAAATAGAGCGTTTCCTATCATATCTCCCACCGGGCCGCATCCGTTAAAATCTGAAGCATACATCAGAGTGGCAGTTGTGATCTGCTTGACTTTACCGCCGCATTCAAGTTCTATGACTTTATCTCTGGCTTTGCTCAGGGCCGGAAGAAGCAGAGCGGCAAGTATCGCTATTATCGATATCACAATCAGGAGCTCGATTAGTGTAAACATTATATATTTCTTCATTTTATACCTGCCGATTGAAAGTTATTTTCAAAATCAACCTTGAAACATTGTGGCCTGAAATCAGGATTTGCTATCCATTCAAAAAGTCTTTTAATACCTTCCTCCGCTATTTTTTCTCTGGGCTTGATACAACCGGGAAAACTGTTCATAAGTTCTTGTTCTTCCTGTGAAAAATTATGGGAACTCCTGTCAACGCATAAAAAAGGAAGCTTGTATTCCTGCGGTACATTTTTCAGCATGAAGGCTGTTTCAGCAATCGCGCATACAGCGGAAGACATTTTATCTGTATTTCGTAAAAAGACTGAAGTCATATCTTCTGTCTTGAATGATTCATAATTTGTCATCCTGAAATCATTGAAAATAATTGTTTCATCTATGTTCAATCCAGCTTCACTGAAAGCCCTCTTGTAGCCTTCAGTTCTGCGCCGGATACCTGTATTCAGTTCAGGTTCTTTCAATAGACCTCCGACAAAGGCTATTTTGCGGTGTCCTTCTTCTATAAGCTTCTTCGTACAAATATAAGCCGCGCCTTCATCGTCTCCCATAACCGTATTCACCCCCGGGTATTGGATATGGGTTTCAAAGCATATATGAGGGAGTTTTCTGTCAGCCAGTATTTTTACGAAAGAAACCGAACGCATGGAATCTATTATCAGATAACCGTCAGCTTCAGGAATATTCATGTTTTCACTTGAAGTTGAGAACATACGGACCACTGTATTATCCCCCAACAGCTTATGAACGGCAATCGATGCTTCCATAGAACTTCTGTCATCATCAAGCCTGTTAAGAAAAAGGCTTTGGTTTTCCATCGTTCTGAAATCAGCGGCAACAACTATATTGAAATCACTTTTCAATATATCCAGAACATTCTCAGCGATATATGTACCGGCCTTTTTACGGCGCGTAATAAGATTTTCCTTTTCAAGCACTTGCAGTGTTCTGCGCAATGTATTTCTGGTAACGGAAAGCCTTTCCGCAAACTCTATTTCATTGGGCAGCATTTCCCCCGGTTTCAGAATGCCCAGCTTTATCTGTTTTTTTATTCTTTCCGCTATTTTCGAGTATAATGTCATTGCTTCTTCCTATTATGTACCCTTATAGGTACATATTATAATCTTTCAGAAGCGCAATGTCAATAGTTTTTCAGAAAGATTTGTTTATTTTTTCGATAACGCCATTGCTGACGGAGAAGAAAGAAGCGGTTTTGAAAGAGTCGTCGGAAGGGGGTTCGGTGAAGGTAAAAAAGGCCTGTTCGGCTTTGTTTATTATTTTTGTGAAGGTTTTTTTAGTGGTAGCGTCGAGTTCGCCGGTAACGTCGTCCACCAGGACTATAATGCCGTTTTTGTCGGGACTGTTTTCGGCGAGCATATTTATTTCGGCCATTTTCAGGCAGAGGGAAATAAGCCTGCACTGGCCTGTGGAAGCAAAATTTTTCATCAGTTTTCCATTATAAATAAATTCCACTTCGTCAAGCTGGGGGCCGAAGCCGGTAAAACCCCTTTCCATGTCCTTTTTGCGTTCGGTTTCAAAGTGTTTAAGGTAGGATGCTTCATCATTCGCTGAAAATTGGGTTCTATATTTTATGTCAAAAGTATAATCTTCACCGTAAAACCCATTAAGTATTTCCCTTATTTTTTCGGTAAGAGCGGCAAGATATTTTTTGCGCAGTTCTATTATGAGAAAAATATTTTTTGAGAGAATAGTCTCATAAGCTTTTAAAATTTTACTGTCAGGAATATGGCTTTTGAGGACGGCATTTCTGGATTGCAGGGCAACCATATAATTGTTAAGAGCTATCAGATATTCTGTTGACTGCACGGATATCAGCATATCCGTAAAGCGTCTTCTCAAACCGGCGTTTCCAAGTATTATATTTATGTCGTCCGGAGAAAAAACCACAGTTTTAATCTGTTTTATAAAATCACTGGCTTTAAAAACGGAATTGCCGTCAATTTTAAGTTTGCGGGAGGAAATGTATTCAATTTCAATAAACTTCGTCCAGCTGTCCTTATTTGATATTTCAAGGCCTATGTAGAAGCCGTTGCTTCCTATTTTTTTTATATCCCTTATTTGTGAAGTACGGAAAGACCGGAGCATTCCTGAAAAAAAGATTGCTTCGAGGATGTTTGTTTTGCCCTGTCCGTTTTTGCCGAAGAATACATTGAGATTTGAGTCAAAACTGATATCAATATTCTGATAATTTCTAAAATCCCTTAAAATCAGTTTTTTAATCACAACTGTTCCTATGCCTCAAACAAAATTAAGAGGCATTAATAAAAGGGACTTTGTCCCTCTTATTTATTTCTCATTGGCATCATGACGTAAAGGAAGCCGTCGCCGCCTTCTATGGCAATGGGATTGAAACCGTCATTCATTTTTATAACTACTTTATCCGCATCGGAATGTCTGAACGGATCAGCTATAAAATCGGGATTAAAAGATATGGCGAGTTTTTCATCTTTATATTCTATATCAATATAATCTTTACCTTCGCCTATTTCAGTGCTGGCTGCCTCAAAATTAAGCTTATTATTATCAAATTCAATTTTAATAAAAGCATTTGTTTCGGAAAGTGCCGTAGCTACAAGTTCCAATTTATAGATAAATTGTTGAGTAGGAACTTCTACTTTTTTGGTAAAAGCCGCCGGTATAACCTGCCGGTAATTAGGGTAATTGCCTTCAATAAGTTTTGTTGTAACAACAAGATTATTTGTACTGAAAAGTGCCTGCTTTTCGCCTATTTCAACAATAACGTCGCCGTCTTTCTCCATCAGTCTTTTTACTTCAGTAGCACTCTTCAAAGGAATAATTACATCACCTTCCGAACCGCTGAAATCATCCGGAATTCTTTCAACCAGAGCAAGTCTCTTTCCATCAGTGGCAACAGCAGTGAAAGTATTATCTTTTACGGAACAGAGAATTCCATGTAAAGCTTTTCTTGAATCATCAAGACTTACAGCATAGGATATCTGGTCAAATATTCTTGCAAATTCATTTTGTTTAAATTTACAACGTCTTACTCCACTGAAAGTTACAGGTACTGGAAAATCATCAGCCGGAAGCCCTAAAAGCGTAAAGTTTGAAGTGCCGCACTTTATTTCAGTATGATGTTTTTCATTGCAATTCATAGATATTTTATCGCCTATGAATTTGCTGACGAGGGAAAGAAGTTTTTTAGCCCTTATTGTGGTTTTACCCTCAATTTCAATTTCAGCGTCTATTTTAGTTGTTATTCTGAGCTCAAGATCGGTTGTCGTAAGAGTAAGCTTACCGGCTCCGGCTTCAAGAAGAACATTTCCCAGAACAGGCAGAGTTGACCTTGTGCCAATTATGTTAGTCACTTTCTGAAGAGCTTTTAAAAAGTTATCCTTATTTACATTCAGTTTCATATTGCAACCTTCCTTTCCGAATGATAGTTTATTTATAATATCTTAATTAATATATGTAAACTTTAATATATTTTTATTATTATAGCCTGTTAATTTTGTTAATAAAGCTGAAATCAGGCATAATATTGTTCATTTTTATTTATTAATAAATTGTTTTAAATTTATGATAAAGCTCATTTTTAAAAACTTATTAAAAGTATTAACATTTATAAATAACTTAATTTAACATATTATTAACAGGAAAATCTTATTATGTCAAATATTTTAAAAGAACTCATTCAAAGGTATCCTCAACTGTCTTCAATAGAAGAACATTTGGCAAAGGCTTATTCTATACTGGAAAATTCATTTTACAATGGCGGTACTTTATTTGTTTGTGGAAATGGCGGAAGCGCGTCCGATGCTGAACATATTGTTGGGGAATTAATGAAAGGTTTTAAGCTTAAAAGAGAAATAGACAGGGATTTTAAGCAAAAACTTGAAGAAAAATATGGAAGTTCAGGAAAAGAAATGGCCGACAAACTTCAGAAAGGGTTAAGGGCCATATCTTTAATAAGTCATCCCGCTCTTCTGACGGCTTTTTCAAATGACGTTGATGCCAGCCTGGTATATGCTCAACAGTTATATGTGCTTGGCAAAAAAGGTGATGTATTTATAGGCATATCCACAAGCGGCAATTCGGTAAATGTGAGAAGATGTTTTGAGATAGCGTCTCTGACCGGCATAAAAACAATAGCCATGACTAATTCAGACGGGGGAATATGCGCAAAAATGGCGGATTGTCCCATAAGAGTTCCGGAAAAAGAAACTTTTAAGGCACAGGAGCTTCATCTTCCCATATATCATGCTTTATGTCTTATGCTTGAGGAGCATTTTTATGGCGAAAAAAGCTGAAGGGGAGCTTAAAAAAATAGAGCATGTGGCCATTATAATGGATGGAAACGGACGCTGGGCAAAACAGAAGGGCCTCAAACATATAGAAGGACACAAAGAAGGCGCAAAAGCAGTAAGAAAAGCTATTGAAACCTCAAAAAAACTGGGTATAAAATATCTGACTTTATATGCTTTCAGTACCGAAAACTGGAAAAGGCCTCCCGATGAAGTAAGAGGGCTGATGTCGCTGCTCAGGAGCTTTCTTGATGAAAATCTGGAGAGAATACATAAAGAGGGTATAAAGCTCAGGGTCATAGGCAGAATTCAGCAGATCCCTTTTCCGACAAGAAGGAAACTTCTGAACGCCGTAAAATTGACGGAGAACAACAAATCCGGCACTCTTGTACTTGCGCTCAGTTACGGTGGCCGCGCTGAAATAGTTGACGCTGTTAAAAAAATAGCCGGAGATGTATCAGACAAAAAATTAAAGATTGAAAAACTTGATGAAGATACTTTTTCAAATTATCTTTACGCGCCGGATATTCCGGACCCTGATCTGATGATAAGGACAAGCGGGGAAATGAGAATAAGTAATTTTCTTCTCTGGCAGCTTTCATATTCGGAACTGTACATAACCGACGTGTTATGGCCGGATTTTGATGAAAACGAGTTTAAAAAGGCTATTGATAATTATTACGGGAGAAACAGACGTTTCGGGGGGAGATGACTAAGTGTTTATTTTCAGATTGTTAAGTTTCATTGTTTTCATAATACTATTTTTGAGTTCAATTTTTCTTGAATCCATTTATGGACATATACTTTTTGCCATACTTTCAATATTTATGGCTTACTTTGCCATCTATGAATTCCTGAATGTGTTATCAAAACTCAATAAATCGTCTTATATAAACATAACTCCTTTTATAGGGGTCCTTATTATAATTTCAATAATGTCATCCGGAAACAGCTTTGAACCCTTTCCCGCACTGCTTCCGGTTTTTGCGGTAATATGCTGGGTGGCCCTGCTCTTCGCTAAAGACAAAAAGGATTCCCTTGAAAAAATACTTAATTCTTCAGCCGCCCTCTTGCTGATAGTTATTCCATTATGTTTTCTGGCTGTTATTTATAACCAGAACAAATATCTTCTGCTTTTTCTTGTGCTTGTTACGAAAACCGGGGATACCGCGGCATACGTGGTAGGAATGCTTTCAAATAAAATACTGCCCGGCGGTAATCACAAAATATTTCCGTCAATCAGCCCTAAAAAATCCTGGGAAGGTACAATGGGCGGATTGTTTTTCAGTATAATTGTAAGTGTTGGGCTGGGACTTTCGCTGAATTTATTTGACAGTTCGCAGATATATATTCTGATAATTGCCGGAATTATACTTTTTATCGGGGGTTTTGCTGGAGATCTGGCGGAATCTTCTTTCAAAAGGGCTTGCGGAACCAAAGATTCGGGAAATATTATACCAGGCATGGGGGGAGCGCTGGATGTGCTGGACAGTTTAATCCTGAACGCGCCTCTCTTTTATTATTTCTGTGTTATGATAAAATAAGATACTTATAGACTGAAAGGAGTTTTTATGCAGAATGAGATTTTGCGTATGCTCAATGAAAATGCCAGGCTGACGCCGGGGCAGATTGCCGAAAGGCTGAACAAAAGCGAAAAAGAAGTCGCCGCGATGATAAAAAGGCTTGAGGAAGATAATATCATAAAAGGCTACCGGGCCATAGTTGATGAATCTGTTTTCTCGCCTAACTGCGTCAAGGCGATAATAGAGGTGAAAGTCAGGCCGGAAAGGGATGGGGGCTTCAATAATATAGCCAAAAGAGTAAGCAAATTTTCTGAAGTTTCTTCCCTGTATCTTGTTTCAGGAGGTTTTGATCTGCTGATTGAAGTTCAGGGCGGTACACTCCAGGAAGTCGCTGATTTCGTATCAAGCAAGCTTTCGACGATTGAAGGAGTTATATCGACGTCAACCCATTTCCTGTTGAAAAAATATAAAGAATCTGGAAAAATGTTACATAATGAGGATGAATATGAAAGACTCAAAGTCTCACCATAAAAAAAGAATTGCCGAGCATATTTCCGTACTGCCGAAAAGCGGCATACGTGATTTTTTTGAACTTGTAAACACAATGGACGATGTAATATCGCTGGGAATAGGCGAACCTGATTTCGTTACGCCCTGGCATATACGTGAAAGCGCCATTTATTCCCTTGAAAAAGGCCATACCAGCTATACTTCAAATCTCGGCCTTCTCTCTCTGAGAAAAGAAATATGCGCCTATCTTGAGAAAGATTATGAACTCGATTATGACCCTGTGAGGGAATGCATAATAACAGTCGGCGTAAGCGAAGCCCTTGACCTGGCAATACGCGCCATCGTAAATCCGGGCGACGAAATCATCTATCACGAGCCGTGCTATGTCTCATACGCTCCCGAAATATCCATGGCGCATGGAGTGCCGGTGCCGGTGGTTACAAGGGAAGAAAATAATTTTGCCATCAGCCCCGATGATTTCAGAAAGGCAATTACTCCTAAAACCAAAGCTATATTGCTGAATTTCCCCTGTAATCCGACAGGCGCGACCCTTACTGTCGAACAGAAAAAGGAAATTGCTGAAATTGCCATCGAACATGATATCATAGTAATTACCGATGAAATATATTCGGAACTTACCTATGATGACAAGTCTCCTTCAATAGCGACTTTTCCGGGGATGCAGGAAAGGACAATTTTTCTCCACGGTTTCTCAAAGGCTTTTGCCATGACCGGTTCGAGAATAGGATATGCCTGCGGCCCTGCTGATTTGATTGACGCCATGATGAAAGTACATCAGTATTCCATGCTCTGTGCTTCGATTACAGCTCAGGAAGCTGCTGAGGAAGCTCTCAGGAACGGCAGAAGCGAAATGGAAAAAATGAAGCGCGAATACTGGCAGCGCCGGAATGTCATTGTGAAAAGATTTAATGACATGGGCCTGCATTGCGTAAAACCCAATGGCGCGTTTTATGCGTTTCCAAGGATAAAAGATACCGGTTTGAGCTCAAATGACTTTGCCAAGCGTCTTCTCAGCGAGAAAAAAGTCGCGGTTATTCCCGGAACAGCTTTCGGTGCCTGTGGGGAAGGCTTCGTGCGTTGTGCCTACGCCGCTTCGATGGAAGATATCGTTGAAGCCATGGAACGCGTCAAAGACTTCATTAAGAAACTTTGAATAAAAGCGGTACTGTAAAAAAAGTGACTTTGTCAGACCTAGTCGCGTCTTCCGAACAGTCTCAGGAGAAAAAGGAAAAGGTTTATGAAGTCCAGATAAAGTGCCAGCGCTCCGACTATTGCAGCTTTACCGCATGTTTCAGCGTCGGAAATATTTTCTTTCGCGCCCATTTCCTTGATTTTCTGGGTGTCATATGCGGTAAGGCCGACGAAAATAATTACTCCGGCGTAAGTCGTTATCCAGTATAAAGTGCTGTTGGCCCAGAATATATTTACAATTGAAGCTATTATCAACCCGAAAAGGCACATGAAACAAAGGTTTCCGATAGTAGTCAGATCGCGTTTTGTGAAATATCCGTAGAGACTCATCGCTCCGAATGTCCCGGCGGTAACGAGAAAGGTTGTTCCCAAAGATGCCATGGTATATGCCGTAAAAATTACAGACAGGGTCAGGCCGTTAAGCAGTGAATATACAATAAACACGGCAGTAGCTGTTGCCGCACTCATTTTGTTTATAAACCCGGCAAGAGCTATTACCAGGCCGAGTTCCGGCGTTATCAGACCGAAAAATATTACCTGATTGCCTGCTATCTTCTGTGCAAGCCCCGGATTTGAGCCGACAAGCCATGCGACAAGCCCGGTAACGCAGAGAGCAAAACACATCCATCCGTACACTTTGGATATAAAGCGACTCTGTTCCCGTACTGCCTGTTCTTCGCAAACTGATATATTATTATACATGATAACCCCTTTCTGTTTATCTTATACAATAGGCTGCTTTTCGCTTTTATAAAGTACGTATTTGAATTTTATGAGAGCTTTTCTTTATACATTTCAAAAGTTCAGCGATTTGGAATTTTCTTTATTTTCGCGTGTACTTTTTATATTCAGAGGGAGAATGTCCGCAGAACTTTTTAAAAGCCCTTGAAAAGGAGTGTATATCCGGATATTTAAGAGAAAAGGCTATCATGCTTATGTTCATGTCAGAATATTTTAAAAGCTTCTGTGCTTCTTTAATCTTGAGCGAATTGAGGTAAGCCAATGGCGGCATCCCGGTTTCATCCCTGAATGTTTTAATAAAATGGCTGACGGACATGTTTATCATTGACGCCAGAGACGGCAAGTCTGTTTTTTTCGTAATGCTGTTGTGAATATATGTAAGGACAGGAAGCAGTTTCATATTTTTCAGAGATGAAATTTCTTTTTTTCTGAAGATTTCTTTAAAATTTTTCAGAAAAAATATCCATAAGGCATGCTTGATTATTTCCGTTCCGGCTTCCGCGGATAAAATGGCATCCGAAAGAAAATACTGAAGAATATCCCTGTTTCCGTCCACCGGAACAATACCGGTATCAAGCAATTTAGAAAAGCGTGGTTCCAATTCAAACTTAACGGCAAAGGAAAGACAATGTTCCGAGATGATGGTTTTATGTTCCGCGTGAGGCTTTATCAGAATGAATTCATTTGAAGATATGGAAAATTTTCTCTCGTCAACATAAACAGTCACTCCACCCTTTTTCACTCCATAATAATCAAGCTGCCAGAAGGAATGCGAATGCTGTGGGAGAATTGCAGGCTTAGTGAAAGGTTCTTTTTCTATCAGAAGTATTTTCATAATATAATAATTTATGCCAAATAATTAATAATTCCGGCTAAAGCTTTCTCCCTTATGTCTGCATATAATAATTACTGAAAAAATAAAATAAGCCAAATACTTTAAATAACAAATAAACGGAGGGAATTTGCATGAAGTCTGCATTTAAAGCGCCGGAATTTATCAGTGAAAAGGAATGTGACTGGATCATTAAAGAGGCGCGCATTTTGGCCGAAAACACAGCGCTGAACTGTGAAGGCACAGAAGAATTCAATGAATGTCTGCGCCAATATGGATGCCGGATTGAAAAAGGGGAAATAAATTTTCCATCGGCAGTTCTGGACAGTCTGTTCCAACGGATAGAAGCTCAGGCTGAAACTATAACTGAAGGAAGTTTTGCGCGCGCGGCCGACCTTCCGGCAATGGATTTCAGGGACGATGACAAATTTCACTATGGGATAAGCGGGCAGGCCGGATTAATCTGCGACGTAAGCGGTAAGCTCCGTCCATGTATGACGGAAGACTTGGAACACTTTGCCCGCATGGCGGACACATTCCCGGAACTTGAATGGCATCATCCGGCCATGATTCCGCAGGACGCGCCTGTTCGCAACAGGGAGTTGCATGCATATGCGACAATAGCCATGAATAACTCGTCCCCCCGTTTAGTTTCCGCCTATTCCAAAGAGGCAATCCGGTATTTTATGGAGATATCGGAAGTCTGTTACGGTACTCGTGAAAGGGCCAGACGTGAAGCCCCCTTCATTCATCAATTGTGGATAAATACGCCTTTTACAATAGACGGGGCAGTATTGGAAGGAGCGCTTGAGGCAAGGCGTGTGCTGGGACGTCCCGTAAAAATAGTGAACATGCCTGTAGCCGGCGCCACCGCGCCTGTAACCATTGCCGGATGCCTTGTGGTGGGTACTGCTGAAATGCTGATGGCAAACATTATCACATTGGCATTGGATAACTGCCTGAACGGTTATTTTTCCGCTCCCATAGCGATGGATGTGAGAAGGGGGATATTCACGACAGGACCGGAAACAAGCCTTTTACGGTTTGGCGCCGCCAATATTGCCCGCCGTCTGTTCCGGAACAACCGAATGGTTTTCCAGTCATTCGGCTTGGGAACAACCGCGAAAACACCGGGAGCTCAGAGCATGATGGAAAAATCTCTTGGCGGAGCATGGGCGCTCTCATGCGGCGCCCGGGTAATGGGGGCACTTTCAACGCTGGCTTTTTCAGACGTAATCAGCCCGGTACAGCTTCTTCTTGACATAGAGCTTTCGCATGAACTTGAGCGCATGGCAAAAGGCATCCGGGTAAATGAAAAGACTCTTGCCGTGGAACTGATCCGCCGCGTTGTTCCCACCGGGTCCAGATTTATGGAAGATGAACATACCCTGGAGAATTACGCCGATGAACAGTGGAACCCGATGTTTACAGACCGTTCTTCCGCGATGACATGGCAGCAGAACCCGAAAGACATGCTTGATCTCGCGACAGCCAAAGCCCATGAACTGTGGAATTCCGCCCCCAATAAAAGCCCCTTGACTGAAGCCCAGAAAAACGAAATCAGAAAAATACTTTCCATCGCCGACAAGGAAATGGCATAAATAAAATCATATCTCTTACCTTATTAATTATATCGTGTAAATTTTTCATTTCAGCTATTGACAAGCGATTTAATTTGTAATATAATTATATCGTATAAATCAGCAGGTAGAATACCTGCACTCCGTGAAAATACTGACGTATTTTCCGTACTGTCGCTCAGCTTTGCTTGCGGCAGAAAAAAGAAAAATAAAAGACATTCAGCAGCTTATGATAAAAGGTAAAAAAATAAGTCGTAAAGAAATAGCTGAAGCCGCCGGGGTCAGCGACGCGATGGTTTCTTACGCCCTTTCGGATACTTCAAAAGTCAAAATAAAAGCCGAGACCCGTGAAAGAATCCGCCGCATAGCTGAAGAAAAAGGCTACATGCCCAACTTCATAGGCAGGGCCCTGGTCAACAGGCAAAGCTATAATATCGGCCTGCTGATGCCAGCAAAATGTGTATCAGCAATTTCATTACATTATCTGTATATGTTGCATGGCCTTTCAAATGCGATCAATGATACAGAATACTGTCTCAGCACATTTTTCGGCGCCAATGACAAATATTACCATAAGATCATGGAAGGCAGAGTTGACGGTATTGTAATCATGGACAGCGGCTTTGATAAAAGTTATGTCGAGAAAACAATCAATATTGGTTTGCCGACCGTCATCATGAACCTTGATTATGATATAAAAGACTTTTCCAAAACGGCATGTATCCGCCCTGATCATGAAAAACTTATTTCTGTGGCTTTTGATTATTTTATGTCTCATAACTGTAAAAAAATCCTTTACATAAATAATCCATCTCTGTGTTCTCCTGCCATGATGCTTTATGAAGCATTTAACATGGAATGCGGAAAATATGCATCTCAAGGCGTATTAGGAACAACAATCGCTCCTGCTGAAAATTTTTCTCAGCAGATTGAAAATATATTTAAATCCGGACAGAAATGGGATGCTTTTTTGGTTAACGGCAATATTTATAATATTGAGTTATATAAGATTGCGGAAAAACTAGGATTAATCCCCGAAAAAGATTTTAAGGTTTTTACATCACATAGCTGCAAAAATGAACCATGTAAAGGCCCTTTATATGTTCATGCGTCTGAAAAAATAGGAAAAATGGCTTGGGAAATTTTATATTCTATGTTAAACGAAAAGGGAAAGGGCAAAAAAATACTTATTCCCTATGAGAAGATATAAAGAAAAATTTATTGAGGAACAGTATACAATTATGAAAAAATATACACACATACATTTTACAATCGTTGAGCTCCTGATTGTAATATCTATTATTGTTATTCTTGCCAATATGTTCCTGCCTGCATTACAGAGTGCTAAAAGGAAGGGATTGCAGATTGCGTGTACAAATAAATTTAAGCAAATAGGGTGTGTTTACAGTATGTACATGAACGATTACAATGATTTTCTGGCATCATCCTGTGATTCTGAGAGATCCAGAGTTTCTGCGAAATTAACGGATTTATATTTGAATACAAAATCTGGTAGAAGTTATTATGAAAATTATTATGCAGACCAATTCTTTTGTCCTGCTTATTCAACCCCTTATTTATACATGAAGCATACTCTTAACGCATATCCTCTAATGGCAACTAAAATAAATACAGTTAAGAAACCGTCTCAGACAGTAGCTTACTTTGATGGTGCCCAAGCTGCTGATTATCCTTTCTATATAAACAGTACTGATACCAGTCGCATTGAGGCACAGAAACGCCATAACGGCAAGGCAAACTATCTTATGATGGACACTCATATCGAACTTTTAGCTCCTAAACAGATATTGTTAGGTGATGGTAATACTGATCCATATAATAACCGTTGGCGCTGGTATCCACCTTATCAATGAAATTAATATATATTTTTAAATAAAAAGGAGTATTAAAATGTCAAAAAAGGTTATATTTGCGGTACTTTGTCTGAGTCTCTTTTCATGTCTTTATGCCGAAACATATTTTGTATCTGTCAATGGTTCGGATTCTTCCAGCGGATTAAAAGAAGAAGAAGCCTTCAAAACAATAAATTATGCCGTTAAAAAAGTAAAGCCCGGAGATATGGTAACAGTACTGCCGGGTATTTTCAGAGAGACAATTCAGATTAACACCGGAGGAGATGATGCAAAAGCTGTAATTATCAAAGCTAAGTTTAAAGATAAAACAGTACTGGATGGAGGTATCTGTTTGAAGGAGTTTAAAAAAATATCCAATCGTAAGGAAGTTTATGAATACAATTTTCCATCAGAACTTCCGCTTGAATTAAAAGAAACAGATACAAATATATATTACTCTCCACAGATTGGCATATATGAAGTTGAAAAAAATCTGAGTTCTTTTTTTTACGATAAAGATACAAATAAATTATATATCCATACCAGCGACGCAAAAGATCCGGAATATCACACTTTGCAAGCATTTTTTCACGATTACGGCATTAAAATTACGGGCGTAAACAATGTAACTATTGATGGATTTGTCCTCAAAGCATATTCTCAGAGAGGAATATTTCTATACAATACAAATAATTGTACAGTCAAGAATTGTAGGATATACGATTGTGGTAGTGGCATAATAGGTATTAATGCGAAAAATACTCTTCTCGAAGATAACAAATTGTACTATAATGGTCTTAATAAACCGTTTGGCGATGACAGTGCACATATTTCATTTTCTAAAGATAATGCCAATACCACAGTCAGAAGATGTACAGCTTTGTATGGTGGACATCACGGAATCCGTTTTTATGGCAGTATGCCTCCGCAAAAACTGGTTTTTGAAAATAATCTGCTTGATGGAAACAGACTCGGGGGAATATGGTTTAAAAGTGGATCTGCCATTCCAAACACTGTAGCAAAAAGTAATATCTGTATAGGTTTGGATGATCCTACTTCCTCTTCAACAATACTTCTTAATGGCGCGGAAAAATATTTTAACACAAAGATATGCACAAATAATACGGAATACCCTGAAGCTAAAATAAGACAAGTCTGTCTTGCCGGAACCGGAGACCTTTTCATAAAGCCGAAAACACTTAATGAGGCGAAGTTTGTAGACCCATACTATTATGATTACCGTTTGCAGTCTGACAGCCCTTACCGTAAAAAAGTCGAAGGTAAAGATGCCGGGGCATTTCAATATAATAATGATGTATTTTTTGTAAAGCAGGATGGCAGTGATGAAAACGATGGTACATGTATTGTAAAAGCGTGGAAGACAATAGCCCACGCGTGTAAAAACGCAAGAGCGGGAGATACCGTTTATATAATGGAAGGAACTTATAATGAAAGTATTATTCCTGAAAAATCCGGGCAATCAGGAAAACCTATTATATTCCGCGCCAGGAAATATAAAGAAGCAGATAATCCATTTACAGGAGATGGTAAAGGGCGTGAGATGTTTAAAATCAATGGGGAGAAAACCAAAGTTGGAGTAAAGGGGATTGTAATAAATAATTTATCTAATATGGAGTTTGAAGGTTTTGAAGTTTCCGATTTACCTCAGTCTGGATGCATGATCAATAATTCAGCAGATATAAAGGTAAAAAAATGCGTATTTGCAAAAAATAGAGCTAATGGATTGGAAATTAACGGAGGTTCCAATATTGAAATTGACAGGAATACTTTTTGGAATAATAATGGCTGGCAAATATTTGTATCCGGTTCTGCAAAGAATATTGATGTGAGAAGCAATCTTATTTGCATTAATTCTTCCTCCAAAGGCATGGTAAATATATCTTCTGAAACAGTTGTATCGGCATCATTTGACTACAATTGTTATTATCCTGCAAAAGGAATATTGAATTGCCGTTTTCAGACTGGAAATTTTATATATGATGAACTCTCATTATGGCAGCGTAAAACAGGGACTGATTTGAACAGTTTTATATGTAATGATCCTCTTCTTGTTAACCCTGTGTCTGGTGATTACCGGCCGGAATTCGGTAGTCCTCTGATAAGGCGTGGCGAGTTTTCTCTTGGGATTGGAGTTGGTGACGATTTAAACTTTGTACCAAAAGAAAAAGTAAAAGAAGTTTGCTTTATAGAAGATATCCGAGTTAATTGTCTTTCATCAACTACAGCAACAGTAACTTGGTGGACCCCTCAAATTCTCAGTGCATCATCTGTATATTGGGGCGATACTCCGGCATTGGAAAATAAAATAGACATAAAACATGATAATAGTATTTTCCACCATATTCCTATTACAGGGCTGAAACCTGGAACAAATTATTATTTCAGAGTGGAATCTTATGCCCCATATCATGAATATCATAGCAATAAGGAGCTGACGGAACAAGATTTGAAAAAAGAGAGAGAATTTTTTTCTGCGCCTGTAATGATGTTTACTACTTTTAAAAAAGCGTCTTCCCCAAGAACATTTTATGTATCGCCTACAGGAAATAATAATGCAAATGGGCTTTCAAAGAAAACTGCCTGGAAGACTCTTGGAAAAGCATCAAATAACGCAGAACCAGGCGATACTGTAATATTTATGGAAGGAGTATATTACGATAAACTGGAACCACTTTCCAGCGGAACAAAAGATATGCCTGTCACTTTCAAAGTTGAAAAACCGGGAACTGTTATTTTTAGGGGTGATTCTTCCGCCAAAGAAGCGGCTTGTGTACGGCTTGTTGGAACAGATTATATTATTTTTGACGGTATAATATTCCAAGTCGGAACGTCAATAGCTCCGCAGGTAAAATTATTGAATGCATCTGACGTTACGTTCAAGAGATGTCATTTTGACGCTTATTCATGGGGTTATATTTTAAACCTTACAGCGATTGATTGCGGCAATTTGACGTTTGAAGATTCCATAATATGCAATTCACAGGGATATCCAATGTATATTTCCAACAGTTCAAGTATGATTTTAACTTTTAAAAATTGCAATATAGGAATAGACGCACTTCCAATGTGCTTTCCGAAATGTAAAAAAATCATTATTAGAAATTGTATTATTTCCAGTATTTCAAAGCAGAAATGCGTTATATTTCCTATTTTAGCTCTGACAGATGTTTCATGCATGGATTCAGATTATAATATGTTCTGGTTTATGCCTTATGATAAAGACCATTTTATTGGCGCAATGCACCCGGCCAATAATTTTTGGCTGATACATTATGAAAAGGAAAAAAGCACTCGCTGGTATGGCTTGGAACAATGGCAGAAAACAGGAAATGACTTGCATAGTTTTTCTGTTGTTGATGTCAAACTCAACCGCTACAACCCTTCTCCTTTCAATCCGGTTTTTACATATCAGGATTTTATTCCGGCTATGGATAGCCTTGGACTTGGCAAGGGTGAAAATGGCACAGATATTGGGATTAGGCCTTATGGAGAACTTAAAAGAAATGACCATGGTGTAAATACTATGGAGAAAAAATGAACTACCCCATTGAAAACAATTTGAATTTGAGTTTTTTACAGAGTTCAGGGTAATTAGTGGGCATGGGGATTTTTTCGGCTTCGGGGTGTTTGCGGGTGAACCAGGTTATCTGGCGTTTGGCAAGGTGCCAGGTGGAGGTTATGATTTTTTCCTTCATTGTTTCATAATCTATCCTGCCTGCGAGATATTCGGAAATTATGCCGTAACCTATCGCCTGTCTGGCCGTAGGAGTGTTCAAAATGCCCTCGGAAAGAAGTTTTCCGGTTTCTTCCAGCCAGCCGTTGGAAAGCATTTCAATTGTCCGCTCCCTGATTCTCTGCTTTAATGTTTCCCTTTCCCAATCCAGATACCATACTATGGCGGGGTAACGCAATTTTTCTTTCCACGTCTTCTGGAGGGTTGTAATTGATTGTCCGGTTAATCTGAACACCTCAAGGGCCCTTATCAGTTTACGCTGGTGTTTGCGCCAGCGCTGGAAATCTTCGGGGTCTTCTTTTTCCATAAGGATTTTAAGTTTTTCAAAGCTGTCATCTCCGGCGTATTCCTTATCAAATTCCGCTCTTAAAACAGGGTCTGCCGGAAGCGGGTCGAGCCCATAGAGGAGCGCCCTTATGTACATGCCGCTGCCGCCGACTATTATGGGAAGTTTTCCGCGTTGTCTTATGTCGGAAATGGCTTTTTCGGCAAGTTCCACGTAAGTGAATACCTCGGAAGCTTCATGTATATCAAAAATGTCTATAAGATGGTGGGGGACAAGAGCGAGTTCATCTTTGCCGGGTTTGGCTGTGCCTTTGTCGAGGCCCTTGTAGAACTGCATGGAATCGGCGTTGATTATTTCGCCGGAAAAATCCAGGGCTATCTTCATCGCCAGGGAACTTTTTCCGCTTGCGGTGGGGCCTGCTATGACTAAAAAAGGCTTTTCCGGCATGGGGGGCCTGTTATTTTTGAAAAACTATTGAAGGCAGTTTTTTTTCCTGCGGCCTGAACATGGAGGAAATGATGAATATGGTTATTCCTACGGTAATGGCGCTGTCGGCGACATTGAAAGCGGGAAAATGGTAATCCTTGCCGGAAAACGAAACATAAAAATCGAGAAAATCCACAACCTGATGCCGCCATACACGATCTATGGAATTTCCTATTATTCCGCTGATTATCATAAAAATGGCTATATAACGCTCTGTCCATCCTTCCGTAAGGGCTTTCATGAAAAAGACAATTACTATAAAGACGACAATTGATATCATGAGAAGCAACCAGCCCTTGCCGGCGAGAATTCCCCATGCGGCCCCGGGATTATTTACGTAGGTCAGGTTGAAAAAACCTCTTATCAGCGGGATCACATGGTGTTCGGGAATCTGCTGGACGATTACGATTTTGCTTATCTGATCAAGTACGACAAGAAAGCCGGCCAAAAACATTGACCAGCGTATTATGCTTCTTTCCTGCCTGCTGCCTGTAGCTGTTCGTTTCAAAATTTAATCAATCCGGTGTAAAGCCTTCGTTTTTTTCGCGAAGGGATTTGCATTTGGTACAGAAACGGGCGTAAGGTTTGATTTTAAGCCTTTCATGAGGGATTTCACAGCTGCAATCAAAGCATTTGCCGTATTCTCCGCTTTCAAGCCTCTGAATAGCTTCCTCTATCAATTCCACGATATTGCCTTCTTCCGTGAGGAGGCGGAGTTCAAGGTCATGCCTTGAGTTATCGCTTCCGAGGTCAGCCATGTGGGTAGCCATCCCGGCCTTTTCTCCGGCTGAGTCTTTCTGGTAATTCAAAGCTTCATCTGTATGAAACTTAACCTGCTTCACTACCATTTCCCTGGCTTCCATCAAAACATCGAAATATTCTTTTTTCTTTCCGGTGAATGTAGGAAATTTTTTATCGTTCGACTTTTTCATAAATCATTTTTCCTTGTTACTTAACAACACACAACCTGCAAGCGCGCAAAGATACCATTCTTTATAAATTATTCAAGAACAATATTGTTAATTTCGTAATTTGATAATACATTTGTTATTGATATTGAATTTAAAAATAAATTTTACGAAAGAACACAAATGTTAAGCCTGAATGAAAAATTTACCATTCTTTTTATAGGGGACAGTATTACAGACTGCGGGCGCAGCCGTGAAAATCCCGAAATAACAGGCAGCGGCTATCCTTATCAGCTTTCCGCGCAGCTTGGTTCCGATTATGCGGAGCTTGATTTACGCTTTCTGAACCTCGGCATCAGCGGCAACAGAGCTAAAGACCTGAAGGCAAGATGGGAAAAAGACTGTCTTTCCTTTAAACCGGACATAGTTTCCATACTTATCGGAGTAAATGATGTATGGAGGCGCTATGATAAAAACGACCCGACTTCAACGGCTGATTTCAGAAGTTCATATCTTTCAATACTCCAGGCGCTTCAGCCTTTGAACTGCCAGATTGTCATGATGGAGCCTTTCCTCCTCCCCGTTCCGCAAGACAGAAAAGCCTGGCGGGAAGACCTCGACCCTAAAATCACGGCAGTAAGGGAGCTTGCCTCCGAATTTGCCGATGTATATGTGCCGCTGGACGGGATATTCGCTTCAGCCGCATGCAGGCATGAAAACAAGTACTGGGCCCCTGACGGTGTCCATCCGAGCGCCCAGGGACATGCTCTCATAGCAAGTTCATGGAGAGAGTTCGCGGGAATTTAATGACTGAAAAATATATAGACCTGCACGTGCACAGCAACGCTTCGGACGGTTCGATGAGACCGGCTGAAATACTTGAACTGGCCAATAACCTGAACCTTTCGGCAGTCGCCCTTACCGACCATGATACTGTCAGCGGAATACCTGAATTCATGGAACGCGGACGCAATCTTCCCATACATACGATTCCGGGAGTTGAAATATCGGCGGCTTTGCAGAGCAATGAAGTCCATATAGTCGGACTTTTTATAGATTACAATTCAAAGTCCCTGAACGAGCTTCTTTTCAGGATAAGAGAAGATCGCGACAGGAGAAATATTTCCATGATAAGCAAGCTTCGTTCGCTCGGATATGAAATATCCATAGATGAAGTTCTTGCCATTGCCGGAGGAGAAACCGTGGGAAGGCCCCATTTCGCGCAAATCCTCATGCAGAAAGGTTATTTCAGCGATGTAAGGGACGTATTTGATAACTGCCTTAAAAGAGGCGCTCCGGCATATTGCGTCAGAAAAATACCCAAGCCTGAAGAAGTTATTTCCGAAATCCACAAAGCCGGGGGACTGGCTATATGGGCGCATCCTGTCTATAAAAGAAGTAATCCAAGGCCTTATGTGCGCCAGACTCTCAGAAAATTAAAAGATATGGGCATTGACGGCGTGGAATGCTATTATTCCTCATATTCCCCTGAACAGCAGAAAATGATGCTTGATATTACTTCCGATTTTAATCTCCTTAAATCCGGCGGAAGCGATTTTCACGGACAGAATCAGCCATCCGTTTCGCTTGGAACGGGAACAGGCAGTCTTCAGGTCCCCGAAAGCATATATTTTGAACTCGAAGCAAAAGTAAAAGAACGGAATAAAGCAGAAGTTTAAATCCAACTGCAATTGCCTGTTTTATTCATCACATTGTTTTGAGAAGCGAGATGAAACTTGAAACCGTATCATTAAGGTTTGAAACAATACGGTTTTTAGCGCCGAGAGTCATAAAGCCTGAATATGAGGCGCACCTGAGTATGGATATCATTTCCTTTATTTCGGCGCTGCCGTTGGCAGGTGTTTCAAAAATTCCGCTGAAAAGCGCGTCTTCTATATCAAGCTGGTCTATGAACCTTTTAAGTTTCTGTTTATAACTTTTCAGAAAGGGTTTTTCACCGGAAAGCGCGAAATTCGCGGCGTTGAAAGTAAATTTTGGTTTAAGTCCTTTTTCTTTCAGTTTAAGAAGGGCTTCAGAAACCGTGATGCTGGATATATTCGTATTGAAAAGGGAAACGCTTATGCCTTTTTCCTCTGCTTCCGCGATGGCGGATTCAAAATTTCCGGCCAGCGGAATTATTATTCTGTCCACCGAATTATCCAAGGCCAGGTCAAGCATTTCAGAGAAGTTTTCAGGGATAGCTTGAAACCTGAAAGATGAAACTGAAATTTTATTTTCTTTGAATTCCATTACGGCGCGCGCGATGAAATCTTTTTTCAGCAGATTGAATGGCATTCCATTCAGGTAATCAAGTTCAACCGCATCTACGCCAGCGGCTTTCATGTTTTCAACAATCTCTGGAACGTAACGTCCGGCGAGGGCGGCTGAAACTGAAAGTTTGAAGGATTCCTCTGAAAGAATCGAGCGATTCAGATTGGCGCGTTGTTTTACGCAATCGGCGCAGTTTGGATTTGAACAGAGAGCGAAAGCCGGATTTTTCCTGCCTGTTTCCAGCATGATGTCAATCATTTCGCGGCCCTTGATCAGCCTTGTAACGGCGTTGCCGATCATGAAAGTTTTCATCTTTCCGCTTTCTCTGAGGATGCCGTCCAACTGGACAAAATCCCTGTGCGGGCCGGGAAAGAATTTCCATGATTTTGAAACAGTTTTTCCCTCAGGCGTTTCAAATGCCGCAACGGAGCTTTCCTCAAGATACGGCAGGCGCAGGAGTTCTTCCACGGTGTGGAGAGTGGTGTTTCTGTCCTGATCAACTCCCATAAGACATATATATCCGCCCATATCGGCAATGCGTGTATAAGGTGTGTTTTCAGCGTGCGCGATATCGGCCTCCCAATGTTTCGCGCAGATTTTTTCAGCGTCTTTCCCTATTGCGGCCACTCCGGCTTTAGGGTGAACACTTTTAATGGCGCCAGGGCGTTTTGAGACAAGTTCCGTCAATATGCCGAGACTGCCGAAAACAGGCACGGCAAGGGTGCCGTCTTTTCCGAGCGTTTCCAGAAAAGCGTCTATTACGCTGTCCCCGCCCCCGTCAACTTTACCTATCGCCGCATAGGAGCTGTGAAGCAAAACGATATCGCCTTTTTTCAACCCTGATTTCTTCAGAATTTTTTTAATTTCTTCTTTGTTCATATAATCCCTCTTTTAACATTCCGCAACGGCCCTGCATGGCAATTGAGTTATTCCTTTCAATGGTGGCGCGAAAACCGAAAGCATGCAGCGCGGACTGTCCAGCAGGTGAAGATTGACCGGACAGCATACCGTCGAAATTCCCGCCTTGAACAAATCATAAAAGACCCCGTGAATTTCTTTACTTTCGTATATATCCGAAACAAGAAGGTGTATGCCGCTTTCGACTATCCATCGCACTGCGTCCGATGAAAGATAAACGCTCCTCTCATCCACTTCATTAAATCGTTTTTTGCCTAGTGCGTTTATTATAAGCGCTTTTTCTGAAATTTTATTTTTTCCACAAGCGTTTTTCAAATCATCGGAGTTGACAGCCCCGGAGTTGCTTTTACGGTCAAGATGAATTACCGCGCTTTCAATTCTGTATAGTTTTTCAATGGGATAATTCAGGGCGTCAAAGCCGTCATCGGTTTCCTTTATATGTCCCGGAAAATCTATGTAAGTCCCCGCCATTGATCCCAAGACCAAATCATACATGATACCGGTATATTGTACGCCGTTTGAAAAAATTATTTTTTCCACCAGAGCAGCGGAAAAACCTTCACGGCCTTTTTTTTCCGTAACCGGCAGAGATAAATCTATTATTTTCATAAATAATGTCTTAGAGAGATAAAATTTTCAGTTTTTTATCATCTTTCAGAACAATTTTTTTCCCTTTTTTACGGCTGTTGTCAGCGTTCTTAACAGCTTTAGAGATAGCAGGTACGGCGTTTCTGAGAATTTCATCAGTAACTTTTTTGCCTGTGGCGGCATTGGATTTTTGCGGATAGCCCATAACGCCGACTTTTATTTTGCCGTGCTGTTCGGTTGAAGGTATTTCCTGTTTCATATCGGTGAAACATGAGCGCACCTGAAATGCGTCCGGATCTTCCCGCATCATTTCGGATATTTTTGTTATGTCCATTGTGATTTCAGATCTTACCACTTCAGGGGTCCAGTATTTTATGAGCGATGTTTCTATTTCTCCCGCGTGATAATCCTTGCTTTTGAAGGCCTTAAGCCATGTAGGCGAAAATTCCCAGAGCTGAATCAGCATAATCAGGGTGTCCTGAACTGATTTATTAAGCCATTTCATTACGCGGAGGGATTCTTTCAGATGTATGAGGCTTTCACTGCCGCCGTGTCCGGGGACTATGATTATATTCCTGAAACCCTGTGTAACAAGCGATTCCACTATTTCGCAAATCATGTTTGAAAATGTGTTCGGCCGCACATTGATTGTACCTTCGAGCATTCCTCCCGAAAAACAGTAATTTAAAGTCGGCGCGACTATGCAGCCGAGTTTTTCCGCAAGCATTTTTCCAAGTATTTCAGCGTTTCTTATATCCGTATCGAGCGGCAGGTGATAACCGTGCTGTTCAACTACTCCGTAGGGCAGGATTACCGTTTTATTTTTTTTGAGGTAATTCCTCACGTCCAAGACTGTCATTTCACCCATTTTTACTGTTTTCATATATTTTCCCGTTTAATACTTTTTGATTAAATATTATATCACTTTTTTGCAAATAAATGTAGGAAAAATCAAGAATTTTATTGGAAAAATCGATATTATAGTACATAATTGTATTATAAACAGAGGAAATAGAGATGAATAATAAAGAAATAGTAGAAAATAAAATAATCGAACTTCTACTTGATGAGGATAATATAACCAGACCTTTTCTGAATGAATATTTTGATATAAGGCCGGCTACGCTCCTTGAGATTATAGACGGATTGAAAAATAAGGGAATAATAGCGGAGCCGGAAAGAAAAGGTAAAAAAACAGGCCGTAAGGCGTCCCCTGTATGCCTGAATGAAGAATATGCCTATATAGTCGGGCTGGATTTTCAAATCAATTCGACTTCCGGCATAGTGATGGATCTCAGAAAAAATGTAAAGGCCCGTTTTGAAATACAATCCTCAAAGGGAAAAGATATAAAAAGCGGCAGAGAGGAAATAAGGAAAGTCATCGAAAACCTTAAACAGCAGCTTGGTGATACATGGGGCAGAGTGAAGGGGATTGGTTTTGCCGATCCTGGCCTGGTAAACACTGAAAAAGGGCTTTCGATCAAAGCTGTCAATATTCCCGGCTGGAACAGCCTGAACACTTCCCAATGGCTGGAAGAGAACTTCGGTCTTGACAGCATCATATATCCTTCTTCAATGGTAAGGACTTACATTGAATATCAGAACACATATCCGAATTATCCGAAAAGTCTTTTTCACATGGAACTGAGCAGCGGCATAGGCGGCGGCTTTATCAAAGACGGAAATCTTTTCACAGGCGACAGTTACTGCGGGATGGAGATAGGTCATATAGTTGTCGATCCGAACGGCCCTCTCTGCCAGTGCGGCAATAAAGGTTGCCTGGAGGCGGTAGCCGGAAAGTCGGGAATATGGAAGAAAGTCATGGAACTGATTTCAAACGGTGTGCAGACGGAATTGAACATGGAAAATTTTTCCATACCGTTTTTTATAAAATGCGTCAAGGACAGGGATAAAGCCGCCTGCGGGCTGGCGCACGATATATGCAATAACATAGGTTTGGGCCTGGCCTCAGTAGTGGCCCTTCTCAATCCGTCCGTAATCGTTTTCAGCGGCGAACTTTCGGCCCTTGACGAGTTCCTCGTTTCAGTTGTCAAAAGAACAATTTCTCTCCATTGTTTTCCTTTAGCCGTTGAAGCCCTTGACATAAGGGTGTCAAAATGCGACCAGTATGCCAACGCCCTCGGCGGCGCCCTCCTGATGAGAAAAAAAATTCTGCTGGCATCTACTAATTCCAGTAAAAGTCCCGGCACAGCCGGTTAAGTTCTTATCAGCACAACTACAGCATTAACAAAAAGTAATACAGGTTACTTTACTCACCGAAAGTAGAAATCTGGTTTTTTTAATCAGGGAGGGTTTAATTCCCCGACCCTCTGGGTCGTAAAATAGTAATGATTGAGCTATTGTTATGGCATGAGTGAACATATATATAAAAGTCATAACAAAACATTGTTGTTGTATCATTTGG